>WNGB01000131.1_pt1 | contig 112311 bp, 100 predicted proteins | sample 5400681 | NCBI WGS metagenome assembly WNGB01 (sample SAMN13153367, study PRJNA577476) | soil metagenome | isolation source: 115 cm soil or saprolite under grassland replicate 2 | place: USA:California | collected 2016-06-15 | reverse complement strand
CTTCCTGGAGCATCCGCAGCACTTCGCGCAGCGGGGTGCGGCTGACACCCAGCTGCCTGGCCAGGCTCACCTGTGACAGCTTCGTGCCCGGCGTGAGCGTGCCGTCGAGGATGCACTCCCGGAGGTAGGCATGCACATGGGGGATGGCCTGCCGGGCTTCTGGCAGGTGAACCTGGCGGATGTGGGGGATCTGCACGGCACGGGGCATGGCACTGATTCTTCCTGATCAGCGGAGAGCTGCATACAGTTTCGCCGGAGTGTGTGCTTGACGTCCGTTCAAAAGTGTATACAGTTTATCTTGTGTCGAGCGGTCGGGAACCAGCAGTCCGCGTGGAGCTCTCCCGGCTCCTGCGGCGTGACTACTGGCTGATCCTTTCCGCTCCCGCAGCAGGCACCGACAAGGCTGCCATCGACGCCCATGTCGAGGAGCATGTCGGCTGGCTGCTGCGGCTCGAACGCGACGATGTCCTGTTCGTCTCCGGCCCTTTGCTGTCGGGACGCGGTACCGGGCCCGGCTCGGGCGCAACTGTGGTCCGCGCGGCCGACGAGGAGGCCGCGAGGCTCATCGCGGCGGAAGACCCGTTCGTTCAGGCGGGGCTGCGGACGTTCGAGGTGTACCGGTGGCGGCTCAACGAGGGAAGCATCGGCGTCCGGATCTCGCTGGGAACCGGCACCTATGACTGGCGCTGAGCAGCCACCACGTGGGCGACGGGGCCATGTGGCTCCGCGGAAGCAACCGGCTGCGGGGAGGCAGTGATGCAGCGAGTCGGCGTGATCGGCCTCGGCAAGATGGGCATGCCCATCGCCAGGAATCTGATCGAACGCGGTTTCGAGGTGATCGGCTACCGGCGTCACCAGTCGCCGGAGCTCATCGAGGCTGGCGGTGCCATGGCTCGCTCCGCGGCCGAGGCTGCCGACGGCGCCGACGTGCTGCTGTCGATTCTGCCCGACGCCAGTGCCGTGACAGATGTCGTCTGCGGCGAGGCGGGAACGCTCACCACGCTCCGGCCCGGCACCGTCCACATCGAGATGAGCACGATCGACACCGGCCGCAAAGGCCGCATCCGTGACGCGGTCCGACGCCAGGGCGGGGACCTGCTTGACTGCCCTATCAGCGGCAGCCCCGCCATGGTCGCACCGCGGCTGGCCACCACGTTCGCCTCGGGCGAGCCGGCCAGCGTAGATGCGGTCGGGCCAGTTCTCGATGCGGTCTCGGGCCCGTGGGTGTACACCGGCGCATTCGGCACCGGCGCGCGCCTGAAATACATCGCGAACCTGCTGCTGGCAGTGCACACCGTGGCGGCCGCGGAAGCGACGGCACTGGCCCGGCGAAGCGGGCTCGACCTGGCACTCGTGCAGCGCACCCTCGACAGCTCGATCGCGACGTCGGCGATTTGGCAGCAACGCGGCCCTATCATGCGGGAGCGCGCCTGGTCGCCAGCGCCAGGGCCGATCAGCACGCTGCACCCCATTCTCGAGCAGATCGAAAGCTGCGCCGCCGGCGCCGGCCTGGCCACCCCCGTGTTCGCCTCGGCCAAGGCGGTGTTCGACAAGGCACTTGCCGACGGGTGGGGGGACCTCGATATCGCGTCTGTCCACGATCAGATTTCCGGCCTGTCCGCGCTGACCCGGGGAGAGCCCACATGACGTGGCAGCTGGTCACCTACCGGCACAACGGGACTGCGGGCGTGGCTGTCCTGCGCGAGGACGGCTCACTCGTCGGGCCAATGGAGCTAAAGCGATGGCCCACCATGCTCGAGCTGCTTTCCGACTGGCCCCAAGCCGAGGAAATCCTGCGCGGAGTCGACGTCGGCGACGCTCCAGTCGTCGACCACGACACCCTTCTCACTCCACTGAAGTGGCCACGCAAGGTCGTGTGCGCCGGGGTCAACTACCGCCGCCACATGCGCGAGATGGGCGGTGAGATCCCCGCGGATGGGTGGCGCCCGTTCTTTTTCCTCAAGGCCCCCACAACGACCGTCATCGGGCCCAGCGACCCGATCATTATCCGGGCCCCCGAGAAGGCCCGCTACGACTGGGAAGCTGAGCTCGCCGTGGTCATCGGCCTCGGAGGCCGTGACATCGCGCCGAGGGATGCCCTGGCGCACGTCGCTGGCTATTGCGTGGCCAACGACATCACCGCGCGAGGGCATCACAAGCGGCATACGGCGCCGGCCGAAGCGTTCATCTACGACTGGTTCGCCGCCAAGTCGATGGACGGCTCGCTGCCACTCGGCCCCGGCATCACTCCCGCGTTCCAGGTGCCTGACCCGCAGAATCTGCGGCTGCGCCTGTGGGTGAACGGCGAACTCCAGCAGGACGAGACCACGTCGGACATGGTCTGCACCGTCGCGGAGCTCATCTCGGCCGCGAGCGAAGTCGTCACGCTCGAACCTGGCGACGTCATCCCGACCGGGACCCCGTCAGGGGTTGGCGTCGGCCGCGGCCTGTACCTGCGCTCCGGGGACGTGGTCCGTACCACCATCGACGGCCTCGGCACTTTGGAAAACACCGTGATCGATCCATCCGGAGGGGCATCATGATCTTCGTATCCCATCAGCTGCCAGTGAACGCGCCTGGCGAGCCGCATCTCGACCGTGCCGCGGTATGGGACGGCCTGGTGCTCAAGGCGAACAACGCGCTGCCGTTCGTGCCCAGCATGACGCTCTGCGAGGTCACCGAGCGGCACGGCGACACAGTGTTCGACCGCGACATCGAATTCCGCGGGCAGCGCTTCACCGAGCGGATCACGTTGGAGGCGCCGCACCGGGTCGTGTTCACCCGCATCGCCGGCCCGGTGCTCGGCACGATCGCCAACGAAATCGAGGGCGCGGACGACGACCTGAAGCTCCGGTTCAGTTTCGCTCTCGTCGTGGCCGGCGTGGCAGGCGGCTCCCCCGGCGAGCGCGAGTACGCCCGCTCCATGACCGCCGACTACCTCAAGGCCGTGGAGGCCACCCTGAACGCGATGCGCCAGCTGGCCGCTGGAGAGAAGGCGTCGGCGTGAGCCGTGCGCATGCCAACCCCTGTCGATCACCCCGGAAGGAAAGTCCATGTCGTCGACCTCATCCGCTGGCGCCGCCGCGGTAGCGCGGGCCGGCATCGATCACGAGATGTCGCTGCGCCTGGCAGATCAACTGGGCTCGCGGTTCAAAGGCGATCTCATTGGCCCAGACCACCCGGGCTACCACGATGCGCGCAGGGTGTGGAACGCAATGATCGACCGGCGTCCCGGGCTGATCCTGCGCTGCACCAGCACCGAGGATGTGGTCGCCGCGGTCAACATGGCCCGCGAGAATGGCCTCCGTCCCGCGGTCCGGTGCGGCGCGCACTCGGTGTCGGGCAAGGCGATGTCCGACGGCGGCCTGACCATCGACCTGAGTGGGATGCGTGACGTTACGGTTGACGCCGACCGTAAGCTTGTGCACGTCGGCGGCGGTTGCAGGCTTGGCGACGTCGACGAGGCCACATCCCGGCACGGGCTGATCGTCCCGGCTGGCATCATGTCAGAGACGGGGGTGGCCGGCCTGTCGCTTGGCGGCGGGATCGGCTGGTTCTCCCGCAAGTGCGGCCTCACCTGCGACCAGTTCGTTTCCCTCGAGTTCGTGCTGGCCAGCGGCGAGGTGATCGAGGTCTCTGCCGACGAGCATCCCGACCTGCTGTGGGCGCTCAAGGGCGGTGGAGGCAACTTCGGCGTGGTCACGCGCTTCACCTTCCGCGCCTACGATTTCGGCCCGATGATGCGCCTCGGGGTGTCCCTCTACGAGCCCGGGGACGCCGCGGAGGCGCTGCGTGGCTACGCTTCGATCGTGCCCACGCTGCCCCGCACCGTTGGGTGGCACGCGGCGCTCAAGCACGACATGCCCGCGCTGCCTTTCGTGCCGCCCGAACTGGTGGGCAAGCGGCTGTTGATGCTGATCTCGATGTGGCTCGATGACGCCGACGACCCCGCGGGAGCGGAGCTGATCGAGCGCCTGTGCGCCGTCGGCCAGCCGCGGGTCAAGGCCACGACCGTGCTGCCGTTCGCGGCAGGCGTGCAGAAGATCATCGACAAGGAGTTCGAGGACGGCCATCGCTACTACACCAAGGAGGCGCACGTAGCTGAGCTGGCCGGCGAGGCCATCGACACGCTGCTGGGCTTCTGGTCGGACATGCCGATGGAGGGCGAGGTCGAGATCATCGGACTCGGCGGGGCCATCGGCGATGTGCCCGAGGACGCCACCGCCTTCTCCAACCGCGGCTACCTGCTGTGGCTGAACTTCGCGATGCGGTGGGACGACCCGGCAAACGACAGCGACTACATGGAAAGGACCCGGAAGATCGTCAGGGACCTCGCGCCCTGGGTCGGCAAAGGCATCTACGTCAACATGCTGAACTTCGACGAGATGGACCGGGTCGTGGAAGCGTTCGGCGGGCCGGAAAAGTACGCCAGGCTCGGTCGGGTCAAGGCGCAGTACGACCCGCATAACTTCTTCCGGATGAACTACAACATCACCCCGGTTCCGGCCGCGCCCGTGCCACAACGCGTGAGCCGTTAGAGATCATTTGCCCCGAACGGCTGCCGCGGGTGCGCGGCATCCTCTGAAGCGAGGGGATCCCGGGGGGTCGTCCCCCCGGGGGACCGCTGCCTGAACGGCTCCGCAGGCGTGGCACTCTCCCGTTCCGCGATCGTGACGCCGCCGGCCGCCCAGTGCGTGGCCGGCACCTCGTGGACGATGACGCGGACCGCGTCATTCGGCGCGTCGAGTGTGCGCACGACCGCCTGGTGAAGTTCGTGGATCAGCGAGCGGATCTGGGCCGGTGTGCGGCCCCCGACCAGCGTCACCTCGACGAGTGGCATCATCAGCCTCCGGGACGAAGCGGCATTGTCGGTTCCTCGGTGGCTGCGTCAGCCTCCGGACAGGAAAACGGAGCCGAAGTGGGTGAAATGCGCGGCGAGCCCGGCGCCGCGCCGGATGACGACGGCGTCGGTCAATCCGCCGGTGAGCACGACCCAGCCGGGCTCGATCGCGAGGCCGCGCTGCCCAAGGTCATTGGCGGCCAGCGCGAGCGCCTCGGCCGGATGGCCCTGCACTGCCGCGCCCGTGGCCGAGTCCACGATCTGGCCATCCAACTCAAGCAGGCACGCCTCGAGGCCGAGGTCCACCGAGGCCGGCGGCACCCCAACTGGGCCGGTCACGAAGAAACCCGACGACGCGTTGTCGGCTACCACATCGGGCAGTGTGAACCGGAAGTCGCGGTACCGGCTGTCAATGACCTCTATGCCGCCAAATACCGCACCAACCGCTGAGAGCGCCGTCGCCGCGGTCACCCCGGGCCCGGCCAGCCGGTCCCGCATCACGAACACAATTTCAGGCTCGGCCCGCGGGTGGATGAGCCGGTCCCGTGGCACGGCGGCCCCGCCAGGCAGCGCCATCGCGTCGGTCAGCCAGGCGGTCAGCGGCGAGGACACGTTCATCCGCTCCTGTTTGGCGCGGCTGGTGAGCCCGAGCTTGAGGCCGACCAGCCGCTCACCGCGGCCCAGCCGCCGGCGTAGTGTCTCGTCCTGTACCGCGTACGCGGTCGCGACATCGAGGCCGGGCCACTCACTGGTCAGCGGATCCCGGCCGACGGCGGAGTCTTCCGCCTCCAGCAGCGCAGTGGCCGCGCTCCCAACTTTCCACATAGTCATCGGCCTGCTCCCGTGGCCATCTCGCGCTCCTCCTGGAGCCGCAGCGCGACGTCAATGATCATGTCCTCCTGGCCGCCGACGTAACCCGCCTCGCCGACGCGCTGCAAGATCGCATGCGCAGGCACGTCGTACCGCTCGGCGGCTCGCTGTGCATGGAGCAGGAACGACGAGTACACGCCCGCATGACCCTGGACGATCGATGACCGGTCCATCCTTGGCAACCGCGGGATCAAGGGCGCCACCACGTCCTCCGCGGCGGCCAGCACGCCAGGCACGTCCGCCCCGGTGCGGACACCGAGCCGGTCGAACGTGGCCGCGAGCACTTCAGTGGGTGAGTTCCCCGCGCCCGCGCCCAGCGCGCAGAGGGCCCCGTCGATCTGCCTCGCGCCGGCCTGGTACGCGAGGACAGAGTTCGCGACCCCCAGCGACAGGTTCTGGTGGCCGTGGAACCCGACCTGCGCCTCCGGCCCGATCTCCTCGATGAGCGCCCGCACCCGGGCCTGCGCGTCGGACAGCACCAGCGCGCCCGCGGAATCTACTACGTAGACACACTCGGCGCCCGCGTCCGCCATGATCCGCGCCTGCCTGGCGAGCCCGGCCGGGTCCAGCCGGTGCGCGAGCATCAGGAAGCCGACCGTCTCCATGCCGAGTTGTCTGGCCGCGCCGAAATGCTGGATCGACACATCCGCCTCGGTGCAGTGTGTTGCGATCCGCGCCACCGACGCGCCTGCCTCGCGCGCGGCCTTGAGATCGTCCACCGTGCCGACCCCCGGCAGCAGCAACACCGCGATCTTCGCCGCGGCGGCTTCCTGCACCGCGGCGCGGATCAGCTCGATCTCGTCCACGGCGGAGAAGCCGTAGTTGAACGAGGAGCCGCCGAGGCCATCGCCGTGCGAGACCTCGATGACCTCCACTCCCGCGCCATCCAGGGCCCTGACCACGTCGCGGACTTGCTGCTCGGTGAACCGGTGCCGCATCGCGTGCGAGCCGTCCCGCAATGTCGAGTCGGTGATTCGCAGATCACGGATCATGCTCTCACCCCGGTCCCGGCCGCCAGCAGGTCGCCGACCCGGGCAGCGGCGGCCGTCATGATGTCCAGGTTGCCGGCCCAGTGCGGCAGGTAGTCGCCATTGCCCCGCACTTCGAGGAAGAGCGCGACCCTCGCCCAGCCGGGCCGACTTTGATTCGGCGTGTCAAACTGTGGCGCCGCGCGCAACGTATAGCCGGGCACGTATGTGGCAACCTCGGCGGTCATCGCCAGCACGGACTCACTGATCGCGCCCGTGTCGGCCTCGGGGGCGATGGCGCAGAAGACCGTGTCGCGCATGATCATCGGCGGGTCCACCGGGTTAAGGATGATGACCGCCTTGCCGCACCGAGCACCGCCGACGCGCTCGATCGCCCGCGCCGTCGTGGTGGTGAACTCGTCGATGTTCGCGCGAGTGCCAGGGCCCGCTGAGCGCGATGCGATCGACGCCACGATCTCCGCATATGGCACCGGTGTCACCCGCGACACGGCCCGAACAAGCGGGATCGTCGCCTGCCCGCCGCAGGTGATCATGTTGACGTTTGGCGCCGCCAGATGCTCGTGCAAGTTGACCGGTGGGCAGACAAGCGGCCCGACCGCCGCAGGCGTCAGGTCAACTACCTGAATGCCTGCCTCCGCATACCGCGGCGCGTTCGCCAGGTGCGCCTTCGCCGACGTGGCTTCAAACACCAGGTCCGGCAACTCCTCACGGGTCAGCAGCCAGTCCACCCCGCCGGCCGACGCCTCGACTCCGCGTTCTCGTGCTCGCTGCAGGCCATCTGACGCCGGATCCACTCCGACCATGTACCGCACGTCGACGTGCTCGCTGCGTTGCAGCTTCGCCAGCAGATCCGTGCCGATGTTGCCAGGGCCGACGATCGCGGCCGTCGCCCTACTCATCCTTGCTCCTGCGAGAATCGCGCGGTTACGTTACCGAGGCCCGCGAACGTCGCGGTCACGGTGTCTCCCGCGCCGACTGGGATCGAGGTGGTGACAGAGCCGGGGAGGATGACCTGCCCCGCCTCAAGGGACACACCACGTGCGCCCAGCGTGTTCGCCAGCCACACCAGTGCCGTCAGCGGCGAGCCAAGTACCGCGCCACCCGCACCGGTCGCGGCGAGCGCGCCGTTCTTGTGCAGGTTGCAGCCGCTAAGCCGCAGATTAACTCCGGCAAGGTTGACCGGAGCGCTGCCCAGCACCACCCCGCCCGACGAGGCGTTGTCCGCGATCGTGTCGAGCAGCCCAATTTTCCAGTCCCTTATCCGCGAGTCGATCAGCTCTAGCGCAGGCAGCACGAAGCCGACCGAGGCAATCGCTTCCGCTACCGTCAGTCCCGGTCCTCGTAGTGGCCTGGCCAGCACGAAAGCCATCTCCGGCTCCACCCGCGGCTGCAAGAAGCGCGAAACGGGGATCGGGTCGTGCTCAAGCCAGAACATGTCGTCAAGCAGATGCCCGTAGTCCGGCTGGCCCACGCCTAGCTGGCGCTGCATCGCGACCGAGGTCAGGCCTACCTTGTGACCCTTCATCTGCGCACCCGCCGCGAGCCAGCGTCTTATTTGCACCAGCTGGATCTCGTAGGCATCCGCGAGCGTGAGCCCTTGGTAGGTCCCGGTGAGCGGCTCAACCGGCTGTCGGCGCGAGTACGCGTCAAGCAGGATCTCGGCAATCTCCTCACGCACCTGCTGAATCACGACCGCATGTCCTCCCATCTTCGCAAAGGCAGCTAACCTTCCTAAACTGTATACAGTTTAGGAAGGAAGTGGAAAGAGCACCTCCGGCCGTGGCTCGCCGAGGCTGTCGGGGTCGGGACCACGCGCCCGTTCGGGCCGGGCTTCGTGCACGATGTGCGCAACACCTCGGCGGCGCCGGTGGTGAGCGTGCACGCCTACGCGCCGCCGCTGGCGCAGATGACCCGCTACGACCTCACCGTCGGCGGGTTTGTGCCGCGCGGCGCCGAGACCGAGGCGAACTGGTGAGCGCCCCGGCCGGCCGCCGCGCCGGGCCGGTGCCAGCCGGTTCGTGAGCTCGCCGCGCATCCCCTGAACGGCTCGCCGGGCCGGGCCGCGCCCTCTCATCCCGCGGCCGCCGCGTCAGCGGCGGCCGCGGGCGGGTCCGGCGTCATGTGGAATGCGCCTGCCCGCCTGCCGCGGCACAGCCGCCGCAGTTCATGGGCCCCGGCGCACGTGGCGCCGGCGGCGGGCTCGGCGGCGAGGCCGGCGACGTGCCTGGCGCCTTCGACCGCGCCCCGTTTGGCGGCGAAGAGGCTGACCAGCCACTGCCGCCGGTCAGCTTGGCGAGATGCGCGGAAATGACCTCCAGTTCGAGCAACGCCCCGACGATGGCCCACTGGATGTGCGGGCGGGCGTTGTCGTTCGGTGCGCGCCATTTCGCGATGCCGATGGCGAGGTCGAATGCGCGCTCGGCGGCGGCGTGGTAGATCGTGCCGCACAGCTGGGCGGCCCAGCCGAAGGTGGCGCAGATGAAGGGGTCGTCAGGTGGCCCGGTCGGCAGCACGCGGGTCATGTGCCGGGGTTCGGCCCGCGCGCCCTCGAGCACGGCGCCGTGGCCTCCGGCCGGGGCTGTGACGGAGGCCCCGGCGGCCTGGGCGGGCCGGTAGCCGGGGCAGCGGCGGCCGATGAACGCGTGCACGGTCTTGGGGAGTCCCGGGCTGGAAGGTCGAGGGCTGCCAGGCCGAGCCACGTCCAGGCAGGTGGCGGCGAGGTGAAGACTTTGCGGCTGTACAAGCGGTAGCCGCCGCCTGGATCGGGTTCGGCCCGCACGTTCGGCCGCGCGGGCGCCGGATCGCCGCCCGGCTCCGGCTGCGCCGTGGCGAAGACGGCACCGTCGGCGGCCTCCCGCAGCAGCCAGCCCGCCGACTCCACGCCCGACCGGTGGGCCTCGGCAGCCGCGCCAGTCCAGCAAAGGTGTGCGTTCACGGCGTGCGCCGTCGCCGGGGAGCGGTAGGCGAGCCGCCGTTGCTCGCTCGCCACCTCGGTCAGGCTGAAGTCGGCGCCGCCGAACTCCCGCGGCACCGCGATGGTGAGGTAGCCGATCTCACGCAGCTCCTCGAAGTCTTCGGCGGGGACATGTTGTGCGTGCCGGAGCGGGCGGCGCGTTCGGCGAAACGGCCGAGCAGGGCGCTGGTGAGCAGCGCTCGCCGCTCAATGGCCGGCCCGCGGCGGGAGGGCAGCGGAAGCGAATTCACGTGCCGAGCACAGCATCCAGTGAGAGTATTGTCAATTAATCAGGTCGATATTATTGACATAGCTGGCGCGGCTGACACGCTGCGGTCATGACGTCGTACGACGGTTCGGAGCGCCGCTACGTGGATCAGCTCCTCGTCGCCAAGCGCGCTGTGTCCTTTCCCGACCTGAACGATCACGGTCCCCGTTCGCGTCTTCCCGGCGCAGGCCACGGTCCCGGTCGGCCCCGCCAGGCCAGCTCCGTGCTTACCGGGCTGCCCCCGCCAGATGACCCCGGCGGGGTCACGCCCGTCTCGCTGGGTGTAACACGCGCCGGGCACCCAGCCGCCGTGGCTGGATCCCAGCCTCATTTGCCCCTCCACGAGAGGCCATCGTGATGACCAGCACCGTCGGCACCTCCACCCGTCTGGGTGTCACGCCCGTGGCAGGAGTGGACCTGCAGGTACGCCGGGGCGAACTGATCTGCCTGCTCGGCCCGCCCGGTGCCGGGAAGTCCACCCTGCTGCGGATCGTGGCAGGCACGCCTGAGCCGGACGAGGGCACCGTACTGATCGCTGGCTCGCCCGCGTGCGGCTCTCCTGCCGGCGGGGGAGTGCCCGGTTAGACCCCGACACTGTGCCCCTGGCTCACCGTGAGGGAGAACGTCGTGTTCGGCCGCTCCAGCCAGCCCACCACCGGCTACGAATTCGACACCTTCGCCGCCGACCTCAACACCCTGCTAAACGCCCTCGACCTGCGCGACATCGTCCTCGGCGGTTTCTCGATGGGCACCGGAGAGGTCGGCCGCGACCTCGGCGCCTACGGCCCCGAACGCGTCAGCGAGGCAGTATTCATGGCATCGATCGAGCCATACCTGCTCAAAACCGACGACAACCCGACCGGCGTCGACGGCACGGTGTTCGCCAACACCATGTCCGCCGCGGTGAAGGACCGGTATGCGTAAACTTCGCCGCCTTCTATAACGACTTCTACAACACAGACGAAAACCTCGGCACCCGCGTCAGCGAGGAAGCGGTCCGCAACAGCTGGGGAGTCGCATCAGCGGCCTCGGCCTACGCGTCCGTCGCCGCGATCGGGACCTGGACCACGGACGGCGAGGTCGCACTTCTCCGGCACGGATTCCCATATGACCATTCTCTGGACTAAGGATCTTGGTCTAAGGGGAGTCCACCAGCGGCCGATCTTGATAGAACCGACAGCGTGGGCGCTAACGAGGAGCAGATCGCGCATATCGAGCGGCACTTCGACGTTCGGCTGCCCGAGGACTACCGGCGATTCCTTGGCACTCAAGGCAGCGTGGAGGGGGTTGTCCCCCCGGCGGGGGACTACTTGGTGCTGTGTCCGGTCAATCAACTGGTCGACGTCAATGCAGCCGGGGAGATTCAGCAGCGGTTTCCTGGCGCGATGTCCATCGGCGGGGACGGTAGCCGGGAAATGCTCATCTATGACTTCCGCGAAGATCCGCCTCCCTTGGTCCTTCTCGACATCACGGCAGAGGACTGGTCGGCAGCGTTGTATCAGGCTCCGTCGCTGTCGGCACTGCTGGAACGGTTTCCGCACTCCGGCTGGATGTGGGACCAGAGTCCTCCCGCCGGATGACGATCCGGATGTGCGGTGGGATGCCGAGATCGACTGCGGTGGTGGGTGTGCGCCGGCGATTCACTGGACGCCCGCCGGACAGGAGGCCTAGGCTCAGGCAGCCGTCAAGGAAGGGCCGTCATGAGCGTATACAAGGTCGTTGACATCATCGGGACGAGCAGCACCTCGTGGGAAGAAGCCGCTGCGGAGGCAGTGCGGACCGCGCGCCAGACTATCCGCGACCTCCGAGTCGCCGAGTATCCGCGACCTCCGAGTCGCCGAGGTCGTTAAGCAGGACATCCACGTCGAAGGGGACGGTGCGATCACGTACCGGACAAAGCTGCAGATCTCCTTCAAATACGAGTCAGGGTAAGCCACGCGCGGATGCACACTAATTTCCGCCTAATTGCCGCAGATGAGTGCGCGCGGCGAGGGTCAAATGCGTCCCGGGATCCGTGGAGTGCCTCCACGGGTCGGCCCTGATTCGTCCCGGGACCGTAGAGTGCCTCCACAGGTCGGCCCTGATTCGTCCCGGGACCCGTAGAGTGCCTCTACGGGTCGGGCGTGTGTTTACGGATCGTATCGGCGAAATGACGGTTTGTATGACTGTCGTCTGCGATTCGCTCGAGCTCCTGAGTCCGTTACGCTGGGCCGTTGGCTGCGGCGAGGGCTGAGAAGGCGCTTGTGCTCACGTCGGCGGCCAGTTCGGTCATCTGATGGCCATAGACCGAAGGAGCCACCACGCGCAAGACGACGCACCAGTTCTCCCCAGCTCCATGCACCGATGAGATCCTGCGGTAATTGTCGCGGAGATAGGAGGCGGCCGCGCGGTTGGTGATGCCGGTTTGGCCACAGATCAGGAACAGCGGCTGCCCACGGTCAGGCAGCCTCACTTTGGCCACCAGAACGTATTCGCGGGAGTCCCGTTCCCGGAGGAACTCCAGGCCGGCGGCGACGATCGCGGCTGATTTTTGCGAATCAGGGGCATAGGAACGGATGGATACCCCAGGCAGGAAGCGGGCGAGATGCGACTGCATGCGCACATTCGCCGTCGGGCCGCCTACGCAGAACTCGGTGAGATCGCCTACGCCGTAGGTGCCCTCATCCGAGCCGACAACCTCCAAGTCCGCCCTAAGGTCGCGCATCAGCTTCGCGAGCTCGACGATACTGAACACGTCGTGCTTTGAGATGGTCCGCGGCGCCCCGAATGCCTGCGGTGCGACGATGCGGCAGGTGTCACCGGGCGACAGGCCGAAGAACCTTGCCCGTTCCCGCTGCCGCCGGGTCACCCGGGCGCGGCCCCAGGCCCACACCGACGCTCCGCTGATGAGACTCGTGATCAGGCCCACCACGATGTTCAGGATGACGGCGGACAACAGGCCCTCCACAGCATGCCCGGCTGGTACCAAGGACAGCATGACGGACGAGAGCCTCAGCCACGAGACATAGCGGTGGTGCCCGTGTTACCGGAGCTGGCGCGATTGGGGCGGCACCGCGACAGAGAAATATCTGGGGTGTCGATCGGGGTGTTTCCCGTTCGTCGTATCAGGCGTATAGCAAGATGCGGTCCGCTTCTTCTCCGCGGCACCCACACAGCGGTGCGACGAGCCGCTCCAGCGACTAGGGGGACACTAGGCACATGAGTACCGAGCACGGCGACAGCTTCAACGCATCCTCAGCCACGCCAGCGCAGTTCCGCCTGGTGACCCGCTATGCCACCCGCTCAGCCGAGGCAGCCGACGAAAACCAGCGCCGGGTCGAGGCGGTGTTCGCTGAACTCACCGAGACCCGGCCGGACAACGTCACCTACCTGGTCCTGCGACTTAGCGACGACTCGTTCGTGCACATCTCCTTCCACGGCCATGCGCACGACGAGACCAACCCGATCGCATCCACTGACGCATTCAAGCACTTCGCCAACGGCCACAGCGAGCGACGCCAAGGCGACGTCGATCAGCAACAGGCCAGTCTCGTCGGCGCCTATGTCACCCGAATCAGCTAGCGACTGTTACTCACGGGCGCGGCAGGTGCGTGCCTAGTGGTCGTGACACGATGCCCGGTCCGATGGCGGCCAAGTGCCACCCCGTGCTGAATGATCTTCCGGAGCAGATCGATCACGCCACGGGTCGGCTTCTGCACACGGTCAGTCAGGTGAGCGACGACGACATCCCGCAGGCTAGCGGAATTGCCACCCGGCACGCGGCATGAGAGTGAACGCCTGGAGGATTCCGACCAGGTCGGCTCGCGGCATGCGAGGCGGGGTGCGCTGAGCAGGTGCGAACGCGGATCGAGGGTTATCTGCACGCTGGCGCCCTCGGCCGGGCTGCCGATGTGTGGTTCATACTGCCTGTGTGAGGTTCGGCGAAGCGGGTTCCTTTGAGCTGGGAACCGACGGCCCGACAGCGATCCTTGTCGGCGTCGACGGTTCCGCAACTTCGCTGCGAGCCGGCGCGTACGCGGCCGGACTGGCGCGCCGGCAACGCGCCCGGCTCGTCGTCGTCTACGTCGGGCCGGTAGTTTCGATGGCCGCCGCCATGCCCGGTGCGGGAGCTGCGCTGGCCGTCTCGCAACGCGAGGCCTTCAGCGAGACCTCCGACGATCTGCGCCGCCAGGTCGAGGAGGCAGCCAAGGAGCAGGGCATATCCGTCACCTTCGTGGCTAGGCGCGGCGACCCATTCTCCGAGCTCCGCCGCGTCGCCAGCGAGATCCGCGCGGACGCCGTCGTCGTCGGGGCGTCCGCCAAGGCTGGCCACCGGCTTGTTGGCTCGCTGGCGGTCCGGCTGGTACGGGCCGGCAAGTGGCCGGTCACCGTCGTGCCCTGACCGGCGCGGAAGGGACGTAGATTACGGTCGTGGTCGGCGCGGCCGCGACCCCCGGGCCCGACGGTGCGAGGCGACATGACCGGGGGTGCCCACGACCACGAGCGCGGAACGCGGTATGTGCGGACGTCCAGGTGTGAGCTGGACGTGCGTGCGAGCTGAGGTCAGCAGCGTGGACGCGAGTGTCCAACCCTGGTTACCAGGGGCGCTAGTTCGCCTCGACGAGCTTGGCGAGGTTTGCCAGTGCCATTCGCGTGCCCATCTCGTTGTCAGCGGTGGGTACGCGGTCGGGAATCCCTTCGTGCACGACGAGGACATCAGTGCCGCCGTCTGCGTCGGTGAGCGTGGTCGTCATCGTCATCGTGCCGCGAAGTGCGGGATCTGCGGTCTCGAACTCGAATACTTCGACCACCTGCTTGTTCGGCACGAGCTTCGCGAAGTGGCCGTGGTAGGTGTCGGTATGTGGTGCCGACTTGCCGGTTCTGCTCGGCGCGTCGTATGTGAGGGAGATTCGGAAGGAGCCACCTTCACGGGCATCGAATTCATGTACGTGGCTGCTCATGCCGACCGGCACCCGCCATTTCGCGATCGCGCCCGCGTCCAGGAGCGCCCGATAAATAGCCGAACGCGGAGCGCGCACGTGACGAGAGACCTGCGTCGAATACACATAGTGAACTTACCGCTCGGGTGCTCCTGCTCGGTTCAACGTCGGCCGTCAATTGCTCCTGCACGACCCACCAACCAACCGTCGACATGCCCCACGTGACCGCTGGTGGCCATCGTTTGTGTCCCCGCAGCCGGTGATCTTGCCCAACTGGCACAACGGATACTCCGTTCGCTGATCGCGGCATGGGCGCGTGTTGGGCCACGATGAGTGGTCTGCCTACGACTCGTGCGTCATCTCGAGACCGGTTCGTGCGGCAGCTGACCCTGGCCAAGCGGGAGCGGCTGGCGCGGTCGGACACGCTGCTGGCGGCGCAGGCCGATCTCCAGGCTCCGCAGGAAGCTAGGACAACCAGGACTTATCGTCATTGCGGCATGAGCGGACGATGACACATACGCCAAGGCAGATCGCTTAGCGCGCCATATCCGTCTGACGCCAATCTCTGCAGGTCGGCGGCTCGTTTGCGCCGCACCTGAGGATAAGGGCCCGTGGTGTAATCATCGATCTCGCCTCAGGTGGTGGGTCTTATGAACCCAGGCGGTGCACGCTGTGGTTCATGCGATCAGGGGTCCCCCCTAAAGCCATGTGGGCAGTCTGGCTCACCTGACGCCGTCCTGGCAGGCGGGCCCAACGCCTGCCAGGCCAGGCGGGATCCCCGCGGACCAGGGCCGCCTGGTCATACTGGTCGGCCTGGTGAGCGGCGATTGATTCGTCGGCTTGTTCGAACACATCCGATCACGGTCGCTGCTGTGGGGGTCGTCGGCGTCGGATTCATCGTCTTCGTCCTGGTTTGGTTCCAACCCCAGAAGCTCTTCTTCAACACGACTGTCAACGAGTCCTTGCCTGGCGCGGTGCACACGAACCCGGCCGGCGAAAGGACGGGGGCCACTGGCTCCGCCGGGCCGACGCCCCCAAGCAGCGCAGGAGCCAGTCGATCAGCGGATCGCGCGCTGAAGGTCGTAGTCTCTGGGAGCTTCCGCAGCCTCGAGCACGGGACGACGGGCAGGGCGATCGTCTTGGGCCGTTCCGACGGGACCCTGATCTTGCGACTGGAGAACCTCGATACCTCCAATGGTCCGGACCTTCGCGTTTACCTGTCACAGGTCCCGGCCGGCGGCGACTTGCACGCATACAGGAATGGATTCATCGATTTGGGCCCGCTCAAGGGCAACAGAGGGAGTCAGAACTACGCTATCCCGGCAGGCATCGATCTTTCGAAGTTCAAGAGCGCGGTCGTCTGGTGCCGCAGGATCCGCGTCGGGTTCGGAGTGGCTCCGCTCCTGCCCTGAGCCGTCGGCGCTCACACCGGGGATGTTCTTTATCGGCGGTTGAAAAGGTGCTCCGCTTCATGCGGCCTAGGGCTGGCTCTGGGACTCGGCATGGCCGGGCACGGATGGCGCTGCCCGAGGCTTGCGGCGCTCAGTCGCATGATTCCTCCTGTTCAGGGGGCCGATGCGGTCGGCGCGGCAAGACCAGCCATGCCCGCTGCGAAGCCGGGCGGACGCGACCGTTGCCGCGGTCGGCCCCGCGCTCGACCGGCCCGTGGGGTCCGCCAGGCTTCGGCAAGCGGCCACCGGATATGCCTAACCTTGGACAGCTCCGTGGTCACCAGTGCTGGAGGGACATGATGCCCGCGACGCCGACAGCGACTAGCCTCATGCGCCAGACCATGGACCGCCAGGCCGAGTGGCTGGCAGAGCTAGTGGATGACAATGCGCCCGTCGTGGAGGTGGCCGGGCGGCTGCGCGGCCGTCGGCTGCTGGCGATCGGCACCGGAACCAGCTGGCACGCGGCTAGCCAGGCGGCCGTGTTGCTGCGCGCGGCCGGGCTGGACGGCTGGGCCGCCCAGTCCGCTGACGTGGCTGTCGATGGCCCGGTTCCGGACGAGGGCGGTGCGCTGCTGGCCTTTACGCACACCGGCGCCAAGCGGTACACCGCGCAGTCCGCGCAGCGCGCCCGCGCGCAGGGCGCGGAGGTCGTCCAGATCTGCGCCGTCGGCGTCCAGGATGCCGACCTGGTCACCGTCGAGCGGGAACGCTCATCGGCCTACACGGCCAGCCACCTCGGGGCGCTGTTGCGCGCGGCGCAGCTGGCACGAGCGCTGGGCGCTGATCTCCCCGGGCTGGACGAGGTCCCGTCGGCCGTCGAGCGCGCCTACCGGACCAGGCAGGAAGATCATCAGCTTGCGCCGCCGCCCACGCGGCTGATGGAGTTCATCGGCGGCGGGATCAACCAGTGGACCGCCGCCGAGGGCGCGCTGAAGATCCGCGAGGCCGCCTATGTGGCCAGCGAAGGCCTGGCGGTGGAGCAGTTCCTGCACGGGCCCTCGGTGGCCCTGGGCCGCGATGACCGGCTCGTCTGCCTCGATGGCGGCGGTGCCTGGTCGGCCAGGATCGCCGAAGTTGCGCGGGCCGCCGAAGATGCCGGCGTCCCGGTGACCAGCATTGCCCATGATGGGCTGGGAGAGCTGCTGTCTATCTTCCCGCTGACCGTGTCCGTGCAGCGCATCGCGCTCGAGGCCGCCGAAACGCTCGGCGTCAACCCCGACACATTCGGGCTGGATCAGCCGGGACACCAAGCCTGGGATCGCATTGAGCTGTAACGAAACTTGGGGACCCCAGCTGGGCGCGCGGCAGCGTCGGCGGCGAAGGCGCTCTGCGCGCTCGATATCCTCTCCGACGGCCGCGTGATCGCGGGCCTCGGCCCGGGTTCGTCCAGGGCCGACTACGAGGCGGTGGGAGTGCCGTTCGAGGAACGGTGGCAGCGCTTCGACGAGACGATCCGGCTGCTCAAAGCCTTGCTCCAGCCGGGTGCGCCCTCGGCCAGCGGCACCTATTACTCCGCGCCGGCGGCGAGGCTGTCGCCGTCGCCGCGGCAAAGCCGCGGAATCCCGCTGTGGATCGGAAGCTGGGGCTCCCAGGCCGGTTTGCGCCGCGTCGCCTGTCTCCGCGATGGCTGGCTTGCCTCCGCATACAACACCACCCCTGAGGCATTCGCCGTGAACATGAAGCTCCTCGGCGGAGAGCTCGAGAGACGAAACAGGCCCGCAGATGACTTCCCGAATGCGCTGGTCACGATGTGGGCCTGGATCACCGATAAGCGCTCAGATGGGGAACGCGTCCTGTCCGAGATCGTGGGTCCGCTGGTCAAACGAGACCCGGCGGAGCAGTGCGCGGAGCTGCCGTCCCGCTATGCTCGCGCAGGCTGTCAGCGAGTCCACTTCTGGCCGGTGGGTGACGAGCGGCGCCAGGTCGAGCTGATCGCGGGCGAGGCCGAAGGGGATGACTGTGCAGCGCCCCACAGCCCCGGTAGATTCGGGACGATGAAGAAGCTTCTCGAGCTCCTCGTCTGTTTCATCCATCCCCTCGCCGTCGTCCTCATGTGGATCGACTTGGCGTCTCGCCGCGACATGGCGAGTGGCCCGAAGCTGGCGTGGGCCATCCTCGGTCTAATCCCACTTGTGCCGTTCCTCTACGTCCTCACCGGTGGCGACCTGTGGTGATGCCGACGCAGAGGCGCTTCTTCCATTGGAGAACCACGGCGCCGCGCTACCGCTCGCCGCGCTGGAACAGTCGCCCGTCCCAGGCCGGGCCTGTTGCGGTCCTGGGAGCCACTGGCTCCCGCTGGGCGTGGTGGACCTAGGGCCGCCTCGTGAAGTTCGCGATCCAGTTGGTCTCCCAGGTCTGCCGGGCGTCGACCGAGAACGCCTGGTCCCACCGTGCCGACGTGGGCGTGATCTCCGACCATGTGTACCTGACCACGATCGGCTTACCCTCGTAGACCTCCTCCGAGTAGAAACGGCCTACTCCGTCGCTGAAACCGCCCACCACCGGCGGCAACTGCAGGATCCCGTCGCGGCTATTTGCCCAGTAGATCGACCATTGCCCGCTCGCCGGGTCGAGCAGCCGTACCGACAGCCCGCTGAAACCCCGATCGGGGACACGTACCTCGTCGACGTTCGCCGCGCCGCCGAACAGCGACCAGCACTGCGTCGTGGAGCTGAACTCGTCCCACTCATCGCAGTCGGCCAGTACCTTGCGCAGCCTCCGTTGGGCGCCGTCCCACGACCCGACGAAGAATTCGAAGTCCCCCGCACCGCTCATTGCTCGCCCCCTGTCTTGCCCTCGGGCAGCGTGTCAGCCAGATATCCGCCGAGATCAGGCTCAGCCGGCGCGAGCACATGCCGCACCCAGGCAGACCGTTCGTGGCCTAGCGGCGGCAACTCCCATACGCAGCCGATCCACGGCCTCGTGAGCTCCCGGAAGTTCTCCGGGTTCCGGTCCGGGCAGCCAAGGGACGGTACGCCCGCGGCAGCCGTTCGGGATTCAACAACATTGCCCCATACCCAGCTGTAGCTGCACAGGTAGGCAGCCGTGCCCGCTCCCTTGTGCAGCACCACCCAGCCTGCCGGTGGGGTCTCGCCGTCGGGCTCGGGAAGCAGCCGTGGCAGGAACGCGTAGGCCGCCTCCTGGATGGCGCCGGGGATCTCGTCGTCGATGGTGTTTACGTGATAGCGCTTGACATGGCGGCCGGTGACCTCGATGTCACCTGGCACGCGCAGGAACTTCTCGGTGAATGGCATGCAGGGAAGGTAATCAGCTATCCCTGTCATCTATTGTCAGCGTCGTGCCGCGGCCGAGGAAGCGATGGGCGCCGGGGTGTGCCTGATCGCTGCGGCTGCGCCCGAAGTTCTACCCGTTCATCAGGCAGAGGTGATCCTATGCAGCACACAGACACCGGAGCATGCGCTAGTCGCTTCCCGGACGATTGTCCGAGGGCGGCCATTCCCGGATCGGCTTGCCGATCTCCCACCGATGGCCGAACGGGTCATCGATCCGTCCCAACTGCCACCCGTGCTCATCGCCCACGGGGTTGATTTGCGATGCACCGGCGGCCACCGCTTGGGCAAGGACCGATTCCGGGTCATCAACAATCAGCAGCATTCTCACCGTCGCCCCACCAACCGTCTCGGGGCTGAAATTCCCGTACTGCGGCGACTCGTTCTCGACCCAGAACAGCGAGTTCCCGACCGCGAGCTGCGCGACCACCTCTTCGAGATCATCGGTACCACCGAAGCGGTACACCTCGACCGCGCCGAAGGCGGCCTTGTAGAAGTCCACCGCGGCCCGTCCATTCCGGACTGAGAGCTGGGCCTGGACGTTCGGCTGGGGCATGGTGGCGTCGGTGCTCATCGCCAGATTGTCGCCGCCATCCATCACGATCGTCCAACTGACCGCTCGCCCTCGCACCACGCAAATCAGCTCTGCGTCGTGCGACCAGCTTGATCCCTTACGTCGGAGCCTTTTCAGCGCGGACAGCTGAAAAGGCTCCGACGTAGCGGATCATGGACGGCCCGGCTGATATCAGGCTGGCAGTACACCTTGACGGCCATGCGGGAGCGGCCTCGGTGGCCCATTGTGGCCCCTGGGGTGGCCTGGGTGGCCTGGGTGGCCTGGGTGGCCCATCGTGGCCCTCGACCCGACCCGCCGAACGGCCTCGGTGGCCCATCATGGCCCCTGCCTACCCAGCTGTAGCTGCACAGGTAGGCAGCCGTGCCCGCTCGCTTGTGCAGCACCACCCAGCCTGCCGGTGGGGTCTCGCCGTCGGGCTCGGGAAGCAGCCGTGGCAGGAACGCGTAGGCGGCCTCCTGAATGGCGCCGGGGATCTCGTCGTCGATGGTGTTTACGTGCTAGCGCTTGACATGGCGGCCGGTGACCCCGATGTCACCTGGCACGCGCAGGAACTTCTCGGTGAATGGCAAGCAGGGAAGGTAATCAGCTATCCCTGTCATCTATTGTCAGCGTCATGCGGGCGAGCCGGCTCTTGTCGATCCTGTTGCTGCTGCAGTCCAGGGGCAGGCTCACCGCGCAGCAGCTTGCGGACACCCTGGAGGTGTCCGTGCGGACCATCTACCGTGACATGGGATCGCTGACCTCAGCCGGCGTGCCGCTGTATGGCGACGCGGGCCCCGCGGGTGGCTACCAGCTGCTCGGCGGATACCGGACCCGGCTCACTGGCCTCACCGCCGACGAAGCGGGGGCGCTTTCCATGAGCGGGATGCCGGTCGCGGCCGCCGAGCTTGGCCTGGGCAGCGTGCTCGCGGCGGCCCGGCTCAAGCTGGAGGCGGCACTTCCCGCCGAACTGCGCGATCGTGCGGCCCGGATTCAGCAGCGGTTCCACTTCGACGCTCCGGGTTGGTATTACGACGGCGACGCCTCACCGCACCTGGCCGCTGTCGCTGACGCGGTGTGGAACCAGCACCGGATCGCGGTAAATTACCGGCGCTGGGCCGCGCCCACCGACGTGACCAGGACACTGGACCCGCACGGCATTGTGCTCAAAGCGGGCAAGTGGTATCTGGTGGCCCGCAGCGGCGGCCAGTTCCGCTGCTACCGGGTCAGCCAGATCCTCAGCCTCACAGTGCTTGACGAGCCCTTCGACCGCGACGACGACTTCGACCTGCCCGGTTTCTGGAGTTCCTTTGTGGCTGAATTCCGCGACCGCCTGTATCAGCGGAATGCCACCATCCGGCTGGCCCCCGCGGGCCGGGAGCGCCTCCGCGAGCTGATGAGCACGGCGGTAAGCCAGGCGGTCGACGAGACCGCTACACCCCCGGACGCTGACGGCTGGGTGACCGCGGTGGTACCGATCGAGTCGCTGGAACACGCCGAGGCGGAGTTTCTCAGGCTGGGCGCGCGGGTGGAAATCATGAGCCCGGACGACCTCAGGAAGCGGTTCGCTGCCGAAGCCCAGCGCCTGACAGGACTGTATTTCCCGGCCTGACCGGCGGTCAGATCCGCCGAGAGCCTCAGTCGGTAAGTTAACAACACACGGCTGACGTGGCAGCCGTCACGCATTTCGTCCGGGGCTAGATCCCAGCGATCCCTAAGGCTATTGCTAGGCGGGGATTCTCCCATCCGTAGCCCCAGTGTCGGAAAGGGCCTACATTGTACGGTTTCGCCGAGGCTTTGTTGCGTGAGGTTTAGCGACATCTCAATGTTTGCCGCTTTGCCTGACGGCGCATACTCCTTGGAGTAGGGGGACCTTCCGGATCAAATGATGGGCTCGAAGAGCTGGCGTCGTCGTAATTCTTCGCGCTTGAGTCTCCGGGACCGTGGGAGTCGCCATGCCGCAGCTTCCCTGTTGTCACAGTTTGGCTCGATCGGTCCGACCGCGCACGAAACGGGTTCCGGGTCGCCGTGGGCGCGCTCACCTTGGCCGCGATCGGGCCGAGTCCCTGGCCAGAGCCAGTGGCACCGGTTTGCGGGAGCCACCGCCACGCTGTGCTGGACCGGCCGAGGCCGGATTCTGGTCTGGCCCTCCTCAGGTGGGTAGCCGGAACACATCAGACCGTTCCACCAGCCATGGAAGCAGGCTAACGATGTCCGCTCTCACCACGCATTTGAGGTTCCCGCGCAGGGGGCTGCGCTGTGAAGGTCCTTTCGTGCGCAGAATCCTGTTCCGCATCGCCGGTGCCGCCTGCATTGCCGCATGCACATCAACGGCCGCCACTATCCCGGCGGGTGCGGCCCAGGCACCCAGGACGTCCACCTTCACCTCGGCATCCTCGCGGTCCATCGTTGTAACGAACCTCAAAAGCTCCGGAGCGGGCTCACTTCGGGCGGCGATTAGGGCCGTTAATGCGGGCTCGCTGGGAAGATCCTCGGTCATCGACTTCTCGATCGACGGAACCATCACCCTCGCTAGTCAGCTGCCTGCCATCTCCAGCAAGGTGACAATCGACGCGCGGTCGGCACCCGCGTACATCGGCGGTGGCCCGCCGGTGGTAGAAATTGACTGCGATGGGCACGCTGGCCTGCGATTTGCGGCAGGCTCGGGTGGTTCGCAGCTCTTGGGTGTTGCCGTGGATAACGCCAGCGGCAACGGTATAACCCTGAACGCTGGCTCAATCACGCTGAATAACAACTACATCGGCGTGGACCTGGCAGGCGCCGCATCCGGCAACCACGGCGACGGCGTGTACGTTTCGGCGACCTCGTCGAGGAACTTGATTGGGCTGAATAGCTCGGGCGCGTCCGGTGTTGTCGCGAACGTTATCTCTGGAAATAGGGGAAGCGGCATCGTGTTGTCCGGATCGTCAGGCAATACGGTGGTGTCTAATCATATCGGGACGAATGCGGCTGGTACGTCAGCCATTGCCAACGGTGGCGACGGTATATCGATAACCGGAAGATCAAACCGCAATCAGATCGGCGGTACCGACTTTGTTGACACCAGTACGGGCCAGGCGAATGATCCGACAGGAGACAAGGGCAAGGTGACTCCGGTCTTCGTGGTACCTCCGCTGGGCAATCTGATATCGGGCAACGCCAAGAATGGCGTATTGATCGGGACCGGTTCCCGGAACAACGTGCTGAATGGAAACTTTGTCGGGACGACGGCCGACGGGGACGCTGCGATCGGCAATGCTGGCGATGGGGTATGGATCAATCGGGCGAACAACAATTCGCTAGTGGGTTGCAAATTCATTAATAATCCGTTTGTCTATTACAACGTTCTTAGCGGGAACGGTAAAAATGGCCTGCGCATTACAAACTCGAAAAATAGCGTTGTCCAAGGGAATTTCTTTGGTATCGGCGCCGACAATACAGCTACCGTGAGTAATAGACTGGACGGCATACGGGTTGATGGATCCTCGGCGGATACTCAGGTAGGTGGGGTGATTCCCCTAGGGAACGTGTCCGCCGGCAACGGTCTAAACGGTATAGAAGTAACAGGCACGGCGAGCGGATTCGTCACCTTCAATACGTTTGGAGGTCTGCTGGCGTTCAAGGGCGCCGCTCCCAACGGCAATGACGGCCTGCTCATCACATCCACTGGAGGCGACAATCTGGCCCGGACGAATGTGTTTTCAGGGAATAAGAAGAACGGTATCGAACTAGCGGGTAATGCATCCGGCGTAACGGTCGATCCCAATATTGTTGGTCTAACAACCAATGGTGGCACCGCGTTGCCTAATGGCGGCGATGGGCTTCTGATTGACGATACCGCACATCACAACGTAGTTGGCGGATCTCGGCGTTCGGTGATCCCGCAGAATACGTTTTCGGGGAACGTGGGCTATGGGCTCGCAATAGTGGGGAAAGCGCATGGCAACCGGGTCTTCAGCAGTTTCATCGGAACAAAGATTGGTGGCCTGAGGGCTCTGGGCAACCAAAAGGGCGGGATTCTGCTAGGCGGTGCGGCGCACGGCAATTCCATTGGCGATGCCGGCTCGAACCCGTCTAATCTGATTAGTGGCAATACGGGCAATGGCGTGACGCTACGGACAGGTACACGCAACAATCAGGTGATCAATAACTATATCGGCCTTGATCGAATCGGGCAGTATTTGCGGAACACCGGCCGCGCGGTCGTGAATATGGGCTTGGAGAATACGCTCCGGGGTAACCATTACGGGCCGCCTGGCAAAGTCCCGTCGAACTGAGCTTATCGGTACTGTTGCTCGCAAGTTTGCCTCAGGCCGACAGCCCGTTCCCCCAACGAACCCGGCCTTCTTGATCGCGGGCCCGGGGACGCCCGGCGATCAGCACAGCCCTAAACAAGTGGAAGAGCCGGCCAGCGCGGGGATCGCGGCTCCACCAGACGGACGGCGCGGCCGAGCCGGCCCGGGGCCGTCTCTGGCGGCCCGGCGAAGTGCGCCAGCCTCACCAGGATCTCCTTCGGGACGCGCCGCGCAGGGCTGACCGGGTCCTTCTTGGCATCGACCATTGGACCCCGGACGGTGTATCACGACGCCAGCGCCTGTCTCTTGTATGACACGGAGCTGCGGTGAACGGGAGCGCCATCGCCGCTGCCGGTCAGCGGAGAAATTTGGGAGGACGCATGGATGCGACGACGGGGGCGGCCCAGGCAGCGCAGGCCAAGGACGAGTTCTTTGCTGCCCGCATGTACGTGTTCCATATCACCGGTTTCCCACAGCAGCCCAGTGTCCTGCTGAGTCAAGTGGATGCGCCGCACGGCGCGCGGCTGGATGTGTGGCCTACCGACCCGGCTGAGGATCGGCAGATTCCCAGTCCAGACGCCGAGGGCATCCTTTTCAGCACGCCACGCTTCTCACTCGTGAACAGCGGCAACCGAACGCTGCACGCCCCGAAGAGATCATGGAAAATTACCCTCGAGCGCGCCACGGGCAGCGGCAGCCACCTCGCTGGCATGGCCCGCGTCAATCTCAAGTCGATGTACAACGATCCTTCGCAGATGCGCGAGGCACTCGCCTGGCGTCTTTTCCGCAGTGCGGGTGTACCCTCGGCCAGGCACACCTATGCGAAGCTCGCATTCGACACAAGCTACTACGGCCTGTTCTCTCTCATTGAGCAGGTTGACAAGAGATTCCTGAAGGATCACTTCGGCGGCAACGACCGTGGCAATCTCTACAAGGCCTATTGCGGGGACGTCGGATGCGCGACCCTGGAACACCGGGCAGGGCGCGACGGCGACGACAGCGGGCGACAGTACTTCACGACCGCCCACGACGACCGCACCTACCGCCTCAAGACCAACGAGGATGACCACGACGCCAGCACCTACGACGACCTGGCAAAGTTCGTCCGGACAATCAATGGCATAGGACTTCCGTCCGGAGATGGGCGGTTCGATACCGACGCATTCCGCGAGTCGGTCGACAGCATCATGAACGCCCACGCCTTCCTCAGGTGGGCGAGCGTGAACCTGTTGCTCGGCAGCTGGGACAACTACTACGCGACCCCGTCCAACTACTACCTCTACAACTCCGGGAGGCTGGGCGCAGAAGACGACTTCATGCAATCACCCTATTTCACGTTCATTCCTTGGGACTACGATAACTGCCTGGGTATCGACTACGTCGGCACAAAATGGCAGTACACCGACATTCTCGATTGGCCGAGTAACACTGGGCGCTACTGGCGGCAGCACGCTACGTCGCGCATACCGCTGGTACAGAATCTGCTGCGCAACCGTGATTATCGCCAGTATTACCTCGACTACCTGGAGCACTTGCTCGATACTCAGTTCAATCCGGGCGCGTTCGGCAAGCTGATCGCGGCCGACTCCGATGATGGCCTGTGGGGCCGCGTGTGCCAGGCCGCCTATCTCGAATCTGCCACGCCCTATGGCCAGCCGTTTACCGGCCGCCAATTCACCAACGATGAGGTCTACCTGACCGGCTGCAAACAGAACGAGCTCCGGCACGGGCAGGAAAAGGCCGAAGGCATCGTCCATTACGTCCGCATGCGGTGCGACAGCGCGCGCCAGCAACTGGAACAACTGCGGAAGACGACACCACGCGCCACCGACGCAGCGGACTTCCCTACCACCGTGGAACCGCTGCCGCGGCAGGCGTGATGCGACAAAGCCAGGAGGCCGACCGTGGTTGCCACGCATGCACCGACACAGCAGCTTGAGCTGGTCAAAGAAGCGAAGATCTTCGACATTCTCGAGGGCAGGCTGGATCCGAGGCTCGAAGCCAGCGGCGTGCTCGCCAAGGACGGTCTGTTCTATGTCATCTTCGACAATCTGCCGCACATTGCGTGCATCGGTGCCGAGCTTTCCCCGGCAGGCGCGGCCAATCACGTGATCAAGCAGCCCAGGGGTCACCGCCGCGGCTTCGAGGACATCGCGTACGACTCGTGGTCCGGCCACTTCTATGTCCTGATCGAGTCGCTGCCCCGCGGCCATGGGACGTTCATGGCCATGGTGCAGGAGTACAACGCGAGCTTCCGCTATCTGGACAGTGCCTGGCTTGACTTCCCGCTTAACCGGCCGAACAAGGGCCTGGAAGGCCTGACCTGCGTGCACCGCGACGGGCAGACCCATCTGCTTGGGCTCTGTGAGGGCAACAGGTGCAAAGGAGGTGCCGAGGGCCGCGTCCCGGGGGGCGGGCGGGTCCACGTGTTCCGGCGCGGCCGCCACCACTGGGACCACGTGGGCAAGATCCGGCTGCCCGAGACAGTCCTCTTCGAGGACTACAGCGGCATCGCGGTGGCCGGCGATAGGATCGCGGTCGTATCCCAGGCCTCGTCGGCACTGTGGGTCGGCAGCCTTTCGCCATCGAGCTGGGAGATAATAGGTGCGGGCACGACCTACCCACTCCCGAGGGATGCCGAAGGCGAGATTGTCTACTGTACGGCTGAGGGCGTGTCGTGGATTTCGCAGGACCAGGTTGTCGTGGTCTCGGACAAGGCAAAGACAGAGCAGGACCGCAGGTGCCGGGCAAAGGATCAGTCGATCCACATCTTCCGCATCCGGCCAGGACCAGCCGCTGAACCGACCCGTGGAACTCTGACCTCATAGCCGAAAGAAACGACCGGGCAATATCCCGAACGACTTACGCGTATCAGCCGGGCTTCCCGGCGCTGAGATCGTCGCCTACCTGGGCCCTGCGCGCTGCGGCGCCCGGCGCGATGAGTTCCGGTCGGCCCGTCAGTCATAAGATTTCGAGGACCTGGAGGAGGGCGCATGACGCAGCGCACGGGCAGCGGGTCGGCGGCGGACACGAGCTTCGAGCGCGTCTGGCGGGTGCCGGATGGCCAGGTGGCGTCCGGGCGGATCCCCGGGTACGTGGCCGCGGTCCGCGTCGGTGGGCAGGTGGGGGTCCGGGCCGGCGGCAGGATGGCCGTCGAGGCGGAGAGCGCGCCAATGGGCGAGGACACGCTGTTCCGTATCGCCTCGGTCACCAAGCCGATGGGGGGCGCCCTCACACTCAGCCTCGTGCAGGACGGTGCGCTCGCCCTCGACGACCCGATCGCGCGCTGGTTGCCGGAGGCGGCGAGCCCGCGCGTCCTGGTGTCCCCCGACGCCCCACTCGACCGCACCACCGAGGTGCAGCGGCCGATCACCGTCCGGCACCTGCTGACCCTGACCTGCGGCTGGGGTGCGGTGCTGGACGAGACCCCACTGCAGACGGCCATGATGGAGCGGGGTGTCTACCCCGGCCCGCTGACGCCTCAGATGACCGCGGACGAGTTCGTGGCGAGGGTCGCCGACCTGCCGCTCGCCTTCCAGCCGGGGGAGGGATGGCTGTACGACACCGGCATCGATGTCCTCGGCGTGGTGCTGGCCCGGGCCACCGGGAAGCCGCTGTCCGACCTGCTCGCCGAACGCATCACCGGGCCGCTGGGTATGGCGTCCACGGGCTTCTGGACCCCGGACGTCGGCCGCTTGGCCACGGCCTACCAGCCGGGGCCCGGCGGACTCGAGGTGCTGGATCCGCCGGACGGCGTCTTCGCCGGCCCGCCCGGCTTCGAGGAGCTGAGTTCCGGCCTGGTGTCCACCACGCCTGACGTCCTGCGCTTCTATTGCGCCATGGCGGACGGCGGCGGACCGGTGCTGACCGCCGGCTCGGTCGCGCTCATGACGGCCGACGCACTCACCGACGCACAGCGCCGGCAGGCGCTGCCCATCGTCGGTCCCGGCGGGTCGTGGGGCCTGGCCACGGGGGTGGACGTCGAGGCGGCCGAGCCCTGGATGGCGCCGGGTCGCTGGGGCTGGGACGGCGGGACCGGGACGACCGCGTACGTCGACCCGGCGCGCGGCACCATCGGCGTCCTGTTGACGCAGCGGGCGATGACTGGCCCGCAGGACGGTTTCGGCGACTTCTGGGCGGCGGTGGCCGCCGCGGCATGATCCGAGCGCGAGTGTGCGCGGGGACCGGTGAGGAGTGGCGCGGTTTCCGTCGCGTGGCAGGCCACAACAATCGCGGCCACCGCGCTGCTCATCGGGCTTCCCACCGGTATCGCAATGGGCCGGTGGGGGTGGCGCGCCTTCGCCGCGCAACTCGGTGTGCTGCCGGAGCCGGTCGTCCCGCTCGCTGCGATATTTATCGCCGTTCCGAGCGCGCTGGCCCTCGCGAACGTCGTCGCGGCGCTCCCGGGGCGGGCGGCCGCACGCACGCAGCCGGCCACGGTGTTGCGGAGCGAGTAACAGCGGCCGGCCAGCCTCATCGCCGCAGGCCTGCAACCGCGCCGTCCGCGCCGCGGCACAGACAGGATGCCGAACGGCTCACGCGGCCCGTACCGGCAGGGAGACTCTGTCGAAGCGGGTTAATGAGAATTCCTTGCGGTCACGCGGTGCGCCGGTACGGAAGTTGGCGAGAATAAGAGGGGCGGGGATGAGCCCGCCCCTCTTGTTTCTCGTGTGCTTCGGCTTGTTAGCCGCAGGTGAGCATGGGCTTGTCGAAGGAGATACCGCCGATGCCGCTCGCGCTCACGTTCATGTGGGATGTGTCGTGAAGCCGCAGGATGGATCCGTCCGTGCCGGTGAGATGGAAGGTTCCGGTGAACGTCGCGACCTCGTTCTTCAGGTTGCCGTTTTCCCCGTCCCAGACGGTGAACCTTCCGCTGTAGCTGGGCTGTGAGGGGTCATCGGGCACGAATGATGCCGTTCCGGTGGCGGTGAATGTGGCCCAGAACGTTCCTGCTCCCTGGCCCGAGGTGAGAATCGTGATGTGCGCGACCCCATTGTTTGCGATCTCGGTAAGCGTGCCGGATGCGCCCGTGCACGGGTTGGCAGTCGCCTCTTGGTCCACCACCACGTTGCTTAAATGCTCAGTGAAACTCACCGCCCCGGCCCCCGATGCGCTCGCGGGACCAGCCAGCGCCAGAATGCCCAAGACGCCCGCGGCAGCCGCGGTCGATAGAGCTCCAAATCGTCTCATGCGGGTCCTTCCCCCTTCTCGAATCGCCTTCATGCCGTCCTCCTTCACTGGTGAGTGGTGAGCGGATACCCCCACTGGTCCATGACTCCTGCCTCCCCTGGGCGTGACGGCTGGCTCGCCGAATCCCGCCGATGACTCCAGCCGGCAACTTTGCCGTCACCCCTTCTCCTCGCCCGTTCTCCTCGCCCGCCGGATCAAGCTCGCTTCATCCGGGCCGGACCCGCGTCCCGCCGGGCCGCATGACGGCCAGGCAACTCACGGCGACGCCTCGGGTTCCAGTTCGATCGCCTCGACGATCCGGTCGAAGTGAATCTGGGCGCGTTCGTTCGCTTCGCGGATGACCTCGGCGGAGGGGCCCTCGTACAGCGAGAAGACCACCTCATCTCCCGGAACCAGGGTCGACCGGAGGTAACGGACGGGAATGCCATGCTGGTTCATCAACCCGACGACCTCCTTTGACCGCGCGATGGCCTGAGCGAGGCGCTCTTCTGTCACACCCGGCCAGTACCGTTCCACGACGTAGGTCGGCATTCGTCTCCCAGCCCCGCCGTGGCTGCTAAGGCATTCGCCCTCGCCGAGGGCTCGGGGCAGCCTGTGGAGGTGTGGTGCTCGAAATCGACGAAGCGCTCGCCGTCCCCGTTCTCCGGCCCAAGGCCGTTGCACTTCACGGTAGAGCCACGGGGGCACGATTGAATCGGGAGGATTCCTGTATTTGTGCGAGATTTATGCGAGGCCGGTCTCCCGGCTTCGCTCAGAGCGGGCGTCCCTGGCGGGCAGCTTCCTGGCCAGCTCCGTTCGGGAGCGGACGCCGAGTTTGCGGTAGATCCTGGACAGGTTGGAGTCCACGGTCTTCACGCTGATGAACAGGGCGCCGGCGACCTCGCGGTTGGTGTGACCGGCCGCCACCAGCTCGGCCACCCGCTCTTCGCTCGAGGTGAGGCCGGAGGGTGCGGGTGGCCGAAGCCCGATCCGGCGAGCCTCGGCACTGGCCTTGCCGGCCCACAGCGGCGCGCCAAGGCCCTCGAAGATCTCTAAGGCCTCGTCTAGGGATTCCCTGGCCAGCCGCTTCTGCTTGGCTCGGCGCCGAATCGTCCCCCGTGCCAGTAGTGTGCGGGCGAGCTCGAACGGCATGTGGAGGCGCTGGTGCTCATCGAGGGCCTGCTCCAGGGCCCGGTCAGCGGAGCCGAGATCGCCGCGGGCAGCCTGCAGCAGCCCCCGGCAGCGGGCTCCGGTGGCACGGGCCCAGGGACGGTCCAGGGCTCTGCCGCGCTCCTCCAACTGGCCGGCCGTCGCCGCGGCTTTGTCCAGCTCCCCCAGGGCGATGAGGGCCTCGATCTCGTTGGCCCAGAACCTGACAACGCCGGGTTCTGCCACCTCCATCACGCTCATCGCCTCAGCTACCGGTGCCAAGTGCGCATGCGTTTGCTCGAAATCGCCCAGGGACAGTGCGATCAGGCCGAGCACCGAGCGGGCCATCAGCGTTACCGGCGCGTTCCGGCTCCGCTCGGCGAGCGCTAGGGCTTCCTCGGCGTCGGCGCGGGCGGATTCGATCTGCCCGAGGTGAGTCCGGACGAGCGCCCTCGCGTACAGCGCGGCGGCGAGCACCGCATCCTGCTCGCTGTCCATAGCGATCCGGCATGCGTCGTCGGCGTAGCGCCAGGCCAGGTCCCAGTCGCCCGCCCAGCACTCCAGCTCACTGAGCTCATACAGGATGAACGGCAGCGAGCTCTGGTCATTGAGATCCATGGCATGCTGGAGCCGCTCGCCCAGCTTGGCCCTCGCCCCGGCGAAGTCGTCCGACCACAGCAGGACGCCTCCCCAGACCACCCCCACGTCCAGCATCGGGTTGCCCACGCCGGGCTCTGCGCCTGCCGATGCCATCAAGCCGGCCGCACGCTCCAGGAGATCGGCCCGGATGCCTCCTCCGAGGAAGAAGTCGAAGGGCACCTGGCGTGACAGCGAGTGCGCCAGAAGAACGGGATCGCCGCTCTGGCCAGCCGCCGCAACAGCGGCGCGGGCGTGCCCGGCAGCGCCGCGAATGTCGCCCGCTACTTGCCGGGCGAAGGCCAGCTCCCGCTCTACCTCAGCACGGAGGGCAGCATCCCGCCCGCCCTCGCGCAGCGCCCGATGGAACAGATCCTCCGCCGTGGGCCAGCTGTCCTCGTGGTAGTGGATTACGCCCAGGCGAAACAGGGCTACAGCCCGGTCCACACCTGGTCCGAGCACCCCCACCAGATCTTCCAGCAGCTCTCTGGCCCGGGCCATGTTCCCGGCACGGAAGTAGTAATCGGCGGCACCGATCGTCCGCCGGCGAGCCTCGCCGGTCGCCGCATCCGGGGTGAGCAGGCGGGCCTGCTCGGACAAGGCCGCCGCGGCACCGGGGGCCCCCCGCGCGCACGCCTGCTTCGCGGCCTCGTCGAGCATGGCGGCGACCTGGGCATCGGGACCGGCGGCGCCCAGCGCAAGATGTCGTGCCCTCTCCTCGGGATCGCTGACCACGCCGGCGAGCCGACGGTGCAGTCGGCGCCGCTGCTCGGGTGAGGCCCCGGAATACAGCACCGACGCCAGCAAAGGATGGCTGAACTGGACGCGCTGTCCCGCGAGATCGACAATTCCAGCCTGCCGGGCCGTCTGCAGCCCCCGCGCCGCGGCCACGCTGCCGGCAGCCGCCCGCACCAGCTCCACCGTGGGGTGCGAAAGCGCCGCCGCGTACAGCAGGGCACGCTGGGCGCCGTCCGGCAGGAGGCTCAGCCGATCCCGGATCAGCCCACCCAGGGTGTCAGGCACCGGGAGCGGCTGGTCCGGTGGCAGCGGCCCCTTCAGGCGAAGCACGGCCCGGGCCATCTCCAGCGCGAAAAACGGGTTTCCCGCAGACGCGCCGTACAGCCGGACGAGGGTGTGTCTCGGCAGAGCAGGGCCGAGCCGTCGCCGCACGAGCTGATGGATTGCCGCCAGGCTCAGTGGGCCCAAGGCCGCTCGGTGCAGGCGGCTCTCCGGAAGCCAGCGATCGAGGCCGAGGGGCGCTGCGCTGCCCTCGGTTTCGGTTCGCAAGGACACCAGCATCCCGATCGGGGCAGTCGCCAGGCGGCGCGCGGCGAACCCGATGACCCGCGCTGATGGGCCATCCAGCCACTGAGCATCGTCCACCGCGACGATCACCGGCGCGGCGGCCGCCAGCAGGCGAAGGATGTCGAGGACGGCGCGCGATACCGCCCGCTCGTCCGGCGGCGGGCCGGCGACCGCCGCCCTGAGCAGTGCAACCTCAAGAGCCCGGCGCTTCGGCTCGGCGAGGGCGGGAAGAGTCTCCTCGAGCACCCCCGCCAGAAGGTCATCCAGCGCGGAGAACGAGAGGCGGGTTTCCGCATCAGCGGGGCGGCAGGCAAGAATCCGGTAGGAACGCTCCGAAGCGAGGTCGAGGGCTTCTTTCCAGAGGGCAGTTTTGCCGATCCCCGCATCGCCCTCGATCAGCAGCGCCGCCGGGGCCTTCGTCACGGCATCGAGGAACTGGCGCACGGACCCGAGTTCGTTGTCCCTGCCGATGATCTGGCTGGCCGACGCCAACATGCTCGCCGCCTCACAACGGACCCTGAATCAGGCTACCGAGAACCTGTGGCGCCGGGAACACCCGGCCCCACAACCATCAGCGGGATGGGCGGTCCTCCGCGGCTTCAGGGCAGTGTGCGCGCAGCAGGCGCTCAGCACCCTCGGCCAGTTCCCGGACCACCTCTCCGGCCGACACGAGCTGCGTGACCGCCCCGACCGACTCCCCAGCGTAAAGGGCCATTGCCGCAATGGCACCGGTCGCGTCCCTGGTGGGTGAGGGCACCGAGAGCTTGGGCACCGGAATCCGGGTCGCACCCAACGACATCTCTCCCACAATGTCGTCGGTGACGCCCTGGGCGGCCTCAACACATGAGCGGAGCACCCGGTGCGGGGCATCGGGCCACATGCCGGAGAAAGCCGTGGTCAGGACAGTGTCGTCGGCCGATGCCCGTAGCAGAGCATCGATGTACAACGGGTGGGCGTTCGCCTCGAGTGTGGCGACGAAGCGGGTGCCTAGGCGCACCCCAGAAGCACCGGCAGCCAGGACAGCCGCCACCCCCCGCGCGGTGGCGATGCCTCCGGCCGCCACCACGGGAATATCGACCGCGTCGAGCACCGAGTCGAGCAGGGGCAACAAGCTCACCTGGCCGCGCACATGCCCTCCCGCCTCGGTGCCCTGAGCGACGATGAAATCGCATCCCGCCTCCACGGCAGCGCGGGCCTCGGTGAGCGAGCCCACCTGCCAGGCTGCCAGCGCCCCACCGTCGTGCACGCGGCGAACCAGGGCCGCGTCGGGATCGGCATAGAAAAACTCGACCACCCGTAGCCGACTCGCCGCGACCTCAACTACCTCGGGATCCAGGAAGGGCATCAGGATATTCAGCCCCACCCTCCCGGTTGTCTGACTAGTCATGGCATCCAGCGCGACCGCAACGTCGCGAGCAGGCTGCATCACCATGTTGACCATGCCGAGGCCACCGGCGTCTGCGACCGCGGCCGCCAGCCCGGGCGTGGCTACCCCGCCCATGCCTGCCAGCTGGATCGGCACCCGGCAGCCCACGAGGTCGGTAAAAGCTGTGGCCAGCATCGTGACGCCACCTCCTAAGCGAGCTGGTCTTCGACCCTACCGCCCAAACGAAACCGCGCAGAGCGACGCCGCGATGACGCGGACGACCTGTCGGCGCCGGAGCGGCGGTACTTACAGTCTCTTGTGACAGCAACCCGGTCAGCCCTTGACCCCCGAGGCGGGACGGAGCGGCAGGATGCGTGCAGACCAAAGTCCGGTTGGGTGGCCCGGCGGCTCGGCACTGCCGAGTCCCGCAGGCTGGACCGAGCCGCGACTTCCCGTGTGGCTCAAATTCTCGATGGGGTTCCTGGCCGTCATGGCCCTCGGTATGGCGGCAGGAGCGGCATGGGCGTTGTGGACAGGTCAACCGGCTGATGGCGTCCTGCTCGCTGCGGGTGCCATATACATGGGCCATCTCGTGGGATTGAGCACCTGCGTCTGGTGGAAACGCCGGCGTTCCAACCGAACGGGAACACTCACCCCGGCGCAAGCCGGCACCACGGGCGTGACGTTCGCCTACTCGGCCTGGCCGTACTACTGGCTCACGGCGGTCTTGGTGATGACCGAGTTGGTCGTTGCGGTGATGACAGCGGCCTTCGTCGCGTCGGCCACCGTCGTGGGAGTCGTGATGGCAGTCGTCGTCGGACTCATCGCCATGGTGGTCGGATGGTTCCTGGTCACCATGCTGCGTCTGGCACCCGGCGCACTCACCCTTTCCCCCGACGGGGTGTACCACCGCAGCCTGACCTCCACCCACTTCGTCCCGTGGTACGCCATCGTCGCAGTCTCCGCCGGATGGCTCGGCACTCCGATCATCGCTATCAAGGCGTTCCCGTCGCAGGACACCCGGCTACGCCGCTACCTCGGCCGATTCGGCTCGGGGGAGCTGCAATTCCTGCCGATCATGGTCGTCCGCACCTTCTGGCTCGCCACCGACCCGACCACCGTCTACCACGCGCTGTCCTTCTACCGCTGCCACCCGGACCTGCGGGCCGAGCTGGCCACACCTGACGCCGTCCACCGGATCAGCCACGGCCAAGCAGTGGGGCAGGACGAGCAGTGACGCCGGAATTTCTCATGAGCACGGCCACCCGGTGAACCGCCACGGCGGCCTATGCGCCGTCGTCCCACAGGAAGCTGCTGAGCTCATCGCGACTCCCGATGCCGAGCTTGGCGTAGGAACGGTACATGTGGTTCTCGACCGTCCGCACCGAAAGGACAAGCCGCTCGGCGATCTCCCGGTTGGTCAAGCCCGAGACGGCGAGCATGGTGAGCTCATGTTCGCGCGTGCTGAGAGTAGCGACTGCGTCGTCAGGCAGCAGCGCCCGAATCGGCGCGCCGTCGCACTGCTGCGCGTACCGCACGGCGCAGGACATGGCGTTAGCGGCCGCGCGGTATCCCTTGCGCCGTCGATGCAGGGCGGCTGCGGTCCCGGCGGCCTCCGCAGCGAGCCGCATCATGCCCAGCCTTGCGAAAGTGGCAGCGCACTGGTTGAGTTTCGCGCTGTCATTGGCATCGATGGCCACGGCGTGGGCCGCGAATGCGGCGACGACGTGCCCCTGTAGCCGGCCCGCCAATTTGGCCAGGGGAGTGAGCGCCTGGTCGTGAGCACCGAACCGGACCATGGCGTGCAGTGCTCGCGCCGCGTAGGCGTAGCCACCCAGTGCGGTTGCGCGCTCGGCAGTTCGCCACGCGCGCTTTTGTGCGCTCTCTGGGTCGCCTCGGAGATTCTCGACCCAAGCTTTGGCCAGTTCGTAGTCGGGGGCGAAGACGTTTTCCTGCGCCACCCGGTCGGCCTCGTCGAGGAGGCCAGCCGCTTCGTGGTTTCGGTGGAGCGTGGCGATCACGGCCAGATCGCCCAGGCAGGTGAGCAATCCGGCGGGCCCCATCAGCGTCGGGTATTCGCGCAGCAGGTGCAGGCTCTCGCGCAGCCAGTGCTCGGCCGTGCCAAACCGCCCCTGGCCGAGCGCCACCCGGCCGCGTGCATATGACCAGGCCGTGCGAGCCTGGTCATTGTCCGCTTCCAGGGCCCGCTGGTAACGGTCCGATGTGAGCCGCTCGGCGTCCCCGAGCAAGCCGTGGTACATCAAAGCGTTGAACGTGGCCAGACCCAGGCCGTCTGCCAGGTAGGCGTTGTGTTTTTGGAGCGACCGCGGCGTCCGAGCGGCCTGTCGGCAGATGCGCAGTGCCTCCTCGGTCCGCCCGGCGGCGGTGAGCGCGTTCGCCAGGGTAGGCAGCGCATGCAGGCGCACCAGGTCTGTCCCTGGGTGGGTGACGGCGGCGAGCAGGATACGCAGACCGTCAGCCGTCCGTCCTGCCTGCACTTCGAGAAATGCCTGGGTCACCAGTCGCAGAGCCGAACCAGTGTCGTCTTCTGGCGTGGCCTGTTCGAGGACCCGTAACGCGTTCGTCAGCTGACGCGAGTTCAGGAACAGCAGCGCCGCACTCGAGCACGCGACATGAGCCCGCTGGCCCGGGTCCGCCGCCTCTCGGCTGGCTTGGGCGAATAGTTCACCGGCGAGGTCGGTTCGGCCCTGCCACGCATGGGCTTCCGCGGCCAGGATGGTGGCTGGAAAGCCGGCGCCCGCCTCACGCGCGACATGAGCGAGCCGGGCCGCGAGCTGGTGGTCACCGAGGTCCGCCGCCTCCTGGGAAGCCGCCAGCAGTAGCGGCGAATTCGTCCGCCGTCCTCCCTCGAGCTGCCACATCGCCAGCCGGAGCAGATCGTCCCGGCGGCGGGCACCACTGTCGGCGAGGACCTCGGCCAGCCGGCGGTGAATAGCGATCCTCCGCAGCCGCGGCAGGGCGGTGCGGAGCACCTCGCCGAGCAGCGGGTGGGCGAGCCGAACGTTCCTCCGCCGACCGTCAGCGAGCATCTGGATGAGTCCGGCCGCTTCGGCTGTTTCCAGAAGCGCAGCCGGGCAGACCTCTAACAGCAGCGGGACACCCAGCGGCTCGCATAGGGCCACCACCTCGACCGCGCGGCGTACGGCGGAGTCGACCTGTTCGATACGAGCCCAGAGCAAGCGCTCCAGCGGAGCGGTGAGGAAGAGCCTGCCGCGCAGCCGCCACACGCCCGCGACCTTCCGCAGCGCGGAGGTGGAGGTAGCGGCCTGGACAAGCTCGCGGAGGTAAAGCGCGTTGCCCTGGCTCAGCTGGTAGAGCCGGCGTCTGGCCCGGCCGTCCACCTGATCGCCAAGCAGGCCGCTCAGCAGCTCGGCGGTCGCTTCCTCGGTCAGCGGCTCCAGCTCCAGCCACCGTGCGGCTCCTTGCCGCCATAGCGCAGTGAAGACATCAGGCACATGTTCCACGGAACGGGCCGTGGCGATCACGAATGCGGTCTCGCTCACGATCAAGTGATGGATAAGGGCGGCGCTCGCGTCGTCGAGCAGATGAATATCGTCGACTCCCATGACTACGGACCGGCCGCAGGCCCGGCGTCGCAGCAGACGACTGGCCATCTGCAGGCGGCTCAATAACGTCCGACACGTGTCCTCGTCATCGGGCAACAGGTGAGCGAGTGCCCCAAATGGGATCTCCCTCGCGGCCCGTGTCGCCGCGACCCAGTGAGTAACGCAGCCCTCGGCGTCGGCGCGGACGATCATTTCTAACGCGAGCCGGGTTTTGCCTACCCCCATGGGACCGGTGATGAGCACGACCCCTGCCGTTCCCCGCTGGCGTGCCGTCTCGATCTCCCCGAGCTGGTGCCGACGACCGGCCAGCGGCCCATCGCGCGGGATCAACATGCCGCAAAGCTATGACGGGCATCCCCGGCTTGTTGAGTGGGATCCGGGGGTGGATTGAGTAGTCACCTCCCCTGACAGAGCCGCCCTGGACTCGGGACGCTCTGCATGAGCGTGATTTCTCGCAATGGCGGAGCTCGCCCCCGGCGATCTGTGAGCGAAGGGCGAACCATGGAACAGTTCGACGTTGTTGGAGCCGGGTTGGGCCCGTTCAACCTGAGCCTGGCTGCACTGGTCGAGCCGCTATCTGACATCCGTGCGCGCTTCTTTGAGACGCGTCCTTCGTTCCAGTGGCATTGCGGGATCATGGTTCCGGGAGCTAGGCTGCAGGTTTCCTTTCTCAAGGATCTTGTTACCCTCGTCGATCCCACCAGCGCGTTCTCGTTCCTCAGCTACTTGGCGAGTGAAGGACGGCTGTACCGCTTCCTGATCGCTCACGCTGACTCCTGCTCGCGCCAGGAGTTCGAGCGCTACTACCAGTGGGCCGCTGGTCAGCTGAAGAGCGTCCGGTGGGATCACCGTGTCGACAGTGTGCGGCTGCGGGACGGCGCGTTCGAGGTCGACTGCTCGGGCAGCTATCCGGTGACGACGAGCAACGTGGTGCTCGGCACCGGTCGTAGCGCAGCCATGCCGTCATTCGCGGAAAGGCTGCGCGGCGACACGGTGCTGCACAGCGACGAGCTGTGCCTGGCGCAGCCATCGCTGGACCGTCGGGATCTCCTTGTGATCGGTGGGGGACAGAGCGGCGCCGAGGTGGTGAGCTATGTGCTCTCTGGTGCCTTGGGCATGCCGTGTTCGCTGACGTGGGTTTCCAGCCGGATTGGCTTCCTCCCGTTGGACGACTCACCCTTCACCAACGAATGGTTCAACCCAGCCTACGTCGACCACTTCTACGGACTCTCTGCGGAACGACGGCACGCGCTGCTTACGCAGCAGCGGATGGCCAGCCATGGGATCTCGGAGTCGTTGCTGCGCGACGTCTACCAGCGCCTGTACGACCTCGACGTACTCGAACCGGGGCGCATGCGTCACCGGCTGTTGGTATGCCGACGGGTGATCGACCTTGTCCGCGACCATAACCGGCTGCTAGTCACCATCCAGGATGAGGACACCGGCGAGGTCGAGACCCGTGACGCCGACGTCGTGATCTGTTGCACGGGCTACCGCAGTCAGTTTCCCGAGTGTCTCGAACCGCTGCGCGGAAAGCTGCTGACCGGCAACGGCGGGCTCCCGGTCCGGCCGGATTACTCGCTGGACTGGGACGGCCCTGCTGACCTGAGGATCTATGTGCAAAACGGCGCTGAGGCCACGCATGGGATCGCCGACCCCAACCTCAGCCTCGCCGCATGGCGGAGCGCCCGGATCGTCAACTCGATCTGTGGCCGGACCGTGTACCGGATCGAGAACCCCCAGGCGACGATCACATGGCGGCACGCCCGCTCGCGGTGCCAGGAGGCGGAGGATCTGCTAACACCGCAGGCCACGGAGGTGAATGCGCCATGACGCACGCGCAGCGGGTCACGTACCAGGATCCCGAGATACATGACTCCGGAATGGTGGTGGAGGAGGTCGCTCGGGACGCGACGCCAGGAACGGCCCAGTGGCCGTTCAAAGCGGCCCGGTTCGAAGTACCGCCAGGAAGCACGACCGACCTGGACGTTCACGACGTCGCTGAGCTGTGGATGGTGCGCTCAGGACACGGCACCGTCAGGTCTGGCGGCGAGGTGTTCGACGTGAGCCCGGGCGAGATGGTGTTCTTCGCCAGCAGGGTGACACACCAGATCACCAACACGAGTACCGGCCGGCTTCGCCTTTTCAGCGTCTGGTGGATGGGATTACCGCTGTGATCGCAAACCTCGCCGTCGTGGGCGGTGGTGTGATCGGCTCCTTCGCGGTGTACGAGGCGTTGCGGCGTCATCCGGACTGGCGGGTGCTGCTGCTGGAGCGGTCCGCGATCGGCGCTGGGGCGACCACCTGGTCGGCCGGCGTCAGTTTCCCGCTGGCCGCTACGCCCCGACACCGGGAGTTGGTACGCGCCAGCGCCATCGCATACGCCGCGCTGCGCGACACCCCGGCCGGCCCGTTCCTGCGCCCGGTGCAGATGATCTACGTACTGGGCCGGGCCGGCCTCGCCGCTCTTCGCGACCGAATCGTGGAGGCGCCGCTGCGGCCCGTCACCACCGCGGAACGCCAGCGGGTGGCGGCGATCTTTCCGGACCTGCGGCTCAGCGAGGGCGACAAGATGGTCACCCACGATGGGCACGGGTTTGTAGTCCATGCGCGGCCGGTGGCCGAGGCGCTGGTCGCGGCGGTGGCTGGGCGAGCGGAAATCCAGCTCGGGCAGCAGGTCAACGCGGTCGAGACGGACGGCGACGGGTACCGGCTGCTGGCCGAACACGGGGAGTGGTCGGCCCGGCGGGTCATCTTCGCCTGTGGCCCGTGGGCGCCGCCCCCCGTACGCCCGGTGCCGCTGGCTGCCGTTCCCGGCGCACGCCGCAAGCGGGTCGCCGCGCTGTATGCCCGGCTGCCGGTGGGCACTGGCGACCCGTTGGTGTATTTCCTCGACGACGACCTGTTCGTTCTGCCGCTGGCCGCCGGAACGGCGCTGGTGAGCTTCTACCGGGACGAGTGGGACACCGACCCGGACGCGTCCGACGGCCGGCCAAGCGCCGATGACCTGCGACTGGGCATAGCCACGCTCGAGCGCCGAAGCGCCAGCGCCGCGGCCGCTGTGATCGGCGGACGGGCCTTCTGCGATCTGTACACCGCGAATCGGCTGCCGGTAGTCACCTCCGAGGCGGCTATCCCTGGCGTCGCCGCCGTCCGCGGCGGTTCCGGGAGCGGCGTCCGGCTCGCCCCGGCACTGGCGGCCAGGGCATTGCGCGCTGTCACCACCGCCCCGCGGTTGGCTTGAGCCGCGGCGACCTGAATGACGACCGGCGACCACGTGCGGGAGAGCCGGCCGAAGGCTCGGCACGGAAGGAGACATTCGTGACCACCAGCGAATACGACACCGCACGCGGGATCGATCGCGAACCCTTTGATGGGCGGCCGATCTTCGTCTTCTCCACCCCGCCGACCCCGAATGGTGACCTTCACCTCGGCCACCTGTCCGGGCCGTATCTTGGCGCCGACGTGTTCGTCCGCTTCCAGAGAATGAACGGGGCCGCCGCCTGGCACCTCACCGGCAGCGACGATTTCCAGAGTTATGTCGTTGAATGTGCGCGGCGCGAAGGGTGCGAACCGGGAGAGACCGCAGCTGGATACGGTGCCGAGATCGCGGCAACGCTCAGCCTGATGGACATCCAAGTCGATCAGTACACCGGGACCAGTACCGATGCCGCATACCAACCGGGCTTACAGGCGTTCTTTTCCCGGCTCGTCGCGGCGGAATCGGTGGCCCCGCGTGACGGCCAGGCCCTGTTCGACGCCGTGACCGGGGACTACCTCTACGAAGCGGACGTATCAGGCGGCTGCCCTATCTGCGGTGAGCACACCGGTGGCAACATCTGCGAGGAGTGCGGCGAGCCCAATGCCTGCGTTGATCTCGTGAATCCGCGCTCCGGGCGATCCGACGCGCCACCTCGCCGGGGCGCCGTCATCCGGTATTCCCTCCCGCTACACGAGTTTCACGCGGAGGTCGCGGCGCACCACCTTCTCGGCCGCGTCCCCGGTCGGCTGACGGAACTTGCCGCCCGTCTCTTCCTGCGCCCCCGCCTCGACGTGGCCGTCACTCACCCAGCGCGCTGGGGGGTCCCCCCGGTCGAGCCGGGCGCGGACGGGCAGGTCATCTGGGTCTGGCCGGAAATGGCCTACGGCTTCCTGCACGGCATCGAATCGCTTGGCCGCCGAGTCGGGCAGGCCTGGCACGCGGATGCGCCGCAGCAGGACTGGAAGATCGTCCATTTCTTTGGCTACGACAACAGCTTCTACCACGCCATCCTCTTCCCGGCGCTCTACCGGCTGGCCTTTCCGGACTGGGCACCCGACATTGACTATCACGTCAACGAGTTCTACCTGCTCGAGGGAGGCAAGTTCTCCACTAGCCGCCGCCACGCCATCTGGGGAAAGGAGATTCTCAGCCCGCACAGCGTGGACGCGGTCCGCTTCTTCCTGTCGCGCACGCGACCCGAGGGTCGCCGCACCAACTTCGAACGCGGTGCATACGAAGCCGCCTTGCGGGACATGCTGATCGGCACCTGGCAGCGCTGGCTCAACGATCTCGGCGCCCGCGTGGAGAAACGTTACGCTGGCACCGCGCCGGAGGCCGGTGACTGGACGCCGGAACAGACCGCGTTCCTCGATCGGCTTAGCACCAGGCTGTCGGCGGTGACCGCCAGCCTCGGACGGGACAGGTTCTCGCTGAACGAGGCCGCTGCGGAGCTGCACGGCATCGTCGAGGACACCAGCGCATTTGCCCGGCTACACGGGGTCGTCGCGAAAAGCGAGGACGAGACAAGAACGGCGACCGCGCTGGAACTCGCCGCCGCGCTGCTGCTCGCACACTGCGCCGCGCCGATGATGCCGCGCTTCGCGGCTCGCCTGGCCGCAGTGCTCGGCGTGCCGCCGCCCGCCGAATGGCCCCACACCGTAACGCTGGTTCCGCCCGGGACCCGGATCAACCTAGCGCGCCAGGTCTTCTTCCGCCCGGCGGCCGAGCCGGGTGCGCAGCGGCTGGTGCCCGCCCGCCTGCCGACCGCCACCTCGCGGCTGCTGCCCTGGCTGCGCGCGCTCGTACGAAACACCTTGGAACTACCGGAGGAGGAACCGGTGGACGACAAGACACTGGCGGGGCTCGGGATGGTCTCACTGCAGACCGTCGCGCTGCAGTATCAGATCCTCGCGGACGTCGGCGTCGACATCCCCGTTGATGACCTGCTCGGCGACCGCGACGTCGCCGCGCTGGCGTCCCTCCTCGGCGAACGTGCGGCGGCGAAGGCCGTTACGGAGACGGCGGGGGCGGTGCGGATATGAGTCACCTGCAGGTCCTGAGCGAAATCGAGTCGCGCGGCCTCAGGATCGCCGCATCCGGAACTGACCTGCGGCTGCACGGACCCCGGGAGCGGATGGACCGCGACCTCATCGGGCGCATTAAGGCACACAAGGCGGAGCTGATCACCCACCTCACCACGCCGGGCGCCGAGCAGGCCCGCGGTTTCCCGCTGACCCAGCTCCAGCGCAGCTACCTGCTAGGCCGTGACGAGGCCTTCGAGATCGGCAATGTCGCGAACCACGTCTACCGCGAAGTCGAGGGCGCCTGGGATCTGGATCGGCTCGAGGCCGCGTTGCGCACGGTCGTCGCGCGGCACGCGATGCTGCGCACCCACTTCACCGCCGACAGCCGGCAGGTCGAGGAAGCGGCGCCGGGGGACATACGCATCGCGCGGCTGGACCTGCGCGGCGAGGCCGAAGCCGAACAGCAGCGCCGACTGCTGGCCGTGCGCGAGCAGCGATCCCACCGGATCCTCCCCGTGGACCGGGCGCCGCTGCTCGCGGCCGAGGTAACGATCCTCGCAGATGACCGCATGGTGCTGCACATCAGCACCGACGGGCTCGTCATGGATGGCTTCAGCGCCTTCCTGTTCATGCGTGACTGGTGGCGCTGCTACCGCGACGGTTCGGCAGTTGCGCTTGGAGACTTGCCGCAAGAGGCGTCGTTTGCGGACTACGTCGAGGCGCTGCAAGCCGCGCGCATCGGGCCTGCGGCGCAACGTTCGCGCGACTACTGGCTCGGCAGGCTCGACGACCTCGCCCCGCATCCAGATCTTCCGCTGCGGATCAGCCCGTCCGCGATCACCCATCCCCGTTTCTCGCCCCGGACGGTGCGCATGGAGGCGCCGTCCTGGGCCGCCCTGAAGGAGCGTGGCGCCCGGGCCGGGCTCACGCCGTCGGGTCTGCTGCTCGCCGCGTACGCGGAGACATTGGCCGCGTGGGGCGCTGGTTCCCGCTTCACCATCAACACCAGCGTCGCCGACCGCCCCCCGATACATCCGCGCATCTTCGACGTAATCGGCGCCTTTTCCGACACGATGCTGGTGGAGATAGCTATCGACCGGCGGATCAGCTTCACCGAACGCGCCCGGGGCGTGGCGGCGCAGCTGCGCCGAGACCTCGATAACCGCCACTTCTCCGGGATCGAGGTAATGCGCGAACTCGGCCGCCGCTGTGGTCCTGCGGGGGCGCGGATGCCCTTCACCTTCAATTGCGCGATCGGATACCCGCACGGCGATGTCGACGGCTCCACATTCGCGTTGTTCGGACCAGAGATCTACTACGTCAGCCAGACGCCGCAGGTCTGGCTCAACGTCTTCGCGGCCGAGCGGCACGGGGACCTCGTCGTCCAGATAGACAGCGTCGATGCACTGTTCCCCGAGGGCCTGCTCGACGATCTCGTGGCCGGCTACCAGACGCTCCTTCACCGGCTACTCGAGGAGGGGGCATGGTCCGCGACCGCGTTCGACCTTGTTCCCGAGGCGCAAAGGGCGCGCCGCTGCGCCGCGAACGACACCGCCTGGCCGCTGCCGGATGGGCTATTGCAGGATGCTTTCATCGCGGCAGCCACGCGCCGACCGGATGCCCCCGCAGTCATTACCTCGCACGCGACGATGAGCTACCGCGAGCTCCACCGGCGCGCCCGTCACGCCGCTGCCTGGCTGCGCGCCCGGCAGGCCGGGCGCGACGAGCTGGTGGGACTGCTGATGACCAGGGGCCCGGAGCAGATCATCGGCATCCTCGCCACCGTGATGGCGGGCGCCGCCTATCTGCCTGTCGATGCCACCTTGCCGACCGAGCGGCAGCGCTACATGCTGCGGGACGGGCGGGTGCGCTGCGTCCTCAGTAACGCCGAACGGCTGCCCACCGGGGGCGGGGTGGACGTACTCGCGCTCGATGCGACACAACCGCTGGGAGCCGGCACGGTGCCGGACGTGCCCCCTGCCGCAGGCGCAAATGCCGACGATCTCGCCTACGTTCTCTACACCTCCGGCACGACCGGGGAGCCCAAGGGCGTCATGGTAAGCCACCGCAGCGTGGCCAACGTCGTCGCGGACTGTAATGCCCGGTTCGCCATCGATGTGCGGGATCGATTCTTCGCCGTCAGCGCGTTCAGCTTCGACCTCTCCGTGTACGACGTGTTCGGCGCACTCAGCGCCGGGGCGGCGCTGGTCATGCCGGACGAGGACAAGGCCGCCGATCCCGCGCACTGGCTCCAACTTTGCGAAAGTACCAGCGTCACCGTCTGGAACTCGGTTCCAGCGATCGTGTCGTTGCTGCACGATCAGGCCGTGACGGACGGGGCGGGGTCGCTGGCGACGCTGCGTCTCGTGCTGATGAGCGGGGACCGCATCCCCGCGGCGCTGCCTGCCGCACTGCGGCGGTTGAAGGACGGCCTAACCCTTGTCTCGCTCGGCGGCCCGACCGAGACCACCATCTGGAACGTCCGGCATCAGATCGGCCCCGAGGACGACGGCAGCAGGAGCATCCCCTATGGCCGGCCGAACGCCAACAACCGCGCCTACATTCTTGACCGGGACGGGCAGGACGTGCCCGACTGGGTCGCCGGGGAGATACACGCGGCCGGCACCGGTCTCGCCCGCGGCTACTGGGGCGACGAAGCACGCACCGCCGCCCGCTTCCGCTACGACACGCGGCGCGGCGAGCGCCTCTACCAGACCGGCGACATAGGCCGCTACCTGCCGGATGGCAGCATTGAAATCCTCGGTCGCGGCGATCACCAGATCAAGGTGAACGGCCACCGCATCGAGGCGGGCGAGGTTGAGACGCGCCTGGTCGCGATCGACACGGTCCGGCAAGCGGTGGTGGTACGGCAGGAAGGTGCGCGCGGCGACCGGCTGGTCGCCCATCTTGCGCCGACCGGGGACAACCGCGCACCGGACGCATCACTGCGCGAAGAACTGCATATCCACCTGCCCGACTACATGATCCCAGCCAATTTCGTGTGGCACGAGGATCTGCCGCTGACCAGAAACGGAAAGATCGACCGCGGGAAGCTGCGAGCTGCCCCCACCGGCCCAGCGGCCGTCGGCCAGGCGGGTGAAGGACCAGCGTCTCCGAACGGGGGAGCCCCCGCCTCGGAGCTCGAGCAGGCGATCGCAACGCTGTGGGCGTCGGTGCTGCAGGTCCCCGCCGTCGCTGCGGAGGCCAACTTCGCCACGCTCGGGGGTGATTCGATCGCCGCGGCCACGATCGTCACCGCGGTACGCAAGCGCTACGGCGTCACGGTCCCGCTGCACCGCCTACCCGAGGTGGCAACTGTTCGTGCGATGGCGGCGTACGTCGAGACCATCCGGCCAGGCGCGACGAAACGCGGGAGTGGCGCGTGACAAACTCGATCATCAGCCAGATCGCCGGGTCGCCGCCCGCGCCGGGTAACCGCGTCTCCTTTGTGGGCCTGGACGGAACAGAGACGCTCGAGCTGCCTGATCTGTACGCGCGCGCCGAACGTCTGGCGCTCCACCTGCGCCGTTTCGGCGTTCGGTCTGGCGACCGGATCGGCATCCTGGCCGCCAACGGCCTGGAATGGGTACTGCTCGACCTCGCCGCCCTGCGCCTCAAGGCCGTGACCGCAGGATTCGAACCGGGCAAATTCCAGCCAGACGGCGCGCTCCTGACACGCTATGACCTGAAACTACTGTTCACCGATCGGGCGTCCTGTGCACCCGGAGTCCGGCCGGTCGGCGAGATCCGGGGGCTTGTGGACCAGGCGGATCCGCCCGGGACACTGCCGCCGGTAGGCTACGACCCGGACGACGTGACGACACTCAAGTTCACCTCAGGCAGCACCGGTCCCCCGAAGGGCCTCGCGGCTACCGTCGGCAGCATCGACAGCTCCATGCACGCCGTTCAGCAGATGTTCGGACACGGCCCGGGCGACATACTGTTCGTGTTTCTGCCGCTTTCGCTGCTGCAGCAGCGTTACTGGATCTATTCAGCGCTGCGATTTGGCCACGACGTCACCGTCAGCAGTTACCAGGCGGCATTCTCGGCGCTGCGGTGGGCGCAGCCCACCGTCGTGATGGGTGTGCCGGCCTTCTACGAGACCGCGAAGAAGCACGTCGAGGCGCGGGTCCGGCGCGACGGAGACAGCGACGCGACGGGCGCAGCCGCGCTGCGCGACGGGGCCAGGCATCTATTCGGCGACCGGATCCGTTACCTATGGACGGGGTCCGCCCCGGCCGGCGCCGCGATGCTGCGCTTTTTCAACACCGTCGGGATGCCTATCTACGAAGGCTACGGCCTGAACGAGACGTGCATCGTCAGCAAGAACTATCCGGGTGCCAGCCGGGAAGGCAGCGTCGGGCGCGTGCTGCCTGGCAAGCAGGTGTTGCTGGATGCCAACGGTGTCATCAGCGTGCGCTGCGACCATCCGGTGAACCGGCGCTACGAGTATGCGGCGCCGGGCGATTCCGAGCGCATGTTCGGCGACGGCGGGGTCGTCCGGACCGGCGACGTCGGCTACATCGACGAGGATGGCTTCCTTTTCATCCGCGGTCGCGCCGATGACGTGATCGTGCTGGACAACGGCAAGAAGATCATCGTTCAGCCGATCGAGGAGCACATGAAGACGAGCCCCGCGATCGAGCATTGCGTCGTCTTCTGCCCGAGCCAGACCCATCTCGTGGCCGTGGTGTCGCCGCCGCGCGAGCCGGCCGACGAGGCTGCGATTGCCGCGCAGCTCGCCCGCACCAACGCCGCCTTCGGCCAGGACGAACAGGTCAGGAAGATCATCGTCGCGGCACCCAGGCTGAGCACCGAGAACGACACGCTCACGTCCCAGTTCAAGCCGCGGCGGCAGCGGATTTTCGAGAACTACCGGTCCGAGATCCAGGACCACCAAAGGGGTATTTATGCACGCTGATATTGAGGCCGTACTCCGCAGCAACCTCGCGCCGCTGCTCGATCCGGGCGTTTCCCCCGGGGACCTCGACCCCGATCGAGACCTCGCCAGCGAGTATGGGCTGACATCGATCAACAAGGTGCTTTTCCTGACCTCGGCGTGCGACGATGCCGGCGTTGCGCTGTCCAGCTTCACCGAGCACGACGTGGCCCGGATGCGCACCCTGCGCGATGTAACCACGGTGTTCGCCTGCCACAACGCAAGCAGCACCGCGCGATGAGCTGGGCAGATATCGCGGCGGCAACACTCGAGAACGAGCACATTCGGCTCAGGCCGATCACTCCTGACGACCGTGCGTCGCTGCGCGCCATCGCGATGGATCCGCAGATATGGCGCTACTTCGTGACGATGATCGAGACCAGCGCCGATTTCGATGCGTTCTTCGACGCGACGATCGATGACCATGTCACCGGCCGTCGCGCCGTTTATCACATAACGGACAAGCGCTGTGGCCGGGCGGCCGGCAGCACGAGCTTCGGCACCATGGCTGAGCACGATGCGCGAATCGAGATCGGCTGGTCTTGGCTCGGCCGGGACTTCCAGGGGCGGGGGCTCAACCGCTGGGCGAAGTACCTCTTGATGGAACACGCCTTCGAGCGGATGCATGCCGAGCGGGTCGAATTCAAGACCGATCGGCTTAACGAGCAAGCACGCCGCGGCCTGCGCAACATCGGTGCCGTGGAGGAGGGAACCTTGCGCAGTTTCAACGTCATGCCCGGAGGCCGTCGCCGGGACGCGGTCTTCTATAGCGTGCTGCGCCAAGAATGGCCGTGGGTGAAGCAGCAGCTGGCGACACAGCCGAAGGTGGGGCAGCCGGTGGCCGTCCAATGACCGTAGCCGCGAGAGTTCCCTTCGTACGTGCCCAGGGCGACTCCTTCGGCATTGGCCATCGGCACGGTCTCGCGCGTGCCGAATCCCTCCGTGCTTTCATCGACGACTCGATGTGCCGACTCAACCTCGTCATGCCGACGCCGACGTCAATGGGTGCCCTGGTGCCGGTCTTGTCCGATTATGGAGCGGCGATCGCAGCAGCGACCCCTGACCTCGCCGAGGAGATCCGGGGCCTCGCGCATGGTGCTGGCATCAGCTGGCACCATGCGCTGCTGTTGCAGCTGCGGCGCGAGATCATGGGCTACCGCAAGGTGTCAGCGATCGGCGGCTGCACAACATACGCACGAGCCGGGGTCGGCTCGGACAGCACCTCGGTGCTAGCGCAGACCGTCGATCTAAACGGCAATCTAGATGACCAAATCGCAGTCCTTGAGATTGCGCCCGCAAGATCACGCCGGCGCACCCTCGTGCTCAGCTTCGCTGGCTTGCTCGGCTATCTCGGCCTGAATAGCGACGGCCTTGCGGTTGGGCTGAACCTGGTGTTCGGCGGAGAATGGCGGCCTGGACTGCCGCCCTATCTCGCCATCCGGCACCTACTGGATACGGCGGCGAGCGTCGATCAGGCGGTCTCCATCCTGGGCAGTCTGCGGCTGGCAAGTTCCCGTTCCGTCACGTTGTGCGACCGGAGGAAATCCGCCTATGTAGAACTTCTCGATGACGAGATGCGCGTCGTCGAGGCATCGGAGACGGCGCACACCAACCATTTCCTGCACCCCGACTTCGCACCGAATGACGAGCTTAACGTCTTCGCGCGCAATTCTTCACTCCGCCGGCTGAGCGCATGCATGACCGCGCTGTCAACCCTGCACCCCGGGGCCGATGTGGAAGACCATTTCGCGATCCTGTCGGCGCCGCCAATTTGTGTCCCCGATGAGGGTGACATTCGGCGGGACCGGACCGTGGCCGGCGTCGTCATGCTGCCGTCGCGCGGCGAGCTGTACGTGCGCCCGGGTGACCCGTCCCGCACCCAGACACAGGTCTTCGCGCTGTGGCCGAGCATGCGGTCGTCGTCGCGAACCCGCAGGGAGATAAGTGCCACGAAAGGTGGACTGTGGTGAATGCCATGTTGGCAGCCGAAAGGCAAGTGCGCCCGCGGACGGTTCTTGGCGGCCGCATCCCCGGCGACGATGTCGAGCGCGACCTGCTCCAGGCACGCGCGCTGGTCGACTCGGCGATGTCCAACCATCGCCAACGATCGGCCGCTGGATCCCTTGTGGAGCTATCGCCGGACGGTGAGACGATCCGTACTGCGATACGGCGGTCGGTCGCGACGGTACGCGAAGAACTGATGTGCATCATGCCGGTGCGGCGTTGCGGAGTAGAGAAACTGGATGAGGCTCTGCCGGAGATGGGGAGACTGGCCAGTGCCGGGATCCCGGTGCGGATGCTGTGCTCGCCGGAGACCTTCTCCACCACGGACGGGGTGAGATTCCTTGACCAGGCGCAAGTGCTCGGTATCCAGGCCCGGGTGGCGGAGTCGCCACCGCAAGAGCTGGTGCTCATCGATGGGCGCAAAGCCCTGGTCCGATGGAACGTCGGAACCGCGGGTCAGCGGCTCTTGATCGTGCGCGCCCCGGCGATAGTGGGCACCCTGCGCGCGTTGTTCACCAGCAGCTGGGACTCGGCGCTTCCGGCGGCCGACCACCGGCGACTCGGCGACCGGGCATGGGACGGTCTGACCCGGCAGGTTCTGGCTTTCTTGAGCACCGGGTACAAGGACGACGTCGCCGCCCGCGAGCTGGGAATGTCGGTTCGCACGTACCGACGGTACGTGGCAGTGATCATGCGCGACATGGGAGCGAGCTCCCGCTTCCAGGCCGGGGTCAAAGCGGCCGAGTTCGGCCTGCTGCCCGGGCGGGCCAGGAACAACGGCAACGGTCAAGGCCTGATGGTCGTGCCGGCCTGAACCTCGGAACGCGGTGTCAGGGGATGCGGAATCTCGCCGGTCACCCAACGATGCCGCCGTCCACCCGGAACACCGCGCCGGTGATGTAGGCGGCCCGATCAGACACGAGGAACCCGACCAGCTCCGCCACTTCCTCGGGGCGGCCGAGCCGACCGAGCGTGATCCGGCCCAATGCCCGCGCGCGGGCCGTGTCGCTCAGGCCGGCGGTCATGTCGGTCTCGATGAAGCCCGGCGCAACAACGTTGGCCCTGATGCCGTACCTGCCGACCTCCTTGGCCAGGGCACGGGTGAAGCCGATGATCCCTGCCTTGGACGCCGAGTAGTTGGCCTGGGTGGCGTTGCCGTCTACACCCGCCACCGATGACACGGCAACAACGCAGCCGGCCTTGCGCTTCATCATCTCGAATACGGCCGCGCGGCAGACGTGGTAGGTGCCGTCGAGGTTTACGGCGAGCACTCGGTGCCAGTCATCCTCGCTCATCATCACCAGCGGGGTGTCGCGCACGACGCCGGCCGACGTGACCACAGCGTCGAGCGGGCCGAGTTCCTGCCTGGTGGCCGCAACGAACTCCTTCACCGCGGCCAGGTCAGTTACGTCGGCCCGCCAAGAGATCACCCGTACCCCGTACTCGCCCGCCGCTTTCTCCAATTCGCGCGCGGCCTCCGGCCGGGACTGGTAGCAAAAGCTCACATCGTAGCCATCTTGGGCAAGCCGGAGCACGATTGCCCGGCCGATGCCGCCGGTGCCGCCGGTGACCAGCGCCACCCTCGTCATGACGGCTGCTCTCCTCCGCCGGGCGTCAGGCGCAGCAGCGCGCAGCCGACCACGCCGTCCCGGTCGACCGCGGTCAGCAGTGCGGTACGCCCGTGTGCCGCGGACTCTTGTGCGGCCAACGCCAGTACCGCGGTGAGCCCGAAGGTGGCGGAGGCGGCGCCCACGTCGCCGACCAGGTCCGTGGTGCGGAGCCGGACCGGCACACGGTCGCCGAGGACATCAGCGAGCGCGGCGTCCTCGGCTACCCCGGGCAGGTTAGGGCCACCGGAGCTGATCACCGCCCATAGCCGGGCCGATGATTCGGGCGCGGCCGCAAAGGCGCGGTCCAGGCAGCCAGCGAGCGCGGGCTGGACGCCGGTCAACCCGCGGTACACGCCGAACTCCAGCGCGAGCAGTTCGGCCAGCTCGGTGCGCCGGTACCCGGCGGGCCGGCCCGCCGGCTCCAGGAGCACCATCGCGCAACCCTCGCTGAGGATCGCGCTGCCGGGCCGGTCCGGTTCGGAAAGGGTCTCGAGCCAGGCCCGGGCCGCCGAGAACTCCTCAGCCGCCCCGCACAAAACCGTGCCCGCCCGCCCGGACCGCGCCAATCGCCGGGCGTAGCTGAGGGCGAGCAGCCCAGACGCGCGGCCCCCGGAAATCGTCGCGTTCGGGCCCTGGAGCCGGTGCCAGATCGCACATTGCGCGGCCGCGCAGTTCAGCACGACGTTGGGGAAGCGTGCCGGGTCCACGAAGTAGGGCTTCTCCTGCACCAAGGTGTCTCGGGTGAAGTCCATGATGCTTTGGGCGCTCGAGATGTTGATGCCGAGCACCATCGCGGTGTCGTTACCCACTCCGTCGATCCGCTGGCCGCCCGGGTCGCGCAGCAGCCGTTCGGTCGCAGCCACCGCGAGCGCGGTGACCCGATCCATGGACCGGGTGCCCTTCCTGCCGAGCACTTCTCGAGCGCCGAAGCCGGGGACAAGCCACCCCGCTTCGGCCGGTACGGGCCGGCCGTCACGGTTGCGTGCGGCGGCGCCGCGCCTTTCCCGCAGACCGGTGGCGAAGTCGGCGCTCTCCAGGCCGAACGGCGAGACCGCGGACCACGCGGAGATCACCGTCCGGGCGGCTGCGCCGCGAGGGGCGGCGGCGTCCTCGCGCGGTAGGCGGATGAGTGGTTTCGCGCCGATCACCGCTGCTCCCCGGAGCGGCCCAGGATCAGGATCGCGTTGTTCCCGCCGAAAGCGAGCGCGTTGTTCTGTACCACCCGCACGTCTGCCTCGATCGCCTCATTAGGTACGCAATCCAGGTCACACTCGGGATCGGTCTCGACGTGGTTGATCGTGGGCGGGATGAATCCGCCGGTGATCGCGAGCACACATCCGATTGCCCCTAAGGCGCCAGCCGCGCCAAAGGTGTGACCGAGCATCGACTTCATCGACACCGTGCGCGGAGGGGTGTCGCCAAAGACTTGGCGAATGGCAGCCGCCTCAGCGATGTCGTTGGCCTTGGTGGCAGTTCCGTGCGCCGAGATGAAGTCGACTTCATCCGGCTTGATTTTCGCGTCCCGCAACGCCAGCTTCATGCACCGCGCGACGCTGTTCGGATTGGGCGCGACCGGGTGGTCAGCGTCGCAGTTGAGCCCATACCCCAGCACCTCCGCGTAGACCCGCGCCCCCCGGGCCCGGGCCGATGCGGAATCTTCCAGCATCAGCACCCCGGCCCCTTCGCCGGTGAGCATCCCTCGGCGGTCTTTGTCGAAGGGTTGACACCGCTCTGGCGCCATTACGCCGAGCCGGTAGAAAGCGGCGAAGGACATGCGGCACAGTGCATCAGCGCCGCCGCACAAGGCAAAGTCGGCCTCACCACTATGTATCGCGTCGAACCCGTAGCCGATCGCGTAGTTGCCCGCCGCGCAGGCCGTCGGGATGGTCACCGCCTCAACATCGGCGAGCCTGAGCTCGTGGGCGATCGTCACCGACAGTCGGCCCGCGTTAACTCGCCGGGCGATCGCCGGGTCCATCCACTCCGGGCCTCGAGTCACTTCCTGCTCGACCAGGTGATCGAAATCGCGGGACTCACCATATGTGGTGCCGATCGCAATCAGGCCGCGGCGCCCGCGCAGACCAGCGGCGCCCAAGCCGGCGTCGTCGAAAGCCATCCTGGCCGCGGCGGCGGAGAACTGGCTGACCCGGCCGAGTTCAGCTGGATCGAGGTTCACCAGCCACTGTGCCGGGTCGAAGTTCACGACCTCGCAGGCGACCGCGTGCTCGTAACCGTCTGTGCCGAACGCGCTGACCGTCTTGGCCCCGTTCCGTCCGGCACGCAGCCCGGCCATGAACTCCGGAGTCCCCACGCCGATGGGCGAGATCGCGCCCAGCCCCGTCACCACCACCCGACGACCGGCCGAGCGGCACTGTCCGGCAAATGTGGTGAGCATGTTCGTCCCCGCCTCATCGTGCCTGGCCAATCTCGGCTAGCGGGCTGACTCCCAGCCTGCGGCACTGGCCACCACGGCGTAGACACCCGACAGGTTGACCATGCGGATCAGTTCACTCTCATCGATGGTGACCTTATAAGTCTTCTCGAGCAGGGCCAGAATCTCGATCATGCCCAGCGAGTCCGCGCCGTGATCCTCCTTGAAAAAACTCTGTTCGCTGATCTCGCCGGGATCAATCTCGAGAATCTCGCATACGATGTCCCGCAGTTGACTCTTGCGGTCCTTGACGGTCGTGGTCACAACTGGTCGACCTCTTTCCCGAGATATCTCGGCCTCGGGGCCGAAGCAACCCGAGTCCAGTGGTGCGACCGAATTTAGGCGGGTCCTGGAAGCCACACAACTCGTGTTTCCACAAGCTGACATCGAATCGATCTGGCCACCGTGCGAAAGAGCCATAGCCTGCCCATCCCTGGCATATTCCTGTCAATCTGGACTGATCCGCCTAACCGATCGCACAGACTTGACCTTAAGGCCCACGCCCCCGAACTGCCGGCCTTCGACAACGTCAGATCAGATCGCAGGTGGGCCGTCACGTCAGGTTGCCTCGAACAGCACTAGAAGGATCTGGAGCTCAGGTTTATGAGTCAAACAAGCACCACGAAGGCACGCGCCCCGTGGTTGCCGCTTGCGGCCGCGGGTGTCACCGTGCTGCTCTGGGCCTCGGCGTTCGTCGCCATCCGCGATGCCACGCCGCATTTCAGCCCGGGCGCGTTGGCGCTGGGCCGCCTGGCGGTGGGGTCGATCACGCTGGGCGTCATGCTGCTGATACGTCGCGAGGGGATACCGCCCCGGGCCGCATGGCCAGGAATAGTAGCCGCCGGGATCTTGTGGTTCGGCCTGTACATGATTGCTCTGAACTGGGCGGAGCGGAGCGTGGACGCGGGCACCGCGGCGATGGTTGTGGCCATCGGCCCGATACTGATCGCGCTGCTGAGCGGCTGGCTGCTGAAGGAAGGATTCCCGCCCCGCCTGCTGGCCGGGATAGCGGTGGCGTTCGCCGGCGCCGCCGTGGTGGGATACTCGGTGTCCGATGGCAGCAGCTCTTCCACCGTCGGCGTCCTGCTGTGCCTGGTCGCGGCGGTGTCATTTGCCGGCGGCGTAGTCTCAGAGAAACCCGCGCTCCGGCACGCTTCGGCTTCGCAGGTCACCACGTTCGCCTGCCTGGTGGGAGCGATAGCCTGCCTGCCGTTCAGCGGCCAGCTCGTATCGCAGCTGGCCAAGGCGCCGGCATCGGCGACGCTGAACATCGTTTACCTTGGCCTGTTTCCGACCGCGATCGCGTTCGGCACCTGGGCCTATGCGCTCGCCCGCACCACGGCGGGCAAGATGGGCGCCACCACCTACGTCATTCCGGCCGTCGCCGTCTTGCTGTCGTGGGCCTTCCTGGGCGAGCTCCCGACATGGCTGACGGTCGTCGGTGGCGTGCTGTGCGTGGTCGGCGTAGCCGTCACCCGCAGCCGGGCCAGGTCGCGAGCCGCCGAAATAACAGATTCGCGATCCGCAGCAGCCGAGCCGGGCAAACCGGGTCCTTCCCCGGCGCCCCTGGCGAAGCAGGGGTGATATCTCGCCATGCTCAGCTCACGCTGGTTCCTGCCCAGTGACACTCAGTCCCCGCCGCGGGGGCGAATCTTCTGCTTCGCCCCCGCGGGTGGCGATCCCCGTGCCTTCCTGGACTGGCAGTCGAGCCTGGGCGCCGATGCGGAGATCTTGGCGGTCTGCTTGCCAGGACGCGGACACCGTCCGGATGAGCGCGCGCCTGCCAGCATCGCGGAGCTGGCCGACGGGGTGGCTGCGGCGATCTCCGATTTCTCCGGCCAGCCGATATACCTGTTCGGTCACAGCTCTGGCGCGCTGGTAGCGTTCGAGGTCGCACGCCGTCTCGGAAATCCGCAGGCATTTCGCCATCTCGTCGCGTCCGGCTGCGCGGCGCCGTCCCTCCTCCCGTCGGACTACAACGTGTGGGCGGCCGGAAACAAGGGGCGCGCGTTCCTTGACGAGTCGGCGCGTTTCTTGCGCCTGCCTCCGGAGTTCACCTCAGCTGACGATGAGGTACAGGAACTGCTGCTGGCCGATCTGCGGACGGACATCGATCTGCTCGCCGGGTACCGTTATCTGCCCGCCGCACCGCTCACGGTCGGCCTCTCGCTGATCTGCGGCCGAGACGATCCCTATGTCGAGCGCGCTGCGCTCGAGTCCTGGAAACGTGAATGCGAGACGGCGCCTGAGTACTACTGGCTAGATGGCGATCACTTCTTCCTCGAACAACGTCCTGCCGCGGTCATTGACATCCTGCGGCTCATCGTCGGAGGCTTCTCGGACAATGCCGCACCGTTCGACGAAGACGTGGAAGTGATCTAGGTCGCGATAACAATGACCCGCTCCTCACCCGTCTTCCTGAAGGCGCCGCATTACGTGCTTGGCGAGATCGAGGAAGAGCATACGGCGATCAGCAATCTACCGGCTCGGATAGCAGAGCTTCGCATACTGCCGAAGGCGAACTTCTGGGGCTGGGGAAGAATACGCCGGACCCGCCGAAGCGTCGAATCGATGGCCATCGAGAGCGGAACGGCGACGCTGCTTGCCGCCGGGATCGATGCCGCGTCGGTTGACGCGCTCGTGCTGTGCTCAACTAGGTTTCCTGAGGCCACTGAGAGCCACGGGCTTTTCGTGGAGACCATCATGACCGGAATCGGTCTCGACAGCGCTGACTTCATCGGCCTAACCCTGAATCGCTGCACCAATCTGCTGGCCGGGCTGCGAACAGCGGACGCCATGGTGGCTAGCGGGCGGCACCGGCGGGTGCTCGTCATAACCACAGACCGCATTGCCGACGAGGCAGCACGGATGGAGAAGTTCGCCCTTTTCAGCGACGGCGCGGCGAGCTGCGCGGTGACCGACGAACACGACGGCCGGGCCGGCTTCGAACTCGTATCCAGCGCGGCAGCACACAACATCGCCGAGCTCGACTGGTCCAACGAGATAAACTCCGATCTCTCGCGGCAGGTTAATGAAAGCCTGCTGACGCCGCTGGGCATGAAAGCCGGGGACGTTTCCGGCCTTATGCACGCGAACATCTTCAGGCCCATTGTCGTCCTGAAGGAGATGCAGGCGGGCTTTACGCCGGCCCAGCTCTACACCGGCAACATCACGCGAGTTGGGCACTGCTTCGCGGCGGATCCGCTCATCAATCTGGTCGACCGAGCTGCGGCGGGCCAGGTCCAGGACAACCGCTACTACATGCTCGCATCGAGCGTACCTGGATCACGGATCGGCGTCCTGCTACGGAAGGTTGCCGAGCAGCCGTGACAGAAGGAGTCACCATGTCACACCACACCTTCGAGCTCCCGGACCTAACAGCATCCTCGCCGCTGACTACCTTCGAGTTCAGCCCCGCTGCGAAAGACGAGGCCGCCGCCCGGCTGGCGGCAGAGCCTGATGCGATCTTCCAGATGCTCATGCAGGACCAGGAGTCAGAATCGGCGCTGCTCGCCGCCCGGAGAATCACCCACGCTTTCCTTGCTGGGGTCGGCGGCTCTGCGGCGGCCGCCGACGGGCTGGCCGAAGATGCTGCCGCCGACACGATCGCCGCATATGTCGGCGCGGTGCGCGGCGAGCTCGCCGCAGCCACGAGCTCGCTGATACAGCTCGAACCGGACCTGCGTGAGGCCGTGCTGCGGCAGCGTGCGCCGGTAGGTTTGGTCAGCGGCTGCTGGCTGGACACGCTCTCCCAGCCTGCGAGCCAGCCTTCGGTCATCGTGAATCACCTGTTCCAGCATCACGTTGCGCTGAAGGGAGAAGGAAACCCGCAGCGCTCGCTGCACCACCTGCGGCGGCGTGCTCTCGAAGGCGCCGGGGTCTATCTGCCCGAGATCAGCGCGGAAGACTTCATGCGGAAAGCCCAGGCCCGTCCGCTGACGGCGATCCACGCGTCCTTCTATGTCGCGCTGTCGCGGCAGCCGTTTAGCTTCCTGCCGGAGGTCGCAGGCGTGCACTACGCGTTCCACACGCTCGGGGTCGATGACCTGTTGGCCGGTGCGCAGCCGCTGCTGCCTGAGCCGATGCTGCGAGAGTCGCTGGCCGAATTTCTCGACCTGACCCGGCGGTCCGGCCACGGGCCGGCGGAGCGGAAGCGGCTGCACGCGGCTATCCGGCTGGTCCTCGGGCTGGAGCGCGAGCACGTGGCTATGCTGGCCGAACTCGCCTGCTGGCGCGGCGGGCTGTCGCTTGATGCCCGGGTCGCCGAGATCATCGCGCAGCACGCACCGTTCGCCGGGCGAATGCATCGTGATGTGCGGGTGGCCGGCCGGCCGCTCACCGAGACGTTCACCGACCCCGGCTTCGACGTCGCGGCCTTCATTCAGGACTTCCGCAAGTCTGGCCATCTGAAGCCGCTGCGAACCGGCGGCTGCCGGTTCCTCAACGCCATCAAGTTCGGCGGTCCGATGTTCGCCATCTTTGACGAACGCGAGGCGGCGATACTAAAGGCCTGGGTGGCCGGAGTACAGCGGGGCAATCTTCCGGAGGTCGCGATCCCGGTCAATCGCGTCGGTGATGCTCGGGCCGCGCGATGGCGCGCAGCGATCACACAAAGCGAACCTGATGACGTGATCTTCGCCGAGTTGCCGCTGATCGATGACCGGGAGCTTCTCTATCGGCTGGTGAACATTGAGAATTTCCCGAACACACGGGCGCTGGCCAGAAAGCGCGCCATCGAGGGTTTCGCCGACGGGGAGATCCTGTTCACTCACGGTGCGGCCGGGCAGTATACCGACGCAAGCTATTTCGACTACAGCCCAGAGGCGCTGCGCGCTCGCGTCGCCCACATCTACTGGGACAAGCTTGTCAACACCTACCAGCCGCTCAAGGAGATCCCTGACCGGGAGCAGGTGATCCTCGGCCAGCGAAAGATGGCCCTGGGCAATCTGATCGAGGCCGCCTGGTCACACCGGATCGGCAACATCGGCCGCTTCGACCGGCCAAGTGATGGACTGATGTTTGCGATCTATGCGGACGAGATGGGTCGCGGTGACGTGCAGAAGAACCACATCAAACTGATTCATCAGGTCATGAGCAGCCTGTCTGTTCACCTGCCACACGTCCGTGACGCAGCGTTCAGGGAACAGGAGCTGCTTCCGGACAGCTCCTATCCCTTCCCCGTTCACCAGATGTGCATGGCACTCTTTCCGGACAGCTTCTACAGCGAGATCCTCGGCTACAACCTCGCCATCGAGATGAACGGACTTGGGTTCGTTCGTATGCACGAGATGGAAAGACTTCGCGCTCACGGGTTTGACATTTCATACGAGGAGGTCCATCTGTCCATCGACAATGTCTCCACAGGCCATTCAAAGCAGTCCGTGGACGTCATCATTTCGTATCTCGACTCGGTGGAGCGAAACCATGGCAGCGCGGTCGTCCAGGACGAATGGCGTCGTATCTGGCGTGGATATGCGGCCTTTGCCTACTTCATCGAGCACCAGCTCATCAGCATCTTGCCCACCGAAGACACGTCGGCTAGCGAGAGCATGGGATTCGAGGACGCCGAGCTGATGATTTGATCGATACACTGAACCGAGAGGAAATGCCTTGGATCCCGACGCGACTGGCAGCTCTCATGTCCGGCGCGGCGATACTGAAATCGCCGGAGGCAGCAGGTTCGATAAGGAGATCCTCGCACTTCCGCTTTATGAGCCCCGGCACACCGCGCTTGCGCAGCGGATCAGCGAGTGGTGCGGTGCGCATGCCGCGCTCTGGGAAGAATCGGACCCAAGCAGCCATGAGCAGACCGGTCTCCGCATTTTGCAGGCACTCGCGCAGGATGGCTGGCTCGCCTTTCTGCATCCTGACGCCGGCCCGGAGGCGGAGCCAGCAGGAGATTTCCGGTCCATATGCCTTATGCGTGAGGCGCTAGCCTATGCTGATGATCTCGCCGATTACGCCTTCTCCATCCAGGCGCTGTCGGCGACCCCGCTCGTGCGGTACGGCAGCCTAGCCCAGCGGCGGCGTTATCTCCCGCAGCTGGCGGACGGCAGGCTCGTCGGGTCTTTCGCCGTCTCCGAGGACGAGGCGGGATCCGACGTGGCAGCGATCAGGCTGCGGGCCGAGCGGGTGGTAGACGGCTACGTCCTCAACGGCCACAAGGCCTGGGTCGCGAACGGCAGCATCGCGGACCTGCACTGCGTGATCGCGCGCACCGGGGAGGGGCCGGGGGCTCTCGGCCTGACCGCCTTCCTGGTGCCCGCGGCAGCGCGCGGGATGCGCGTGCGGGAGAAGGTCGCGGCGATCGCCCCGCGCGCTTTCGCCAGCCTCGCCTTCAACGACTGTCACCTCCCGGAGGACAGCGTGCTGGGCAAGCCCGGCGGCGGTTTCGTCATCGCGATGGACCTGCTCGACCGGTTTCGCATGACAGTGGGGGCGGCGGCCGTCGGTTTCGCCCGCCGCGCCGCGGATGCCGCGCTGGCGCGGGCGAGGAACCGGCCGATGAGCGACGGACACCTATTCGACCTGCAGATGGTCAAGGCAACGTTCGCGGATATCGAGGTCAAGCTCAATGCCGCCGCCCTGCTCGTCGCACGCGCCGCGTGGGAAATCGATCGCGGCAACCGGCGCTTTCCGAAGCATTCCAGCATCGCGAAGCTGTATGCGACGGAGGTGGCCCAAGAGATCGTGGACGCCGCGGTACAGATCTTCGGCGCCGCCGGACTGGTCAAGGACAGCGTTACGGAACGGCTATACCGCCAGATACGATCACTGCGCATTTACGAAGGCGCGTCGGAAGTTCAGAAAATGATCATTGCGGGATTGCTCGACCGGAGCGATGACCGGCTTGACGCGGCCTCATCGAGAGGCGCCATGCGTCAGGCGCCTACGCGGGTTGGCGCGGGGATTTAGACCTTGGGCACGTTTCTCACACGTGTGGGCGCTGGAAACCAGGCGCGCATTCGCTCAGCCGAGCGGGCGGATCAGAGCGGCGATCCGCTCGAGCTGATCGCGCTGCGAGTGGAGGTCGAGGGCGCCAAGGCGGATGACGATGTGACGCGCTCCGGCGGCGATGTAGCGGCCAAGGTCCTCGGCGACCTGTTCGGGGGGGCCGGTGACGACGGCTTGGATCTTCTCCAGCTCCTCCAGCGGCATGCCGTAGTTGGCGTTCGCGTAGTCATCAAGCGCCCGACGGCCGCTCTCGATGCTGCGATCGACTCGTACGGACACGAACAGCGCGGGGGTGATGTCATCCGGTGAGCGTCCGGCCTGGACCGCCGCCTTCCGTACCTCCTGCAGACCGGACCGGTAGTCGGCGGGGTCGGGCGGGTAGGGCAGCCAGCCGTCGTAGAGCCGTCCGGTGCGGGCAAGCGCAGCCGGGGTCGCACCGCCGAGCCAGATGGGCGGGCCGTCGGCGCGGAAGGGCAGGGTCGCAGGCGGGATATCGTCAAATCGCAGGATCTCGCCGTGGAAGGAGGTGGCACCGCGCCACAGCTCACGCCACAACGCCACCGTCTCGTCCAAGCGGGAGAAACGGCGCTGCCACGGCACCTCGGACAGCGTGTAGAACGGCTTTCCAAAGCGGCCGGGGAAGCCTGCCCCGACCGCGACGGCAAGCCGGCCGCCCGACAGCAGATCGATCGAGGCCAGGGACTGGGCGGCCTGGATCGGTCGGCGCAGGAAGGGCAGGAGCGCGCCGGTCCCCAGCGTTACGCGTTCGGTCACCGGGGCGAGCGCGGCCAGCATCGTGAGCGCCTCGAGGCGCGGGCTGATCAAGGAGTCGTTGACGAAGAGCGAGGAGAAACCCAGCTGTTCGGCCCCGACGGCGAAAGCGACCACCTCTGCAGGGTTGCCATCCGCGCCCCACTGGGCCTTGCCGGTCGGGAGGAGCACACCGAAGTCCATGCCGAAGATGCTCACAACCAGCGCTAATATTCGCAATTCCCTCGGGGGAATGGCCGTGATCCGGCCCCGCGGGTTACAACAGGCCCGTGGACTTCTCTCACGCGCTGCGCGAACGCCGCACCCGCCGTCATCTCAGCCAGCTTGATCTCGCCCTCCAGGCGGGCACGACCCAGCGGCACCTAAGCTTCATCGAGTCCGGCCGGTCCACCCCCGGCCGGAACATGGTCGTACGCCTGGCCGAGTCGCTCGAACTCCCTCTGCGGGAGCGCAACGAACTGCTTCTGGCGGCCGGATACGCACCCGCCTATCGGGAGAGCTCCCTCGACGACCCGGCCCTGGCCCCGGTGCGCACCGCGATCGACCACATCCTCAAGGGTCATCTCCCCTACCCGGCGCTCGTCGTGGACCGGAACGGGGGCGTGGTCGCCAAGAACGAAGCGCTCGACCTGATCACCGAGGGCGCAGACCCCGAGCTGGTGGGCCCGGGCACCAACGCCTACCGCCTCGCGCTCCATCCCAACGGCATGGCACCCCGCATCCTCAACTTCGCTGAATGGGCCCACCACATCCTGGAGCGCATAGGCCACCTGGAGGAGCTGCATGCCGAGCTCACGCAGTTCGTCCCTGAGCTGGAGCCGTCCACCGACCACCTAGGCTTCGCGGTCCCGCTCCACCTGCGGACCTCGCGCGGGGAGCTGCACCTCGTGACGACCGTGACAACCTTCGCGACCGCAATCGACGTAACGCTCTCCGAGCTGAAGCTGGAAGCCTTCCTCCCCGTAGACCAGGCAACCGCCGACGCACTCCTGACATGGCTGGCCGGCGACGGCTCCGGCCGACCCGCCCGCGCTCGCTCATCCGTCCATTGGTCGAGGCGACGTCGCTTCTAGGGCGGGTTTCGTCCTCGCTCGGGATTCGTGCGTGGCTACGATCGAAACTGTGCCGATTGCAGTGAGGATGCGATGCGCGATTCCATCAAGGCGGAGTTCGAGGTGCTCGACGAGCGGTTCCGCTTCTGCGGCGGCGATGTGTGGATGCAACGCCTCCACACAGGGTGCCGTTGGACCGAGGGACCTGCCTACTTCCCCGCCGGGCGCTACCTCGTCTTCAGCGACATCCCGAACGACCGGATCCTGCGCTGGGATGAGACTACTAGCGCGGTAGGCGTCTTCCGCCAGCCCGCTGGCTATGCCAACGGCCATACCATCGACCGACAAGGCCGCCTGGTCAGCTGCGAGCAGGGTGGCCGCAGGATCACCCGGACCGAGCATGACGGGTCGGTCACCGTGCTCGCGGACACCTGGGACGGCAAGCGGCTGAACAGTCCCAACGACGTCATCGAGCGCGCAGACGGCTCGCTGTGGTTCACCGACCCAAGCTATGGCATCGACAGCGACTACGAGGGCTACCGGGCCGACAGTGAGATCGGCGCCTGTCACGTGTACCGCCTTGACCCAGCTACCGCAGCGTTGCATGTGATCGCGGACGACTTCGAGCGCCCCAACGGGCTGGCGTTCTCAGCAGACGAGCGGCAGCTTTACGTTTCCGACAGTCGGCGCAAGCACATCAGGGTCTTCGGGGTGACCGGCGCCGCCGCGGTCAACGGCGGTGAGGTCTTCGCAACCTGCGACGCTGGCACCTTCGACGGCATCCGTCTCGACACAGGCGGCCGGATCTGGGTGGCGGCCGCGGACGGGCTGCACTGCTTCGACCCCGACGGCACGCTTATCGGAAAGCTCCATGTTCCTGAGGTCGTGGCCAACTTCACCTTCGGCGGTGCGAAGCGCAACCAGTTGTTCATCTGCGCGTCCAGTTCGCTGTATTCGATCCTGGTCAACGTCAACGGCGCCCGCTACCCGCAGTGACCCCGGCCGACGCCGTCGCTCACCGGGCTGCGCAGGCCGCCTAGCGCGCCCACGTGGATTGCCAGCTCCCTCTGGGTACTGGTGCTTGGCGGGTTCCTTGGCCCGCTGCCAGCGAGTTCAGGCCGTTTGGCCGGCCCGGGCTGACGTGCTGGGCCATGGCCCTCGGGTCAGGCTTCGGTACACCATCTCCGTGAGCGTCACGATATCGAAGATCGGCACCTTGGTCAGTGCCTGAATCAGGTGCGCAAACGGCACAAGGTCGGTGCATTCGATGACGACTGCCCCCATATCGGGGTTGTCGCACGCTAACCGCTTGGCCTGGCTCAGTACCTCGCGTTGCAGGCGGTCGGTATCGAGTTCTACCCGCCGGCCTTCGAGCACGACCTCGCGGAACTCCGGCTGGTCCTCCATCCCAGCGACACAGACCGGAACGGACTCACCGCCGATCGCCGCAAGATGGCGGCTGGTGAGGGCGCGTTTCCTGGCGACAAGCAGTCCGACCTTCTGATCCGGGCGCAGCATGCGATGGACCATGGGTAGCTGGATCAGGCTCGAGGCATAGAGGGGAATCCCGACCGCATCGGCCAGCTCTTTCTGGAAGAGGGCAAGGAAGCCGCAGCCGCTGGTGATCGCCGCAATCCCTTCCGCTTCGAGCTCCCGGGCGGCTTGAATGAACGGGCCGAGCAGGCGCGGATCCGCCTGGCTCACCACCCGCTCGGGCGTCGCCCCCTTCACGACCTTGTAGCAGACGGGGAAATCGAAGGTTGCCCGGTTGCGGATATGCCCGGGGATCTTGGTGAACGAGGTTTCAAGGCAGAGGACGCCAATCGCCGCGTCGCGTCTTAGCTCCCCACCGCTCGCCATGGTTGTTCCCTCCCGCCGGGAGATGTCATTTCCCTCCTCGGATATTCCGCCATTCACGGCTGCGGCACGTGCCTACGGTCCACCGCAGCCGATCGCGGGAGCGAGCGAGGTACGCGCAGGCCATAGCGGCCAATGCGAAATGGTGTGGAGTCCATATCGGGTTGCTCGCCGAGCACAATCTGAGCGATCAGCTTGCCGCTGACTGGTGCTAAACCCATGCCGATATGGCCGTGGCCACATGTGATGGAGAGGTTGCGATACTTTTCGGCGCGCCCCATGAAAGGAAGGCTGTCCGGCGTGCACGGGCGAAAACCGCTCCAGATCTCGAGCGGCTCGCTGCCGTCGAGCCGAGGCAGGTAAGCCTGGACGGTCCGGAGAATACCGTCCAAACGCCTGTGGGAGACGCGTCCGTCCAGGCCCGACAGTTCCAGGGTCCCGCCGAAGCGAAGACGGTCGCCGAGCGGGGTCAGCGCAACCTTCCCTTCGCTCAGCAGGATCGGCCGCCGCGGCGCGCCGCGCGGCGCGTTCACCGTGATGGTGTAGCCCTTGGCGGCCTGCAGCGTCAGGCCGATATCCAGCTTGCGGGCGCACTCCGCCGACCATGCGCCGGCGGCGATGACGATCTCGCCGGGCCTGAAATGGCCGCGCGTGGTCCGAACCTGCTTGATCGTGCGGTCCGTGACCCGGAAGCCCACAACCTCGGTTTGTGCATGTATCTCGACCCCCATGTCCTCGAGCGTCCGTGCGAACTCGGCGACGAAGCCGGGAACATGCAGGTAGGCGCCTTCCTCGTTGTACAAGGCGCCGCAGATCGCGAACTCAGCGTCTGGCTCGAGCGCGCGTACGTCCCCCGCGCCGAGGATTCGCAACGGTACGCCTTTGGCGACCATCTGCGGCACGGACCGGCAAGCCTTCTCGAATCCTTGCGATGTCTTGAAGGCGACCAGCATGCCTCGTGCCGTAAAGGTGGAAGCGAGGCTTCCCGATGCGCAGAGTTCCCGCAGGATGTCCAGGCTCCGTTTCTTCATGTCGAGCAGCACACGGAAGCTGGCCTTCGCGTCGCGGTCATTGCAGGCGCGGCGGAAATGCCAAAGCCAGCGCAGTAGCTCGCCGTCCCAGCGTGGCTTGATGTAGAAAGGGCTTTCCGGGTTCAGGAGCCAGCGCAGCGCCTGCGCGGGCACGCCGGGCTCGGCTAGTGGCGCCGCGCCCTGGGTGCCGACGAAGCCGGTGTTTCCCGAGGAGCAGGACTGGGCGCCGCCGACTGGTCCGCGCTCTACCACGGCGACGCTGCTGCCACCGCGGCGCAGATGGTAAGCGCAGAACAGGCCGACGATGCCGCCCCCGATGACCAGGACGTCAGGATCGGGCCGCCGGGAATCCCGGCGCGGGCGCAGCGACGTGGGCATGTGCTGGCCGCTACAGGTTCACGACAAAAAAGTTGGCAGGAAGGTGGAGCACGACCCGCTCGTAGATCTCGGCCATGAGCGCGATGCCGGGCTCCGCGAAGGTCCCCGGCGGCGGCTCAGCGAAGCGGATCACCGAGCGTCCGGCGTCGAACAGCAGGGCGCCATGCCCGAAATCGCCGACGATTGCGGTCCCGGGATCGACGAGCCGCGTCCGCACGATGAAGACGCCGTTCTGCTCGACATCGGCCATCAGGCGGCTGTTCCCCATAAACCTGTAGTAGTCGACAGGATTGATGATCAGGCCGTCAGCCGTGCACCCCATCTGCTCGACCTCGTTGCATGCCGCTAGGATCGTCGAGCTGAATGGGCCCTTCGACGTCATGCGCGCGATCCCAGGAATATTCAGCAACCCACCCCTGCCGCGGATGATCGTGTGGTTCTCGGCCGTGGCGAGGCGGATGATCAGCCGATAGTCGATAAAGGACTCGAAGGTCGCGGTGTCGCCCCAAAGGTCCGGTGGGACCTGAACCCACGCAGTGGTGGTATACAGCTCCGGAACCGGTGATTTGTGGAAGCGGTTCGCCGCCTCACGCCTCAGGTCCGCCTCGTTGACGCTCGGATCGCCCGGCTGCGGCGGGCTCTCGTGCCAGTAGAACTGCCGTGGGTCCTTGGAAAGGTCGACCACCTTGAGCATGTTGCGCGCCGGATAGCGCGGTTTCCGCCGCAAGCTTGTCAATGAATCAGTGATCGTCACCTTGTACTCGACGCAGGCGTCAAGTCCGTTGGCGGCACAGGCCTCGGCGAATAACCGGCCCGGCGACATCTCCTTCTTGCGCTCGGCGACGACATCCGCCATCGTCCGCTTCATGCCATCCGTCCGCTGCGCTTCGTCTGTCCGCTGCATTACTTCCTCGCTCGTGACGTTTCGTCGCTAGACAGTGGCGTTGCCTCACTTGCGGGCAACGAACATTCCCCAGCCGAATTCGCCGTGGTCGATGGCCGCCTGGATCTCGATGCACGACTCGGCGAAGGTGAGGATCCAGTTCCGCGCTGCGGCGTCCGACGTTGTCGCAGCACGCTCCCGCGCCATCCTGCCCAGCACGCGGTAGGTCTGCCGGATATGGCGCTCAAGGTTGCGGGCGAGGATGATTTCGAACCCGGCCTTCTCCAGGGCCCTCTGATAACCGGCGAGCGAATAGCCGCTGGTCCATCTCACCCGGTCGTAGACGTGCTTGCGGGCGCGCTCGCCTATTTCCGTCCTGGGCTGAAGGAAGTCGGAGAAGGCGAAGACGCCGCCAGGACGAAGAACGCGGTGGATCTCCGCATGGCTGCGCGGTTTGTCAGGGACGAGAAAGAGCGCATCCTGGCTGGCGACGTGGCTGAAGGTTTCGGATTCGTAGGGCATCTGGGTCGCCGAACCGTGGCGGAACTCGACGTTGAGCCGGGCCTCGCCTACGAGCTTCTGCTGTGCAATCTTGATGCGTTCATTGCTCAGATCGAGCCCTTCGCCGCGGCAGCCGAGCCGCTGGGCCAGCTGTATCAGGAAGTTGCCGCAGCCGCAGCCGACGTCGAGCACATAAGATGACCTATCGATCTTGGCGTCGGCGGCCAGGATGTCGGACGTCCGTTCGGCAGCGGCGCGATAGTCCTCGTCAGCGTCGTCTTCGAAGTAGCCCGTGTGAAGGACGCCTTCGCTGTCCCAGAAGCTCAGATAGGTCTGAGCGGTCTGGTCGAAGAAATCTGCGACGTCCCTCTCGGTGTAGCCATGGCTGGTCATTGACATCACGGGTTTCTTTCGTGTCTGCCGGGGGAACCCTGCGCCGCGGATGGTGGCCCCCGCCGAAATGGGCGAGTCGCCGGGACCAGGCAGGTCCGCCGGAGCGCAGCCGTTAAGCATCTTGTGGTTGTCACGCGTAGGTGTCCTTGCGCGCGGCTGTGAGGTGCGGCAGGTCCGGCCCCATGACGCTAGCGCCGCCGTCGATCAGGTGAACGCCGCCGGTGATAAAGGAGGCCCGCTCGCTGGCGAGGAAGGCCGCGAGGGCTGCGACCTCGTCCGGGCGGGCGAGGCGGCCCAGGGCGTTGTGATGACCCATGGCGCGCAGCTGGGTCTCGATGTCGCCACCGTTGGCTAGCTTCGCCGCCGCCCGCTCCATCGGCGGGGTGCGGGCTCCCCCCGGCGCGAGCACGTTGACGGTGATGCCGTCGGGGCCCAGCTCCGAAGCGAGGGACTGGGCGAAACGCACGATTGCGGCGCGCGTCACGCCGGAGAGCGCCAGTGGGGGGATGGGGACGCTCGCCGTCTCCGAGGCAACGAACAGCAGCCGGCCCCACCGTGCGGAGCGCAGGTGCGGCAGCGCGGCAAGAGCCAGGTTCACCGCCGGGAAGAGCACCTTGTCGATGGCCCCCTGGTACTCGTCCAGTGCGAACTGCGAGGCTGTGCCGATCGGCGGGCTGCCGCCGCTGACGAAGACGATGTGGAGCGCGCCGAGGTCCGCGGCCACCTCGGCGACCCAGCGGCGCGCGGTCACCACGTCCGTGATGTCAACGCTCGCGGCATGGACGCGACCGCGCGCCACCTCCTTGATGTTGCGTTCGGCCGCTGCCAGCCGCTCATTGTCGCGCGCGCCGACCGCAACATGTGCGCCCTCCCTGGCCAGTTCCCTGGCCACGGCAAGGCCGAGGCCGCTCGATGCGCCGGCCACAAGGGCGACCTTGTTCTCAAGCCCCAGATCCAATCGTGGCCCTCCTAACGCGCAGCCCTATTGCTCTTCGGTCACTTGCGGTGCCACCGCTCCCGCCGAACCGGCCAGCAGCGTGTCGCCATATCTATAGCCGTAGCGCCAGAAAAGCGGCCATGACAGCGCCGTCGCCGCCAGCTTGGCCGACAGTGAAAGGCCGGTCCGCCATGAATCGTCCCGGTCCCGCACGATTGTGACGCCGGTCAGGAAGCGATCCGGGTTGCCGGTGACGGTGTGGTTGGTGTGAAGCTCGATCAGCCGGCCCCGCATCGGATTGGCCGCGGGGTCGGCTCGGCAGAGTCGCAGCAGCGCATCCGTCGTTCCAGCCGGGTCGGCGATGAACTGCTCATAGCGCAGGAAGAGCGATCGTTCCGGATAGCGCCGGGTGATCGCCTGCGCGGCCAGGTTGAAGCCGTGCCAGTAGGCGGTGCTCATCGAGGACGACATGGCGTAGACGTACTGCTTCGGCTGGCGCCACGAATAGGCGACCGCTCGGGGGTCGCGCACGAGATGGACGTAATAGGGCGTGCCCCCATCGAGGTGCGGCAGCAGAGCCGCCTCGCCCGGGATCTTCGTCGTGTCCACTATGACGCTCGCGCCCGTGCGCTCGGCGATAGCGTGGTAGGTCCGCGTCATCAGCGCAGCGTGCTCGCGGATCTCGGCACAATGCAGCCCGCGCTTGAGGATGCGCCAGGTATGCCGGGTCCGGACGCAGGAGCGCTGGCGGCGGATGACGGCGTCGGCGTAAGCCGCTGCCGAAACCCCGGTCGGCCTGCCGAGCGCGAGGATCTCCGACCACAGGGGACATTCGGTGAGCACCTGGCCACAGCCGCACAAGCTGTTCGCGCCCTGGCCCGCGGCGTTCTTCCACAGGAAGTGGAGTTCACCAACGTGAAAGAACCCCGGGATCTCATTGAGGATGTTGCCAATAATGGTGCTCCCGTTACGGCACCACCCGGTGAGGCAGAGGATCTTCAGCGCGGATGCGTCCACTGCGTGTCGGCTCCCGACTCAGCTCGCGGTCGCTGACTGCACATCGGGCTGGCGGACCGACAGCGCCACCGCCGTGGCCGATGCCGCGCTCGCGGCGCCGACGATGAACACGGCGGGGTAGCCGAAAGTGGTCGCGACGACGCCGGTCACCGGCCCCCATACGCCCAGGCCCAGATCCCAGAAAGAGGTGTAGGCGCCGATCGCAGCTCCCTGCTTGGACTTGTCCGTGAGGTTCATCACCATCAGGGCGAGCGACGGGTGCAGCAGCGAGAATCCGACTCCCATGACAAGGCCGCCGAGCACGGCGACCGGCAGGTTTGGCGCCATGGCGATGATCAGGAGGCCAACGGCCTCACCGATGCCTGACCACGCCGCGACCCGGCGCGGTCCCAGCTGATCTGGCAGATGGCCGATGAACAGTCGCGTGCCTGCATAGACCGCGCTGTAGCCGCTGAGGACGAAAACGCCAGAATGGATACCACGGGCCCGGAGGAGGAGGACCACGAACGCGGCGAGGCCGGCGTAGCCGGCGGCGGCGAGTGCGAGCGCCACTCCGGGTAGCAGCGCCGGACGGATGAGCAAGTTATGCCCTCCGCGCGACCGCTCGGCGGAGTGAATGAGCGCTGGGACTGAGCTGATCAGCAGGAAGCCGACGAACGGGGCAGCGGCGCTGAAGGTCCACACCGCGCCGTAGCCGAAGTGCTGCAGCGTCGCGCCCAGGAAGGTTCCCAGCGAGATCCCGCCCCACATGCTGACGCCGTAGAGCCCGATCAGTTGCCCACGGCGGCTGTGCGGCGCAATCGACACAGTCCAGACGGCGCCCGCGGTGAACAGCGACGCCTCGCCGATGCCGAGCAACAGGCGGACGGCGATGAGGCCGGTCAAGCCGAAAGGTAGGAAATAGAGCACGCCGCCAAGAGCGACTATCAGGGCGCCCACCTGCATGACGAGGCGATAGCCGTATCGATCTGCCAGGCCACCGGAAACCGGCCGGATGAGCAACGCTGTGAGCGCCGTCGCCGTGACGGCGAGCCCGACCGCGAAGTTGCTGCCACCGAATCTTTCCCTGACAAAGCTCGGCAGGACCGGGATCACCGAGGTGAGGCCCACGTAGCCGCAAAAGAGTCCTCCGAAGATCCCGACGAGAGCCGGGCGTGGCATCGCGCTCTTTTCCGCGAGGGTCTTCATGGCTGCCGCGTGACCCGGGCCGTGCCGGTCACCCCGACGGCTGGCGCAGGCTCTGGCACAGGGATGGCATCTCCGCCACCGGGCGTGCACATGCGATCGCCGCTCGAACCGGCCTGCATCGGTTCCGGCCCGTGACCACTCGATCCGATGGCGCCCGCCACCTTGCGGACTGCCTCGATCAGGTGATCGCAGTCCTGCACCGAAAGCGTTGAGGACAGCGGAATGTCGACCGCCTGCTCCAGGTAACGGGTGGTGCTGGGCAGCAGTGCCTTGATCTCCGCGACGTCAAGGGCGGGAAACATGAAACGCCAGTTCCAGAAGACCCGCACGTTGTTGTCGCCGTCCGAGCCGATGTTGCGCGCGTCGATGCCCTCGCGGCACAGCGCGTGAGCGAACCATTTCGCATCCCCGCCAGGAAAGCGGAAGATGAACGCCTCGCCGAGATAGGCGTCGGGCGCTACCGGCTGCCGGATCGTGATCTCCGTCATGCCCGAGAGCTGGGCGGCCACGTATTCGTAGTTGCTGTGGAAGCATTGCAGCCTGATGGGCAGGCGAGCTAATTCGGCGCGCAGCAAAGCCGCGCGGATCTCGTCCATGCGGAAGCTGAACAGCGGTAGGTCGAGATCGCTGGCGATCGGCGGCTCGCCATGGGGGAAATGCCGCCGCAAGCGCCCTTCATAGGCGCCGGAAAGCACGACGGCGCGAGCGAAGAGCGCGCTGTCGTCGGTGACGAGGAAACCGCCCTCGCCGCAGTTGAGCGACTTGTCGGACTGGGTGCTGAAGGCACCCGCGAGGCCGAAGGTGCCAAGCTTGCGCCCCTTCAGCTCGGCGCCGAGGGCCGGTACGACATCCTCGATCACCGGCACGCCCATCTCAGCGGCAAACCGCATCAGCGCCTCGATGTCGGCTGCGAAGCCGCGCATATGAACCACGAGGATCCCTTTGATATCGGGCGTCCAGCGGCGACGGAGATCGGCTAAGTCCAGGTGGAGGTTCTCATCCACATCCACCAGGAGTGGCTTGCATCCAGCGAGAACGATGGCGCTGGGCGTCGCGACGAAGGTGAATCCGGGACAAGCGATCAGGGCGCCCGGCGGAATCCCCGCCGCCATGATGGCGAGCGCGAGCGCAGCCGTGCCGCTCGATACCGCGAGCGCATGCTTGCTTCCGAAATAGCGGCATAACTCCTCCTCGAGCTGGCCGCATTCGGTCTCCTGCTGGGCCCGGTGGTCGTAGCGGAAATAGAGGTGACTGCGGACGGCGCGTAAAGCCGCCTCCTCGTCCTCGCGATGGATGAAGACGGCGCCCTTGTCGTAGGTCGGCCAGGGTGTAGTCCGAACGGGGTCGCCGCCATGTATGGCCAGCCGCACATCCCCGCTTTCCTCGGTTCCCTGCCGTAACCGGGCCGACGCTAAAGCCTCGTTGCTGTTCACCGTCGGGCTCCTTGTGGTTGGCTGTCGCTCCTTCGTCCGACGAACCTGGCCAGCGCTGTGATCGTGCCAGGTGCCAATGTCCTGAATGCTCCCTAATGGGCGGGAATGTGTCAACGGGCCGCCGGGGATGCCCAGCACGCCGCCCCGGTCACCAACGCGGTCTTCCCAGCCAGAGAGGCGCGTGGCCTAGGCGGCCCGTGCGGGGATGGAGGTGGTCCCAGCGAACGGTCAGGGTCCGGTGAGGTCCAGGTCGTGGCCTGGGGGAGGTGGTTTGCCGGGTGTGGGCTCCTCGGCGCGGGCAGGTTCATGCGGTGGGGCGGGCGGCGGATCGGCTGCGGCGATGGCGCGTTCGTAAGCGTTGCGCAGCTTGGCCATCTCGGCCTGGGGATTGTGGAACCAGTTGGTGGACCAGAGCCGGTGGAAGCTCCAGCCGAGACGCTGCAGGTGCTCGCCGCGCAGCCGGTCGCGGTCGCGGACGCTGCCGGATTCCCGGTAGGACGCACCGTCGGCCTCGATGGCCAGAACCATTCGATCTTGCTCGTCTGGGTGGGTGGCGGCAAAGTCGACCCGGTAGCCGCCCACGCCGTATTGGGGCACGACCTTGATTCCGCACGCGGCGAGCCTGGTGCGCACGTCGACCTCGAATGGGTTCAGTTCCATCCCGCCTGACGCGCCGACGGCGGTTCCCCCTGATCCGGCGTATTCCAGGTAGTCGGCCAGCAGCCTGGCACCCGCCTTGGTCACCCGGTCCGGGTCGACGTCGTGGCTCGAGAAGGAGCTGACCAGGGTTAGCCGGTGCTTCGCCCGGGTTGCGGCCACGTTCAGCCGGCGTTCGCCGCCGTCACGAAGCAGCGGGCCCCACTGATAGCGCATCCGCCCATCGGGGTGCTTGCCGTACCCGATCGACAGGATGACCGCATCCCGCTCGTCGCCCTGTACCCGTTCCAGGTTCTTGACAAAGAAGGGCTCAGGAGCTTCTTCGGAGAAGAATTCCTCCAGCTCCGGGTGAGCGGCCAGCGCCGCCCGCAGCGCCGTGTCGATGCGCTCGGAGTGCCTGATCCCCAGCGCTATCACGCCAAGCGACTCCTGCGGGCGGGTCCGGGCGTGCTCCAGGATCAGCTCAACGACCTTGTGCACCTCGGCGGTGACCGACGTCTCCTGGCCGGGCTCCCGACCTTGCGCGACCACGACGTGGCGCAGGCAGTCGTCGCGGAACACGCCAGGGAACGTGGTCAGGCCCCCACCGTAGATATGAGTGTTGGAGAAGGCCACCAGGCGCTCATCACGGCTGCGGTAGTGCCAAGTGAGTGGCCACGTTGGCAGCAGCGGGCGCAGCGCGTCGAGCACGGACTCGAAGCCTGCACCAAACGAGACAAGGCTCTCGTCATCCTCGGCTGACTCATCGTTGGGGTCGCCTACCTGCCGGAAGAAGTTAGTTGGGGGAAGCTGCCTGTCGTCACCCGAGACGACGATCTGGTGGCCGCGCATGATCGATGGGATGGCGTCGGCGGGGATGATCTGGCTGGCCTCGTCAAAGATCACCACATCGAACAGCCTGGTCGCCGGCAGCACCTGACTGACCATGAGGGGCGACATAGCCCAGCAGGGCTTGAGCGCGAAAAGCACGTCGCTGGTCTGGTCCAGCAGGCGGCGAAGGGGGAGGTGGCCGCGTCGTAGCGCCGCCTGCTTGCGGATCACCCTGGCCTGAAGCGGGTGCCTGTCCCGTGCGTCTCGCAGCCGTTCGGCCCAGGCGCGGCGCACCCGCGTGCGGTTGGCGGCCAGGTGCTGGACGTCCCGTACCCGGAAATCGCTGGCGATCTCATCGAGCGCATCGCCGCGATGAGCGGCGTAAAGGGGGTCGCTGACCCTGATTCGGTCAAGGATCGAGGAGTACCACGCGTGGTCGAACGCCGCGGCGGCCAGATCGGGCCCCGCCTCACGGCGGGCGAGTTCGTCAAGCAACGGACCGAGACCCATCCCGTCGAACCGGGCACCAAGCTCGTAAAGCCTGGGCAGCTTCCAGGCCGTGTCCTGATCCGCGGTCAGCGCGGCTAGCAGTTGCTCGGCATCGTCAGGGATCCGCACGTACGCCCGGAGCGTGGTGAGCTGCTGCTCACACTCGGCACACAAGCTCGCCAGGTCGGCGAGCCGGGCCGGCAGCCGGGGCAATCCGTCGTCCGTCCGGATACTCTCCCACTCCGCCATCTGCTCAGCCGCCTCCGTCAGCGCCGCGCACAGCTGCTCGCGGGAGGGCTTCTCGCTGGCGATCCACAGCGAGCGGGCCTGCTTGCGGAGCGCACGCCGCTCGCCAAACCGAAGATCCCGGCCGTCTCCGGTAGCCGCCGCAAGCGCGCCGGGCTGGGAGCTGTACACCTCGGGAGCGAGGGTTCGCAGCGTTTGAGCTATCGCGGCGTACAACCGTACCCGCGCGGCGCACTCAACATAGTCGCCTGGACGCCGCAGGCCGGTCTCCTCACCCGCCCGGCCGAGGCGGTCGGCGAGCATCGGCAAGCCGTTGGAGCTGAGCCGCGCCGCCAGGTCACAGGCCTGCATGACATGTTCAGGGGTGCGCAGCTTGGCCCCGAACCAGGGCGTGCTCTTCGGGCGGATCGTGAACCCGCCGAGGTGGGCGAACTCCCGCAGCTCGTCTCTGATCCGGTCGGCGCTGTCCCTGCTGATCCGCTCCGGCGAGGGCAGCCGCACTGGGGTGCGCGCCTGGCCTGGAATGCCGAGCAGCGCGGACTGGACCTCGAACGGGCTCACGCCCCACGGTTCGTGCGCCTTGTGCAACGTAGTCACGTGCCGCGCGAGCCGCCGCTGCCGATCGACCAGGCGACGGTGCAGCTCTCCGTCCTCGGGGGCGGTCGTCTGCTGCGCCAGGTCCAAAGTGTCGCCGAGGTCGCGGGCGATGCGCAGCCGGTCACGGGTTCCTTCGTGGATGTCGAGCACCAGATCACCCAGGTCGACGCCCTTCAGGCGGGAAAGCACGGCGTCGATCGCGGCGCGCTTTTCCGCGACGAACAGCACCTTCCTTCCGCGCGCGACCAGAGCCGCGATGAGGTTGGCGATGGTCTGGCTCTTGCCAGTACCCGGTGGGCCATGGATCACGAGGCTCCGCCCGGAAAGGACCGCGTCGATGGCGCTGCGCTGCGACGAGTCGGCATCGAGGACGGAGTAGTCCTCCTCGGGCGAATCGAGCGGCGGGTCGGTCTCGTCATCAGCGGACAACAGCTCCTGAGCTTCAGGATCACCCGCGATGGCCGCGACCACGTCGCTGTCGCACAGCAGCTCGCCCGCCGCTTGCATGTCCTTGACCATGGGCAGCTTGGCGTAGGTGAAGGTGCCGATCACCTGCCGGTCCACTATCTCGAAACCGGGAACCTCGGCCGCTTCGGCCGCCCGGCACAGTAGCTTGTAGAGGCGGTCGCCCTGCTCTTCGGCGAGATTGTCCGTCGCCGCACCGAACACGCTGGCCAGCTTGTGCAGCAACACCGGGTTGACCTCGGTCGCGTCATCGAGCGTGAGATCGAAGTCGTCGTGCCGCGCCCGAGTGGGCGTGATCGTTAGACCGCGCAGCAGGACGGGGGCCGCCGGTTCGAGAAACAGCTCATCCCAGCGAGCGATCCCGGTCGCGAGATAGCCCGCACGGATGCCGCGTTCCTCAAGCAGCTCCCGCGCTTTCCTGTGGATGGTCTGGACGCGGCGGATCGCATCGGCCCTGATGTCCACGTCGTGGAACAGACGGGTGAGCCGGATCGACCCGGTTCGCAGGAATCGCTCAAGCGCTGCGGGATCGGCCGCCGCCAAGTCGAGCGTGCCAGCCCGGCGGTCCTTGAAGTAGAGAAGGGTGTTACGTCCGCCTAAGTCGGTCAGGGCGGCAATCCAGTGCGCCTGGGCGGCCTCGATTAAATCGGCCGTTCGGCTGTCGCTCCGCTCGGCCTGGCAGCTGTCGATCTGCTCAGCCATCCGAACACCTCCGGAGGGGAAGGCCCTGTCATCCGTTAAGCGTGCCCAAACTGAGCAAACTATTCCTTTCCCGCTTGCTTACGATCATGTCGGTGCCATCAACCCCCGAAGCCGCGACAGATCCCGGGACCGGCCGAGAGCGCGGCCTGACCCGGAGCGTGAGCGGGCCGGCCGGTGGGTAGAAGCGTGGAAGATCGACATCGCGGACGGGGTGCGGGGAAGCGCGATCGATATCTGGGCAATCTTCGACGTGGCTGAGCGCCTCGGGCCCGATGCATACCCGCGGATCGGGTAACAGCCGCGATCCGGCAGACCGAACGGCTGGGGGAGCTGTGTTCGGAGCACTCGGCAGATCGGTGACCGCGCATCCATGGAGCGTGATCGCGGGTTGGGTGGTTGCGGCTGTGCTTGTCATCGTCTTCTCGCCCGACCTGACCACGTTCACGTCGAACAACAACGCATCGTTCCTGCCCAGCACCTATCAGTCGGTCAAGGCCCAAGACACCGCCCAGAACCATTTCCCCGCCTCGGCCGGGGCGAGCGGGCTGATCGCGGTGAGCAGGACAGGCGGCGGTGTGCTCAGCGGCGCTGACCAGCAGAAAGTCTCAAAGCTCGCGGCATCGCTCGCCGCCGACCGCATCAGGTCGGTGACCTCGGTCACGACCTCGTCGGCCTATCTGTCTAAGGACAAGACGGTCCAGCTCGTTCAGGTCCTCTTTTCCGGCCAGGCCGGTGATCAGGGCCCGAACGCCGCCGTCCCTGAGGTGAGAGACCATACGGACAGCTTCCTTTCCGGATCCGGACTCAAGGGCGGGCTCACGGGCAACGCCGCGATCAGCGTGGACAGCACGAACGCGTTCAACAGCGCCGAGACGGTGATCGGCATCGCCACGGTCATCCTGATCCTGCTGCTGCTCGGAATCGTGTTCCGCAGCCCCATCATCATGGCGCTGCCCATCGTCGTTATCGCCGTCGTCCATCAGATGGCGCAGGGCATCACCGCCTGGATTGCGGACTTGTTCGGCTTTGTGGTCGGCCCCGAGCTCGCGCCGCTGCTGCTCGTGGTGATGTTCGGTGTCGGCACCGACTACATCGTGTTCCTCCTGTTCCGCTACCGTGAGCGCATCGCTGCGGGTGATCAGGCGCGTAACAGCCTCCGCTACTCGGTGGCCAGGGTCGGCGCCGTCGTCGCCTCGGCGGCAGGCACCGTGATCGCGGCGTTCGCCGCGCTGCTTGTGGCCAGCCTCGAATCGCTGCGGACCCTGGCCCCCGGGCTTATCGTGGGTGTCGCGTTGATGCTGCTGGCCGGCCTTACGCTGGTGCCCGCCGTTATGAGCCTGTTCGGGATCCGATTGTTTTGGCCGGCCTACCCCAAACCCGCGGATGCCGAGCACCGCACCCGGTCGGAACGGATCGGCGCGCTCGTGGCCAAGCACCCGGCCATCGTGCTCGCGGTCTGCGGTGGCGGCCTCATCGCCCTGGGGTTCGGCACGCTGGGTTACCAGACCACCTATAACCAGCTCGCCGAGCTGCCGTCCTCCACCCCTTCGCAGCAGGCGTACAACACCATGGCTGCGGCGTTTCCACCCGGATACCTGGGACCGACACAGGTGTTCGTCACCTCGCAGGCGCCGCTGAAGCAGTCAGATGTGAAAAACCTGGCCGCGAAGCTCGCCAAGACGACCGGTGTCGCCAGCGTTCTCGCTCCCCAGTACACGAAGGATCAGAAGGCAGCCATGATCCAGTCGCTGCTGAAGGACGACCCGTACTCGATCACCGCGATCGACAACGTGGCGGGGCCGGTGGACACCGCCGCGCACGGGTCGGTCCCGGGCGCGACTGTACTTGTGGGCGGCACTACGTCGCAGCTTGTGGACGTCCGCACCGCCCTGCGGAGCGACATGGAGCACGTCTTCCCGCTCGCGCTGCTCATCGTGGGAGTCATCCTCGGCCTCTTGCTCAGGGCGGTCGCCGCGCCCGTCTACCTCCTCATCGGGGTGGTCATCACCTACGCGGCGACCCTCGGCGCGATCGTGCTCGTGTTCTTGAAGGGCTTCGGCTTCGAGGGTCTGGACTTCACCATCCCGATCATCGTTTACCTGTTCGTAATGGCGATCGGCACCGACTACAACATCTTGATGGCGTCGCGCCTGCGGGAGGAGTTCAGCGTCGGCGAGCCGGCCCGCGAAGCCGCGCGAATCGCCATCCGGCACGGGGCCCCCGCGGTATCGGCCGCCGGGCTCATCTTGGCGGGCACGTTCGCGTCTTTGCTGCTCACGGGGATCCAGTTGCTTGAGGAGATCGGCCTCGCGGTGGCCCTTGGCGTGCTGCTGGCCGCGAACATTCTGGCCACCAAGATCGTGCCAACCCTCGCCGCACTGCGCGGGTGGCACTTCTGGTGGCCGCACAAGCTGCACGTGCGGACGGCGGCGGACAAGCGGGAAATGCTGCCCGTCGAAGACCGCTAACCTTCGAAGCGTGATAGCGCAGCCGGGTCGCCTCCTAGGCTGGCGGGCGGTTTGTGAGCGTGGGAGGCTGTTCATGGACGGAAACCCCCAGTCTTGATCAGCGTCGAGACGCAAGGGCGTGTGGCCGTGGTGCGGATGGCGCACGGAAAGGCGAACGCCCTCGACACAACGTTGTGCCGCGACCTGGTCACGCGGTTTGGCGAACTTGAGCGCGGCGGTCATCGCGCCGCCGTCCTCACCGGGCACGGGCCCATCTTCTCGGCGGGGGTCGACTTGCTGCGCCTGCGCGACGGCGGCGTTGGTTACCTCGAGGAATTCCTGCCCGCGCTGAGTGAGGCGTTCCTTGCGGTGTTCAACTGCTCGGTGCCGGTGATCGCGGCCGTCAATGGGCACGCAGTCGCGGGCGGCTGCATCGTCGTGGCTGCCTGCGATCACCGGGTGATGAACGCGGGCCACGGGCGCATCGGCGTCACCGAACTGCTCGTTGGAGTCCCGTTCCCCGTTACCGCGCTGGAAATCTTGCGCTTCGCCGTGGGCACCCAGCGGCTCAAGGAGCTCACCTACTTCGGCCGGACATATCCCGCAGCCGAGGCCGTGCTCCTTGGTCTCATCGACGAGGCCGTGCCGGAGGCGTCGGTGCTTGAGCGGGCGGTCGCGATCGCGGGCGAGTTCGCTGCGCTGCCCGCCGAACCGCTGCGGCACACTCGCAGGCAGATCCGTGGCCCCGCGCTGGAGCATATCTCGCGGCAGCGCGCGACCGACGACCTCGTGCGCCGGATGTGGGGCTCGCCGGCGGCCCGCGAAACGGTCAAGGAGTACGTGAACAAGACGCTGCGGAGCTGACCGGCGGCCCGTGCGGCGAGCATCGCTGCGGTTCAGGCAGGAAGGCCTTGCCCCTGCGATCCACCCGGCCTCAGGTGGCCCGGTCCTCTCGCGCCGTGACGGCCTGCCCGCGGGCGCTGCCCCTACGGCCACGGGCGACGTCCAGGATCAGGTCCAGCACGGCGGCGATCGCCAGGCCGATCGCCGCCCCGCCCACCACATCCAGCGGGTTGTGCGCCCCCAGATACACCCGCGCCACCCCGTTGCAGGTGGCCAGCACCAACGCGAGGATCCCCCAGCGGCGCGGCAGCGCCAGCACCAGCAGCCCGGCGATCGCGAAGGTGATGATGGCGTGGCCGGAGGTGAAGCTCAGCCCGTGATGCGGCACCCCACGCAGGATCGCATCGGGCACCGTCGTCCCGGGCCGCTGCCGCTGCACGAGTTGCTTGGCGACCCGCTCGAGGAGGAGCTTCAATGGCACCACCAGCACGAGCGCGGTGGCCAGGCGCCAGCGCCGCCACGCCAGCGCGCCGACGGCGACCACCAGCGGCATGGCCAGCACTCCCAGGTACTGGGCAGCCAGCATCGGCCGGTACAGCCAGCCGGGCAGCCCGTTGATGGCATGAAACACGGCGCGCTCGGCCGGTCCGACCCGCCCATCGGCCGCGATCACCGCGCAACCGGCGAACGCCGCCACGCTGGCTACCAGCACGATGAGGTCCCGCCGGATGTGCCTCACGGCACGCGGCCCGCCTGCGGCGGCCGCGCGCTTGGTCTCCGGAGGTCAAACGGCCGCATGCCGGTCCGGAAGGCGCTCATCGTCCCCCCATCTGGTCGGTGTCCGGCGAGCAAGCGGAATCCCGGCGCGGCCGCGCTGGTCAGGGACGGGAACGGCTGGGTTTCTCCTCGCGGGCCTCCGCGGTGGCCTGTTGTCTTGTTGGCAGCTCAGTGGCCTGGTTGGCCAGCGAACAGCGCCGTGAAGTCGTCGACGGCTGCGTCTCGGCTGGTGAGGGCGGCGACGCCCCAGCGGTGTTCGATGGTGGCCAGGATCGTGGTGGTGTCGTAGCTGATGTGGGTTACGCCGGTCTTGGTCAGCAGTGGGGAGATGATCACGGTTGGGACTCGCGCGCCCGGGCCCCATTGGTCGCTGACGCCGGCCGCGGTCGGCGGCGGGACGTGGTCCCAGAACCCGCCGTGCTCGTCGTAGGTGACCACGATCGCCGTGGTGGCCCAGTCGGGGCTTGCCTTGATCGCCTTGATGAGGTCGACCAGGTGCCGGTCGCCGGAGGCGACGTCGGTGTAGCCGGGATGCTCGTTGTCCGGGCCGAGGGGCTTGACGAACGACACTGCGGGCAGGCTGCCGGCCGCGGCTTGGTTGAGGAAGTCCACCTCGTCCTGCAGGTGCGCCCGGCCAGGTGAGCCCTCGGCGTAGTTGGCGTAGTAGTTGAAGGGCTGGTGGTGATACTGGAAAAGCTTGTCGGCGCAGAAGGGGTAGGTGTCAGCCAGGTTGTGGTTGGGGTCAGCGCAGGTACCGGGGGTGGTGCCGTTGGTCCACCCCGGCCCGGTGGTGATCCCGGCGGCGTTGTCCCAGCCGCCGGAATACCACGCCCAGCTCACGGGCCCGGCGGTGAGTTCGTCACCGATGTTGGGTGTGTGCAGCATCGGCAGCCGCTGCGACGGGATGGAGGTGGGTGAGTACGGCTGGGACTGCGGCTGGATGGTGTTCACCGCGTAGTCGCCGCATACCACCCCGGGCGGCGTGGCCGGCCGACCAGCGGGCGGGGCGCAGGATGCGGTGAGGGCGGCGTCCTTCGCCGCCGATCCCAGCGGCGAGATGTACAGCGGGTAGCTGGTGGGCATGCCGTTGGCGTCGACGACCGAGTGCAGGTCGTTGCCGGAGCCGTCGTTGGCCGCATTGGCGAACACCGGTGTTTGCGCCGCCACCAACCACATGTGATTGAGGTATGACCCACCCAACGCGGCGTGGAAGAAGTGATCGGCCACGACCGAGGGCGGTGCGCCCGCGTCGGTGAGGTATTGGTAGACGGGCAAATTGGTGGTGTTGTAGTAGCCCTGAGTGAGGCCGATGGCGTCGCTGCCGGTGGTGAAGCGGTCCATCCTCCCGCCGTCGATCTGGTACTTCTCCTGGTAGTAGCGGTGCACCAGGTCCCTGGTCGGCTGGTTGAGCGGAACGTAGTCGTCGATCGGGAAGACCTGGTTTGCGAACGCGCTGGTAAAGCCACGTGGGTCGCTGCAGGTGGCGGACAGTGGCGGCGAGGTGAGGTGCGGATCGTTCTGTTTCAGGCACGTATACGCCGCCCCCGCCTGGTCGACCTGGGTCTGGTTCGGCGTAGCCGACGTCGGCGCGGCAAGCCCGTCGACCCCGGGCCATAGGCCGTAGAGGTTGTCGAAGCTGTGGTTCTCCTCGTAGATCACCACTAAATGCTGGATGCCGGATAGCCCGCCCCGCTTACCGGCTGCGCCGGCCGGGCCCGCGCTCACGGCCGTCAACGCGAGTGCCATCAGTGCGGCGCAAACAAAGGTCCTGCGCATTGGAACCCCCTCCTTCGGCTCGGTAGGAACCTAAACGAGAAGGCTGCCGCGCTCAAGAGCGACTGGCGAAGTTTCGGTGGAGTTGCGCCTTGCGTCCCGAATATGGTGTGGCGCACCGGCCGTGGTGGGCACGGCAGCCGCAGGAGCACTGCTCACACCGCGGCTGCCGCCCCGTTCTGTGCCCGTCCGGCCCGAAGACCCGCACGGGCGATGTCCGAGACCCACGGTGCTACCCGATCTTCGGAGGCCCACAGCTCCGCCACCGCCACATTTGTATGTCCGCTCTCGCGCCCGTGTGTGTCCGCTCTCGCGCCCGCCATGCGGTGATCCCGTTGGCCCGCGCGGCCGCCGCCATGGCTCCACACCGTGCGGACGCATCGCCCCGCCGAACGAACCGGCATTGTGCATGAGCGAAGCTGGGCCATAGATTCTCAGGCACGGAGCCGGCGTATCGCTACGGCGACGTCGTCGTCGGCTTACCCATGGCCGGGCTGCCGCCGTTTCCGGCTGTAGCGGTCGCCGAAGGCGGGGGCTCGGACGGCCCCCGGTCGCCGTCGAGTGTGGGGCGGCGTGGGAGAGGCCTGGGCTGCGTCGCCTCTGAGTCCTTGCTTGGTACGCCATCCAGAATCGACTGGGCTCGCCGGTCGATGAGGCGGGTGAAGAGCTGCTGGGCGTAACCAAGCACCAGCGCATAGGCGAGGATCTGCTGTTGCGTGTCCAGGGCGGACAGCCCGGGCGGAACTGTCCGCGCAAGAGCAGCAGCCCCGCTACTGCGATGAGCGCGCCAGATGGCACCTTGAGCGCGGCGAGCGCGATGGGGACGTCGTATGGGGTGGAGGTGCCGCGGAGAGTGCGGATAGCGAACGCAGCGGCGAGCGCGCCTCCAAGCAGACCGAGGCCGGCGATGATTACGATGTCGCCTCCGGATGGGCCGGTCCGGCCGGTCGGGCAGACCCGCTGGCCGCGCGACGGTTCAAAGCAGAACGGCATCGCAGAGGGGTGCTGGGCGACGAAAACCAGGAGGGGCACCATCAGCATCACGATAAGCACCGAGGTCACCCACAAGACGTTGCGGAAGTCGCGCACGCGCACGTGGAGCTGGTCAGCCGCGTCGTAGGCCACCGCCATCGCGTTTTTCAGCCGTACACTCTTGGCCGGTCCTGGTGGCAGCTCCGCAAGCTTTTCGACGTCCTCGTACCTCGGGTCGTCGCGGTCCAGAATCGCCCTGGTCCGCGCGACAACGCCGCTGACGGCGGCGTCCACCTCGTCCGGTGATAACAGATCAACAAGGAAGACCTCTGCCGCGTGCAGGTTCTGATACGCACACTCGACCGACGTGCCCCTCCAGCGGTTGACCAGGCCAGGACGGTTTTGGAGGGCGCTGCGCGCTGTCTTGATCTCACCTCCGCGGAGCATCCTGGAGGACTGCCGCTATGCAACGCTCTGATATGGGCCCTGCGAGTTCCGCCCCCATCTGGAAGAGGCGTGACGCACGCCGCAGATACAACAAGCTGCGGCGTTGGCACCGCGAGCGTACCCGCGGGCCTGCCGGACCAGTCGCGCACCGCAACGGTTACTTGTGTTCCGCTCGTGTTAGCGGGGCGTGCCGCTCACTCGGGCGCGCCTGCGAGGCGGCCGGCCGCCTGCGAAGCATGAGTCCCGCCGGGACCAGGCTTGCGAGCAGCGCGATCAGCAGACATGCCAGCGCGATTCCGCCGATCGGCAGCCATGGGACGACGACGTGCACAGCGGGCGCAGCGCCTCGCAGGCCGTAGCGCGCGCCGATCACGGTGACCGCGGTCACACCGGCTGCGAGGAGTGTTCCGATGCTCGCCACCAGGCAGGTCTCGACGCCGATCATCCGGAGCACCTGGCCCTTTGTCGCGCCGGACAGGCGCAATGTGGCCAGCTCCCGCATGCGGCTTCCTGTCGCCATGATCAGCGTGTTGGCGATGGCAATGGCCGTGTAGGCCAGCGCCATCCCAAGGATCGCGATCGCCGCCCGCCGGTTGATCCGGTCGTTCTCGGCGTCGGCGGCAGACAGGTAGCCGCTGGTCCCGATGACCTCACCGCCTCCGGTCGCCGCCGCCGCTCGTGCCGCCGCGAGGCCGGAGCCGGGCCTCATGCGCAGATAAACGGCGCTCGACAGCGGCGCGGAGGTATGTGCGGCCCGTAGCGCCCAGGGCAACATCACGGTCTGTTCCAGGTCGATCTGGTTGGCGATCACCGCGACCACCCGCAGCCTGACCGGCGCGGAGTCATCGAGCCATAGCCGGGCGGTCTGCCCAAGCCGCCAGCTGCCTTCGGGCACGGCCACGGTGCCGGTGCCGGTGAGGTCCGCGAGGCTGCCCGCCACGACCGGGAGCTTGAGCACTCCGGCGAGGTGAGGCCCGTCGACATACCGGCCGGTCCACTGATCCGGGTCATTGCCCGAGCGCACGTACACTGCCGCGTCGGTGACAGGCACCGCTGAATCGACGCCAGGCGCCGCACGCACCGCCGCGACGGTCGTGTCGGCGAGCCCGCCGCCGTGCGCCGGGACGACGATGGCGGGCGCGGCGATCCGGTCGCGTGCGGCGCCTTGCTGCGTGCCGACCAGCGTTGCCATCCCCGCGAGCAGCGACCCGGCGAAGCCGACCGCAAGCAGGATCGGCGCGGAGGTGGCGGCTGTCCGCCGGACCGCCGTGATCGCGCTGTGCCTGGCCAGCAGGCCTGTCGCGCCGCGCGACGCGGCGAGTGGCGCGGTAAGCAGCCGGACGAGCGGCGGGATGAGCAGCGGTGCGAACATCACGCTCCCGATGATCAGCAGCATGGCGATGGGCATGATCAGGGAAGCGGCTTCCGCGGAGTGGAGCGTGCCGAACGCCCAGATGACAGGCACAGACCCGCCGAACGCCGCGAGACCGACAAGCCAGCGCGTGAGGGTCATCGACCTGCGGTCCACGGCGGCATCCAGCAGTGCCTCGGTTGGCCGGACGCGGCCGGCGCGCCTGGCGGCGAGCCACGCCCCCGTCAGTGCGCCCACGAGCCCGATACCGAACGCGGCTGTCACCGGCCACAGGATGAAATGTGCGGTAAAGCTGCGCGGGGCGAACCCCACCCGCGCCAGCCACCGGGCGAACGGCGGCGCGATGACGGCGCCGAGCGCGCCTCCGGTCACCGATGCCGCGACTCCGATCATCAGCGCTTCGCCCAGGACCAGCCGGCGCACCTGCCGTGGCGTCGCGCCGGCCGCGCGCAAGAGGCCGAACTCGCGGCGTCGTACCGCCACCGCGTAGGCGAAGGTCCCGGCTACGACGAAGATCGAGACGAACGCGGAGAGACCGCTCGTGGTCCCGAGCAGCGATGCGGCGACGGCGAAGAGGTCGGCGTCCGGATTCGGCTCGGCGTCGCGCCGGTGGTCCCCTGTGAGCACCCGCGCGGCCTGCCCGCGGGCTGCCGCCCGCACGTGGGTCGCCAGAACCGCGGTCGGCTCGCCCGGCCTGGGATCGAGCGCGACCGCGTCGATCCGCCCACCTGCGAGCTGGGCGGCGACTGTGTCGGGGGCATACAGCGCCGCCTGGGCGGTGGTGCGGATCACCCCGCTGACGGTGAACCCGCGCGGCCCGGCGGCGGTCTGCACGGTGATCTTTTCTCCGGGCCGGTACGCCGTTGGACCGCTCAGCACGATCTGGCCGGCGCGCGGCGGACCGCCGCTGGCCCAGCTGTAGTCATGCAGGCCAGCCGCGGACCATGGGTGGAGGGTCTGGCCCGGTGCACCGGTCGCGGACGCGAACGCCGCGTAGTCCACCACCGTGCGCGTGCCGAACCCGGTGAGCAGCCGCGCGAGACGAGCGGGGATCGCGCGCGCCTCCCCCGTGCGCACCGTAGTTTTCTCCCAGTCTTCACCCGCGCCGGTGGTGGCGGTGACCGTGTCGGTCCCCGCGACCACCACGGCGGGCTTTGTGAACCAGCGAGGGTGCCCGGCGGCGCCGACCGTGCTTGCGAGGGTCAGCGCCATAGCGGCGAGCAACGCCACGCCGAGGGCCAGCGCGACGAAGCTTCCGGCGAGGCTGGCCATGTGGGCACGTACGGTGTGCCAGGACAAGGCGATCATGATCGGCTACTTGCCATCTCGAGGTTGGTCATGCGGGCGGCGACGGACTGGGGGGTCGGGCCGGTGAGTTCCCCCGCGACCTGACCGTCGGCGAGGAAGACCACACGGTCGGCGTATGCGGCAGCGACAGGATCGTGGGTGACCATGATGACCGTCTGCCCCTGGTCGTCGACCATAGAGCGCAGCAGGCTAAGCACCTCACGGCCGCTAGCGGAGTCCAGCATCCCGGTCGGCTCATCAGCAAAGACCACGTCCGGCTTGGTGACCAGGGCCCGGGCGATAGCCACCCGCTGCTGCTCGCCCCCGGAGAGCTCAGCCGGGCGGTGCCTGGCGCGGTCGGCGAGCCCGACCGCGGCGAGCACCTCGCGGACCTCCCGCCTGGCCGGGCGGCGCCCGGCGAGCCGCAGCGGCAGCGCCACGTTCAGCTCGGCGGTCAGTGACGGCAGCAGGTTGAACGACTGAAACACGAAGCCGACCCGGTCTCTGCGCAGCAGGGTCCGCCTGGTCTCGTTCATCGCGCCGAGATCGGTTCCCGCTAGCCGGATGTCACCGGAGGTGGGCCGGTCCAACCCGGCGGCCAGCTGCAACATCGTGCTCTTGCCGGAACCTGACGGACCCATGACCGCGGTGTAGGTAGTCGGCGCGAAATCAAGGCTCACCTCACGCAGAGCGGTGACGGCGCTGGCGCCGGAGCCGTAGACCTTTGTGACGGCGCGCAGCGCGACCGCTGGTTGAGTGGTTCCGGTTTCTGGCCGTGCTGAACTGAGCAATTGGCGCATTATGGCCTCGCTTGGGTGGCTTGGATATGAGATCTGAAATTGGCGCCCGTATGGGCCTGGGTCAGCTACCCAAGTCGCGTATCCTCCGGCCACCGTTTGGGATAAAGGGGTCTGAGCGGGCCGGGGCCGGCGAGCAAATCCTTCGCCTCGGCGAGCGGATCGGCGGGCGGGCGGAGCAGCGCGCGGGCGCAGCGCGCGTGGGCTGCGTAGGTGGCGACAAGGACGTAGTTGAAGAGCAGGAAAAGGATCAGGAAACCAGCGGCGGCGAGAACGGCCTTGGGCAGGGTGTCGACGAAGAGGCCGACGCCACCGGGCCCGTGCGGGCCGTTAGGGAAGTAGCCGAGCTGCACGCCGTGCACGCTCACGCCATTGTTGAAGTCGTTCGTCGGTGACCAATACCAGGCCGGCAGCGCCACCCCGGCCAGGAACGTGAGCCAGACGGTGAGCACGACCATGTCGAGGACAGTGAGCGGCAGCCACAGCCCGACGAGGTAAGCGAGGTCGCGCCAGGTGGCCGGGTCCTTCCAGCGGGTGGAGACCTGCGCCATAAGGCCGGGCCTGGTGACCGCGCGATAGCGGCCCTTGACCGGCTGGGTGAAGGCCGTGCGCAGGCGTACGCGCTCGAAGTTGGCGCAGCCCCTGACCACGCCCGCACACGCGACGAGCAGCGGGATGCCCGCGAGTGTGATGGCGAACACGGCCGCGACCGCCGCAGAGGTGAACGCGATGGCGAAAAGAATCGTGCCCACCACAAGATAGGCCGCCAGGTACCACGCGCCGGCCCACGGAGCGGCCGATACCGCGAGCCGCAGGGGATTACGGCGCAGGCGAAGCCGCGCGTCCCCGGCAGCGTTGGCGCCACCGGGACGTGAGCGCTCGCGCACAGTCACAGCGGTCCCTCCCGATCACCCGACGTCGCGCATGAGCTGCTCGACCGCGCGTACATGCTCGGCCAGCTGGCCAAGCTCGGTGCGCAGCTCCTGCTGGTTGGCGACCGCCTCTTCCGCCAGCTTGCGGTAGGCGGCCATGGCCACGGCGTCCGCCCTGTGGCGCTGCAAGCGGTAGTAGGAGGCGACGACGACAGCTACACCCCCAACGATGATGAAGAAGATCCCCAGCGTGATGGTGATCGCCGTGTAGTTCGTGCCGTGGGACGCTGCCACCGGCATGCCGGTCATCTGCCGTTCTCCTTCAGGTCGTTGCCGCTTTGTTCCTCGTCGGCACGCACCGCCGCCACGATGTCCTGTACGGTCACGCGCAGCTCAAACGGTGCGAGCTCGAAGTACTTCATCGCCTTGCCGTCCTCCGCAAGCTCCAGATTGCCGACCACCATGCCTGCCCTTTCCAGCCGGTCCAGGTGCATGTAAAGCAGGGGCCTGGACAGGCCGAGGCGCCGGGCGAGCTCACTCACGTGCACGCGCCCACCGGCAAGCTCGGCGATGATCCGCAGGCGCTGTGGATGACCAATGGCTGCGAGCATCGCGAGCAACTCCTCACTGGTCAGGGTCGGCTCCTTGCAGTGCGTTCTTTCACCTGTTAGACGAAACTTACATGTGAAGGAACGAGCTGTCAAAGGCGGTGCCCGCAGGGGTGCTGGCCGGGGCCCGGCGATTCAGCACGCGCGCCAGCGGAGGCAGCACGGCGTGCGCCTGGAAGGGCGAGGTCTGCTCCTCGCAGTAGAGATGGTCCGCGGCAGCCGTTCGGCACAAGCCCCGGATGAGCCGGTGCGGGCGTGTCCAACGACGATCTGCTGGAGATCGGCGGCGAGTTCGCCGTGTCACTAGCCACGCACCACTGCTTCGCGGGCGCGGCATTCGCCGGGATCCGAGGTGCTGTGTGCCTTTATGTGCGGCGGAGGCCGACGCCACCGTAGCCCCAGACCTTGCTGAGATCCTTCGGGCGGGCGGCTTGCCGTCCGGCCACCACAATGGCAACTGGAGACCATGTGGCTGAAGTTCGGCGATGATCGAGCGATGAAGCCTCTGCCGACTAGCCACCTGCGTATCGCACGTCCAAGTCACGACCTTCAGGCGTCCGAGCGGTTCTGGGTCGACGGCCTGGGCCTGGAGATCCTGTTCCGGGCCGACTCGTCTGCAGAAGGCGGGCACGCGCTGCTGATGGTCGGATGGCCAGATGCTGCGTGGCATCTCGAACTCGTCGGCGACCCGGATGACGAAACTCCAGCCATGCCGACCGAGGAGGATCTGCTGGTTCTCTACGTCAATGGCGAGGTTGACGAGGAGGTGGTGCGCCGCCTGCTCGATGCGGGCGGCACCCAGGTCCCCGGCCGCAACCCGTACTGGGATCGATGGGGGGTGACGATCGCGGACCCGGACGGGTACAGGCTTGCCTTGGCCAGCCGCTCGTGGCCCTGAAGAGTCCGCACGACCGCCCGCTTCTGCCGCTACCGGAGCGGAAGGCCCAGGCGGCTTCCTGTTTTGCGCCCGGTGCCCAGGTCTGCGTCGATAGTGGGGCGGGCCTGTTTATGCGGGGGAGTATGTCGATGACCCGGCCGTGACATCGACCGCAAATAGCCGCTCGGCCTCGATGCGCAGGTAGACCGGGCCTGAATCGAGGAAGTCCTGCCACCCGGGACCGTAGCGCGGCAGGTAAATCTCAAGAAGCGTCGATCGCAGGCCGCTGGTATCGGCCGCGCTGGTATCGGCGGGCACCGCCCGGCCATGCACGGTCACCGCCCAGGCCTCACCGGGTAGGTGGGTGGCGCTGACAGCCGGATTGCGCTGCACGTGCCGCCAGCGCACAGAGCCTGCGTCGGTGCCAAAGTGAAAGCTGCCCCGGTGGAACACACCATCGACGGGACCAGTGAGCGGCCGCCCGTCCGCGGTCACGGTCGCCACCACGAGCAGGCACATGCCCTGCAACCGGTCTGCTACTTGCCGGGCGGTCATCCGCCGGTCACGGGTGTGGATGCTGCGCAGATGAGCTCCGGCCGCGGCGTAGCTGCGGTCCAGCAACGTCTCCAGACCCGCCAGGTCGTCTTCGGTCTCGTGCACGCGCCCGCTCCTTCCGGTCCTTCTGACACAAGCGCTGGCCAGCCGGTGCTCGCCGGATCGTCACCTACAGCAGGCTAGCCCTGGCCAGGCGACACCAATCGGGGGCAGGACCGATCGCCCGATTCTGCCGCCCTCAGGGTGAATACCCTCGGGGCAGCGGCCACGGCTGGGAGCGCTGGGGCACGACCGCTTCGCCGGCCATGGGCAAATCCAGGACCAGAGTGCCACGCCGCAGGTGAAGGCGTAGCTGGCGGCGCCACAGGCTGATGCGACGGCGGAACCGGCGTGGCTGGCAATTAAGTAATGCCCCCCGCCGTAGCCGATCCGAATCTCCCGGACACCCGGCCGCAGCCGGGCCAGACACGCACCCAGCGGGACTCCCAGCCGGGTGAGGCTGGTGGGAGTGTGAGCATTGCCAGCGGCCACCAGCGCCGTCGCCGACCACAACAGCGGATGATCGGTTAGCGTTCCTCCGGCGAGAAATGCCCCGATTACCGGTGCCAGCGCGGTAGAGAGTTGTCACATGCTCTCGGTCCAGGGCATCCTGCCCACGATGTTGGCGGCAATCAGCGTGCGGTCGGCGGGATCCCACAGCAGGACGGTGTCTGCCTGCGTCAGAGCAATTAGCGCGGTCATCGATGCGGGGCTGGGAGCCATCGTGTGGTGCTGGTCGTCCTCGGTCACAATCATTACCTCGAACCGGCCGTCATCCCCGTCTGGCCCAGCGACCCAATTGGCGTTGAGAACTTTCACCCGTCGCGTTTGCTCGCTTGCACCTGGCATGGGTTTCAGTAGGCCAGATCATTACTCGTTCGTCTAGCGGATCCGGCGGGACCGAGCAGGTCAACGATCACTGTCGCGGTCGGATTCATCAGTAGAGACGGTTCGATCTGGAAGGCCCAGTAAGACCGCTGCGGGCAGCGGACGGACGCAAGGCCATCGCCCGTTGGAAAGTCGGCGAGTTGGGCTGGCGGCGGGTCGCCTGACGGCCCCTTTATTCGCCGGTCTGCCCGCCGACGAGTTCGCAGACGATGTCAAGGTGGCCGAGGTGGCGGGCGTACTCCTGGAGCAGGTGAAACAAGATCCGCTCGAGTGCAGGGGGGTCGGCCCCGTCCCAGCGGTCGCTGGGTTTGCCGATGTCAGCAAGGTCATGGGATTGGATGATGGCCCGGCTGCGGCTAGCTTGCGCGTGTAGCGCCGTTACCAGGTCGGCGAGCGTCTCACCTACGGCGACGTGCCAGCGGCCGTTTCGGTTGTCGGCCCACGGGTCGGTGACGTCGCGGCCTTCGAAGCCCCACTCCAGCCATCGCAGCTCGACGTACGTGAGGTGCTTGAGCAGCTGAAGCGGTGTCCAGCCCGACGACAGTCGGCTGTGACGAAGCTCTTGGTCGGGCAGGTCCTCGAGCTTGCTCACTATCCGGGAGCGGAAGTAGTCGAGGTATCCGAGGAAGACCTCCGCACGTGAGAGCACAGGGATGGTGGGTTCAGGGAACTGCGGGTTCATGACTCAAGCCTGCCAGCACGTGAACTCGCGGGCAGGCAACGTCGATGCGGATGGCTATCCATCGTCACGCTCGCCCACCTGGCGTGGTGTGCCGCACAACGCCCTAATAGCACCTGTTCCGCGCGGTTCATCCCTCCGACACCTTACGCTTACGAATAGTGAGTTCGGCCACGGGAGGCCCGGGATGGACAGCAGGGCGCGGGCATGGCGCTGGGCCCGGCCTGAGCTGCTGCTCTTGCTCGTCGGGGTCGCCGGGCTGGGCCTGACGCTGCTGGCCCAGCTGCTGTCCTCGGATCTGTTACGGCTTGGCCGCTGGCTGTCGATCGGCCTCTACGCCGCCAACGGCTCGATCGCCGCAACCGGGCTTGTGCTGACGTGGCGGGAAGAGGACGACCCGGCGGGGGCGGAAGCCGCGTACCGGCAGGTCGCCGCCGCCGGTGTGCCGGGCGTCTCGCCGCTAGCGATGTTAGCCCTCGGCATGCTGCTGGAGACCCGCGGCGACATCCCCGGCGCGCGGACGGCGTACCAGCGGGCGGTCGACTCAGGCCATCCGGTCGCCGCCGCGCTGGCCGCATCGAGTCTGGGCTCCCTGCTCGAGCGGCAGGGGGATTCCACCGGCGCGCTGGCCGCCTACCGGCGAGCCGCCTCCTCCGGGCGGCCGGATGTCGCGCCGCGGGCCGCGTTCAGTCTGGGCACGCTGCTGATGGACGCCGGGAACCTTGCCGGCGCCGAGTCCGCCTACCTGCTGGCCGTGCGCTCCGGCCACTCGGACGCCGCGCCACGGGCGGAGGTCGCCCTCGGCGTGCTGCTGCGGAAGCAGGGAGACCCGGCTGGCGCGCGGTCGGCGTACCAGCGGGCGATCAACTCCAGGCATACCGACGCTGCGCCGATGGCCGCGTACAACCTCGGAGGGCTCCTGGAGGACCAGGGTGACCTGACCGGCGCCCGGAACGCGTACCGGTTCGCTGCGGACTCCGGTCACCGCCAGGCAGCGCCATTGGCGCTGATCGGCCTTGGCGACGTGCTGATTAAGCTGGGGGACGTCGCTGGCGGACGGGCTGCGTTCGAGCGGGCGGCCCGGTCCGGTCACCCCGCGGCCGCCAAGCTCGCCGCCAAACGCCTGGGTTGGCCGCGCTCATAACTGTTATTGGTCGAGTGTTGAAGTAGCTTGCTGAATAAGCTCGATGTCGCCGCGCCGCCATCAGGTGCCAGTCTGGAGTTCATGGCCGTTGTTTAGGATCAGGCTATGCTGACACGTCGAACATTTCTCCAGCTCATGGGCGCATCCGCCGGTGTGGTAATCACCGGCTCTGAGTTTCTGTCCCAGACTGCCGCCAGCGCCTCGCCGGCGCAGTTCCCGCACGGCTCGAACGGCGTCGAGCACGTGGTGGTGCTCATGATGGAGAACCGGTCGTTCGACCACTTCCTCAGCTGGCTGCCGGGTGCCGACGGCCGCCACGACATGGCCTACCTGTCGACGGACGGGAATGTCTATCCCAACTATCCGCTGGCACCTGACTTCCAGGGCTGCGGGTATAGCGACCCCGACCATAGCTGGGAGGGCTTTTTGGTCCAGTACAACTACGGCAAGCTGGACGGGTTCCTCCAGCGGCCCACCGCCCCGGCTGCCAATCCCGGGGTGACGTTAGCCGCGGCCAACACCTTCCCGATTGGTTACTACACCAACTACGACCACCATCACCGGCGCAAGGCTGTCCCCGACCTCCCGGTCATTGGGGCCCTGGCTGAGCACTACACCGTTTTGGACCGCTACTTCTGTTCGTTTGCCGGTGAGACCTTTCCGAACCGCTTCTACCAGCACGCGGGCCGTACGGACCGGGACCACAACACGTTGACCCTCTCGGCGCTGTCGGCCATCTGGGACCAGCTGTCACCCATCCCGAACGGCCAGGGAGTTCCCACCGGCGGATACTTCTTCCGGGACCTGCCCTTCCTGGCCCTGTGGGGCACGAAGTACTTCCCGTTCTGGCACCCCTTCGCCGAAGGCGACACCGACGCTTTGGGGATCCCGGTCAACACGCTGTCGTTCATCGATACCGTGGCGCAGGGGCTGCTGCCCAACGTCAGCTTCGTGGACCCGGCTTTCAACACCGAGGGCAACGGGACCTCGGCCGACGACCATCCCCTGGCCGACATCCGGCTCGGGGAACGGTTCATCGCCGACACTTACCATGCCCTCGCCAGCGCGGGATACCTGGACAATACGGTGCTCGTCGTCACGTTCGACGAGTGGGGCGGATTCTTCGACCATGTGCCGCCACCGCAGGTTATCGACGACACCAACCCGGCGGACGTCGACCACACCGGGGATGGCACGACGCCCACCGACGGTCAGCTGGTGCCCAACTACAAGCAGCTCGGGTTCCGGGTGCCGGCCATCGTGGTGTCCAACCTTGCCCACGCCCGGGTCGTCCATCATGGCCCGTTCGAGCACACCTCCACACTCAAGCTGATCGAGTCCACCTTCGGGCTGCAGCCGCTGACCGCCCGGGACGCTAATGCCAAGAACCTAGGCGACGTCCTGCCGCGCGCAGCGCGGCGTCCGGTCCCGGCCGGCATGATTCCGACCAGCAGCCAGGTACCAGGGCCGGCCAGCGATGCCGCCGCGGTCTGCGGTATCCACAGTGTGCAATCGGTCTCTCCTCCCCCAACACACCATGGCAAACCCCCGGCCGGCACGCACGTACTTCCGCAGTCCGGGTCGCCGACGGGCGCCGGAATGGTTGGATTCGGCCGCCAATACCGAAGGGGCCAGGTGGGGTAGAGACGACCCGCAAAGAAGATCGCGACCGGAGCTGGTAACAACGAGCACGGCGCCGGCCGCCGATGGTGGCAAGCTAAGTCAAGCGGGCCCGGCGGGCCCGCGTGAGGCAAGGAGGAAGAGCAATGCCCACCCGCAGCGCCCGTACGACATGGACTGGCGGACTTCAGGACGGAAGTGGCATGGTGGCGCTGGTCAGTTCCGGCGCCGGCAGCTACGAGGTTAGCTTCCCTAAGCGGGCGGCGGACGAGGCCGGTGGCACGACTAGCCCGGAGGAGCTTATTGCCGCAGCCCACACGGCATGCTTTGCGATGCAATTTTCTGCTCTGCTGGGCGAGGCGGGCGGCAGTGAGCAATCCCTCGACGTCAGCGCAGACGTCACCCTCGGCCCAGACCCGGCGGGCGGCTTCCGGATCAGCGGCATCACGCTGACGGTCCGCGGCTCTGCCCACGGCGTCACTGCGGAGCAGTTCGCCAAGATCGCACAGGATGCCAAGAACGGCTGCCCGGTCAGCAAGGCTCTGGCCGGCACCGATATCTCGCTGGAGGTAGGCCCGAGCTGAGGGTGACCAGGATCGAGTTGGCCCAGTCGAGGGTGTGCAGGGTGCGGGACAGCCGAGGTCGCTGCCTACGGCCCACGGGTCGGTTCGGCGAACAGCAGAGAGTCCAGTCCTCTGCGCACGCCTGCGACGTCGGCCGCTTTGCGCACCGCGAGCAGCGTACCGGCCACGTACGGGTCCGGGTTTAGGCCCGGGTCGTGGCGCATGATCAGCCGTTCGCCTGGTCCACCGAACACGATCTCCGTGGTGACCACGAAGCTGGGCAGGCGCACCGAGTGGATGCGGGTGCCCGCTACCTCGGTGCCTCGTGCCTCGACAGGACCCTCGAGGTCCGAAAGCGCCACCGCGGTCTCGGGCCTACGGATCCGGGCCAACGTCTCGGCGAGCTCACGAGAAGTACCACTGGGCACGTCGGGTTTACCGTCGCTGGCATAGTCGATGACCTCCCAGCGGTCCAGGTGCCGCGCGGCCATTGTCGCGGCCCGGCGCAGCACGGCGGCCATGACCGAGAAGTTGCCGGCGGCGATCACGCCGACGCCCCGGTCACGGGCGAGGCGGTTCAGTTCCTCGTAGTCACCCGCGGTCAGCCCACTCGAGCCGATCACCGCGTGTACCCCCGCCTTGACTGCGGCCCACACGTTGCCCTTGACCGCGGCTGCGCTCGTGTAATCCACGAGCACATCGACCGGTGCGGACAGCAACGCCTCAGCCACAGTGGCGTAGACGTCTCCGATGCCCGCCAAACCGGTGACCGCGGCCAGGCTCCGCCCGGCCGCCGAACGGGACACACCCGACGTCAACGCCAGGTCATCGGCTGCTTCGATCGCGGCGACGATCGGCGGTGCCGTCCAGCCGGTGATACCCGCGAAACACACGTTGATCATGCCCTCGACCCTACGCAGCCACTGCCATCGAGGAAATGTCCCGGCACGGACATCAGCGAGCGCGTGCGCCGGCCGGGGCAGGGGCATCGTCTGGCTGCTGCACGGTGCTCGCCGCCGGTTCGCTTCCTGACCGTGCGCGCCGGCGATGGGCAGGGCCGGTGGGGGAGTGGGTGGGCCGTCGTGCCCCGGCGACGGCCACGTTGTGCTGCTCAGCGTGCGCATCAGTGGCGTGGCGGCGAGGCTGGGCATGAATGATCATTTTTTCAGGGGCGGGGGATGGGCAATGGCACGGCCGCGATGCCCAGCGTCGACTGAAGAGGAAGCAGGCCGGACTCGAAGGCGGCGCCGAGGATGGGGCCGGTCAGTTCGGCGAGCCGCTGGGTGCGGTCGGGGCCGAGTGCGCGCCACGGGGCGTCGGCCAGGCGGTCGGTGCGCCATTCGATCTCGTCGCGTCCGTCCCGGCCCCGCTCGGTGGCCTGGCCCGTGGAATCGACCCATCCTCGCGACGCCAGCCGGTCCCGGGCCGCCGACCACTCCTGGGCCGTCCAGCCGCGGCTGGCGAATCTTTCCTCAGGTGCGGCACCGATGGCGGCGAACGATACCAGCGCCTCGCACGGGTCCAGGCCGGCTGACAGTAGTGCGGAGATGTGCCCGTCCCCCCGGTGCTCGCGCAGCAAGGTGATGGCGTGCCAGAGCACCTGGTGCGGCTCATCGGGCCAGGGCAGGTCCGCGGTGGCGGCGGCGAGCGGGCGTCCCGCGGTGTCGGCCGCCAGCGCCGCGGCGCGGGCTAGCCGCGCCGCTTCCGCCAGGCCGGGCGAGCCGATCCGGTCGCCGAGGATCGCCCGGTACATCCGGTCGACCGCTCGCACCCGAGCTGCGAGGATCTGCTGCGGCGAGGCCACTGCCCAGGCGGCGGGCACGTGCTTGGCCACCATGTGCGGGCTGAAGCTGTAGCAGGCCGAGGCCACCAGCCGCGGGCCTGCCGCGCCCAGCGGGGCCGACCGCCAGGCGAAGTAACTCGGCCAGCGGGTCGCCACCTCGTAGCCAAGAGCGGCCGCCTCGGCGAACACCTCCGGCGCGTAGTAGAACACCGCATGTATCGGCTCTAGCTGGTGCCACATCCGCCGTGGCAGCCCGTAGTCCTGCGTGGTCATGAACGCTGTCTCCCCTCACCTGGGCACCCAGTGGCCCAGTGCTACCGGCCCGCGCTAACGCCACCGCGTGCCACAACCCACGTGCCCATCTCCTGCCGCCCGTATCGGTGATCTTCGGAACGAACGGGGATCAGCGATCCTCGACCCGGCGCTGGTTCAAAGGCTGCCTGATCGTCCCGCTCTTACCAGGCTCGGCGCCAAAGGTACCGAACGGCTCACGCTGCCTGGCACGCCTCTGCCCTATGTCTCCGGACGATGGGTGTCACGTCTGCGCTCCCGGGGCCGCCCGGTTTGCCGGAACGAGCCATGGGTCAGTCGGGGGCGCCAGCGGCGTTGCGGCTGGGCGTGGTTGCCCGCGTTCTGGTGAGGGCTCCCTTATGTCGGGGTTGCCTGGTGGGCGTGCGTGCCTGGCGCGGGTGAGCGGATGGCCCGCCGTGTTGCGCGCCCGATGGCGTCGAGCTGTTCACTGTGCGGGTGACGGGTCAGGTAAAGGTAGTCGAGTCGTGCCGCGAATTTGGGCAGGGGGATTGGTATGGGCCGGAGCGAGCCTGCCTTTAGCTCTTGCGCGGCGGTGACGCGCGGCACGATTGCGATGTATCCGCGGTAGAGGGCTAGGGCGATGGCGGTGGCGGCGGGAGACACGATGATGATGTGGCGGCCGGGAGTGTCGGCGGCCAGCATCTCGGAGATAATCTCGTCGGCGTCCTGGCTCCAGCTGTGGATCGCGAAGCGCTGGCTGGCTGCCTGGCTGTGGTGTGCTGCCGGGCCGCCGGGCGGGCCGCCGGGCGGGCTGGCGAGGGGGGCTATTGCGCTTTCAGCGGCTGGCTGGCTGGTGATTCCGGGCGGAACTGGGCCGGGAGTGGCGAAGGCAAGGTCGAGCAGGCCGTCGAGCAGTTCCTCGCGCAGGTCGGCGCTGTGTCCGGCGCGGATCGACAAGTCAAGTTGCCAGGTGGTGGCAGCGTCGGCCAGCAGCGGCGCGAGCGCGGGGGCGTAGGAGGCGGGAACGCCCACCCGGATCGCCTGCTCCGCTCGCTGGGCGGCGGCGTGCCGGCCTTGCTCGAGCAGGTGCAGGCATCGCCGCACATAGCGCAGGTAGCGTTCGCCGGCCGTGGTCAGCCTGGCGCCGCGGGAATCGCGGGCGAATAGTTCAGCACCGATCGCGCGCTCGACCGCCGCGATGCGCGCGCTCACCGATGGCTGGGAAAAGCGCAGGCGGGCGGCGGCACGGCTGAAGCTTCCCTCCGCGGCCACAGCCTCCAGCAGCCTCAAGTCGTCCACATCCATAGGTTCAGCCTATTACCAGCTATTGCTAGATCACCTCTGGTAATGGCTTGGATCCTCGCTCAGGCTGGGACAAGGAGGCGCGCTGATGAAGCTCACTGCACTTTTCCGGCAGGCAGCGCCCCGGCTGATGTGGGCCGGGCAGGTCACCTCCGCGACCGGCGACCGGCTTTACGCGGTGGCGCTGACCTGGCTGACCCTGCGCCTCACTGGCTCCCCGGCCGCGGTCAGCCTGGTCACCTTGGCCGGCACGCTGCCGTTCCTGGCCGCCAGCGTGTTTTCCGGTGCGCTCGCTGACCGCCACGACGGGCTGCGCCTGGCACGAGCGGCCAACATCACCCAAGCCCTCATGGTCGCCGTGATCCCCGCCGCCTACCTGGCTGGTCATCTCGGCCTGCCTGCCCTGGCGGCCGTCGCGGGCGGGCTCAGCGCGCTGGAGGCATTCTGCCTGCCCTCACTCCAAGCGAGCCTGCCCCGCCTGGTCGAGCCAGAGTGGCTGACCCCGATGGTCTCACTGCTGGACACCACAGACCGGCTCGCCCGCATCATCGGCCCAGGTGCCATCGGCCTGCTCGTCGTTGTCATGCCCGAGATTCACCTGTTCACCATCGATGCCGCCAGCTTCGCTGTGTCGGCCTTTTGCCTCGGCCGCGTGGCCCGCTATGCTCGCCCCCCTGCACCCCTGGGCACCCCGCGAGCCGCCCAGTCGCGGGCCGCGCGGCCCGCAGCGGGCTGGCAGGTCATCTGGCGACACGGCGCCCTGCGCTACGCAGCCGTGCTGCGCGGCGCGTGCAACCTCGCGTGGCCGGCGTTCACCATCGGCGCCCCGTTCCTGGTCGTCGGCCACTACCACCGCGGCGTCGGTGCGTACGGCCTGGTCCTCGGCGCGTTCGGGGCCGGAAACCTGGTCGGCAGCGCATTCGCCGGCCGGATCGGGGAGGCCCGGCCGCTGCGCTGGTGCTGCGCCGCCTGGGCTGTCTCAGGATCCGGCTTTATCGCGATGGCGGCCGCCCCCGGCTACCATCTCTTCGTTCTCGCCTGCGCCGGCACTGGAATCTGCACCCCGCTGGCCAACGTCACCATCGATGCCTACATCGCCCGCACCGTGGATCAGGCGATGCTGGCCCGCACCTACGCCACCCAGCGCTTCCTGGTCGCAGCCGCTGGGGCGGCCGGTCTGCCCGCAGCCGCGCTCACGATCAGCCACCTCGGCACGCCTATCACCCTCGCGGTCGCCGGCGGGTTCATCACCTGCGCCGCCACCCTCACCGCCTGCGGACGCGTGATGCGCGCCGCCCTGGGCGAGGAAATAACACCTAGCCTTTGAGGTATTGGTCCGCGAGGTTCGGCGGTGCGCATGCCAGCCAACCGTCGGTAATCGCGTCTCGCAGCACCTTTCCGGAGACTATCCGCAACTGAATGAGAACAGCAGAATATCCGTCGAAGTGCGGAATCGTGAAGAACGTTCGCCGCGCGACCAGCGACGTTATGCGCGCTTTGGGTCACTGGGATCGGCAGGATAAGGGTATGGCAATCCGGTTCCCTGTCCCGCTAAGGCCCGGTGACCGGGTGGGCGTGACATCTCCGTCGATGGGCGTGGGGCAGCGGGAGCGTGCGCGGCTCGAGCACGCGGTGGCTGCCGTCCGCGGCCGCGGGCACGAGGTTGTCATTGGCGCCTGCATGGACGGGGCGTCGCACGTCAGCGCGCCGGCCGCGGACCGGGCGGCAGAACTGATGACTATGCTCACTGACCCGTCCATCCGGGCCGTGGTTCCGCCGCGTGGCGGGGAGACCGCGATCGACCTGCTGCCGCTGCTGGACTGGGACGCTATCGCCGCAGCCGCGCCGACCTGGTTCGTCGGGTTCTCCGATATCTCGACGTTGCTCATGCCGGTGACGCTACGTACCGGCATCGCGACCCTCCACACCAACAACCTCATGAACACCCCGTACCGCGTGCGCGGGCCACTCTTGACCTGGCTCGACGTGGTCGCCCTCCCGGCGGGTGCCTCGTTCACCCAGTCGTCTCCGGCCATGCATCGCGCCGCGGCATGGCCGGACCACCGCGCGAACCCGCAGACCACCGGATTGAAAGCCGACGAGGGGGAGTGGGTTCGGCTCGATGGTGACAGCGCAGTGGATATCACGGGCCGCATGATCGGTGGTTGCATCGAGACTGTGCGCCACCTCGTCGGCACGCCGTACGGCGACGTTGCCCGTTTCGGGAGTGAGCACGCCCCGGAGGGGCTCATCGTTTATGTCGAGGCGGCCGGTGACGATGCCTTCGCGGTCTGCCGGAGCCTGCACGGGATGCGCCTGGCCGGCTTTTTCGCCGACGCGCGGGCTGTCCTTATCGCCCGCACGATCGCACCCGACAGCGACACCCTTACCCAGAAGGAAGCCGTGCTCGACGCGCTCGGCCGACTCGGCGTGCCGATTATCGCCGAGGTCGGGTGCGGGCATGTCCCGCCCTATCTGCCGATTGTCAATGGCGCCCTCGGGCGTCTCCAGTTCGGCTCGGGCTGCGCATCACTCACCCAGTCTCTCCGCTGAAAAACCGGCGCCACTGACCGCGTACCTGCCGCCAAGGAACATAACGCGGGCCAAGGGCGCGCCCATATTCGTCGCGTCCGTCGCAGCGGACGAGCGCCCATGAAGAAGCCGCCTGCTGGCGGTGCTGCGGTAAAGTCATGCTGGCTCGACACAGCGGTTGCGCCATGGCAGATCTGTGCCGACGGCCACGGTTCCGGTCAGACGTACCCGGGAGCAGGCGGCGGATGAAGGCTCTGGTCAAGACTCACGCTAAGCCTGGACTGGTGGTCGAGGACCTACCAATCCCCCCGGTCGCCAGGGACGCCGTGCTCATCCGGGTGCTCAGAACCGGCGTCTGCGGCACGGACCTGCACATTTACGACTGGGACAACTGGGCGCAGGCGAACGTTACTATGCCACTCGTCATCGGCCACGAGTTCGTTGGCGAGGTGGTGGATGCCGGATCGGACGTGCGCGACCTGCGGCAGGGCGATCTCGTAAGTGGTGAGGGTCATCTGGTGTGCGGTCGCTGCCGCAACTGCATGGCCGGGCGGCGGGTCCAGTGCGCGCATACGAAAGGGGTGGGCGTCAACCATCCCGGCGCGTTCGCCGAGTACATCGCTCTGCCCGCGACGAACGTGTGGCAGCACGCGCCGGACATCGACCTCGATGTTGCGGCCATCTTCGACCCTTTCGGCAACGCTGTGCACACGGCGCTGACATTCCCGGTCCTCGGCGAGGACGTTCTCATCACCGGTGCTGGCCCGATCGGTCTCATGGCGGCGATCGTGGCGAGGCACGCAGCAGCCCGTTACGTGGTCATCACCGACGTGTCGGAGTACCGGCTAGATCTCGCCAGGAGGATCGGCGTCACCCTTGCCGCGCACGTCACCGACACCGCGCTGGTGGATGCCATGTGCGAGCTTGGCTTGCGGGAAGGCTTCGATGTCGGGCTTGAGATGTCAGGTAAGCCAGCCGCGCTGCGGGACATGCTGGCGTGTATGACCCACGGCGGCAAGATTGCCCTCCTGGGTCTCCCGACGGAGGAATTCGGGATCGACTGGGCTCATTTGGTGACCAACATGATCACAATGAAGGGGATCTACGGGCGCCAGATGTTTGAGACGTGGTACGAGATGTCGGTGCTGATCCAGTCGGGCCTCGACATCTCCCCCGTCATCACGCACAGGTTTGACGCCGCCGATTTCGAGCAGGCCTTCGCCACAGTGCGCAGCGCCCAGTGCGGCAAAGTGGTCCTCACCTGGGCCCGCAGGTGAGACGACGATCGCGAGAGGGTCGGCCAGTGTTTGCGAGCGTCAAGCAGGAGATCGGCGCGGAGCTTGACAAGATCCGCGCGGACGGCCTGTTCAAGGCCGAGCGCGTCATCGTCAGCCCGCAAGGGTCGAGTATCCGCGTCGGGGACGGCGCGGCGGAGGTCCTGAACCTCTGCGCGAACAACTATCTGGGCCTGGCCGACGACCCACGGATCGTCGCGGCCGCCAAACAGGCCCTGGACCGCTGGGGGTATGGCCTGGCCAGCGTTCGGTTTATCTGTGGCACCCAGGACGTGCACAAGCAACTCGAGCAGCGCATCTCAAGCTTCCTCGGCACCGAGGACACGATCTTGTACTCCTCGTGCTTCGATGCCAATGGAGGCCTGTTTGAGACAATTCTCGGCGAGCAGGACGCCGTCATCAGCGACGAGTTGAACCACGCATCCATCATCGATGGCATCAGGCTAAGCAAGGCCCGGCGGCTGCGGTACCACAACCGTGACATGACCGACCTCGAAGTCCAGCTTCAGGCCAGCACTGACGCGAGGCGCCGACTCATCGCTACCGACGGCGTGTTCTCCATGGACGGCTACGTGGCGCCACTCGCCGAGATCTGCGCCTTGGCTGAACGCTACGACGCGATGGTCATGGTCGACGACTCGCATGCCGTGGGGTTTGTCGGCGCCCGTGGCCGCGGGACACCTGAACTGCACGGCGTCACCGATCGCGTCAATCTGGTGACCGGAACGCTCGGCAAGGCCCTCGGCGGCGCAAGTGGCGGCTACACCAGTGGCCGCAAGGAGATCATCGACCTGCTCCGCCAGCGTTCGAGACCCTACCTCTTCTCGAACTCCGTATCGCCCGCAGTGGTGGGCGCCTCACTCAAAGTCCTCGATCTGCTCGAGGGCGACGACGACCTGCGGGCTCGGCTGCGCGAGAACACCGCTTGGTTCCGCCAGCGAATGACGGCGCTCGACTTCGACATCCTGCCGGGGGACCACCCGATCGTCCCCGTAATGATCGGAGACGCGGCGCGCGCGACCCGGATGGCAGACCTTCTCCTCGAGAAGGGCGTCTACGTGATCGGCTTCAGCTATCCGGTGGTCCCGGTGGGCAAAGCCCGGATCAGGACGCAGGTGTCCGCCGCCCACACACGCGAGGATCTCCAGGCGGCGGTGGACGCGTTCGCCGCGGCTCGCCATGAGCTGGGCTGACTGCGCGATCATCCCAACCAGGCTCAGCGGAAAAGGCCGCCATCATCGCTGCGGCCGTTCATGCCAAGAAGGCCTGGCCTGGTGTGGATTTCCGGGTCATGAAGAAAAGGCTCGGCCCGAAACACAGTGGCGCCAGCGGCACTTGCAAGGCGTATTCGGCGGCTAGCATGAGACGCTCCGGTATGACCAGTTTGAGGGTCGGATGACGCAAATTCGACACGGAGAGCACCCGTTGAACGCGCAAGCCGCAAGCCGCAAACTGACGTGTAAGCGTGACAGGATGATGGTTAACAAACGGGATGACGCCCGGACGCCGGTTCACCTCCGACCGTATGTCTACCGGCATCATCGGAATTTCCTGACCGCTTCGCCAGTAGCGTATACGGTTCACCGCATGCAAGACGTTAGCGGCCTCAACGATAGCGTATCCGCCGACCTTCAGGATCCGGGAAATCTCAGACAGCTCATGGACTGGATGCGGCAGATGATGCAGCACTCGGACCATTACAACCAGATCGACGCTCGCATCGTCGAAATCCAAGTGTGCGCCATCCATCAGCCGCTTATCCACAGCTGGGTAGGGTTTCAGATAACGCTTGGCGGCCTGTAGCTGACGGTGGCTGGGGTCGGCGAGTGTCACACGGTCGGAATAATCATTCAGAACTACAGTAAGCCGCCCGTATCCCCCTCCCACATCCACGGCGTGGTCAAACTTGCGCCCTCGCAGCAAGCGCGACAGCGCCATTACCTCGGCGCGATGCTCATACCGGCGCGCCGTCCAGTAGCCCATGTAGTTAACATCCGTATCGTCATACTGGCTATAAATACGATCGGTTCCTCTACCTGGCGCTTTCACATTAATCTCCCTAACCGAGCGGATGCCCCTCATCCGGCAAGCTCGGCTGCGAAACACTTGTAACCTGCTTGGCCCGAGAGACGCAAGCCTGCCCCGAAGGAAACCGCCAATAAAGGCGAGATCCCGACGAGATAGACTCAATGCCGCCCCGTCGCCGACCTTCGCAGCGCCGAGCCGCAATGAATGTCCTCCCGGCGGAACTCCGAGAAAGCCCAGAACACACCTGAACGAAGGAGCCGGTCACAACATCCAACCTTATTCGATGCCATCTTCCCGCCTGGCCTGATACCCGGCGATCTTCCAAGTCAAACGAACTGGCTCACGCACGAAAAGATCCTGTAGCGCTCTGTCCGGTATGTCGAAAAATAGCGGGGATGCGTTCGTGACCGGCACTGGCCGCCCCCGGTGATGGAGATCGACTGGCAGCAGGGACACGTGACCGCGCTTGCTGAGGCGCGGACGTCGCCCAGCAGAAAGACTGCCCGTCACGTTTACCGAGGGTGTGCTCGCGGTAACGGCCGGGGGCGGGCACGGACAATATGGTAGAGAACGCCCTAACCACACCTTTCCCGTATTCACTAAAACGACGTTTGCGCTAACTTCCAGGTGGCGAAGAACTGCAGTGAGCGGGGGGACCAAGGAATTGGTAAAGAAACGTGCGGCCAGGTCCGCTAACGAGACCAGGCAACTTAAGGAAGCTGGGAAGGAAACAGCGATCCCGGTCGATACCGATGGCCCGGTCAAGCACATGAGCGGTCGGGTTCCCGGTCTCGACGGCGTCCGGGCGCTTGCGGTGCTCGCCGTTATCGCTTTCCACGTTGGGATGCGAATGACGCCGGGCGGCTTTCTCGGGGTTGACATCTTTTTCGCGCTCAGCGGCTACTTGATCACGGATCTGCTGGTCGCCCAGCATGCTCGGTGCGGCCGTCTGGATCTGCGCGGATTCTGGGTGCGCCGGGCGCGCCGGCTGCTGCCCGCCCTAGCCATGCTCTTGGTCGCTGTCACCGCGACGGTGGCCCTTTTCGAACCTGATCAGCTGCCCGCGCTCGGGCCGACGCTGGCCGCTGCGGTCAGCTACTCAAGCAACTGGTACCAGGCTCTTCACCACGTCTCGTATTTCGCCGCGTTCGGACCACCACCGCCACTTCAGCACCTATGGTCCCTGGCCATCGAAGAGCAGTTCTATCTGGCCTGGCCGCTCTTGCTGCTGCTGGTGCTCACCCGCCTGCGGGGACGGTGGGCCAGGGTGCTAACTGCCTGGCTGGGAGCGCTCGCCTCGGCGGCGGCCGTGGCGCTCATATACCTGCCCGGCGGCGATCCCTCCCGCGTTTACTACGGGACCGACACCCATGCCACCGGACTCCTGGTGGGCGCGGCGCTCGCCCTGACCTGGCCGATGGCCACGCTCACCAACGCGTCTCGGAAGTTCGCCCGCCGCCTGGACTACCTCGGCGGGGCCGGGCTCGTGGTCCTGGCGTGGGCGGTGGTGCACTTCTCCGGCGCCGACCTGGCGGTCTACCCGCTCGGGCTGGCCGTCGCGGCGCTGGCAGCGGCCGGCCTAACCGCCGCCGCAGCCGCCCCTGGTACGGTGAGCGCACTGCTGAGCCTGCCACCGTTGCGCTGGCTGGGCATCCGGTCCTACGGGATCTACCTGTGGCACTGGCCGGTCATCGCGATCGCAGCCACGATCACCGGGCCGGGGCCGGCGGCCCCATGGCTTTGGGCCGTCGAGGCAGCCATCGCCATCACGCTGGCGGCTGCCTCCTGGAAGTGGCTGGAAGAGCCCGTCCTGCGGAACGGCTTCCGGGCCGCCTGGCGCTCGCCCGCGCGACCCGTGCCCGTGTTGTGTGGGGCAGCCGCCCTGGCCCTCACCTGCACTGCCGGGTACGGCGTCTTCCACTCACCGTCCGGGGCGTCCGGCATGGAAAAGCAGATCACCAGGGGTGAGCGGGTCAGCGCGGCCACCAGAGCCCATGTCCCGCGGCCGGTATCTGGGCCTACGGCCAAGCCATCACCTTCACTCACCCAGTGCAAGATCCTGGGCAGGCAGGTCACCGCGATCGGCGATTCGGTCATGCTGGCGGGGGCCATGGCACTCGATTCCGTGCTGCCGGGCATCTACATCGACGCCAGGGCCAGCCGGCAGATGCCGGCCGGCATTCATGTGGTACGCAGCCTCGCGGACAGCGGTCGGCTGCGTCCGGTCGTGGTGATAGGCCTTGGCACCAACTACATCGTCACCACCGGCGAGCTGAACCAATTGATGCAGCTGCTCGGACCGCACCGCAAATTGGTGCTCATCAACACCCATGTGCCCGACCAGTGGAGCAAGGACGTCAATGCCACGATCGCGGCCTTCATCCGCCGACACCCGAGTGTCGTGCTCGCCGATTGGTTCGACACGATCAAGAATCGAACCAACCTGCTCTGGCCGGACGAGATCCATCCCGAATTGCCCGGCACCAAGGTCTACGCGCGCATGGTCTACCGGGCGGTTCAGGCCACATGCGACGTCCACAGCCCACCGTCGGCCGTGCGGCCTCTGGTGGCTAACCGAGCCACGGCCACACCCACCAGGTAGCGGGCGCCTCCGCCAGCGACGGCCCAGCTCTCGGGTTCGTAGCTGCCGAGGAACTCCTCCTCGCTGCCCGGCTCGGACACCTACGGGGTCTGGGTGGGCCATCGTGGCCCGGTGTGATGGACTGGTGGCCCGCTGTGGCCCGCTGTGGCCCGTCTGGTGGCCTGGGTGGTGCATTGTGACCCCTTGGGTGGTGGTGATCCTTCCTGTTTTTGTCATGTTGAGAATATCTCAGGGTGAGATTAACATGCGGGAATGAGATGTCGAGCGTCAACTGCGACAGCGATCGCTGCGCAACTGGTGCCGCCCCGCGGCACGAGGGAGAATGGCCTCAACCTGCTCGGATTCGCCCCGATGAACGTCCCGGACCAGCTATGAGCTGCCCAGCAGACCTCCCTGGGCGGGTCGGCCGGGTCGCCGGGGCGCTGCTTGGAGTGCACGTCGGCGACGCGCTCGGCGCGACGCTGGAGTTCTCGCCATGGTCGGCAATCCGGGCCCGCTACCCCGCGGGCCTTCGCGACATCGTCGGCGGCGGACCGTTCGGCTGGTCGGCCGGGCACGCCACCGACGACACCGACCTGACCCGCGCTGTCCTGCTCGCCTACCTTGGCCCGGGAGATGGCGACGTCGTGCGGTCGGCGGCCGACAAGATGCTGGCCTGGTTGGACGGGTACTGGCCCGGCCGTGAGCCCGGTTCCCGGCCTCGCGACGTTGGCCGGGCCACGGTGCGGGGCCTAGAGCGCTACCGTCGCTCCGGTGACCCGCGGGCCGCCGGGGCAGGCGAGGGGCAGGCCGGAAACGGCTCCCTCATGCGCTGCATCCCCACCGCCCTGGCGGTGGGCGGCCCTGAGCGGCGGATCCGCGAGTCGATCCAGATCTCCGCGATCACGCACGACGACCCGCGCGCCACGCTCGCCTGCGCCGCCTATAACGAGATCGCCTCCGCCCTGCTCAATGATGCGCGGCCACGAGAGGCGGTGGCCAGCGGGCTAGCTGCCGCGGGGGAACTCGGCAGCTCCCCAGTCGCCGACGCTATCTCTCGCGGCCAGCACCTACAGCCCGCGGTCATGGCCGCCACCGGGACGATCCCACTTGACGACGAAGCATCTGGCCTTGTTCTCGACTCCCTGAGCCTCGCCGTGGCGGCCGTCCTCGACCCGCGCCCACTGCCAGACGTGCTGATCGACATCGTCCGGATCGGCAACGACACCGACACCAACGCGGCCATCGCGGGCGGCCTGCTAGGTGCCCGCGACGGCGCAGTTGCCATCCCCGCGCGCTGGCGCACCCTCCTGCAATTCGAGCAGGAGTTCACCGACGCCGCAACAGCGATAGCGTCGGCCCCGCCAACCTGCAGGTACCGGCGGCCTGAGCCATAGGAACGGCCGGACCGATCGGGCTGACGCGGTCAGTCAACGTGGAGAACGGCCTTGCCGCCGATGCGGCGGTTTAGCAGGGCGTCGATCGCAAGGCCGGGCTGACGCCATGAGCACTCAAGCTCCACCTGGCCGTCCAGCCGCCCATCGGCGACCAGCGTGCACAGGCGCGTGAGGTCGCTCGCCGCGCTGGCATGTGAGGTGAGCTCGTCGGGAAGGTTCAACGTGTAGATCGTCGCGCCGCGCGCCCGGTCGAAGCACTTCGCACGGAAAGTGACCGTTTCCTCGCCGGCCGGTGTCGCGATGTTCACCACGACGCCACGCGGGGCCACGTGCTCGACAGCGAGGCCGAACGTGGCCCCGCCGACACCGTCGACGATGACATCGAAGTCACCGCCGAGTTGCTCGACGACGACCGTAGCGCCGAGCCGGCCCAGCAGCTCCCGGCATGCCGCAGCATCACGCACCAGCGCGGTGACGTGCGCACCGCTTGCGCGGGCGAGCTGGATCGCAATGCGCCCGACTCCGCCGGTCGCGCCGGTGATCAGCACGCGCTTGCCGAGCACCAAGCCTCCGATCTCCAGCGCCCGCAGTGCTGTCAGGCCGGCGGTGGGAAGCGTGGCGGCCTGCGCGTCGGAAACCGGGTCGGGGATTGGGGCCAGGCGGCTGACAGGAACCGGGGTGAACTGAGCCCAGGCGCCGCTGCGGACCAGGCCGACCACGCGCGTGCCGGCGGGCGGCCCGCTGCCATCACCAGCTGCGCGTTCGACAACCCCGACAACATCCCAGCCGGCGGCGGACCCGTGCGGCCTGCCCGGCAGGTCAGTAACCTCCCCGCGATTGAGCGAAAACGCGCGGACCCGGACCAGCGCCTGGTCGGGCAGAGGCGTGGGGTCGGGAACCTCGGTCAGCGCGACGTGCGGGGCGGCAGAGGTCGTCGTCAAGGCGAGCACGTCCCGACGCTAGTGCCGACCGGTGATGCGGCTCAATCAAGCAGATGCCCGGCGGGTGGCTGTCGGTCTTAGCGTTTCCCGTACGGGAGTTGGGCTCGAGCCCACATGCCGAGATGACGGCATCGCCCGGCTGGGAATGCGCGGCGGTGCGGTGGATGTTTCGGCGAGCATGCCAGCTGTGGTGATCGCTTCCGCCTTCGGCGGCCCCGAGGTGCTGTCCATTGCCGACGAGCCGACTCCAGAGCCTGGGCCTGGCGAGGCCCGGATCGCGGTCCGGGCGGTGGGCGTTAATCCGGTCGACTGCAAGGTCTACAGTGGGATGTTTGGCGCCGATTCTGCCCGGCTGCCGATCCGGCCCGGTTACGAGGCTGCGGGTGTGGTGACATCGGTCGGGCCCGCGGCGGTTGGCCCGGCCGGGCCGGTGGCGGTGGGGGATGAGGTGATCGCGTTCCGCGTGCCCGGCGCCTATGCTGCGGAGCTGGTCACGCCCGCGCAGGCCTTGGTTCCCAAGCCGGCCGAACTGGACTGGGCCCAGGCGGCGGCGCTGATGCTCACCGGCGTGACGGCGTGGCACGCGCTGACCGTAACCGGCGTGCATAAGGGCGATACGGTGCTGATCCACGGCGCGGCAGGTGGGGTGGGCGTCATGGCGGTGCAGCTGGCCAGTGCCGGCGGAGCGAAGGTGGTAGCCACGGCGAGCCCGCCACGGCACGAATTTCTGCGCAGCCTCGGGGCCTCGCCGGTGGGGTATGGCCCGGGTCTTGCTGACCGGGTCCGCACCGCCGCCCCACAGGGTCTCGGTGCCGCGCTCGACCTGGTCGGCACTGACGAGGCGATCGACGTCTCACTTGATCTTGTCGCCGACCGGGCCCGGATCGCTACCATCGTGGCCGTCGCCCGAGGGCGGCAAGCCGGCGTCAAGGTGCTCGGTGGCGCGCCGGGCGCGGACCCGGGAACCCAGACCCGCGATGCCGCGCGGCTGGAACTCGTAAAGCTCGCGCAGAATGGGACGCTGCGGATCTTCGTGACGCGGACCTTCCCGCTGGGTGACGCCGCTGAGGCCCACCGTGCGATCATGACTGGTCACACCACTGGCAAGATGGTGCTCATCCCATAGGGCAGCTAGCCGCGGCCCGTCGGCATGTCTGAGGATGATCTGCGCGCGGCAAGCCGCTCGGCAGGCGTGACGGTCAGACGCCCGGGGCCGGCGCTATGCGTACTACCAAGGAACGGGGCCGGCGGCGTCGAAGTAACCGCCGGTGGCGCCGTCGGCTGTGATGGTGGCCATGCGCACGATGATCTCAGCGCCCTGCTCGACGGTCTGCGTGCCGCGGTGGCCGTTGAGGTCGGTGGCTGTGTACCCGGGGTCAACGGCGTTTATCTTGACTGCCGGGAAGGCCTTGGCGTACTGCGAGGTGAGCATGTTCAGCGCGGTCTTGGAGGAGGGGTAGGCCAGGCCAACCAGAGTTGACTCGAACCGGCCGGGGTCGGTGGTGGCGGCGAGCGAGCCCATGCCGCTGCTGACGTTGACGACGATGGGGGCGCTGCTGGCCTGCAGCAGCGGCAGGAAGGCGTGCATGACGCGGACCACGCCGAAGACGTTGGTGTCGTATACGGCCTGCAGGTCGGCGGCGGTGACCTCGCCGGGGTTCTTCATTCCCCCGCTGATGCCGGCATTGTTAACCAGGACGTCGAGGTGGCCGGCCTGCTCGCGGATCAGCGCTGCGGCGGCATGGACGGAGTCGTCGTTTGTGACGTCGATCAGCACTGGGCGGGCGCCCAGCTTGCTGGCCGCCTGCCTGCCGCGCTGTTCGTCACGCGCCCCAAGGTAGACGGTGTGCCCTGCGGCGATCAGGCGGCGTGCGGTCTCGAACCCCAGGCCCTTGTTCGCTCCGGTGATCAATGTTGTCGTCATGAGATCCAGCATCGTTGACGGCGCCGGTCCCAGGTAGTGGCCTGATCTTCCTGGGATCAGCAGTACCAGTCAGCACGGGGGCGCTTGGGCATTCCGCACGCATACTGGAGGAGTGAGCAATGCCAGCGAGCTCGGCCTCGCGTTGCGCGGCTGGCGTGACCGCATAGCGCCGGCCTCGGTGGGGCTTCCGGCGGGCAGGCAGCGCCGGGCGGCGGGCCTGCGGCGCGAGGAGCTGGCGCTGCTTGCTGGCGTGTCGGCCGACTACATCACCCGCCTCGAGCAGGGCCGGGCCGCTAGCCCGTCGGCGCAGGTGCTGGCGGCCCTGGCGCGGGCGCTGCGGCTGTCGGAGACAGAACGCCAGCATCTGTTCACCCTCGCCGGGCAGCCGCTACCGGCCACCGGGCACATCAGATCCGGCCTCACTCCCGGCGTCCAGCGGCTGCTTGACCAGCTCGACGGCACCGCCGTCAGCGTCTATGACGCGGCATGGACGCTCATCGGGTGGAACCCGTTGTGGGCGGCCCTTATGGGTGACCCATCGGCGCTGCGTGGACGCGACCGCAACATGCTGTGGCGGCACTTCACCGGCCAGCCTGGCCGAGTCACCCATACCCCGGAGCAGGAAGCCGCGTTCGAGGCATCGGCGGTTGCCGACCTGAGGTCGGCGACCGCCCGCTACCCCAAAGACGCGAACCTGCGGCGGCTGGTCGCCGACCTGCGCGCCGTCAGCACCCAGTTCGCGCGGCGGTGGGACGCCCGTGCCGTCGGAACGCACGAAGCGGACCGCAAGACCATCCACCACCCAGACATCGGGCCGCTCACCCTGGACTGCGACGTGCTCACCGTCCACGGCCACGACCTGCGCGTCGTCGCCTACACCGCCGCACCCGGCAGCGACGCCGCCGATAGGCTCAAGCTGCTGGCCGTCATCGGGACTCAACACATGACCGAACACCCCGGCCCGGCATAACTCACTCATAGCCGCCAGGAGCTGCCGGGAGTAAGCCCGGGCGCCTCGCGCAGGTAGCCAAGGCGGCACGCTTTGCTTACGCCATGATCGTGCGGATGCTGAGCCGATTGCACTGGCACGCCGTCTCGTCGATCGCATTTCACCGAAATCCAAGAGGACTCCGTGCGGACACGCGCCGAGTTGCTCGGCCGCACGCTGCCTCCGCACGCGGCCCGCAGGTCAGCTCGCGGCGGGGGTCGCTCCGGGCGCGGCAGCACCCGGGCGTGGCGATCAGCTCTTTACGTAGGACAGCTTCTCGGTCACCTGGCCGTCTTTTACGGTGATCACATCGACTCCCCGTACGTGGCCGTCACCCCAGTCGTACCGTCAGCGCTGCGGCGAAGGAGTCCTCGACCGTGAACTGGCTGCGCTCGTTGTCGAAGATCGGCTTCCAGGCAGCGCGGATCGCTTCCCGGCCGAGGATGCGCTCGCCGTC
>WNGB01000567.1_pt1 | contig 113668 bp, 117 predicted proteins | sample 5400681 | NCBI WGS metagenome assembly WNGB01 (sample SAMN13153367, study PRJNA577476) | soil metagenome | isolation source: 115 cm soil or saprolite under grassland replicate 2 | place: USA:California | collected 2016-06-15 | reverse complement strand
TTTTACGGGAGCGACGGGACTCGAACCCGCGACCTCCGGCGTGACAGGCCGGCGTTCTAACCAACTGAACTACGCCCCCCGGGCGGGCCACAGTGTAGCCGGGTGCCGACCGACGTCGGGGGCTAGGCTCAGACTGTGACCCGCGTGGACCTCGTCGCGTTCATTTTTGTCGCCGTCGCGGCCTTCATCGGGTTTCGGAAGGGGCTGATCGCGAGCGCACTTTCGGTCGCCGGGATCGTCGTGGGAGCGATCGTCGGGGCTCGGCTCGCGCCGCATCTACTCTCCGAGGGGGCCGAGTCGCCGTACACGCCGCTCGTCGGGCTCGCGGGCGCTGCGGCGGGGGCGGTGCTCCTCGAGACGCTGGGCACGCTCGCGGGCGGGATGCTGAGACGGCGGCTGCGACTTGGCGCACTCCAGACGATCGACACCGCAGGCGGGATCGTGCTCGGCGCGGCCGCGGGGTTCGTGGTCGTCTGGGTCGTGGGCGCGGTTGCGCTCCAGCTGCCGGGTCAGGCCGAGCTTCGTCAGGGCGCTCAGCGCTCGCTCGTCCTGCAGCGGCTGAACGACTTCGTTCCGCCGGCGAAGTTGATGCGCGCGCTCGCGCGCGTCGATCCGTTTCCGACAATCACCGGTCCGGACGCACCGGTCAAGAAGCCCGATCCGAAGGTCGTCTATGCGCCGGCCATTCGGCAGGCTGCGCCTTCGGTGCTGCGGGTGCTCGGCACCGCGTGCGGGCTCGGGGTGTCCGGCAGCGGCTGGCTCGCCGAGCCCGAGCTCGTCGTCACGGCGGCGCACGTCGTCGCGGGCCAGACGGACACGACGGTCGAGCCGGCGGGCGGCGTGCCGCGCCTCCACGCGCAGGCCGTCTACTTCGACCAAAAGAACGACGTCGCCGTGCTGCGCGTGCCCGGCCTCGAGGGCGAGCCGCTGCCGCTCGCGGCGCCGCGGCCGGGCGCGACGGTCGCCGTTCTCGGCTATCCGGAGAGCAGGCCCTTCACTGCGACGCCCGGCCGGATCGGCAAGACCGCCAACGTGCTCGCGCGCGACACCTACGGCCGTGGGCCCGTCGCGCGCGTGATCACGAGCATTCGCGCGCGCGTGCGACACGGCAACTCGGGCGGGCCCGCAGTCGACATGCGCGGCCGCGTCGAGGCGACGGTCTTCGCCGCGCGGCCGGGCGGCGAGGTCGGCTACGGCGTTCCCGAGTCCGTCGTGCAGCGGGCGCTCAACCGCGCCGGCGCACCGGTTCCGACCGGGGGCTGCGCCGGCTAACCCGTGTGCACGGGCACGCCGTAGCGCTCGAGCGCGACCGCGATCTCCTCGACGTCCGGCACCCAGAGCTCAACCGGATACGCGAACCGCGCACGCCAGCCGTCAACCCCTTCGAAGACGGTGCCCCAAAGCGCGACGAGACCGAGCACGCGCTCGACGACGCCGGGGTCGTTTCTCCCGTGGAGGTAACGCGCGGCCGACGCCTCCGAGCGCACGCCGTAGATCCCGCAATCGCAGGTCGCGTCCGGAGCGTTGTGCGCGTGCCGATGGGCGCAAGTAGCGCGGAACTCCGTACGCGGCTCCCACACGTCGTCGTGCGCACGACCGACGAGAGACGGAGCCCCGCGCGCGTCTGCACGACGCGCCACGTGCGCCACGCATGAACAGGAGCGGGCGCGTCGGGAACGTTCACGCCGAGACGAGCTCCTCTTCCTCTTCGGGCTCGAGCTCCCTCGGCACGGGATCCTCGATCGGCTCGACCTCGCTCGCTACCTGAGGCTCGCCGATCTCCATCTCAACCGCTCGCGGTCTCGAGTGCCGGCTCGTGCACGCACATGATTCCGTCGATCAAGCCGTACTCGATCGCTTCCTCGGGCGTCATGAAGCGGTCCCGGTCGATGTCCTGCATCACCTGCTCGACGTCGTTACCGGAATGGTGCGCGATGATCTCGGCCAACCGGCGGGTCGTGCGCAGCGCCTCCTGCGCGTGGATCTCGATGTCGATCGGCGTTCCGCGAAATCCCACCGAGCCCTGGTGAATCATGACCTTCGCGTTCGGGAGCGCGAAGCGCTTGCCGGGTGCGCCGCCGCAGAGGATCATCGCCGCCGCCGACATGCCCATTCCGAGGCAGACCGTGCGCACGTCCGGACGGACGTACTGCATCGTGTCGTAGATCGCCATCCCCGCATACGCCGAGCCGCCCGGAGAGTTCACGTACAGGCTGATCTCGCGCTCGGCGTCTTCGCCCTCGAGGAAGAGAAGCTGCGCGGAGATCGAGTTCGCGACGTCGTCGTCGACCTCGGTGCCGAGGAAAACGATGCGGTCGCGGAGCAGGCGCGAGTAGATGTCGAACGAGCGCTCGTAGCGGCCGTCCGACTCGACGACCATCGGGACGAGCCGGCTCATCGCTCGCCCTCGCCGAGCCAGGCAAGCACGGCTTCGCGAGAGAAGCGCCACTCCTCGCCGAGCTTCCGTCCCGGGAGCTCGCCGGTCTCGGCGAGCCCGCGAACCATCTCGACGTCGAGCTGGAGGAGCTCGGCCAGCTGCTCGAGCGTCAGGACCTCGTTCGCGTGGAACGAGTAGCGCCCGACCTCTGCGCCGCCGGACTCGGGGTAGCGGGCGAGCAGCCCGGCGATGACCGCCTGCTTCGACTGCTTCAGCTCGTATGCAAGCCGCTCGAGCTTCTCTGCCGAGGCCTTTGGGACGCGCGCAAAGATCGCCGCGGTCTCGTGCTTCCCTTCCACGGCCGCGACGATATCAGAGATATCATCGCGATAGCAAGAACGGCAGCCCGACGACCGCGATCAGCGCCTCCGGCGACCGCCGGATCGAACTGCGTGCCCGCGCAGCTGTGCAGCTCGCCGAGCGCTTCCGCGCGGGGCCGCGCCTTGCGGTACGGCCGATCGGTGGTCATCGCGCTAAAGGCGTCACAAGCGCACACGATCCGCGCGATCAGCGGGGTCTCCTCGCCGCGGAGCCGGTCGGGGTAGCCGGCTCCGTCCCAGCGCTCGTGGCATGAGCGGACGATGTGGCCGATGTCGCCGAGCAGACCGCCGACCCTTCTCAGCATCCGCTCGCCTTCGATCGTGTGCGTCTCGATCAACGCCCGTTCCGCCGCGTCCAGCGGGCCCGGCTTGTTGATGATCTCGGCCGGGATCCTGATTTTGCCCACGTCATGCAAGAGCGCGGCGAACTCAGCGTCCCGCCGTTCCGACGCCGACAGGCCCATCCGGTCGCACACCGCGACCACGAGGTCGACGACTTCGCGGCTGTGGCTTCCCGTGTACGCGTCGTCCGCCTCCACGACGTCGCCCAGAAGGAGTGCAGTCCCGCGATACGCGTGTGAGAGCTCGAGCGCGTGGTCCACGCGCGCACGTCGCTCGCGGGCGAAGAACGCGACCAGGCCGAGCAGCGGCAGCGAGAACAGGAATGCGTAGGGCCGGTCCATGACTGCGAACGCGACGAGCAGCCCGAGCGGCGCCAGAGACAAATCGACGAGGACAGGCCAGCGCATCGTGCGCAGCAATGCGTCGACGCTCACGCCGCGCGGAATCGCGCGCAGCGCTGCGCTGCCGAAGTCGAAGACGTATTGCGAGGCGAGAGCGACCGCGAAGATCGGCCAGTTGGCGCGCCAGTCAGCCGACGGCTCGCCGACAAGGCCGAGCAGGAGCGCGGGGCCGACCGCGTGCCAGGCGCTCGAGAGATGGACGAGCAGCCGATCCGGATGCCAGCCGCCCCAGAGGTGGTCCGGCAGATACGCAAGGACGAAACCTGCGGCGACGAGGCCCGGCGCCCAACCCGTCGGGAGCAGGAACAGCATCGGCACGAAGAGCAGCTGCGTCGGAACCGCGAATCCGAGCCCGACCTCGAACTGGACGCGCAGCGCGAGGGCGTACGCCCCCGACCAACAGCATCACGAGCCCGAGAGACGGGTGGCGGTCGCTCGGCATGAAGAGCGCGAGCGAACCAGCGGCGGCGAGGAACGCGCCGCCGCTCGCCGCGGAGATCCAGAAGTCGCGCCCGCGGAGCGCACGCGAGATCTGCTCGCGCGTCTCTTCGATCAGTCCATCCGCATCGGGATGGACAGCTGCAGGCGCGGCCGCAGTTGCCGCATTCGGGGCCACGTACGCAGCTTCGTCAGTTTCGTCGACCGATCTTCACTCGTAAGAGGGATTTCGGCGCCCTCCACGCCTTGCCCCCCACACGGGTGATGTTGCTCCGGACCGGCACGAAGAGAGTCAGACGGCACTGCGGTCTTCAATGGAAGGAAGGGATGAAGGGCATCTTGCGGCTGGTTTGCGTACTCGGCATCGCCGGTCTGACGGCCGGGGCGGCGGGTGTGGCGAAAGCGGAGGCGGGGCTCCTGACGTGTGCGCAGGCTCCCGAGAAGCCCTTCGCACCCTGGAACGACTTTTCTTGGTACACGCTCGCGCCGAACGGCAACCTCGAGAACGGGTCGTCAGGGTGGTCGCTGAGCGGCGGCGCTTCGCTCGTCGACTCGAACAACCCTTACCGGAGCGGCTCCTACTCGCTCTCGCTGCCGAGCGGGGCGTCTGCGAGTTTGTCGAACGTCTGCGTGCGGCTCTCCGACGACAGGGCGCGCTTCTTCGTGCGGAACACCGGTAATACAGACGCGGCGCTGAAGGTCGAGATCAGCTATCGCACGGTGCTCGGCTTGCTTCCGGTCACCGAGACGCTCGGCTACGTGAAGGCGGACGGCACCTGGGATCCCAGCCCGACGTTCGGGTACCTCGCGAACGTGCTGGGCGTGCTCGCGCTCGACGGCGGGCTCGGGACGAAGGTGACGTTCAAGTTCACCGCCAAGGGCTGGGGCGGCAAGTTCCAGGTCGACGATCTGTTCGTCGACCCGCTCGTCCAGGTCTAGCCGGCGAGGAAGTCCACCACGCCGAGCGGCCGGCGGAACGGCGCCACGACGTAGATCCCGGCTGCCTTCTCCTTCGCCTCCGCGACCAGCTCGTGCGCGATCCGGGCGCCCACTTCGGGGGCGTCCGGGCCCGCATCGAGTAGCGCCTGCTGCACATGGTCGGGGACGACGATTCCCGGAACCTCGTTGTGCAGCCGCTGTGCGAGTTGATGTGAACGGAGCGGCCACAGGCCGACGAGCAGCGGGATCGGCGATGGGCCGCCGAAGCGCTCGAAGAATGCGTCGAGGTACGCGAGGTCGAAGAGGATCTGCGTCATCGCGAACTTCGCGCCCGCCTCCAGCTTCTGCTCGAAGCGGCGGAGCTCGAGGTCGAGATCGTCCGCGGTCGGGTTGACCGCGACGCCCGTGAAGAAGTGCGTCGGCGCGTCGATCGCGCGGCCGTGGTAGTCCTCGCCGCGGTTGAGCTGCTCGATGATGTGCGTCAGGCCGATCGCGTCGACGTGGTAGACGGCGCCGGCGCCGGCGTAGTCGCCTTCCTCCGGCGGATCGCCCGTGACGGAAAGGATGTTGCGCACGCCCTCCGCGTGCGCGCCGAGGAGGAGCGATTCGAGCCCGGCGATCGTCGAGTCGCGCGGCGTCTGGTGCGGGATCGTCTCGAGCCCGACGAACCGCTCGATTGCGACGGCCGTCATGATCCCGCTCATGCGCGCGCGGGCGCGCGGGTTGTCGTTGATGTCGACGAAGTGTGCTGCGCCCGCATCCTTGAGCGCCTGGGCGACCTCGAGCACGCCGGCGTTCGAGCCGCCGAGCGGAGGGTCGAGCTGGACGGACACGACCCACTCGCCCTCGCGCAGCATTCGGGTGAGCTCGGTCTCGCGCGGCGGCTGTTCCGCGATCCGCGGGAGCTCCCGCTCGGTGAAGACGAGCGGAGCGCGCGGCTCGCGCGCCTCTTCGACCGCGCCGCGAATCGCCGCGATCTCGGCGGGTGTCGTGCCGCAGCAGCCGCCGATGATCTTCGCGCCGAGATTGCGCGCGTGCGCGGCGAACTCCGCGAAGTACTCCGGCGAGGCGTGCGGGTAGACGACGCGGCGGCCGGCCATGCTCGCGAGGCCGATGTTCGGAAGCGCGGCGAGCGGCAGCCCGTCGCCGCCCATCTGCTCGATCGCGCGGAGTGCGGCCTGCAGGCCGGCGCCGTGGTTGGCCCCAATCGCGGCGACGTCGAGCTCGCGGAGCCGCTTGGCCGCCTCGCGCGCCGAGACGCCCGCGAGCGTCTCCGCGTCGCTCTCGAACGTGAGCAGTGCGACGATCGGGAGGCTCGAGACGCGCCGCACGGCCTCGACGGCGACCGCGAGCTCGTCGAGGTCGAAGAAGGTCTCGATCATGAACAGGTCGACCCCGCGACCCTCGAGGATCGAGGCCTGCTCGGTGAAGAGCTCGGCGCGCTCCTCGGGCCAGACATCGCCGAGGTCGCCGAGCGGGCCGATGGAGCCCGCGATGAAGACGTCTCCGCCGGTGACCTCGCGGGCCTCGCGGGCCAGGCGGACGGCGCTCGAGTTGATCTGCTCGAAATCCTCCTCGAGAAGGTGACCCGCGAGCTTGCGCCGGTTCGCGCCGAACGTGTTGGTCTCGATCAGCTCCGCTCCGGCGCGGATGAAGCTGACGTGGAGAGAGACGACCGCCTCGGGGGCGCGGAGGTTGGCCTCCTCCGGCGTGCGGAGGCGGGGGACCGCGCTCGTCACGAGCGCACCCATGCCGCCGTCCCCGACGATCGGCGGCCCGGTGCGCAGGCGTGCGACGAAGCGGTTGTTGGCGGGCACTGGTCCTCCTGGTTTCGCTCGACATCCTCCCGGGCTCGGCGCCCGGCCGGGCTTGGCACCTTGCCTGAGGCAGGTTGCCGAGGCTTCGCAGGGCCGGTTCCCTCAGCCTCTCTCGATGCGGAGCGGGAGTACTGCCCGGCTCCGGGGGCGAGTGTAGCTGTGAAGCGCCGCAGTCAACCGCTAAAGGGTGATGGATCAAGTGACAACGTCCGGGCGATAGTGGGACAGTCAACGGTGCAGGGCCCCGATGCGGCGGGGGCCCGCCCCAAACACTTGCCGGTGGCCCGTTTCCGGCGGGGCTCTCGGGAAAGATCTCCCTTCCGGGGAGTACGCGACGAGACCGGGCGGCGGTCTCGTCGCGTTTCGCCCGTAAAGGGTTACGGCGGATCTGCCGATAGGGGTAGAAGCTCTTCCTGGTCGGGGACTGACGGCAATCACTCCCCCGCCACGGGAGCTCGGCGGCGCGGCAACGCGCCGCTTTTCTATTGGTCGTGGATCGTGCGGCCTTCCATGCCACCCGCGACGGTGATCACCTGGCCGGTGACGTGGCCGCTGATCACGTCCGATGCGAGCGCGACGACTTGCGCCGCAACGTCTTCGGGTTCCGCCACTTTTCTCAGGGCCATCGTGCGCGAGACGCGGCGGATCTGGTCGGCGTCGACCAGGCCGCGCGTCATCGGGGACTCCGTCCAGCCGGGGCCGACGACATTGACGCGACCTGTCGGCGCTATGCGGACGATCTCGTTCTTCAACGAGAGGAGAAGGCCGTGCGCAATCGCGGACTTCGCTGCCGCGTAGTCAGCGTGGCCAGCTTCGCCGAAGAGGCCGGCAGTCGACGAGACCATGACGAGCGAGCCATGGCCGTTTCGCTCGACCTCGCGCAGGAACGCGCGCGCGGTCAGGAACGTCGCGGTCAGGTTCGCACGGAGCGTCTCCTCCCAGCGCGCGAGCGAGAGCTCCCACACCGGCACGTCCTCGCTCGGCCACACGCCCGCGATCGCGGCGCAGACGTCGATCGCGCCGAGCGCGTCGCGTGCGCCGTCGAAGAGCGCATCCACTTGCGCCTCGTCGGTAAGGTCCGCCCCGAGCACGACGTCGCCGCCGACGGCTTCGGCCCGATCGCGGCCGCGGTGGTAATGGACCGCAACGTGCGCACCTTCGGCCGCGAACAGCCGCACGCACGCTGAGCCGATCCCGCCGGACCCGCCGGTGACGAGCACGCCCTTTCCCGCGAGCCCGGTGTCCACGAGGCGCACCCTACGGGACCGCGGCCCCGATGCGATACAAAGCCCTCCCGTGCGCGTCCACATCATCAGCGACATGGAGGGCGTCTCCGGCATCGTCAAGTGGGAGCAGGTGACGGGCGGCGAGGCGCTCTACGAGGAAGGTCGCAAGCTCTACACGCAGGAGATCAACGCAGCCGTCCGCGGCGCGAAGAAGGCGGGCGCGACCGAGATCGTCGTCATGGACTGCCACGGTGCCGGCAAGGGCTGGACCTTCAACTCGCTGCTCCCCGAGCTGCTCGACCCTGACTGCGAGTGGGTCGTGCAAGACACGTGGACCGAGTACACGGAGTTCCTCGAGCAGGGCGTCGACGCTGCACTGTTCCTCGGCATGCACGCGCGCGCAGGTTCGGAGTTCGGCGTGCTCAGCCACACCGTCTCGGGGACGCACTGGCAGAACCTCTGGTTCAACGACACGCTCGTCGGCGAGACCGGGATCAACGCCGCGCTCTGCGGCCACTTCGGCTGCCCCGTGCTGCTGGTCACGGGCGACCAGGCGGTGTGCGCCGAAGGGAAGGAGCTGCTCGGAGACGGCCTCGTCACCGTCGAGGTGAAGCGCGGTCTCGGGCGTTACAGCGCGCGCAACCTTCCGCCGGTGAAGGCGCGCGAGCGCATCGAGGAGGGCGCTCAGCGCGCGTTGCAGAACCTGCAGACGGTCGCACCGTGGGATCCAGGCCGTCCGGCAGAGATCAAGGTTCAGTACGCGCACCCGCACGAGGCGCAGAAACTGCGCTTCCGCCACGGCGTCGAGATCGCCGAGCCGCGCACGATCGTCTCGCGCGCCGACGATTGGTGGACCGCCTGGCGCCAGTTCTATTTCTAGGCGGCCTCGCGCGCGCTCTTCGGCAGGATGCCGAGCTCGTCGATCAGCGTGAAGAACGCCTTCGCGAAGGGTGAGTCGCTGGTGCGCTCGTGCACCTCGTCCCAGCGGATCTGCTCGCGGAGGGTGCGCGCGATCTCGAGCACGGCGCCGTAGTTCGGCTCCTGCTCCGTCAGCGCGAGCAGCTTCGTCACCAGCACGTCCTCGAGCGACGCGACGGGGAGGCGCATCGCCATCACCTCGCGCTCCTCGGCACGGTCGAGCATCTCGTCGGTCACCGGCCCGCCGGCGGGGCAGAAGATCAGGTCGACGACCGTGTCGTCGTGATGCGCCTTGAGCAGCCAGTCCTCCGGCGGATCCTCGGGGCGCATACCCGCGGTCGCGAGCGCGTCGCGCGCCTTCTGGGCATCCTCGGGCTTGACCAGGAAATCGACGTCGTGGTCGGTCGCGGGGCCGCCGCGGGCCCAGCAGGCGAGCCCGCCTGTCAGCGCGAAGCGGATCTCGGCGTCGCGGAGCGCGGCTCCAGCGTGCTTCATCGCCTCCACGAGGGGCTCAACCTCGACGCTGCGGCGGGGCATGGGCCTTCGCTACCCGGGGTAACGGAAGACCATGCGCACGCTGAAGATCGCCGCCGCTGGGGACATCCACGCGAACGAGGTCGTCGCCGACCCGCTCCGGGAGTCGTTCGAGCGAGTCGCAGCCGAGGCGGACGCGATCATGCTCGCCGGCGACCTGACCGCCGACGGCGAGCCCGAGGAGGCGGAGATTCTCGCCGCCGCGTGCCGCCCGCTCGACATCCCGGTCTTCGCGGTGCTCGGAAACCACGACCACCACCTCGACAAGCAGGATGAGATCGCGGAGGTGATGCGGCGCGCGGGCGTGCGGATCCTCTGCCGAGAGAGCGCCGTCTGCGAGATCGGCGGCGTCGAGATCGGCGTCGTCGGGACGAAGGGCTTCGTCGGCGGCTTCACGGGCTCCGCGCTGCCGGACTTCGGCGAGCGCTTGCTGCGCGAGGTCTACGCGGAGACGACCGAGGAGGCCCGCGCGATCGGGCGTGGACTGCGCAGGATCGGGCACTGCGCGCTGCGCATCGTCCTCTTGCACTACGCGCCGATCGAAGACACGATCGCCGGCGAGCCGCCCGGGATCCACGCCTTCCTCGGCAGCTCGCGGCTCGCGAACCCGATCCAGGAGTACCGTCCCGACATCGTGCTGCACGGTCACGCGCACGCCGGCACGTTCCAGGGGCGTATCGGCGACGTGCCCGTCTACAACGTCGCCGTGCACGTGACCGGGCGCGACTTCTGGATCTTCGATCTCGAGGTCAAGCAGGCGGGGCACACCGCGGTCGAGGTGGAAGGGCGCACGGAAGGCCGGACGGTAGCCTGACGGCGTGGCGGCCGTCTCGCAGCTCTCGATCGCGCCGGTGAAGGGACTCGGCCTCGTGCAGGCCGGCGAGATTGCGCTCGACAAGTTCGGCGTGCTCGAGAACCGGCGCTTCTATGTGCGCGACGCGGCCGGCGAGTTCGTGAACGCGCTCAAGCATCCCGAGCTCTTCCGGGTAACTCCCGCCTACGACCCACACGGCGAGACACTCGCGCTCCGCTTCCCGGACGGCGCCGTCGTCGAGGCAGAGGTCAACCTCGGTGAGCAGGTGACGACCGACTTCTACGGCCGAAAGGTCGAGGGACGGTTGGTCGCGGGGCCGCTCGCGGAAGCGCTCTCGGCACACGCCGGCGCGCCGCTCGAGCTCGTTCAAACCGACGAGCCTGGAGCCGCAGTCGACCGCGCGCGCGGACCCGTCTCGCTCGTCTCCGACGAATCGGTCGAGGAGCTGGCACGGCAGGCGGGACGTGAGCGGGTCGACGCGGGCCGCTTCCGCATGCTGATCGGAATCCGCGGCGTCGAGCCGCACGGGGAGGACGAATGGATCGGCCGCAAGGTGCGCGTCGGCAATGCCGTCATCCGCCTGCTCGAGCAGGTGGCGCGCTGCGCGATCACGACGAGGGATCCCCTGACCGGCGAGCGCGACCTCGACACCCTGCGCCTGATCAAGGACTATCGCGGAGTGCGCGGGAAGAAGCAGCTCGACTTCGGCGTCTACGGCACGGTCGTCGAGGCCGGGCGCGTCAGGATCGGCGACGCCGTCGAGCCGCTCGCTTCCTGAGCAGGCGGAAGTCCACGTGCCAGAGGACGCGAAACGGCGGCTCGGCCGCGCGGATGCGGCGCTGCGTCGCGGCCGGGAGCCGCAGGTGCACCCAGTCGTCGGCGGTTCCGATCAGCTCCTCGGGGTCGAGGTAGAGCTCCTCGATCTCCCGCTCGACGCGCCGGACGTCTTCGAAGGCGCCGTCGCCGACGAGCGAGTCGACGGCTGCGTTCGTCGCGTCGACGATTGGCTGGAACCGCCGCGCGTCGACAAACCCGAGGCCGCGTCCGCCGGCCCGGATCGGCGAGTCGTCAGCGGTCGGATGGACGTCGAGCAGGAGGCCTCGAGGCTTCAGCGACGGCTCGACGTTCCGCAGGACGTGCACGACGTCCTCCGGTTCCACTCATCAGAGCGACCAGGAGAAGAGCGCGAGGTCGAACTCGCCTGCGGGCAGCTCGAAGTCGCGCGCGTTCGCAGCCTCGAAGCGGAGCCTGCGGCGCAGGCCGCGTGGCGTCTCGCGGCGAGCCGTCTCGATCGCCTGCTCCTCCGGATCGATCCCAAGCACAGACGCGGCCCGCCGGCCGAAGCGGAACGTGAAGCGACCGTCGCCGCAGCCGAGCTCGAGGACGCGCAGGCCGTCCACGTCGACGAGCTCGTCGAAGGTCTGAAGCTCGACGCCGTGCGGATCGAGCTGCACGCGGCGAGGCTACAGAATTCGCGTCGATGAGAGAACGCTTTCCGATCCTCTCGCGCCTCACCTACCTCAACAGCTGCTCGCAAGGCGCGCTCTCGATCGACGTGCGCGAAGCCTACGAGCGCTACCTGCACGACTGGGACGAGCTCGGGTCGCCGTGGGAGCTCTGGATTGCGAAAGCGGACGAGGCGCGCGCGGCATTCGCGGCTCTGATCGGCGCGGACACGCAGGAGGTTGCGGTCACGACCTCGCTCTCTGCGGGCGTCAGCGCGCTGGCCAGCGCGCTGCGCTTCGACGGCGAGCGGCGCAAGGTCGTGCTCTCCAAGCTGGAGTTCCCGACCGTCGGCCAGATCTGGCACGCGCAGGAAGCGCGCGGCGCCGAGGTCGTGCACACGCGGGACTGGGAGCGCGACATCGACGAGCGGACGCTGCTCGTTTCGCTCACGCACGTCAGCTATCGCACGGGGGCACTGCTCCCGGTCGAGGACGTGACGAGCCTCGCGCACGAGCAAGGTGCGCTCGTCCTGCTCGACGCGTACCAGTCTGCCGGCACGTTGCCGCTCGACGTGCACGCGCTGGGCGTGGACTTCCTCGCCGCCGGGACCGTGAAGTACCTGCTCGGGTCGGCGGGGCTTGCGTTCCTCTACGCGCGCCGGGAGTTGATCCCCGACCTGCGGCCGACGACGACGGGCTGGTTCGCGGACGTGGACGTCTTCGCGATGGACGACCGCGACTACTCGCCGGCGCCGGACGCAGCGCGCTTCCAGGCGGGCACGCCCCCGGTGCCGAGCATCTACGCAGGCGTGGCCGGGCTCGACCTCGTGCGTGCCGCAGGTGTCGAGCGGACCGCTGAGCACGTGCGCTCCCTGACCGCGCAGCTGGCGGACGGGGTGCACGAGCTCGGCGGCACGATCGTGACCCCGGAGCGTCGCGGCGCACTCCTTTGCGTCGCCGCCGCCGACCCGCCCGCGCTCGTCGACCGGCTGGCCGCGGAGGGGGTCGTCTCGTCGTGGCGCGACCGTTCGATCCGGCTCTCGATGCACTTCTACAACGACGAGACGGATGTCGAGGCCGCGCTGCGCGCACTCGAGCGCCATCGCGACCTTCTTTCTGTTTGACGCACGCGCGTGGCCCCGCCCCGGGCCTCCTGCAGCGGTCAGGACTCGCATCCGGTGCCGAACGTCACCGGCCAGCGGGTCGATCTCGCCGTCGACCGGCTCGAGGACGAAGGGCTCGACTACGAGCTCCTCGGCGGCGGCGCTCGGCGGCTACGCGGCGCTCGTGCTCCTCAAGAGCGACACGTGGGCCGGTTGGGACGCGCGCGGCATTGGGTTGCTGGGGGTCGCCGCACCCTTCGTCCTCGTGGGCGCGTTCGAGCTCGCACGGCGACGCGACTCCGCGAGCGTGCACTTCACCCTTGCGCTGACGGCGGTGGGGTTGCCGCAGCGCTGCTCGACGGGACGTGGCTCGTGCTCGCGTTCTCCGCGCTCGCCGCAGGTCTCGCGGGACTCACGGTCGTCAGTCGCGAAAGTCGGTTTCTCGTCGCCTCCCACGCCTTCGCCGCGTTCGCGGTCGCACACGCGCTCGTGTTGGAGGCCCCGCCGACCGACCTCCTCGTCTCAGCTCTCGACCCGGGTGACGGCGCGCCCGCCGCGCTGCTCGCCGGGCTTGCGGTGCTCGCCGGCGCACTCCTCGCACGAAGAGCGGATCGCTACATCACGACGGACGAGCGCCCGCAACCTACTGCGCTTCGCGACGCCTTTTCGACGATCAGCGAGACCGGGTTGTGGCTCGCGGGCACGCTCGGTGTGTACGCGCTGTCGCTCGCGCTGCTGCAGCTGATGCAGTGGATTTCTACCAGCAGCTCGTCAGACCTCGCGATACCGAGCCTGCATGAAGCAGAAGAACCCATAGGCGAGCAGCCCGCCGGCGACGACCGCCAGGAGCCACTCGCCATACTGCGCCTGCGCGACGCGTGCGAGGGCGCCGTCGAGGCCGACGGCCTCGTTCGGGTCGTACTCCCACGCAGCGCGCATCAGGAAGAAGCCGACGAGGCCGAAGACGACCATGCGTGCGAGATGACCGGCTGATCCGAGTGCGTCCAGCCAGCGTCGCTCGGCCTTCGACATCTCGCCGCGCTTCATGTCCTTGCGGTACTTCTTGCTGACCGCGCGATATCCGTTCCACGCCGCGGCGGCGAGCAGCGCTGCGCCGGCGGCGTAGACGAGCGTACGCCCAAAGGGCCAGTCGAGCACCTTGTCCGTCTCCTGCGCCTCGTTGCGACCGCCGCCGCCGAGGCCGCCGACGATCGCGAGCGAGACCGCTGCAAGCCCGGCGTAGAGCAGGCCGCGCGCGAAGTACCCCACGCGCTTGACGAGCCCCTTCGCGCCGTCCCCGTCGTTGTCCCGGTCGAGGAAGGCCTGCGTGAATCGCCAGAGCGCATAGCCCGCGAACCCCGCCGCGAGCACGAACAGGATGACCTCGCCGAGCGGCTGGGTCGCGATGAACCGGAGCGCCCCCTGGCGGTCCTTCGGCCTGCCGCCGAAGCCGAGCGCCACCATCAGCGCCAGCACGCCGACCAGCGCGTAGATCGCGCCCTTGGCGAGCAAACCCGCCCGGCCGGCCCACTCGACCCAGATGCTCTGCGCCGCTTTGCGCCACGTAACGTCCACGGCGTCCTTTCTGCCCCGCCTGTGCGGTTTGATTCACCCATGGCCGTCACCGACGCCCAGCTCGTGGCGCGGGCCCGCGAGGGCGACCACGACGCGTGGCGCGAGATCGTGGAGCGCTACTCCCGCTACGTCTACGCGATCGCGGCGTCGTTTCGGTTCCGCCTGCAGGACGCCGAGGACGTCTTCCAAGACGTGTTCGCGCGCGCGTACGAGCACCTCGCCACGCTGCGGGACGACGAAGCGCTGCGGCCCTGGCTGGCCGCGCTGACGCGACGGCTCTGCATCGACCGCCTCCGCTCCGGCCGCCGGGAAGAGCTCTCCAACGACCTCGAGCGCGAGGGCGTAGACGACCGGCTCGATGAGCTCGACGAGGCCTTCGCCGTGCGCGAGGCGCTCCTGACGATGCCCGAGCACTGCCGCGAGATCCTCGACCGCTTCTTCGCCCGCGACGAGAGCTACCGGACGATCGGGGACGCGCTCGACTTGCCGTCGGGCACGATCGCGAGCAGGATCTCGCGCTGCCTGAAAAGACTTCGGGAGCTCCTGGAAGAAAACGGTCCGGACGTTCGTCTGGAGGATCGATGAGCCACTCAGCAGAGGAACGTCTGGCCGAGCTCCTGAGGATGCTGCCGCCGGCGCCCCGCGGTTGGGTCGAGGCGGCCCAGGAGCTGCCCCTCGCCAGGCGCGGCCTCGACCGGATCGTCGCGCGCGCCGAAGCCGATGCACGCTTCCGCGAACTGCTCGTCGCCGACCTCGAGGCGGCACTCGAGCTGGAGGGCGTCGAGTCTGACCCGGCGATCGTCGAGGCGCTGCAAAGGAGGCTCTACCTCCCCTAGTACGCGGTCCCGGACGCTGCGAGAATCTACGCGTGAAGCGCATTCTCGATCTCAGCCTCCGGGAGCTTCTCGAGCAGGCCTCGGGTGAGGCGCCCACGCCCGGCGCCGGCTCCGTTGCAGCGCTGACCGCGGCGCTCGCGGCGGGCCTGACAGAGATGTCCGCGCGCGCGTCGGGCCGTTGGGGCGAGGCGGCCTCGGTCTGCGCGCAGGCGACGGTGCTGCGGGAGCGGCTCGAGGAGCTCGCGCCCGCGAACGACGAGGCCTACGAGCACGCGCTCGCGGCGCTGCACCTGCCGAGTGAGCTCGACCCCGACACGCGCAATCAGCTGATCGGCGAATCGCTCGAGCGCGCTGCGGCCGTGCCGCTCGCGATCACGGAAGCGGCGTCCGACGTCGCCGATCTGGCGGCGTACGTCGCCGAGGAAGGGGACCCACGGGTCCGGCCCGACGCGGCCTCCGCCGCGCTGCTCGCGCTGGGCGCCGCACGCGCCGCCGCGCACCTGGTCGAGATCAACCTCGGCGTCCGCGAGCGGGATGAACGCCTGCTACAGGCTCAGCGCCTCGCGGCCGACGCGGCGGCCGCCGCCGCGCGCTCGCTCGCTCCGGCGTAAGTGGAGGAGGAGCTCCCGGCCTGGAGCCTCGCGGCCGACGCAGCGTCCGCGATCCGTCTCGAGCCCGGCTGGCCTGCCGCTCTGAACCGCGAGTGGGCCTACGGCGGCGCGACCGGCGCCGGAGTCCGCGTCTGCATCCTCGACTCCGGGATCGAGCGCGGGCATCCGCTGGTCGGCGAGGTGCAGGAGGCCTGGGCAGTGTCGGTCGACGAGCAGGGCGAGCCGCACGTGCAGGAGGACGCCGTCGGGGACAGCGTCGGACACGGCACCGCGTGCGCCGGGATCGTCCGCTCGCTCGCGCCCGACTGCGAGCTCGTCAGCGTTCGGGTGCTCGGCGATGGCTACAAGGGCAGCGGCCGCGTCATGCTCGCGGGGCTTCGCTGGGCCGTCGAGCAGGGGTACGACGTCGTGAACCTGAGCCTCTCGACGACGAAGAAGGAGTTCGCCGGCCTCCTGCACGAGCTCGCCGATGCGGCGTACTTCAAGCGCACGGCGCTCGTCGCATCGGCGCACAACATGCCGGTAGAGAGCTATCCGTGGCGCTTCTCGTCGGTGATCTCCGTCGGCAGCCACGAAGAGCCCGACCCGTTCGCGCTCTACTACAACCCGACGCCGCCCGTAGAGTTCTTCGCGCGCGGGCTCGAGATCGACGTCGCCTGGCTGGGCGGGGCGACGCTGCGCTGCACGGGGAACAGCTTCGCGACGCCCCACGTGTCCGGTCTCTGCGCGCTCGTGCTTTCCAAGCATCCGGAGCTGACGCCGTTCCAGCTGAAGAGCGTGCTGATGTCGATCGCGACGAACGTCTCGCCGGCGTGAGCGTCGACCGGCTCCGGGCAGCCGTCGCCGCGGGCGTGCTCGCGTCCGAGGCTCTCCACCGCGCGCTCCTGCAGTCGATCGTCGAGGCGGCCCGTGCGATCTTCTCCGCGAAGGCGGCGTCGATCTTCCTGCTCGACGAGGAGACCGACGAGCTCGTCTTCGAGGCCGCCGTCGGCGTCGGCGCGGACGCGCTCGTCGGGCGGCGGCTCCCGTCCGACCAGGGCATCGCCGGCTGGGTGCTCGCGACTCGGCAGCCGCTCGTGGTGGAGGACGTCCAGGGCGATCCCCGCTTCTCTCGTGAGGCGGCGGAGGCGACCGGCTACATCCCGAAGGGCCTGATGGCCGTGCCGCTTCTGCACGAGGAACGCGCGCTCGGTGTGCTCTCCGTACTCGACCGGCCCGAGGAGTCGCGGTTCTCGCTCCGGGAGATGGACCTGCTGAGCTTGTTCGCGGCGGAGGCCGCCGTCGCGCTCGAGCTGCTCCTGCGCGGCCGGCGCGCGCGAGGGATCCTCGACGGCGACAGCGCCGACCTCGGGCTCCTCGCCCGGATCGCGGAAGAGCTCGATCAGCTTCCCGAAGAACGGCGCGCCGCCGGGCTGCGGCTCTTGATCGAGCTCGAAGCCGTGCTGCGCGCCTAGAACGCAGACGGGGCGGTCGCCCGCCCCGTCGCGAGAACTTCCCGTGCGCTAGCGGGTCCGCTGGCGGTGCAGCTCGACGTCGTCGTCGCCCGCACCCTCGTCGGTGCCCTCCTCGGTCTGCCTGACTCTCTGGCGATGGGCCTCGACGTCTTCCTCCGAGGCGCTCTTCTCGCCCTCCGACTCAGGGTCCTTGGCTCCGAACCTCTCGCGCTCTTCCACAGCAGGTCTCCTTTCGGATCGGGAAGGTCGACCACTAGACGGTGGAGCGGGGTCGTGTCTTCCGTCACGAATCTTCCAAATTGCAGACCGGATTGCAATGCTCGACCGGTGCGGGAGTCGCTGCGGGCCTTCGCCAGCGTCTTCGCCAACCGGCGGCTGCGACGGCTTCAACTCGCCTGGGCCGGGTCGAACGTCGGCGCCTGGGCCTATACCGTCGCGATCTCGGTCTACGCCTTCGGTGAGGATGGGCCCTTCGCGGTCGGGGCGCTCGGGCTCGTGCGCTGGAGCCTCGCGTCTGTCGTCGCGCCCCTGGCCGGGCTGCTCGGCGACCGCTACCCGCGCGTCCGCGTCATGGTCGCCTCCGATCTCTCCTGGGTAGCGCTGCTCGTGGCGATGGCCGGGCTCGTCGCGGCCGGGGGCCCGCCGCTGGCCGTATACGCGCTCGCGGTTGTCGCGTCGCTTGCTGCGACGCCGTTCCGGCCGGCGCAGGCCGCGCTCGTGCCGGAGCTCGCGCGAACGCCCGAGGAGCTGACGGCCTCGAACGTGACCGCGAGCTCGATCGAGGCGACCGGGGTCTTCGTGGGTCCTGCGCTCGGAGGGATCCTCGTCGCGGTTGCCGACGTCGAAGTCGCCTTGCTCGTCACGGCCGCGCTCTTTCTCTGGTCGGCCGTCTTCGTCCTGACGGTCGGCGAAGAGCCGCGGCCGCCCGTGCCCGGCGAGACCCGGGGGCTCGCGTCCGAGGCAGCAGCCGGGTTTCGTACGATTCTCTCCGAGCCGAGACTGCGGCTCCTCGTCGGCCTCTTCGCGGCGCAGACCTTCGTCGACGGCGCGCTCGGGGTGCTCGTCGTCGTGTTCGCGCTCGAAACGCTCGACCTCGGCGCGCAGGGCGTCGGCTTCCTGAACTCCGCGGCCGGGGTGGGCGGGATCGCCGGCGCCGTGCTCGCCGCGGCGCTCGTCGGCCGGGGCCGGCTTGCCGGCGACTTCGGGCTCGGGATCGTTCTCTGGGGCCTGCCGCTCGTCGTGATCGGGCTCTGGCCGGAGCCTGCGGTTGCGCTCGTCGCGCTCGCGCTGATCGGCGCCGGTAACACCATCGTCGACGTCGCAGGCGACACGTTGCTGCAGCGGGCGGTCTCCGACGACGTGCTTGCACGCGCGTTCGCCGCGCTCGACAGCCTCTTGCTCCTCACCGTGGGGCTCGGTGCAATTGCTGCGCCTGTGCTCGTCGAGACCACGAGCGCGCGCGCCGCGGCCGTCATCGTCGGCGCGCTCCTTCCGATTCTTGCTGCGCTGTCCTGGCGATCGTTGGCCGCGATCGACCGCGCGGCCGCGCCGCCGGCCGAGGTCGGGTTGCTGCGCTCGCTGCCGCTCTTCGCGCCGCTGCCGCCCGCGACCATCGAGTACCTCGCTCGACGGCTCGAGCGCCGATATGTCGCCGCAGGCGAGACCGTCATGCGCCGGGGCGAGCCGGGCGAAGCGTTCTACGTGATCGCGGACGGAACGATGGAGGTGTTGCTCGACGGCGATCGGCGCGAGCTGGGACCCGGCGAGTTCTTCGGCGAGATCGCGCTGCTCCGAGACGTTCCGCGCACCGCGACCGTCGTCGCGAAGACGAACGCCGAGCTGCTTGGGCTGTCGCGCGACGACTTCGTCAACGCCGTCACCGGTCACGCGGGCGCGTCGGCGGTCGCAGAGATGTTCGTGCGCGGACGGCTCTCGACGCTCTAGGCGCTTGCCGTGAGCAGGGCTTCACCCTGCTGCAGGTAGCGCGTCGCGCGGACCGAGCGGTAGAACGCGAGCGCACGTGCGAGTTGAGCGTCGGCCTCCGCGTGGCGGCCCTTCGCGCGCGAGCTGCTCGCCCGCGCGGAGGCGCGCGAAGGCCTCGTTGGACCGCGACTCGATGCGCTCGTAGACGGCGGCGGCGCCGATTCAGTCGCGGTCGACAATCGCCTCGGCGGCTTCGAGCCAGGGGGTGCGTCGGCCGCGTGAAATGGCTCAGCAACTCGCGCTCGACGCCGACCCGACTGGCCGCCCAGACGACGTGAGGCGGCCCTCCGAACGCGAAGACCCTGTCCTGTCGCGAGTGGCTCTCGAGCAGCTCGGCGAGGTGCGTCGCGGCTTCGTCGACGGCACCGGTCTCGACCAGGAGATACGAGTTCAGACCGAGTGAGGGATACAGCGACTGCGGGTCCTTCGCCCCCCGCCCGAGCGCGAGCATTGCGGACGCTTCTGCACGAGCGCCTGCGACGTCCTCGCGTGCGATGCCGATCAACACCAGGAGCGCCCGACAGCCACCCTCCATGTAATGGGTCGAGCCGGCGATCTCCGCGAGGAAGTCGTTCGCAAGGCGAAGGGCCTCGTCCCAGGCACCGCGCTCGTACGGCAGCCAGCACATTCCGCCTCGCGTCCAACGTGCATGGCCCGCGGCGCCGAACCGTTCGGCGACCCGAAGCGCATCGAGCTCGGCTTGGGCCTGGTCACGTAGCCGCCCGTCGCCGTGGAGTGCTGCGGTCAGGTTGTTGTAGCTCTTGTAGGCCTCGATTGAGTTGTTCGCCTCAGCTACCAAGATGCTCTCGCGAAGCTCCTCGTAGCCGTCGCTCTCCCCGAGCTCACGCCGGGCCATGCCCACCGGGTTCAGAGCGTTGGGCCCGGATCTCTTCGAGTCGCAGCGACTCGGCCATCGCCAGCACCGTGCGACCGCCGTCGAGCGCTCTCGCATAGTGGCCGGCAAGGTAGAGGTGCCGTGCCCGCACGGCGAGGGCCACCGCCTTCGCGCGTGAGGGAGGTGCGTCCGCGACGAGTTCCGAGGCTCGGTCGAGATGACCCCAGCGGCCCTCGTCGTCGCCGGCTTCCCACGCGAGTGTCGCGAGCATCGTCTCCGCCTCTGCCGCGGCCTCGCGTTCGCCGGCTGCGACGAGACCGGCAACCGCCTGCTCGAGGATCTCGGCACCGGCACCGCGGGCGCGGAAGTCGGCGTGGCCGAGCCGGACGAGGAGCTGCGGTCGTTCGGAGTCGTCGTCGGGCATCCGCTCGAGGGCGGCGCGATAGAACTCAGACGCGTGCGTGAACGCGTTCAATGCGAGCGCGCGATCACCGGCCTCTCGCAGCGCCTTGCTCGCGCGCACGACGAGTTCGTCGGTCGGAGCCAGCTCGAGTGCCGACACGTAGTGGTGCGCGATCAGTTCCGAGTGATCCTGCGGACGACCGAGGGCCTCGCTTCTCCGCGACCTGTTCGGGCGCGTCGTCCTCGAGGATCCCCGCCTGCGCCTTGACCATCTCGCTGAGCGCCCAGAAGCTCACGCCCTCGCCGTAGGGGAGCGAGCGGCCCTGGCGCCAGTAGCGGAGCCCGTCCGACCGCCGCTCGAGCTCGCGGAAGAGCTCGTAGACGAGGCGGCTCTTGCCGATTCCCGGGACGCCGACGAGCGTGACGAGGTGCGGCGAGCGCTCCGACTCCGCGCGTGCGAGCGAGTCGACGAGAAACGACTTCTCGCGCTCGCGTCCGACGAGGGGCGCGCCACCCTGCTGACGCACGTCGACCCCGAACCGCGAGCGCGCCTCGAGCGCTTCCCAGGCGCGCACCGGGTCTGCCTTTCCCTTTGCCTCGACCTCCTGCGGCGCGCCGAAGCTGATCACGTGCTTCGTCGCGTTGTACGTCGTCTCCCCGACGAGGATCCCGTTAACCGGGGCGGCACTCTGGAGGCGCGAGGCCGTGTTGAGCACGTCGCCGGTCGCTATCCCCTCGCCGCTCTCGGGTCGGGCGGCGAGCCGCACGATCGCCTCGCCGGTGTTGACCGCGATCCGGAGCTCGAGCTCGCCGGGCTCGCGGATCGCGTCGCGCACCGCGAGCGCGGCGCGCACCCGCGCGCTCCGGATCGTCCTCGTGGGCGACCGGCGCACCGAAGATCGCCATCACCGCGTCACCGATGAACTTCTCGACCGTGCCGCCGTAGCGCTCGAGCTCCTTGCGCAGCAGCTCCTGGTACGGGCCGAGGATGGCCTCAACGTCTTCCGGGTCGAGCTGCTCGGCTCGCGCGGTGAAGCCGACCAGGTCGGCGAACAGCACCGTGATCACCTTCCGCTCGCGGCGGGGCTCCGTCGCCATGCGCCGAGTGTACGACGGTTTTCGGGAAGATCCCGCTCCGCCCGGGCGTCTGAATCGTCAGAACCCGGAAGGAGTCGTTATGGAGTACCGGCTGATCAATCAGGAAGTCGCCCGGCTCCGGCACGCGGAACTGCTCCGCAACGCTTCGCGCCGCCCGCTGGTCGACGAAGACCCGAGCGAGCTCCCGGTCGTGGCCGAGGGTCTTCGGGCCCGCGTGCTTCGCGCCGTGCGGACCCCCTGGCACGGCCCGGCGCTGCGCTCCGGCGCGCGCTAGCTTGCGCAGGCGGACGGGTCGCCCGAGTCGAAGCCGCGCCTGAACGCAGAGACGCGCTGCTTGGACGACCCGTGCGTCCACGTCTCGGGGTCGACGCGGCCCTGGGTCTGCTTCTGGATCCGGTCGTCGCCCACCGCGGCGGCGGCGTTCAGTCCCTCCTCGAGGTCGCCCGGGACGAGGAGGTTCTCGTCCCGCGCGTGATTGCCCCACACGCCTGCGTAGCAGTCGGCTTGCAGCTCGATCCTGATCGAATCCTCGCGCGTCCGCGCGAGCACGCCGAGCAGGTTCTGCACGTGGTGTCCGAACTCGTGCGCGATCACGTACGCCTCCGCGAAGTCGCCCGCGGCACCGAAGCGCGACTTGAGCTCACGGAAGAAGCCGAGGTCGAGGTAGACCTTTCGGTCGCTTGGGCAGTAGAACGGCCCGGTCGCGGCGGACGCGGTGCCGCAGCCGGAGACCGTCGCCTGCTCGAAGAGCACGAGCTTCGTGGGCTCGTACGTGCGGCCGGACTCCCGGAAGAGCTGCGCCCACGTCTTCTGCACGTCGTCGACGACGAACGCGACGAACTGCGCCTGGTCGTCGCTCGAGGGAGCGGGCGAGCCGCCGCCGTTGCCGCCGCCGCCGCCGGGGAGGTTCCCGCCGCTGAGCAACAGTGCGAGCACGAGCACGAGCAGGCCGATCCCGCCGCCGCCAAGGCCGATCGGAATCCCGCCGCGCATGCCGCGCCGATCCTCGATCTGCCCGGCACCAACTCCGCGTCGCCACTTCACGGCGCCGAGTGTTCCCGCAAGCCCTGTCCTCGAACCTCACACGGCGTTAACAGTGCCTGGCACCGTTACCTCACAGTGCCAGGCACTGTTTGGGAAGCGTCACGGATGCTCCACAAGGGTCAGGCTTCAAGGGCGCGGAGCTCGCGCTCGTAGCGGGCGAGCTTCTCGCGTTCGGCCTCGACCACCTCCGGCGCGGCGTTCGCGACGAAGCGCTCGTTGGCGAGCATCTTCCTCGAGCGCTCGACTTCCTTGTGCAGGCGCTCGATCTCGAGCTCCGCGTTGCCGTTTGCCTTCACGCGCTCGGGCCGCACGACGGCGTCGAAGATCACACGCTCCTCTGCCGTCATCTGCACGAGCACCTGCGAGCGGCGAAAGATGGCGGCTGCGTCCTGCACGCGCTGCAGCGAGTCCACGTCGTCCACCCAGCGGTCGTCGGGGTCCGGCCACGGCGCGGCGATCAGGCGCGTCGCCCGTGAGGGCAGATTCGTCCAGATCTCCTCCGTCACGTGCGGCATCACCGGGTGCAGGAGCTTCAAGAGCCGCTCGAGCGAGCCGAGCGCCGTCGCAAGCGTGTCGAAGTCGCCTTCTCGCAGCTGCGGCTTGATCGCTTCGAGGTACCAGTCGCAGAAGTCGTCGAACGTGAGCCGGTACAGCGCCTGCGTCATCGCCGCGAAGCGAAACGACTCGTAGTGCTCGTCGATCTCGGCGCGGGCGGCGTCGATGCGCGCGAGAATCCAACGCTCGGCGGACGTCGACGGCCGGATGCCCGGCTCGACCCCGTGCCCCTCGCACGAGGCGAGTAAGAGCCGCGACGCGTTCCAGAGCTTGTTCGCGAGCTTGCGCCCCTCCTGTACGAAGCCGTAGTTGAAGCGGACGTCCTGTGTCGAGGACATCTTCAGCAGCCCGTACCGCAGCGCGTCGGCGCCGTACTGCGCGACCACGTCGAGCGGGTCGATCCCCGTGCCGAGCGACTTGGACATCCGCCGCCCGTCCGGCGCGAGCACCGTCGCGTGGATGACCACGTCGGTGAACGGCACCTCCTCGAGCAGCTCGAGCCCGGAGAAGATCATCCGGTTCTCCCAGAGCCGGATGATCTCGCGCGCCGTCGTCTGCAGGTCGCCGGGGTAGAACGCCTCGAGATCCGGAGTGGGGTCAGGCCAGCCGAGCGTCGCGAACGGCCAGAGCGCCGACGAGAACCAGGTGTCGAGCACGTCCGTGCTGCGCGTCAGTTCCGTCGAGCCGCAGCGCTCGCACGCCGTCGGCGTCTCGCCGGCCGTCGCGGTGTAGTGGCCGTTCTCGCACTCCCAGAGCGGGAACTGGTGCCCCCACCAGAGCTGGCGCGAGATGCACCAGTCAGGCGCCTCCTCGAGCGAGCGGATGGCGAACTCGTGCTGCGACTCGGGGTGGTAGACGACGAGCCGCGCGCGCAGCGCCTCGATCGCCGGCTTCTTCAGCTCGTCCATCCGGCACCACCACTGCGGCGAGATCAGCGGCTCGATCCGGCTCTCGCAGCGCTCGCAGATCGCGATCGCGTGCCGGTACGGCTCCTGCTTCTCGAGCAGCCCCCGCTGGCGGCACCACTCGAGGATGTGCTCGCCCGCTTCCTCCTGCGTCATCCCGGCGAGCGGACCTGCGTGCGCGTTCATCCGGCCGTCGGGCCCGATCAGCATCGGCTCGGGCAGCGAATGGTCGCGGCCGATCTCGAAGTCCGTCGCATCGTGTCCCGGAGTGATCTTGAGCGCGCCGGAGCCGAACTCGATCTCGACGCGCTCGTCGGTGATCACGAGCACCGGCCGCTCGATGAACGGCACGATCACCTCGCGCCCGACCGCGTCCTTGTAGCGCTCGTCGTCCGGGTTCACCGCGACTGCGACGTCCGCGAGGATGGTCGCTGGCCGAACGGTCGCGATGGTGATCCCGCCGTCCCCGTCCACGAACGGATACGTGATGTACGAGAGCGTGTCGTCGACCTCCTTGTGGTCGAGCTCGAGGTCGGAGAGCGCGGTCTGGTGGTACGGACACCAGTTGATGATCCGGTTCGCGCGGTAGATCCAGCCCTTGTCGTAGAGGTGCTTGAAGTACGCGTAGACCGCACGCGTGTAGCCCGGGTCCATCGTGAAGCGCTCGCGCCGGTAGTCGAGCGACGCACCCATGCGCCGGAATTGGAACATGATCTTGCCGCCGTACTCGCGCAGCCACTCCCAGACGCGCGCCTCGAACGCCTCGCGGCCGAGCGCTTGGCGCGTCGTCCCTTCGACGTTCTCGAGGTACTTCTCGACCGCCGCCTGCGTCGAGATACCCGCGTGGTCGTACCCGGGCTGGAAGAGCGTGTTGTAGCCCTGCATCCGCTTGCGGCGGATCGCCGAATCTCCGAGCGCGAGCTGGAGCGCGTGGCCGAGGTGCAGCTCACCGGTGACGTTCGGCGGCGGGTGCGCGTCGACGAACCTGGTCCGCGACGGGTCGGGGTCGGCGTTGTAGAGGCCTTCCTCCTCCCAGGTGCGCTGCCAGCGCTCTTCGACGCCGTCGGGGCGGTAGAGCGTGTCCATACCGGTGAGGTCAGGCAGCGACTATGCGGCGAACTCTAGCCGAGACTACGGCTCGAACGTCTGCTCCAGAACGGGGTAGCCGGTCGGGCGAACGAGCTCGAGGCGGACGGGAGCGGCCGGCCCGCGCCACGCGAGCTCGCCCGACCAGGTGCTCCCGGGCACCAGCGGGGGAAGCTCGACTGCGCCCTGCGCCGAACCCGTGCTCCAGCGCAGCGTGTAGCCCCGGAGCGTGTAGCCCGGCAGGTCGGCACGCGTGCGCAGCTCCACGCGTGCTCCTCCGGGGACGAACGCGAACGAGGAGACCCGGGCGGGCGCGTACTCGGCGCGGATCCGGGCCCACGAGCCGCGCCGCTGCCGCTCTGCATCGACGACGCCCATGACGAAGCCCGACCGCGTGCGGTAGTCCTGGTACGTCCAGAAGATCGCGCCCACCACGAAGGGGCGCTCGCGGAAGACGTCCAGCTGATCCGTGATCAGCGCGCGCCGCTGCGCGTCGGCCGCCTCCGAGCCGGACGCCACGGTGTCGGGGACGACGTAGTACGACGCGCTGTCGAGCGTGGACGTCGCCTGCCCCACGAGTTCCTGCCAGCGCGGCTCGAACCCGAACTCGGAGACGATCACGGGTTTCTCCGGAAAGGCGGCGTGCACGCGGTCGAGCGCGGCGCCGAGCTCCTGCTTCGGCCCCGCCCACGTCCCGAAGTACTGGTTCATGAGAACGAAGTCCGCGAAGCGCGTCGCGTCGCTCCCGGGCGAGCCGTTGAGGCGGTTCGACGCGAACCCGACCGGACGAGAGGAGTCGAGTGCCTTCACCGCCGCGATCGCCTTACGGACGAAGTCGTAGCCCTGCGGAGTGTCCGACTCGATCTCGTTCGCGACGCTCCAGGCGATCACGGACGGGTGGTTGAGCTCGCTCTCGACCAGCTCGCGCAACTGAGCCCGTTCGAGCGCCTGGAGCCGAGGGTCTCCGAGCTGGTCGGCATCGAGCTGCCACGCGGGGACCTCCGGGATGAGCAGGATGCCGTGCCGGTCGGCGTAGTCGAGGACGGCATCCGACTGCGGGTAGTGCACCGGGCGCGTGAGGACCTCGTTCAGGCGCTTGAGGTCGTCGTAGTCGGAGTCGACGACCTCGGCCGGTTCGGCGAGCCCGTGCGCGGGCGAGTCCGCGTGCCGCGTCAGACCGACCAGGCGCACGGCTTCACCGTTCAGGAGGAGCCGGGCGTCGCGCAGCTCGACGGAGCGCACGCCGAAGCTCGTGCTCAGGCGGTCGAACAAGCGCCCGTCCTCTGTCACGGAACTCGTCAGCTCGTACAGCTCCGGATGGTCGAAATGCCACAGCCGCGGCGCGTCGAGCGTTAGCCGAAGGCGAGCGGTGCCGGTGCTGCCGTTCTCGACCGCGAGCGGAGTCGAGGCGGCCACGCCTTCCACGCTCGCCGTCACGACCCCGTCGAACCGCCTCCCCGTCGCGTTTCGCACTCGGACGAGTGCCTCGACGATCGCGGTGGACGCTCGGTCCTCACGGGTCAGGACCGGCGTGGCGACGATCCGTGCGTGAGCGATGTAGACGCGACTCGTGAGCTCGACGGACACGTCGCGGACGATGCCGCCGTAGTTCCACCAGTCGAACGACCAGTCGGGCGTCAGCTGCGCGGGGATCCGATCGCGTCTGCGACGGTTGTCGACCCGTACGAGCACGACGTTGGGCCGGCCCGGCCGCGCCACGTTCGTCACGTCGAGCTCGAACGGCGTGTAACCGCCCTCGTGGCGGCCGACGGCGACGCCGTTCACCCAAACTCGGGCCTCGTAGAAGACCGCGCCGAAGCGCAGCGCCACTCGTGCACCCGCCCCGCGGGGGAGTTCGAACGTGCGGCGGTACCACGCGATCCCTTCGTAGTCGCGGTACGCGGGCATCACGTTCCACGTGTGCGGAACGTCGACCCGTGTCCACTCGCTGCGGCCGTCGACTCGGAAGCTCCAGGCGCCGTCGAGCGAGAGCGACGTGCGTTCGACAGCCTTGGGCGCCGCAGCCGGTGCAGCCGCGCCCGCGAGCGTGAGGAGGAGCGCAGCGACGATCGCCCGCACCTACCGCTCCACGGCGGCGCCGGCCAGCGGGACGGCGAGCCCGGCGGCGCCGCGCTCGGACGTCTGCGCCGCGAAGCCCGTTCGCTCGAGCAGCTCGAGGCCGAGGCGGGCGCGCCGCACGCGCTCACGGCTGAGCGCCACGGTGACCGCGTCGAGATGTGTGCCCGACGGATACACGTCGGGCGCGTTGCGCAGCCCGAACTTCAGGTAGACCGGCGAGGCGACGCGGATCAGCTCGGGGATCTCGTGCAGGCGCACGAAGCCGCCGAGCGTGTCGGGCGATTCGACGTAGACGTCGAGCGGGAGGTCGACGGTCGCGCGGATCGCGGCGATCTGCGCGAGCGAGAGATCGGTCGGGAGGTTGATCGTGCTTGCGCCGAGCTCCGCGACGACGCGCGCGGTCGCAGGGTTCGCGACGGGGAGCATCACGGAGACCTTCGCCTGCATCTCGCGCGGTAGCTCGCCGGCCTCGCGCATCGCCGAGAACACCGAGAGGACACCGAGATCGGCAACGAGCACGCTGCGGAAGCCGTGAGCCGCCGCTCGACGAGCGTCGTCGAGTACCTGCACGACCTGCTCCTGTCCGCGCGCCGCGGGGGCGAGGACCGCGCCGGCCTGCGAGCGCGCCATCGCCGAGACGTCCCAGCCGGCGTTCGGCCGGGCGAAGAGGCTGACCTCGACGCGCTCGGCCGCCGCGAGCGCCGCCGTCGCGTCGAGCTCCGCATCCGTCAGCAGGAAGACGCCGCTGCCTTGCGAGACGCGGTGAACGGCGACGTCGAGCGCGGCCGCCTCCTCGAGCACGGCGGCAAGGCAGCGCGGCCCTTCGGTACTCGGGATCTCGACGCGGTACTGGGCCCCGTCGGGGAACCGCTTCTCCGAGGTCGGCAGAGTGTGCAGGTCGCCGGGCGGGAGGCCCATCGAGCTGAGGAACTCGCGCGTCACGCGGGATCCATGTAGACCGTCTTCCACTCGGTGAAGAAGTCCCGGGCGACCTTGCCCTGCTCGCGCGAGCCGCTGGAGCTCTCCTTCATGCCGCCGAACGGCACGTGGAACTCCAGTCCGGCCGTCTCCTGGTTCACCTTCACGACCCCCGCGCGGATCTCGCGCGTGAACCGCAGCGCCGTCCCGAGGTCGCGCGTGAAGAGCGCGGCCGTGAGTCCGAAGGGCGTGTCGTTGGCGAGTGCGACCGCCTCGTCGTAGCCGTCGGCCGGAAGAAATGCCGCAACAGGGCCGAAGATCTCGTCGCGGACGACTGCGCTTTCCCCGTTCAATCCAGAGAGCACGGTCGGTTGCACGAAATAGCCACCGCCCAGACCGTCCGCGCGTCCGCCGCCTGCATGCACGGTCGCGTGCTCGCGATGCGCGACGTCGAGGTAGCCGAGAACCGACTCGAGCTGGGCGTCCGAGACGAGCGGTCCGACCTTCGTCTGCTCGTCGAGCGGATCGCCGACCTTCCACGTTCGCGCGAGCTCCGCGACCCGCGCAGCGAGCTCGTCGTGCACGGAGCGCTCGACGATCACGCGGCTCGTCGCCGTGCACTTCTGCCCGGCGGACAGGAAGGCGCCGCGCGCGACCTGCTCCGCGGCCAGCTCGAGGTCGGCGTTCGCGAGGACGATCGCCGGGTTCTTTCCGCCGAGTTCCAGCTGCGCCTTCTTTCCGTGCTGGAGCGCCTCGAGCTGGACGTTCCGGCCGACCTCGTTCGAGCCCGTGAACGTGACCGCGGAGACTTCGGGATGGGTGACGAGCACCGAACCGACGACCGACCCGCGGCCGAGCACGACATTGAGCACACCGGGCGGCAGACCCGACTCCGCGAGCGCGTCGAAGAGGTGCAGCGAGGTCAGAGGGACGAGCTCCGCCGGCTTCCACACGACGGCGTTGCCGAACGCGAGCGCAGGCGCGATCTTCCACGCTGGGATCGCAAGCGGGAAGTTCCACGGGGTGATCGCGACGACGACGCCGACGGGCTCGCGGCGGCTGTACAGAAGCGTGGCCGGTCCTGCGCTCGGGTAGACGTCGCCCTCCGGCTCGAAGGTCTGGCCCGCGTAGTAGTGGAGGATCGCCGCGGCGCGACGTGTCTCGCCGACGGCTTCGGCGAGCGTCTTGCCCTCCTCGCGGGCGAACTCGCGTCCGATCTCGCCGGCGTCGCGCTCCAGCCTGTCGCCTGCGCGCCGCAAGACGTCACCGCGCTCCGACGGCGACGCCGCCCGCCACCCGCTGAACGCCGCGCGCGCGGCCTCGGCCGCTTCGGCTGCGATCGAAGCGTCCGCGAGCAGCGTCTCGGCGAGCACCTCGGACGGGCGCGCCGGATTGACGTCGCGCGCGCGCTCCGACCCGGCTCGAGCCTGCCCAGCGACGACGGACGAGAGCTCTCTCATGGCCCGCCCCGCGAGAAGAGGAACGGCCGAGCGCGCGAGGGAACGACCACGGCGACTTCGAGCCGCTCGCGCAGGACGGCGTCGACGAGCGCCCCGGGATGACCCGGGTTCGCTTCGAACATATCGAAGTGGATCGGAACGACGACCTCCGCGCCGGCCGCCTCCGCCACGTGCGCGGCCTCGCGCGGGTCCATGTTCCCGACGATCCCCTGCGCTTCGCGCTCCGCGTCACGGCCGTTGATCGGCAGGAGGGCGATGTCGACCTCGAGCTCGCGGAGCCGCTCCTCGAGGCCCTCGAATGGGATCGTGTCGCCCGCGTGGTAGACGCGCACTTCGCCGAGGTCGAAGACGTAGCCGAGGTAGCGATAGAGGCCGTCGGAGAGCTCGCGCCCGAACGTGTACGCGTCGCTCACCTCGATCCCGTGACAGGCCGGAACGGGATGGATCGTCAGTCCGTCGAGCTCGATCGCGCGCTCTGGTTGCGCACCGACGACGCGGCTCGCGTCGATTCCGAGCGCGATTGTCGCGTCGGCGAGCGGCTCCGGCACGACGATCACGGCATCGGGCGACGCTTCTGCGAGCTCCGGGAGTGCCTCCGCGTCGAAGTGATCCCAGTGCTCGTGCGTGCAGAGGATCGCGTTCAGGCCGCCGACCTGTCGCGGCGCGAACGGCGGCGGCACGAGCCGGTCAGGGTGCGGGCTCAGGAACGGATCGACGAGCACGTTCGCGTGCGAGCCGCGCAGCGCGACGGTCGCCTGCCCGAGCCACCAGAGCCCCGCCTCGCCCGTGCGCGGAGCGAGCTTCACGCCGGTCCGGGTCATGCTGACCCGTTCGGCAAGAGCTGGACCTTGAGCGCGCCGGCGGAGCGGTCGCCGAGCAATGCGAACGCCTCCCCGTGCCGCTCCAGCGGCAGGCGATGCGTGACGAGCCGCGCCGGATCGAGCTGCCCCTGCGCGAAGAGCTCGACCACCCAGCGCCACGCCGCGCGCGACGCGCCGAAAATCCCCTGCACGCGCAGGTTGCCGAGCGAGATCAGGTCGGCAGTCAGCGCGGGCTCGTCGATTCCCGAGATCCCCTCGAGGACGACCGTCCCGCCGCGCCGGGCGAGCCGAAGCGCCAGTTGCGCACCTTCGGGTCGGTTCGCCGCCTCGAAGACCAGATCGAATTGGCTCAGCGGGACGTCGCCGGCGACGTCGATCGTCTGGTCGGCCCCGAGCTCGCGCCCGAGGGCGAGACGCGCCGGACGCGTGCCGACCAGCGTGAGACGCGCCGGGGAGGTCAGGCGCAGAAGCGCGACCGCGAGCAGCCCGAGCGTGCCGGAGCCGACGACCGCGACCGACAGACCGGGGCGAAGGTCGGCCTCGAGCAGCCCGCCGGCGACGCACGCTGCCGGTTCGAGCAACGCGGCGGCCTCGAGGTCCGTCCCCGCCGGAAGCACGTGGACGAGCGAGGCCGGAACGCAGAGGAACTCCGCGCAGGCGCCCGAATGCGTGAACCCGGTCTCCGCGTATTCCGCCTCGCAGAGGTTCGTGAGCCCCTCGCGGCAGCGCGCGCACTCGCCGCACGCGCGGAAGCCCTCTGCGACGACCGGCGCGCCGCGCTCGATCCCGGTCACGCCCGCGCCGAGCGCTTCGACGGTCCCCGCCCACTCATGTCCCGGAATGATCGGGTAGCGGACGTACGGCGCGGGTCGCCGGCCCTCGAGGATCTCGACGTCCGAGCCGCAGATCCCGTTCGCCGCGACGCGAACGAGCGCCTCGCCGGCACCCGGCTCCGGTCGCGCGACGTCGGCGACGGCCGCGCTGAGCGGACGCTCGATCACGAGCGCCTTCACCGCGCGAGCTCCGCCTGGCGATACTGCCAGTCCTCGCGGAAGAGGTCGAAGTGGATCTCGCGCTGCGGATACTCGCGCACGACGTCCTCGTCGAGAACGACACCGAGGCCGGGCCCGGACGGCAGGTCGAAATACCCGTCGACGACCTCCGGGTTGCCGGGCGCCGCGGCCTTCACGTACGCCTCCGTGAAGTCGTTGAAGTGCTCGAGCACCTTGAAGTTCGGGATCGCTGCGCCGAGGTGGAGCGACGCCGCGGTGGAAACGGGGCCGCCGACGTTGTGCGGCGCCACCAGCACGTAGTACGCCTCCGCCCACGCGGCGAGCTTGCGCGTTTCCGAGATACCTCCGCACATGGTCGGGTCGGGCTGGACGACGTCGGCCGCCTGCAGCTCGAGCAGCTCCCGGAACTCGTGCCGCAAGTGGATGCGCTCACCCGACGCCACCGGGACGTTGACCTGCTCGGCGACCTTCTTCAGCGCCCGCAGGTTCTCGGGCGGAACGGGCTCCTCGATCCAGCCCGGATCGAACGGCGCAAGCGCATTCGCCACGCGCACGGCGGTCGAGGGCGTGAAGCGGCCGTGCATCTCGATGAACAGATCCGCGTCCGGCCCGATCGCGTCGCGAACGGCCTCGACTAGGCCGACCGAGTCCGCCAGCTGAGCGCGTGAGAGCTCGTATGACCCGGCGCCGAAGGGGTCGAGCTTGAGCCCGGCGTAGCCCTTCTCGATCACGCGCCGCGCCGCCTCGTGGAACTGCTCCGGCGTGCGCTCGACCGTGTACCAGCCGTTGGCGTATGCCTTGATCCGGCCACGCACCGGACCGCCGAGCAGGCGGTAGACCGGCTGCTCGAGCGCCTTGCCGACGATGTCCCAGCACGCGATCTCCACGGCCGCGATTCCGGACATCTCGATCTGCCCGGGACGGCCGTAGTCGCCGTGCCACATCCGCTGCACGAGCGCTTCGATCGCGAACGGGTCGGCGCCGATCACGTGGTTCGGCGCGGCCTCCGCGAGGTAGCCGAGCAGCGCCTCGGTGTGGTTGATCATGCGCACCTCGCCGACACCGTCGATCCCCTCGTCGGTCGAGACGACGACGAAGGTCAGGTTCCGCCAGGCGGTGCCGAGGACGAGCGGGCGGACGCCGGTGATCCTCACGCCCGCACCACCTCGGGCGCGAGCACCGCGAGGTCGTGGCCCGGGATCGTGACCGTCCCTTCGATGCGGTCGCCGGAGAGGAGATCGCGCCGCGGCTCGTCGAGGCGGATTTCCCGCGAACGCGAGCCGTGGTTGAACAGGAACAGGAGCTCACGCTCCTCGCCGATGCAGCGCACGGCCTCGACGCCTGGAGGCAGCTCGAGCAGCGAGACGCCGCTGCGGGCGCAGAGGTCCGCGTAGAGGCTCGCGAGCGTCACCGTGTCCGCGCAGCCCGCGAGGTACGTGGTCCCGCCGTGCGCGGTGACTGCCGGCGCACCGGTGAAGGGCCCGTCGGCGAACCGTGCAACCACGTCGGCCTCGTCGACCTCGAGCTCCTCGATCCAGCCGTGCAGCGCACCGCCGGCGCGCGCGCCGTCGGTTCCGCCGAAGCGCGCCTCGGCGCCCTCGTCGAGGCAGGCGTAGTCGACGACGTGCACGCCCGCGAGCTCGTCGAGCCACGCGGGCAGCGGTCGCTCCGGCACCGCGCCAAAGCGGTCCCGGACGCCCGTGCGCGGAGCCAGCACGAGCTCGCCGCCCGCAGCGACGAACGCCTTCAGCCGCTCCGCGATCGTCTCGTCGACGACGCGCAGGTTCGACGCGACCATGATCCGGTAGCGCGAGAGATCAGCCTGCGGCGAGACCACGTCGACGTCCACTCCGAGACTCTTCAGCGCAGCGTAGTGCGTGTGCACGGAGTCCTCGTAGGCGAGCGAAGCGTGCGTCGGCTGCACCTGCGCGGCGAAGCGCGAGTCGTAGTCGTGGAGAATCGCGACCGCGGCCGCAGGCGCGAGGCCGAAGAGCGTCTCCGCGAGCGGCTCGAGCTCGCGCGAGAGCGCCGCGACCTGCGCGTAGCGCGAACGGGTCTCGCCGTCCGCGTCCACGATCCCGTGCCAGTGCTGCTCGGTCCCGAAGCGGGCCGTCCGCCAGCGGAAGAATACGAGCGCCTCCGCGCCGTGCGCGATCGCCTGGAAAGCCCAGACGCGCAGCTCCTCGCGCGCGGGCGTCAGCAGCTGCTCCCAGCCGAGCGGCCCGACTTGCTGCTCCATCACCCAGACGCTGCGCTCCTTCAAGCCTCGCATCGCGTCGGCGCTGAGAGCGGGCGTCGCCCACCGCCGCTTCGGGTCGAGGACCGGATAGTTGTCCCACGAGACGAAGTCGAGCTCGCGCGCGAGCTCGTGGTAGTCGATCTCGGGGAAGCCGAAGCCCATCAGGTTCGTCGTCACGAACTGCCGCTCGTCGCAGTGGAGCCTGAGGATCCCGGCCTGCAGCGCCTGGTAGGCCACGTAGCTGTCGGAGACGAAGCGCCGGTAGTCGAGCGCGAGACCGGGATTCGGCGCGCGCGGCGCGATGTCCGGCAGCGGGATCTGCGACCACGCGTCGTACGTCTGGCTCCAGAACGCCGTGCCCCACGCGTCGTTCAGCGCGTCGAGCGAGCCGTACCGCTCGCGCAGCCAGTCCTGGAAAACCGCGGCGCACGTGTCGCAAAGGCAGCGCCCGCCGAGCTCGTTGTCGATCTGCCAGCCGAGCACGCGCGAATCGCGGCCGAACCGTTCGGCGAGCACGGTGACGATCGACTCCGTCGCGGCGTGGAACGCGGGCTGGTTCGGGCAGTAGTGGCGGCGGTGCCCGAACCGCACGCGCCCCTCGGGGCGCACCGGCAGGATCTCCGGGTGCTCATCGACGAGCCACGCGGGCGGCGCTGCCGTGGGCGTGCCGAGCACGACGTCGAGACCGCGCTCGGCGAGGATCCCGATCGCCTCGTCGAGCCATTCGAGGTCGAACTCTCTGCGCGACGGCTCGAGCGAAGCCCAAGCGAACTCCCCCAGGCGGACGATCGAGAGGCCGGCGTCGGCCATCAGCGAGGCGTCGAGTTCCCAGCGCCCGCGCGGCCACTGCTCGGGGTAGTACGCGACGCCGAGCCGGACGCGGCTCATGCCTTCACCGCGCCGCTCATGATCCCGGCGAAGAGCCGCCGCTGGAGCACCAAGAAGACGACGAGCAGCGGCAGCACGCTGATCACCGAGCCGGCCATCAGGAGGTCGAACGCCGTGCGTCCCGGAGGCCCCTCGAGCGAGTTCAGCATCACCGGAATCGTCTGCTTGTGGTCCGAGCGCAGGACGGCGAGCGGCCAGAGAAAGTCATTCCAGCTCGCCATGAAGAAGATGATCCCGAGGCTCGCGAGGCCCGGGACCGCGAGCGGCACGACGACCTTCCAGAAGATCTTGAACTCGGAGGCGCCGTCCACGCGCGCTGCGTCCAGCAGGTCGTCGGGGATCGACATCATGTACTGCCGCATGAAGAAAATCCCGAACGCGTTCGCCGCACCCGGGACGATCAGCGGCCAGAACGTGTCGATCCAGTGGAAGGTGTTCCGCATCATGATGAAGAGCGGAACGATCACGACCGCGAACGGGATCGCGAGCGTACCGAGCACGAACACGAACAGCAGGCGCCGGCCGGGGAAGTCGAACTTCGCGAAGGCGTAGCCGCCGAGCGAGCAGAAAAAGACCGCGAGCGTCGTGGCCGCACTCGCGACGAAGAAGCTGTTGCCGATCTTTCGCAGCGCGCCGAACTTCTCGAACAGCGTCGTGTAGTTGTCGAGCGTCCAGTGCTGCGGCAGGAACGTATCTCCCGCGAAGATCTCGCTGAAAGGCTTCAGCGACGAGCTGAGCATCCAGACGAAGGGGAAGACCATGAACACGGAGACCCCCGCAAGCAGCACGTACGCGGCGAGCTTGGGGAGGAGGCGATTCGATCCGACCGGCATCAGAGGCCCCGCGCCGGCGCGGTATCACGGCGGCTGATGAGCAGGAACTGGACGACCGTGACGACGACGATGATCGCAAAGTAGGCGTAGCTCATCGCGGCCGCGTAGCCGTACTGGAGGTACTCGAAGGTCGCGTTGAAGATGTCCATCACGGGCGTCTGGGTCGCACGCACGGGTCCGCCGCGCGTTAGCACGAACGGCTCCGCGAACATCGAGAACGTGCCGATGATCGACAGCGTCACTGCGAAGACGATCTGCGGGCGCAGGAGCGGCAGCGTGATCCTGCGGAAGACCTGCACGGCGTTCGCGCCGTCGACGCGGGCGGCGTCCGTCACCTCCTGCGGGATCGTCTGCAATCCCGCGAGCATGATCAGCATGTTGTAGCCCAGCCAGGCCCAGATCATCAGCAGCCCGAGCGTCAGGCGCGCCCACCAGGGGCTGTCGAGCCAGGCGACGGACGGAGCGCCGACGGCGCCGAGCGCCCGGTTCGTGAACCCACTGTCGGTGTCGAAGATGAGCCGGAACGTGTAGCCGGCCGCGACCATCGACGTGATGTGCGGCAGGAAGATCAGCGCCCGCCAGAGTCCCTGCAGCCGGAGGTAGCCCGCGTTCAACACGACCGCGAGCACGACCGCGAGGAACGTCATCAGCGGGACGTAGAGGAAGAAGATGATCGCCGAGTTCTTCATCGATCCCCAGAAGAGCTCGTCGCCGCGCAGGAAGCGGTAGTTCTCCGCCCCGACATACAGCTTCGGGCCGAGCCCCGACCACTCGTGGAAGCTGAGGAAGAGCGAGAAGAAGATCGGGTAGACGAGGAAGAGGCCGAAGAGCACGAAGAACGGCGAGATGAAGAGGTACGGCCAGGCGTAGCGCCGTCCGCGCGTGGCCCAGCGAACGCGGCTCGCGCCCCGGGGTCTCGCGGCCTCTCTCGGTTGGGTCGTCGTCGCCATTCGCGGTCACCGACGCCTCGGACGCGCAGGAACTGGGCGAAAGTATCCCGCGCGCCCGAGTGAGCGTCAGCTTCTACGGGCGGTGCGTCCTCTGCCGGATCGCGCGTGCCGCGTTCGAGAGCGCCTGCTTGGCGCTCTGCCGGCCGAGCGCGTACTTCTGAATCTCCGTCTGCATCAGCGAGTTCATCTGCTGGTAGTCGGAGCTGTAGACGCCCGCCTTGGGGATCTTCTTGGAGATGTCGACGAACAGCTGACGCACCTTCTGGCCGCCGAAGTACGGGTCGCCCTCCTTGAACAGCGGCGTCCGGTACGCGGACTGCAACCCGGGGAAGAGATCCGTCTTCGCGTAGATCTGAATCTGCACGTCCGCGCGGCCGAGGTGGTACTGGATGTAGTTCCAGGCGGCCGACTTGTTGTTGCTCTGCTGGAAGATCGCGAGTGCGGAGCCGCCGTCGTTCGCGGCGCGCGAGCCGCCGGGCTTCCAGGCCGGCAGCCGGAAGACGCCCCACTTGCCGTTCGCCTTCGGTGCGATGAAGCTCTTGAAGAACGTCCCCATCCACACCGCTTCGGGAATCGTCGCGACCTCGCCTTCCTCGAACGCCTTGTACCAGGGGTTGGTCCACCACTCCTGGTTCAGCGCCAGTCCCTGCTTCCAGAACTTGCCCATGTACTCAAGCGTCCTCTGGATCCGCGCGTCCTTGTCGAGGATGACGGCGCCCTTGCCGTTCACGTAGCCGAGGCCCTGCTGCCAGAGCAGGATCTCGAACAGGCGCGCGTCGTTGCGCGCAGTCGGCTGCGGCCACATCGGAACGCCCGTCGTGCGCTTGATCTTCAGCGCCGCCTGGTAGTACTGCGCCCAGGTGTTGATCTTGTTCGGGTTGACGCCCGCGCGCCGGAAGACGTCACGCCGGTAGAACACGGCGACGGGGCCGCCGTCCCACGGCATCGCGTAGATGCGGCCGTTGCGGGTCGCCTCCTTCCAGCGGTACGCGGAGATCAGTTTGCGGTACGGCTTCACGCGGCTCGTCACGTCCGCGAGCGCGCCGAGCTTGACGAACTGGGCGAGATGCGAATCCTCGACGAGCGAGACGTCGGGCGCGCCCGAGCCCGCGGAGATGGTGAGCTGGATCTGCCGGTACGTCTCGCTCGGCGAGCGGACGACGTACTTCAGCTCGATGTCCGGATGCTTACTCTTGAATCCCTCGTCAACGAGCTTGAGCCCGTCGATCGCGACGCCCCAGCCCCAGATCGTGAGCGTCGTGTCCTTCGTCGCGTTCGGGCCTGCGGCCGTCCGCATCGCGGGGCTCCCGCCGACGGAGACCAGGAGCGCCAGGGCGGCGACCAGGCCGACCACGAACAGTCGTCGTGTGGCGCGGTGCTTCGACATCGATCCTCCTGCCTTCGAATGTGACCGGTAACATTAGGTTGCTGGCTCTTGCCTGTCAAGGTTTGAGTCGCAATTATGTGACCGATCACTATGAAGAGGCCCACGATCCGCGACGTTGCCGCCCTGGCCGGGGTCTCCCACCAGACGGTCTCCCGCGTCCTCAACGACCAGGAGAACGTGATCCGGCCGACGCGCGAGCGCGTCCTGGCGGCGATCCGCGAGCTCGGCTACGTCCCCAACCCGAGCGCCCGCAGCCTCTCCTCGAACCGCCTGCACACGCTCGGCGTGGTGACGACTGACATCTCCGACTACGCCTTCAGCCAGGCGATCGCCGGCGCCGAGGCCGAGGCGCGCCGGCGCGGCCTCTTCCTGATCATCGGGAGCGTCGAGGAGGAGGCGCAGGGCGACGAGCGCGCCTACCTGCGCCTGATGCTCGAGCGCCGCGTGGAGGGGCTGATCGTCGCCGGACCGACGCACCTCGAGAGTGACTGGCTCCTGCACCCCCTCGCGCATCGGCTGCCGATCGTGGCGATCACCTCCGAGCTCGTCGTCCCGGAGGTGAGCGTGGTCGACGTCGACAATCAGCGCGGCGGGCGCGAGGCGACGCTCCACGTCATCGAGCACGGGCATCGCGCGGTGGCGACGATCACGGGACCGCTCGAGTGGCGCTCCGCGCGCGAACGACTCGACGGGTACCGCGACGCGCTCCGAACGGAGGACATCGCCGAGGTGCCGGGACTCGTCGAGCACTGCCCGGACTGGACCGTGGAAAGCGGCCGCGAGGCGGCGCGCCGCTTGCTCGACTCCGGCCGGCCCTTTACCGCGCTCTTCGCGCAGAACGACCTCTTCGCGCTCGGCGCGATCAGCGAGCTCCGCTCACGCGGCCTCGACGTGCCCCGCGACGTCTCCGTGGTCGGCTACGACGACATCCCGGTCGCCCGCTATCTCGATCCGCCCCTGACGACGATGAGCCAGCCGATCCGCGACGTGGGCGCCCTCGCCGTGCGCCTCGTCGTCGAGCAGCTCAGTGCAGACGGCGGCGCGTCGCACGGGGAGCGGGGCAGGCACCTGCTGCGCGCGCCGCTCGTCGCGCGGGGGACGGTCGCGCGTGTCTAGCCGATGCCCTTCGCGCGCAGCTCCTGGCGTGCGCGATCGCTCTTCTCGAGCTCGAGCCCCATGCCGCGGAGCACCTCGGGCGTCTTGCTGAACTGGACGTCGCGGTAGTCGACGACCTGGACGTGGTTGCCCCACGGGTCGCGGAAGTCGAGCGAGGGCGGACCGGAGACCTGGACGCCTGCCTCTTCGAGCGCGCGGCGCACCGCTTCCTTGTCGTCGACGACCAGGCCGAAGTGCCGGCTCTGGTCCGGCGGCTGCGTCCGGCCCTGACCGAACGCAAGGAACTGGTCGCCCATGTCGACGAACGCCATCCCGCGCGACCGCCCGCGGAAGCTGAGCTCGAAGAAGCGGCCGTACCACTCGAGCGCCTCCTCGACGTCGCCGACCTCGAGCGCGACGTGGTTGATCCCGACGAGCTTCGCCACCGCTACGAGCACCCGACGAACGTCGTGAAGGACTTCGTCTCGGGGTCCTTCCAGACGTAGAGGCAGAACGCTTTCGTCCGGTCCTTGTACTCCCACGCCTCCTGCCCCTCCAGCGTCGACTTGAGCAGGTCGGCGTCGTCCAGCTCGTCCTTCGTCGGCAGCAGCTGGGTGTACGGCCGGCCCTGGGGATCGAAAGGCGAGACGCTCAGCACGCTGTTCCGGAGCCCGTCGCTCGCCAGGATCTTCTTGGCGTCATCCTCGGTGTAGCCGCCCCACTTCTCGCCTCCGCCGCAACCGGCGAGCACGAGAAGGAGGAGGAGAACGGTGAGCCGCTTCATTCGGAGGGTAAGACGAGGCCGCGGGCCCCTATGTTGCCGAATCGAGTTCGGGTCAGGGCGCAGCGGTCTCGACCGAGGTCTCGCGCTGTTCGGCGATCAGCTCCCGGTACCAGTGGAAGCTCTCCTTCGGTATCCGCTCCAGCGTCGGGTAGTCCACGTAGACGAGGCCGAAGCGCTTCCAGTAGGCCCACGCCCACTCGAAGTTGTCGAGTAGCGACCAGACGAAGTAGCCCTTCAGCGGCACGCCGGCGATGCGTGTCCGTCCGACCGCGCCGATGTAGGCCTCGAGGTACGCCTGGCGCTCGGTGTCGCGGATGCGGCCGTCGTGGCCCCGGACGTCAGGGTACGCGGCGCCGTTCTCGGTCACGTAGATCGCTTTGGGCTCGTAGTCCGCGCTCAGGCGCACGAGCATGTCGTGCAGCCCTTCGGGCGCGACTTCCCAGTCCATGTCGGTGTACTGCGCGGTCGGGTTCCGGACGAAGATCGGCCGCCCGCCGTCCGGATCGGCTCGCACGACCGAGCGCGTGTAGTTGTTCACGCCCACGAAGTCGATCGGCGCGGCGATCGTCGGCAGGTCGTCCTCGACGCCGTCGGGCACGTTGTCGCCGAAGAACTGGAGCATGTCCTCGGGGTACGAGCCGCGGAACACGGGGTCGAGGAACCAGCGATTGTTGAACCCGTCGACCTGATGCGCCGCCTCGGCGTCCGCCGGATCCGAAGACGCCGGGTAGACATGGTCGAGGTTGAGCGTGATCCCGACCTGCGCGCCGGGCGATTCCCGCCGGAGCGCCTCGACTGCGAGCCCGTGCGAGAGCAGCAGGTGGTGCGCCGTCGCGAGCGCGTCCGCCTCCGACTTGCGGCCGGGCGCGTGGTGTCCCCAGCCGTAGCCGACCCAGGCGTGCACCCACGGTTCGTTGTGCGTGATCCAGAAGCGCACGCGGTCGCCGAGCCTGCGCGCCACGACGTCTGCGTAGTCGACGAACGCTTCCGCGGTGGCCCGCACGGGCCAGCCTCCGCGGTCCTCGAGCGCCTGCGGCGTGTCCCAGTGGAAGAGCGTCACGAACGGCGTGATCTCGTTCGCGAGTAGCTCGTCGACAACGCGGTCGTAGAAGTCGAGCCCCTGTTCGTTCACCCGCCCGCGCCCCTCGGGCAGCACGCGCGGCCATGCGATCGAGAACCGGAACGCGTCGAGACCCAGCTCGCGCATGAGCGCGACGTCTTCCGGATACCGGTGGTAGAAGTCGCACGCGACCGAGCCGTCGTCGCCGTTGCGGACTTTTCCAGGTGTGGCACAAAAGCGGTCCCAGACGCTCTCGCCGCGGCCGTCCTCCCGCGCCGCGCCCTCGATCTGGTACGAGGCCGTCGCCGCGCCCCAGACGAAGTCGGAACCGAAGTTAGTGGAGATGTTCGACACGGTCTTCCTCTCGGTCGATGGTTGCCGGTGCGGTGACGTGACAGCGGGCGCTGTGGTGCAGCCGCGCCGCCACGAGCGTTGGTGGAACGGACGAGCAGACGTCGATCGCGAGCGGGCAGCGGTCGACGAAGCGGCAGCCACTCAGGAGGTCGACGGCGCGACGACGCGGACGAGCCTCGAGGCGCTTCCCCGCCAGCCCGATCTCGGGATCGGGGACCGCCGAGAGGAGGAGCCGCGTGTACGGGTGCAACGGCTCCTGGAGGACCGACTCGGTCGGGCCCTGCTCGACGATCTGCCCGGCGTACATGACGAGCATCTCGTCGGCGACGTAGCGCGCGCTCGCGATGTCGTGCGTGACGTACAGGAACGCGATGTCGAGCTCCTCCTTCAGCTTCACCATCAGGTTCAGGATTCCGATCCGGATCGAGACGTCGAGCATGGAGATCGGCTCGTCGGCGAGGAGCACGGTGGGCTCGACGGCGAGCGCGCGGGCGATCGCCACGCGCTGGCGCTGGCCGCCCGAGAGCTGGTGCGGGTACTTCGCCGCGAACTCTTCCGGCGGAACGAGCCCCACCGTGCGGAGCAGCTCGTGCACGTGGGCGCGGACGTGCTGGCGCTGCGCGAGGCGATGGATTAGGAGGGGCCGCATGATGTGATGCTCGACCGTCTTGACGGGGTTGAGCGAGCCGAAGGGATCCTGGAAGATCATCTGCACCCGCGAGCGGTAGCGGAGGAGCTCCGGGCGTCGAGCGTGTCCTGTCGCGTCGCGGCCGTCGAAGATGATCTCGCCCGCGGTCGGGTCGTAGAGCCGGGCGAGCAGCTGCGCGACCGTGCTCTTGCCGCTTCCGCTCTCGCCCACGAGTGCGGTGATCCGGCCGGGCCGCAGCGTGAACGAGACGTCGTCGACGGCGTGGATGCGCGCGCTCTTCGACCAGAAATGCGCGCGCGGGCCCGCGAAGTGCTTCGTCAGCTTGCGCACCTCGAGCGTCGCGTTCATGCCTGCGCCTCCACGAGGTGGCACGCCACGAGGTGTCCCGGGGCGACTTCCCGAAGCTCCGGCTTTACGGTCGTCTGCCGCTCGTAGAGCGCCTCGCCGGGGATGCAGTGCGGGCAGCGCGGATGGAAGCGGCAGCCCGCAGGCGGGCGCGCGAGGTCGGGCGGCGATCCCGGAATGCCGGTCATGCGCTCGAGCGGGCCGGTCAGCGGTGGGAAGGAGCTCATCAGCCCGACCGTGTAGGGATGACGCGCGCTGCGAAACAGCGCCTCGGCGGGCGCGACCTCGACGAGCTCGCCGGCGTACATGATCGCTATGCGGTTCGCGAACTCGAGCAGCAGCGACAGGTCGTGCGTGATGAACAGCACCGCGAAACCGAGCTCGCGCTGCAGCTCCTGGACCTGCTGCAGGATCTCGCGCTGCACGACCACGTCGAGAGCGGTCGTCGGCTCGTCCATGACGACGAGCTCGGGCCGAAGCGCGAGCGCCATCGCGATGATCACGCGCTGCCGCATGCCTCCGGAGAGCTCGTGCGGGTACGCGCGTACGCGACTGCGCTCGATGCCGACGACCTCGAGCAGGTCGGCCGCGCGCTCGAGCGCGTCGCGCTTCCGCACCGGCTCGTGCGCGCGCATCATGTCGACGAACTGGTCACCGACGCGCAGCACGGGATTGAGCGCGTTCATCGCGCTCTGGAAGACGAGCGAGACGTTCCGCCAGCGGAACCGGCGAAGCTCCGCGTCGCTCAGCATCGCCAGGTCGCGCCCGCCGAAGAGGATGCTGCCCTCGGTCAATTGCGCCGGATAGCGGAGGATCTGCATCAGCGCGTGGGCGACGGTGCTCTTGCCGCAACCCGACTCGCCGGCGAGCCCGACGATCTCGCCCGGAGCGATCGAGAGGTTGACGTGGTCGACGGCGCGGACCTGCCGCTCGGAGCCGACGTAGTCGACGACGAGCTCTCGCAGCTCGACGAGTGTGCTCTGCTCCTGCGTCACGGTCACGGGCAGAGTCTCCACCACAAGCGTCACGCCGAGCCTTTCGGCAGGCGGCGCCGCGGCGGCCGCTGCCGCAGGCGCGGGTTCGAGAGCTCGTCGATGCCGTAGTTGATGAACACCAGGGCGGCCACGGTGATCGCGAGCGCGAGGCCCGGGAAGAAGAAGTGCCACCACTCGCCCTGGAGCACCGCCGAGTTGTTCTGCGCCCAGTACATCGTCACGCCCCAGGTCGTCTTGTTCACGTCGCCGAAGCCGAGGAACTCGAGACCCGCCTCGAAGAGGATCGACAGGTAGAAGACGAAGAGGAAGCCCGCCGCAATCCGGCTGATCATGTTCGGCATCACCTCGCCGAAGACCGTCCGGAGCGTCGACTCCCCCGCGACCTTCGCCGCGCGCACGAAGTCGCGGTTCCGCAGCGAGAGCGCCTGGCTGCGGAGAACGCGGGCCTCGAGCGCCCACGTCGTCGAGCCGAGGATGAGGATCATCACCATCGGACCTCGGGAGGGTACGAACGTCTGCAGGACGATCAGCAGCGGCAATACGGGAATGACGAGGAAGACGTTGGTGAAGAGGTTGATCACGTCGTCGATCCAGCCTCCGCTGTAGGCGGCGAGCAGGCCGAAGAACACCGCGAGGAAGGTCGAGATCACGGCCGCGGACGCGCCGATCGCGAGCGAGGTTCGCGCGCCCCAGATCACCTGGGCGAACACGTCGTAGCCCTGATCGGTCGTCCCGAACGGGAAGTGGCTGGACGGCGGCTGTCCCGGCAGACCGACGATCTCGGACGGGCTGTTGCGTGCGATCAGCGGCGCGAAGAGCGCCGAGAGCACGACGACGGTGAGCAGGATCAGCCCGAACATCGACTGCCGGTTGCTGAGCAGCAGGCGCGTCCAGTTGGGGACGCCGACGCGGCGTCGCGGTGTCGCGAGCTCGGCCAGCGTCGACATCAGGAGGACCGGACCCGCGGATCGAGGATGACGTAGAGGACATCCATGATCAGGTTCGCGACGAGCACGCAGAGCGCGAAGACGAGCAGCAGCGCCTGCGTGAGCGGATAGTCCGATCCGAGCGCAGACTGCTGCAGCGTCAAACCGACGCCGGGATAGCTGAACACGTACTCGATGAAGATCAGGCCGCCGACGGCCGAGCCGAACAGCGTGGCGAAGCCCGTCAGCGGGGGCAGGATCGCGTTGCGGCCGGCGTACATCGTCATCACGCGCGAGTCGCGCAGGCCCTTCGCGTGCCCCATCGCCACGTAGTCCTCCGCGACCGTGTTCACCATCACGTTCCGCATGCTGAGCAGCCACCCGCCGGCGTAGACGAAGATGATCACGAGCAGCGGCAGCTGCGCGTGTCGAAAGGCGTCGGTCAGGAATGCCCACGTGAACGCGGGTTGGATCTCGCTGCTGTACGCGTGCTGCACGGGGAACCACCCCGCCTTCAGCCCGAGGAAGTAGACCGCGACGAGCGCGGTGAAGAAAGCGGGGAACGCGGCCAGCGAGATCAGCGTCGGCGTGAGCACGTTGTCGACGATCCCGCCACGCCGCCACGCCGCGATCATCCCGAGGCCCACTCCGAGCAGGAACGCGAGGATGAACCCGGTCCCGACGAGGAAGATCGAGTACGGGAGCGTGTTCGCGATCACCTCGCTGACGGGCGCGGGGAAGTTGGACGTCGAGACGCCGAAGTTGCCCGTGAGCACGTGCGCGAGGTAGGTGGGATACGCCCGGATCAGCGACTCGTCGTCACCGCCGAGCACGGCCCGCAGGTTCTCGACCATGTGCGGGTTCGCCTGCAGTTGGGCCGGCGGCAGCCGCGAGACGAGGCCGTCGAGCGGAGAGCCGGGAGCGAGCCGCGGCAGCAGGAAGTTCAGCGTCAGCGCCCCCCAGAGGGCGACTGCGTAGAACATCAGGCGACGGAGGAGAAAGCGCATGGGAGTCGAGAGTACGCCGGGCGGGCGGCTCGCGCGAGCCGCCCGCCCGGCCTCTGGAGGAGAGGCCTGCTAGCCCGCTGACTCGCCCGGGCAGATGCGCGTGAGCGTCACCATGTTGTCCGGGAAGTTGTTGAAGATCGGCTGTGCGTAGTAGTTCTTCGGCGTCGGGAAGCAGTGGAAGTACTTCGTGCTGTACGTCGACCACTGCGGCCCGATGAAGAGCGGGATCATCGGGAACTTCTGCAGCCAGAGCGCCTGCATCTGCGCCGCGATCTTCTTCTGGCCCGACAGGTCCAGCGTGTTCTTCCACTTGTCGAGCAGCTTCGTCGCGGTCGCGTCCCAGAAGTGCGCGTAGTTCCCGGTGGTGACGCCGTCCTCGCCCGGCGGTACGTACGCGTTCCGGGAGAGGTGCGAGAAGAAGAACCCGTACGGAGACGCGGCCGAGGCGGTCTGCCAGAGCAGCGTCACGTACTTCGTGCTCGTCGCGAACGGGAACCACTCGCCCCAGCCCGGCTCGAGCTTCACGCTGGCGTCGATGCCGACGTCCTGCAGGTTCTTCGCGATGATCTGCAGCGAGGCGACCCAGTCGGACCAGCCCGCGATCACGTGGATCTGGAAGCCGACGCGGTTTCCGCGCGGGTCGTAGAGGTCGCCGCTCTTATAGGTGAAGCCGGCGTTGGTGAAGACCTTCTTCGCGGCCGTCGGGTTGTAGTTCGCGAGCTGCTTGGCCGCAGCCTGTACTGACTTCGAGGGCTTCCACGTCGGGAACATCCCGTGGATGCCGATCGCGTCGGTGGGCGGCGCGTAGCCGTACTCGCCGAGCTTCGAGACTTTGTTCCGGTCGATCGCGCGGCTGACCGCCTTGCGGAACTGGACCATGCTGTACGGGTACTTCGACGTGTCGAAGAAGAGACCGATCGGGTACGCCGTCGTCGAATAGAAGGCGTGGAAATGACGCCGGTCGTGTGCGATGTACGCCCGCTCGACGTTCGGCACGAAGTTGTGCGTCCAGTCGGCCTGTCCGTTCACGATCTGGACGAGGGCAGCGTCGTTCGAGGCTGCGCGGATGTATTCGAGGCACTGGATCCTGGGCGCGCCCTTCTTCCAGTAGTTCGGGTTCTTGCTGAGCACATAGTCCTGCGTGTTAAAGCGGGTGACACGCGTGAAGGGACCGGAGCCGACCGGGTTCGTGTTCAGGAACTTGTTGATGTCGGCGATCTTCGAGAAGACGTGCTTCGGGACGACGAACTGTCCGTTCAGCGTCGCGCCGATGAACTGCGAGTCGCGCGTCTTCAGCCGGATCACGACCGTCCTCGAGCCCTTGGTGCGTACCGAGGCGATGTTCGTCCCCGGGCGGGTGAAGCCGACGATGTCCATCGTCGGGTCCTGCTTGCCCGCCGTGAGGCTGTACTGGACGTCTGCCGCGGTCAGCGGCCTTCCGTCCGACCATTTGACGTTCGGCCGGATCGCGAGCGTGAGGGTCTTGCCGTCGCGACTCCAGGAGAGCTCCTGCGCGAGCCAGCGGTACTGCTTCCCGCCGCCGGCCGGCGTCGTGATCACGAGCGGCTCGTACATGCCGCCGCGCACGAACGACGAGCTCGGGATGCCCTGGATGTACGGGTTGAAGTTGCGAACGAACGCCGGATCGCCTGAGCCGGTCGCGACGAGGCACCTGTGGGCGGCGGCGGCGGTCGAGGTCGGCGCGATGTTCCCTCCTGCAGAGGTCGCGGCTGACGCGGACTGGAGTGCGAGTGCCGCGAGGCCGAGCATCGAGACGAGGAGCGCCGCGCGGATCGAGCGGGGTGAACTGCGCATGAGCCTTCCTTTCTCCCCGCCACCGCGGGCGGGTTTCCGTCCCTCCCGGGATCTGTTCCGGAAACGATTACAGGCCTTTCAGGCTAAGTCAAGGCCTTTATGGACGTCTTACGCGGAATTTCAAGAGGATTTGCGGAAACGTTGCCGGTTTCATGCTTCAATGCGTCCCATGGCCGCACCGGAACGAGATGGGAGGGGGCGCGCGAAGGCGACGATCCGCGACATCGCGAGTCTTGCGGGCGTCTCGATCGCGACCGTCTCCCGTGTCCTCAACGACCGGCCGGACGTCGCGCCCGAGACCCGGGAAGCCGTCCTTCAGGTCGTCCGCGAGCACGGGTTCAGCCTCAACCGCGGCGCCCGAGGACTCTCAGCGGGCCGCACGGGGATTGTCGGGGTCACGCTCCCGTTCGTCCACGCGGCGTATTTCGCGTTCATCCTCTCGGGCATCACGGAGGCGCTCTACGAGCAGGACATGCGCGCGGTCCTCTGCCCGACCCTCCACGAGCACGACCGCGAGGTCACGCTGCTGGAGCGCCTGATGCGCGGCACGACGGACGGCGCAGTGCTCATGCTTCCGCAGGAGTCGGCGGAGGAGCTGCGCGCGCTCCAGAGCCACGGCTACCCGTTCGTCGTCGTCGATTCGCGCCACCCGCTCCCGGACGACGTTCCTTGCGTGACTGCCGCGCACACGGCCGGGGCGAAGCGCGCGACCGGGCACCTCCTCGGGCTGGGGCACAAGCGGATCGGCGTCGTCACCGGGCCGCAGGGATGGTCGGCGACCGAGGAGCGGCTAGCCGGCTATCACGCGGCGCTCGGCGCGGCAGGCGTGCTGCGCGAGCCCGAGCTCGAAGTCGAGGGCGACTGGCTGATCTCCGGCGGTTTCGACGGGGCGGAGCAGCTCCTCGATCTTCCGAAGCCGCCGACGGCGATCTTCGCGTTCAACGACAACATGGCCGTCGGCGTCCTGCAGGCGGCGCGCACGCGCGGCTTCCGCGTGCCGGAAGACCTGTCGCTCGTCGGCTTCGACGACTCCGAGCAGGCGTCGATCGTCACGCCCCCGCTGACGACGGTTCGTCAGCCGCTCGCCGAGATGGGGCGCATGGCGACGAGCCTGCTCACGCGCCTGCTCGAGCGCCAGCGCGTCGAAGCGCTGCGCGTTCAGCTTGCCACGAAGCTCGTCGTGCGCGAGTCGACCGCGCCGCCGGCGCGGTAATCAGCAATCGCTCGTCCGAAAGCGCGCTCGGATCTACCCGCCCGGGCGCGCGTCGGGCATGTCTCAACGCGCTGGGCCCGTCCCCACGTGTGGGGACAGGCACCGTCGCGAAACTGTGACGCGCTCTCCACAACTCAGCTCTCCGAGCACGATCGCGCAGCGCGCCACGGGGACAGACCCCGCAGTACGCGCAGCCTCATCACAGTGCGGCTTCTCGAAATCCGTTCGCTCGAACAGTCCATACTCCTCCTGAAACAAGAGGAAGGGGGAGAAGCATGGCAAGACGTTGGATCGTCGCTGCGGGCGGAGCGTGCTTCCTTGTCGCTGCGGCGCTCGCCGGTGCGACGCCGAACGGGAGCGATACGCTCGTCACCGTCGGCAGCCCGCCGAGCCCGTTCCCGCAGAACAAGCAGAACGAACCGGCCGCGGTCGTCAACCCCGCGGTGCCGAACATCGCCGCCGCCGGGGTGAACGACGAGATCGACCTCGAGGCCTGCAACAACCGCCGCGATGTCGACTGCCCGTTCACAACGGGAGTCGGGATCTCCGGTGTCTACTTCTCGGACGACGGCGGCTCGACGTGGATGCAGCCGACGTACACCGGCTGGACGGCGAGAGACTGCCTGGGCCTCGTGGGTACATCGACGGCCCCGGCCGACAACTGCGACCCGCACATTGGTCCGATCGGCACGCTGCCTCGGTACGTCGAGAAAGGACTCGTTGCGGACGGCGACCCGGCAGTCGGATTCGGCCCGCGTATGGGCGCCAACGGGAAGTTCTCCTGGGCGAACGCGGCGCTCTTCTCCGACCACGAGATGGTCGCCGTCGACGACGCGTCGTCGAGTCCGTTCTTCGGCAACGTGTACGTCTGCAGCGCGGCGTTCCGGAGCCAGGAGATCGGCGGCTTCCCGGAGCCGATCGTGTTGAGCAGCTCCTCCGACGGCGGCGACACGTGGAAGACGACGCAGGTCTCGCCGGCGTTCAACAACAACACGATCCCGGGTCGTCAGGACTGTCAGGTGAACACGGACAGCAAGGGAACCGTGTACGTCTTCTGGGACGGAACCGATTCGCAGACCAAGACAGCGGCGATCTTCATGATCCGCTCGTTCGACGGCGGGAACCACTTCGACCGGCCCGCGCAGATCGTGACCCACTTCGAGACGGCCGGTCTTCCCGACCCCGATAACTCGGGCAGCCTGACGTTCGATGGGATCGCAGGAGCACGCGACGGATCGTTCCCGACCGTGGACATCGCCAACGGAGCGCCGACCGGCGCGGGGGCGACCGACCAGATCGTGGTCGGGATCACACAAGGGCCGACGCCGTCGAACACGAGCCCCGGACCGAACGAGCGCGTTCGCGTCCTGTTCTCGCGGAACGGCGGCCATACGTGGACGGAGTCGGCGCTGGCTTCTCCGGCGACCGACCGGCCCGACTTCCCGGCGATCGCGATCTCACCCGACGGCGCAGACGCCTACCTGACGTACATGAGCTTCCTCCAGCCGTGGCAGTCGAAGACGGCAAGCCCACCGCGGCTCATGCAGGGGGTCGTCCGCCACGCGGACGTGAGCCAGACGACCGGAGTGATCGGAGCCTGGACCGACCTCAACCGTGGGCCGACCGGCGACGCCCGCGGCTCCAGCCAGAACAACCTGCTGGCAGGATTCCTCGGCGACTACGACTACGCGTTCGCGACGAACGACGCCGTGCTTGCCGTCTGGAACGACGTCCGCAATGCTGCGGACTGCCCCGCGATCGACGCATACCGCCAGCAGGTCGCAGATGGGACCGCTGCCGGGACGACCTCGGATCCGACACGGCCCGCACCTCAGCAGGCGTGCCTGCCGACGTTCGGCAACTCCGACATCTTCGGCGGCTCGTACGCCGACCCGACACCGTAGAGGTTCATCGAACGAGGGACTAAGGAAACGAGGTGGGCCGCCCAAAACTGGGGCGACCCACCTCCCCATCCCCTCACAGGCCCGCCTCCGAGTTCGGCGGCTCCTGGCCGCCGGGAGTCCCCCGCCAGATCCACATGATGGAGGACGACGAGTGGGGCGCGGAAGACCTTCCAGCCGCGCGCGAGCTTGCCGAGACGATCGACGGCGCGGAGTTGTTCCTGTACCCCGGCGATCGACACCTGTTCGCTGACAACAGCCTGCCGGACTACGACGCGAGCGCCGCGACGCTGCTCAAGCGACGATAACCGGGTCGCGGCTTATTGGCACGCGGACGGCCTCGTCGCCCTGGAGCTCGGCGTAGCGCTCGAGCTCCCTGCCGAGCTTGCCCTCCTTCGTGAGCTGCGTCGGAGAGCGAACCCCGATCGCGCCTCGTTCGCCGAGCATGGCAAGTCGGGAGCCGCCGGAGATCGCGCCAACCTGCGCCGCTGTCGCACCGCCTCTCGCCGCAGCCGCGCGCCCAGCGTCAGCACGCTCGCGACGTCGAGGATCGGGCCGAGCGGGTGCTCGTACAGGTTGTGCAGGAAGCGGCTCACATCACCGTGGGTCAGGGGGCCCGTACGTCTGCTGGTACGACTTGCCCAGAGGTTCGAGGACCTTCCGATCCAGCCGTGATTCGCGTCGCAGCTCGGCCGGGTCGTTCGTCTTCACCGCCTCCCAAAGGGCATGCCGGAACTTCGGATCAGCGACGTCGCCCTTGACGCTGCCGGCGAGCGCGACGAACCCCGCAGGAATGCCGACGATCGCTTCGCCTGCGTCCTCGGCAAGGTTCTCGACGAAGCCGAGCGGACCGTGGTGGTCGTGCTTCTTCGCGTGCTCGACGGACACGACTCGTCCGGGCCCGCGGGATGACGTCGTGTGCTCATCGGCCGGGACGATCCGACCGCCGCCGGCGGAGCGACGATGGCGTCGATAGATGCTTCCGCTGTGCCCGTCTACGGGCACGATCTTCGGCACGCTACGCCCCGAGTAGTAGACGCCCGGGGTTCTGCGCGTACCTGTTGAACGCGTTGTAGTACGACTCCAGTTCCTTCTGGCGGAGGTCCTGCGACCCGGACAGCTACTGCTCGATCAGCTAGAGACAGGACTGGCGGGGCTTCGGTCTGGATCCGCAGTCCGGCGCGTTCGCGAAGCAGAACTACCTGAGCGGGAACGCCGACCTCGCCCGCTCGACGAAGCCTGAAAGCAGCGGCGCCTCGCGGTGATCAATCGCCTGGCTTCGCGCGGGATCGTCCAGAGCGTGACCTCGGCTACCTCGAGGGGCAGAACGACGTCCAGTACGGCGCGAGTTGACATTTCGGTTGACATCGCGCCCGTCGCGCCCGTCGCGTTCGCGAAGGGGAACGAGAAAACCCCCGACTAGCGGGGGCTTTCTCTATGGGCGGTGACGGGATCGAACCGCCGACCTCCTGCTTGTAAGGCAGGCGCTCTCCCAGCTGAGCTAACCGCCCGGTCTCGCCGCAGTGTGCCAGGGGTTGACATATCGACGAACATCGATATATTGAGGAGCGTCGATGGAAGCCGCACCGATCGTCTGCTGTGTCCCGCTCGCTGCTCCGGCTTTGACGGACGAGGAAGCGGAGGCGACGGCCGAGCTCTTTCGAGCGCTCGGCGATCGGGCGCGTGTCCGCATCGTCAACGCGCTCGCAACGAGCCCTGACCCGGTCTGCGTCTGCAATCTGATCGAGCCGCTCGGGCTCTCGCAGCCCACGGTCTCGCACCATATGAAGAAGCTGCTCGACGCCGGCCTGGTCGAGCGCGAGCAGCGGGGGAAGTGGGCGTACTTCACGCTGAAGCCCGAGGCCGCGGAGAAGCTCACGGCCGTCGCCGACCTGAAAGGAGTGTGCTGCTGATGACCGATCTGCGCGAAGAGGTGCGCAAGCGCTATGCGGAGTCCGCGCTGGGCGCCGGTTCCTGTTGCGGCGACGAGAGCTGCTTCGGCGAGGCGCTCTACTACGCGGAGCAGCGCGGTGAGCTGCCGGAGGCTGCCGTGCTCGCGTCGCTCGGCTGCGGCAATCCGACCGCGGTCGCGGAGCTGCGCGAGGGCGAGACGGTGCTCGACCTCGGCTCGGGCGGCGGGATCGACGTGATCCTCTCGGCGAAGCGGGTCGGTCCGACCGGCATCGCGTACGGCCTCGACATGACCGACGAGATGCTCGCCCTGGCACGCCGGAACGCGGACGAGGCGGGCGTGCGCAACGCGATCTTCCTGAAAGGCGTGATCGAGCAGGTTCCGCTGCCCGCCGACTCGGTCGACGTCGTGATCTCGAACTGCGTGATCAACCTCTCGACCGACAAGCCCGCCGTGCTGGCCGAGATGGCGCGGGTCTTGAAGCCCGGCGGCAGGATCGGCGTCAGCGACGTCGTCGCCGAAGATCACTTGAGCGAGGAGCAGCGTGCTGAACGCGGCAGCTATGTCGGCTGCATCGCGGGCGCACTCTCGAAACGCGAATACGAGGCCGGACTCGAGGCCGCGGGCTTCGAGCAGATCTCCGTCGAGTTCACGCACGAGGTCGCCGACGGCATGCACGGCGCGATCGTCAAGGCGGTGAAAGTGGCGCAGCCGGCACTGCAGAGCTTGCCGGTGATCCAGGCGGCAGGCTGTTGCTGATCGGAGTGCCCCCAGCGGGGATCGAAGCACCCTGCAAATCGGGACTTTACTAGCCTCGGTGCACGCACCGGTGCACGCACGCCGCGAGGGCGAACGGGCACGGATGACCAGAAGGAGTGTGGCTACGCTTGCGCGAGCAGCGCCGCGTAGTCGAGCTCGCGGCTGTCGACGAGCACGTGCGTATAGGTGTCGCTCGTCACCTTCAACGAGCGCTGCCCCACGACTGCGCCGATCTCCGCCCACGTCCGCCCCTGCCGGTGCAGAAGGCTGATCCGGCGAGTGCGGAGGTCGTGCGGCGACCAGACAGGTACGCCTGCGGCGCGACATGCCTTCGCGATGCTCGTCCGGATCGCGTCGGCGCCGCTCGACGCGAAGAGCCGGGCCTCCGGGTCGCGATCCTCGCGCGGCGGTAGCGTCCGCTCGATCGCCTCGGCGAGCACGTCCGGGAGGTCGACCCAGAGCCCGCGCCCGGTCTTGGAGGCGGCGGCGCGCAGGCGGACGCGACGGCGCGGCTCGTCGTAGTCGCCGACCGTCGTCGTGTCGATGCTCGAGACCCGGGCGCCCGACCAGTCGAGCCAGAGCAGGGCGAGCCGATGCTTCGACGGCAGCAGCCAATAGACGGCCTCGACGTGATCGGCGCTCGGCGGCTCGGGCTCGCGAACCTCGCCGCGGGGAAGACGGACCCGCAGCTTGTCGCGGACCGGATTGGGCTCGACCTCGGCGAAGTCGAACACGCAGGCGAGATGCGTGACGGCCTTGCGGATCGTCTCGCGCTTGTAGCCGGAGGCGTGCAGTCGCGCGACCGCATCGGCGATCTCCTGCGGCGCGAAGGCGTCGAGCGGACGTGCCGCCTCGAGCGCGCCGGCGATCAGGTTGAGCGACGTGCCGATGTTCACGCGCGTCGCTTCGGCGATGTCGATCCTGGATGCGCGATAGGCCGCTACGGCATCCGCGAGTGTCGGCGCCCGGACCGGCTCGCGGTCGAGCGTAGACAGATCGGGGACGCGCATCGCAGCGAGCTCACCGTCGACCCAGCGGCGTCGCTCTAGCGCTTCCGCGCGCGTGCGGAAACTGCCCGCATAGCGCTGCGCGCTCTCGCGCCCGCCGAGGCGGTAGCGGACGAGATAGCGTCTTCCGCCGTCTCTCGTCGCCCGGCTGACAATCCAGCTACCCGGCAAGGCTTGCCTCCTCACGCTCGATTTGGACCAGTACGACACGGCGCCGCCCGATGGCCTCGAGCATGGCGCGGTAGATGGCGTCGCGTCCTCGCTCGATCTTCGTCACCTTGGCCTCATGACGCTCGCGCCATCGGACGGACTCGATCGTCACGGAAGGTGTTGCGTTCGACAAGCTCGATGTAGTCCTGGACGCGCACCATCGGGCGCGAGTAGCCGGGGAGCGCCACGACCGGGAGCGCTCGGAAGACCGCATCGACCGCACGGCGCTCGAGCCCGAGCTCGCGCAGGTGGGTCCGCGTGAGGAGCGCTTCCGGCGTTGCGAGCAGCTCGGTCGCCACCGGATGATGCCGGACTGCGCGGTCGACCGCTGTCTCCGCGCCAGCATCTCGTGCCTCCTTGCCGTTCCTCGCCGCGCCGAGCGAGGCGGGAGCGTCGAGGCTCGCCTTGCCGCGAGGGGGCGGCTCCACGACGATGCTCGTGCTCACGATCTCTGCCCACTCGTCGAGCGTCATCTGGCCGGGAGTCGGGGTTCGAACTGGGCGGGCGCGTGCTGTGACAGCTCCCATTGCATCGCGTAGCACGAGAACAAGGATAGAAGCATATCAGCAACACATGACGGAGGATGGTTAGGCACGTATAGTGATGCTGTTGCGGAGCGGCGACCTCATCCGGGAAGCCCGGTTGCGCGGCGGCCTAACCCAGTACGAGCTGGCCGAGCGAACGGGCCGCGACCGCGCGGTGATCGCCCGCTGGGAGCAGGGCACCGTCGCCCCCAGCATCGAAACGGTGGTCGAGCTCGTGCGCGCGTGTGGCTTCGACCTGCCGCTCGAGCTGGTTCCTTACCAGCGCACCGGCGGTGAGCGGCTCCAGAAGAACGCGCTGCTCTCGCCCGAGCGGCGCGTACAGCGGTTTCTGCAGGCGCACGGCAAGGCGGCCCAGGAAGCGTGAGCGCCAAGCAGCCGCGGTTCGACCCGTACGCGATCCTGACCGCGCTCGAGCGTCAACGGATCACGTACATCCTGATCGGCGGCTTCGCCCGCGTCATCCAGGGAACCGAGGAACTCACCCAGGGACTCGACCTCACCCCGTCGACGAGAGGAGAGAACCTGCGCCGGCTCGCCATGGCGCTCGACGACCTCGACGCCCGCCTTCTGAACGGCAAGCGGCCGGAGCTCGGCCGCGACCTCGCCCGCGGGCCGGTGCTCGAGCTCCGCACAGGCGCTGGCGAGTTGAAGATCGTCCCTGAGCCGGCCGGCACCCGCGGCGGCTATGACGACCTCCGACGCGCCGCCACCCGCGAGCCGATCGGAAGAGGCCTCCGCCCGCGAGTCGCCTCGATCGGCGATCTCGCCCGCATGCTCGCCGCCCTCGGCCGCGAGCAAGACCTCCCGCCGCTGCAACAGCTCCGCACGCTCGCCGAGCTCGAGCGCAGCCTCATCCGCGGGATCGAGCGCTGACCGGCCGCACGAGCTAATCGCGGACCTCCCGTACAGCAACTACCCACCGCGATAGCAGGCGAGGCGCAGCCTCATCCGCGGGATCGAGCGCTGACTGCCGCCCGAGCCAACCCCAGGGCTCCCGTACAGGAGCTACCCACCTCGATAGCAGGCCGGACCGTCCGCGCCCAAGCCCGCCGGCTCCGCCGTAACCGTCGTTCGCCGCGCGGTGGACGTCGAGCGGCTCACCTACACGCGGACGCAGGCGGCCCAGGCGCTCGGCGTAAGTCGATCGACCTTCAACCGCCGCGTGCTGCCGCTGCTCGAGACTGTGGAAATGCCTTGGGGGACGCGGCTCGTTCCGGTCGACGAGCTCGAGCGGTTCGTAATCGACCGACGACGACCCGCGAGAGGACGCGCCCGCGTTGCTCCGCCCGGAAGACCGCCTGTCGTCTCCGCTGACCTCGTGCGTCGTATCCAGAAAGAGCAGTCGCTGGGCAAGAGCCTGCGCCAAATCGCACGCGACCTCAACGCCAGCCAGACTCCGACCGCACACGACGGCGCGCAATGGTGGCCATCGACCGTGCGCGCCGTTGTCGCGCGTTCGCGTCCGCTTGAGACCGATTGACCAGCGGTCGCGGTTCGAGTCCGCCGAACTCCCATAATCGGCCCGATCCGTTTCTCCCGTAGTCAACCTCTTGGGCGGTGGTCAGCTTTTGGTCAAGGGCAGGTCACGCGAAACTGATCGACGCTCGCGGTGACCTCGCCGGGATCCGGCTGGCCGTTGCCGTTGGTGTCTCTCCAGGTCATGTGCGAGAGCGTGAAGACGCTAAGTCGCCCGATCACCTGTCCGTCGGCGCTGTAGAGGATTCCCGGATCCTGCTGGACCTCGGTAGAGACGAACTGACCGAGTGAATTCGTATTGAACTCGAAGTGGCTGGGCGAGCGACTGAGCAGGTAGCTGCCGTCAGACCAGTCGATCCGGTAGACCTGCGTTGTGTTGCCGTGGACATGAAAGGTCTCTCCGGTGGCGACGAACTGTCCGACCGTGGTCGCCGTGTTAACGCCCGTGCCAGTCAGGCCCGTGCAGCTTGACACGTCAGTGAATGTGACGGTGTTCTGAAACGTAAAGTCCCCGCGCGTTGCCTGCGCGGACGCGGTGCCGGTGAAGGTGATCAGGCCCAGCGCCGCCAACAGCACGCAGAGAAGAGTCGTCCGTGCGAACGGTGTAGAGGCATGCCAACCGATGCTCATTGCCTTTCCCTTCCAGATTGGTGGCGTGGTCGATGGTGAAGATCGCTCCCGTCGAGCGCCCACTGTCGAGGTAGTGCTCGAACGCGATCCGGCCATTCTTGCCCGGCGACGTCGTGACGCGTGCCTCTCCGGCTGGCGCCGAGAGTGCCGATCGAGTGCGCGGAACGAGGCCGGCGCGCTGGTCGGATGTGACGCTTAGCTTCGGCCTCGTGGATTCTCATCGCCTTGCGGGGCTCTTCGGGCGGTCCACCGCTTCCCTGACGCGCATTGGCCTCGGCCCCTTTCGTCATCGGGCGTTGTCCGGAAGCACCCATGGCGGCACCACGCAGTGCGGGTCGCGATATTGGAAGAAGAGCTGGGTCTGGTGGAGGTGGAGCGCGAGCGCGTAGGGGAAGAGCTCGTCTGCCTGCTCGTTGCTTGCCCCAAGTTTTGTCGCGGCCTCGGTGAAGTAGACGATGGCCTGGCATTCGACTCGGCCTTCGTCGCGGCGGTAGCGCCAGTGGCGGAGGTGGAATGCCTCGTGGACGAGGACCAGGACGCCGGCTGCTTGCTGCCAGAGCGGCGTCGACGAACCGCCGACGTGCAGGGCGCCCTCGCAGATGTGGGGCGCGAGGATGCTGTACTCCCGGCGGACGTTGGTGTAGCCCCAGCGGCGTGAGGCGTGGTAGGGGTCGGCGTTCCACTCCGCCTTTGAGGGACAGCGCACCTCGCCGACTCCGAGCGAGTAGACGTGAGCAACGTCGTTCAGCCGGGTCGGCGTGTCGTAGGCGGCTGCCGGCGGCGGCACCAGCAGGACCGCGATCGCGAGGGCGACCGCCACCAATGCGTCGCGGTTCGAGCTCCAGGGCGATCGTAGGTCAAGAGAAGGAGTCCTCCCTGGACGTTCTGCTCGCGTCTGTCGGACGTCCAAGGGAGGACTCCCCGCTCTCAGCCTTCGTCCGATCCGGCGAGCTTCAGCTTGCCGGAGAGCGTGGACGTGTGGGTGACGGTATCGGCCGTGTCGACGCCGGTACCGCGCGCGCCGGCGAAGATGCCGGTGCTCGAGAGCCCGTCGACCTCGTAGGTGCCCGTGATGTCGGGGCCCGACGCGGTTGGGCATCTGATGCTCAGCTCGCGGAGGACGAGCACGCCGCCGTGGACGACGATCCGTCGCGTTGCCGCGTTCGTCCAGCTTCCCGGCCCGCAGGGCGTAACCGAGCGATCCTGCGTGATCCCGACGACGACCGTCGCCGGCCCGAATCCGTCGACCGTGCCGCTGCCCGTGTTGATCAGCTGGAATGTCCCGAGATCGGCGATCCGGTTCGTGATCGACGCGGCGCTCTCGGCGAAGCTCGCCTCCAGCCGATTCGCGTCGTTCGGCGGCTCCGCCGCCGCACGCAGCGCGAGGCCGCTTGCGAGGGCGATCAGCGCCGCGACCAGGAGTGACAGTCGAATCGAGTTCTTCATCGTTCTTACCTCCTCTTGTAAGTCGTGCTGACGGGGACCAGGGCTCGGATGCGGGTCATGGGAAGAGGCAGGAGGCGACGAGCGTCTCGCCTGTGTCGGACACCGGGGCGAGCGCCCAGGCAAGGAAGAGGTGCGGCAGGGTCAGCTGATCGACGACCCGTCGAAGCGGCGGGTCGGCGGCGGCGGCGGGATCGCCAGAGAGCGCATTCCGCAGCGCCGCTGTGTCGACGCCCGCCATCAGCTCGTCACGCTCGACGATGAGCAGGACGAATCGTGGTGTTGGCAGCGACACCACGACGACGGTCGCCGACGTCTCGAGGAATGTGCGGAGAGCGAGCTCGAGCGCCAGGCGCCGCGGCCGGAATGCCGTGGCCGGCCTGGCGGAGCGACCCGGATAGGGGCAGGTCGCGCGTACGGGACAGGTCGCGTAGTAGATCCCGTTAGCGGCCGGCACCACGCGCGGCTCCTCCAGCGGGTTGCCGAAGAGCGTGAACGAGTCGACTACCCCCGTCCTCGAGGCTTCCGTGACGGCCAGCTTGGCGCCGTGCGGCCTCCGGTACCGGGCATCGACCTCGGCGCGGATCTCTCGTGCATGCGCCAGCGCCTCCGGCTGCGTCGGCGACAAGTTCGCCGACACGGGGGCTGGGAGCGCCGCCGCCGTGCCGACCGCCAACGCGGCAGTCGCGAGCATGGCGAGGTTCTTGGACATGGGTCTCCGCCTTCCGTTCGCTCGTTCTGCTCCCAGGCTCCGAGTCGCCGGTTGAGCCCCGTTTGAGCCCTGGTGGAGAACCGGTTGAGGGCGGTGCTACGGTCGGGCGGGTCCTCTCGGAAGGGTCGTCCATGGAGTTCCGGATCCTCGGTCCGCTCGAAGTGCTCGATGATCAGCGCCCGGTGCTGCTGGGCGGCGCGAAGCAGCGCGCTCTGCTCGGCGTGCTGCTCCTGCACGCGAACGAGGTTGTCTCGACCACGCGCCTGGTCGACGAGCTCTGGGGCGAGCGGCCGCCGGCCACCGCCGAGAAGCTCGTGCAGGGGTATGTGCACGCGTTGCGCAAGCCGCTCGGCGCGGATGCGTTGGTGACACAGGCACCGGGATACAAGCTCCGCCTCGACCCGCGTGCCCTCGACCTGCTGGAGTTCGAGCGCCTGACCGAGCACGCCCGTGGCGCCGAACTCGACGAGGCCGCCGAGCTGCGCAGGCAGGCGCTGTCCCTCTGGCGCGGCCCCCCGCTCGCGGACGTCGCCCTGGAGGGCCCCGCGCGACACACGGTCGGCCGTCTCAGCGAACTGCGTCTAGCAACCCAGATCGAGCGAATCGACGCGGAACTCGAGCTCGGCCGCCACGCCCAGCTGATCGGGGAGCTCGAGTCGCTGGTGGGCGCTAATCCGTATCAGGAGCGCCTGCATGCCCAGCTCATGGTCGCTCTCTACCGCTCAGGGCGGCAGGCGGAAGCGCTGCACGCCTATCAAGCCGTGCGCCGGACGCTGAGCGACGAGCTGGGGCTGCAGCCGAGTCAGGAGCTGCGCGACCTCCAGGTTGCGATTCTGCGGCAGGACGAGTCGCTCTCGATCGACGGCCGGGTCGTTCCGGCTCCGCCCTCGCCGACCGAGCCGCAAAAGCCTCCCCGGCCCCTGGACGAACCTCCGCGCGTGCTTCGCGTCGGACGTCCGCGAGGCCGGTCGGCCGCACTGCTGATTGCGTCCCTCGTCGGCGTCGCCGCTGCGGCGACGGCCGCCCTCCTCCTCCGCGACGAGCCAGTGCCCGTCAAGACGCCGCCGAACTCGTTAGGCGTGATCGACCCGAGGACGAACAAGGTCGTGGATGCGATCCGGGTCGGACCGCGCCCGGGTCCGGTGGCCGAGGGGGCGAGGTCGGTCTGGGTCGGCAACGTCGACGGCAAGACGTTGTGGCGGATCAATTCCGACACGAGGCAGATCGTCGCCACGATCCAGCTTCCGGCGACCCCCACCGGGATCGCTGTCGGCCTCGGTGCGGTGTGGATCGCACACGGCCGGAGTGGGCAGCTCTCGCGCGTCGATCCGCAGTTCGACCGGGTGACGAAGACGATCGACGTCGCTGGCCGGGCGCTCTACTTTCCGAACGGGAGCATCGACGTCGGCGACGGCTGGGTCTGGGCTGTCTTCGGGAACTCGACGCTTGCTCGTGTCGATCCGGGCGCAATGCGCGTGTCGAGATCCGGGGTGTCCGGTCAGGGGCCGGCGGCGATCGCCGTCGGCTACGACTCGGTCTGGGTCTCCAACTCAGGGGACTCGACGCTGCAGCGCTTCCATCCAATCACGTTCGAGGAAGGTCCTCTGGACGAGTACAACGTGGGGCGGACGCCGACCGGGGTGGCAGTCGGCGACGGAGCGATCTGGGTCGCCAACACGGCTGACGACTCCGTCATGCGGATCGACCCCGGCACGAGAGCCACGCTCCCGATCCCTGTCGGGGACGGACCCACGGCCGTCGCGGTCGGCCCCGGCGCGGTCTGGGTGGCAAACAGGGACGCGGGTACGATCTCTCGCATCGACCCGGTGACGAACCACGTGGTGCGGACGATCGACGTCGGCAGCGCGCCGTCGGGAATCGTCGTCGCGGGAGGCGCGGTGTGGGTCGCCGTACAGTCCCCATAGCAGCGCGCTACTTGAGGCAGACGGTCGTGAGGTCGAGCCCGGGCCGCAGGACGATGCAACCGACCCGTCTGGAGACGAACGTGGCCTCGTTGACGATGCTCAGCGCGACGAGCGGGGCGGCGTCGCGGGCCAGCTGAACGTCGAGCGCGCCGTAGGCGCGGCTGCGCGCACGCGCATTCAGGAGTCGATTGGCTTGCTGCATCTTCCGGTCGTAGGCGGCCGAGGCGAAGCCGGTGACATTCGTGGCGCCGATGTGGTGCGTGTCGAGCAACAGGTTGATGTACGCGTCCGGATCCGGGAGGTTCGGAGTCCAGAGCACGAGAGCCATGTCCCACGGCTCGTCTCGGGCGGCCAGCAAACGAAGGTAGGCGGCGCTCGCGGTATGGAAGGGAACGAGCTTGATCTCCACTTCGAGCCCGATCTCGGCGAGCTGCTGCTTCGTGAGCTGCGCGCTCGCGACGGAGAGAGGGATATTGCTCGTGTAGAGGACCGCTTTGCCGCCGCGTAGGCTCCCGCGTGCAAGCTCTCTTGCCCTCTGCGTGTCCGCGCGCTCGAGCGGATAGATGTGGGCGTCCCTGAACCCGCGCACCAGCGGCGGGAGGTACTGGTCGGTGAGACGGCCGGCGCGCGGACCGCCGGCGGTCGTCTGCAATGCCTGCCGGTCGAGCGCGAAGTTGACCGCTCTACGCAGCCTCGGGTTGTCCCGGAACAGCGGCCGGGACGAGTTGAGAGCGAACATTCTCAGCGTGAGGCCCGGCTTGATGAAGAACTGCGAGCGATTGATCCCGTACTTCTGCTCGAGCCCGAGCGCGTCGCCCAGGAACACGCCGGCGAGGTTGTAGCCCCAGTCGGCCTCTCCCCGGTCGATGTGCCGGATCATCTCCGAAGGCGACGCCGCCCGGAGGTCGACCTCGAAGCCGGCGACGTGATGGGGTCGCTTGCCGTGGTAGAAGCGGTTCCGCCGGAGTACGAGGCGCTCGCCGGGACGGTAATCGGCGACGTGGTAAGGACCGGCCGTCGGAAAGTCGCCGACTCCCTCGGGGTCGATCGGGAGCGTCGGCGGAACGGCGCAGAAGAAGGGCAGCGTCGTCAATGCCGGGAAGTCGGGCGCCGGCCGGGTGAAGCGGACGACGAGCCTGTTGCCGCGCGCCACGACGCCCCTCGCGACTCGCCGCTTTCCCGCCAGCACGTCGGCCGCGCCGAGGATGTCGCGCGTGAACATTGCCCCCGGTGACTTCATCGCGGGCGCGAGGATCCGATTGATGGCCCGAGCAAAAGCGCTTGCGCGGACCGCCGCGCCGTCGCTGAAGCGAAAGCCGCTGCGCAGGCTGAAGGTGAACGTCTTGAGGTCGCGCGAGATCTTCGGGAAGCCCGCCGCCACCTCCGGCACGACACGGAACCCCGCCGGCGGAGGCTTGTCCGGATAGGTCATCAGGCGTGCGCATGTCGTGTCGATCAGCGCCCAGCCGGGCGCCGTGAAGGACAGGGCGGGGTCCATGTTGTCGAGCCCGGCTTGGGGAGCGAGGCTGATACGGAAGATCCCGCCGGCCCGCACGCCGGAGGTCGAACCAAGGGCGCCGGGCTGGAGGAAGAGCGCGAGGCAGAGGCTCCCGGTAGCCAAGGAGAGGAACAACGGGTGAAGCCTCCGTCGTTTCATGTCGGGCCCCCTCTCGCCCTGCCACACTGCGGACTCGCTGAGGACAGATTAGAACCCGGCGGGCGCCGGCACTAGGTGCTCAAGACGCAGTTGCCCGATGAAGTGCGCGCTTCTCGAGGCCCGTACATGCTCGTCCTCGAGCGTCGCGAGTTCCTTTGGCGCTGCTAATGCTCTGCTAAGGAAGTGAGCGCAAACGTCCTCTCGTGCGCTTCCACCCGATGCCCTGAGAACCGTCCCAAACCGCATCGATACTGCGATCGCGCGAAGTAGGTGGAACCACAGAGAAACAGTCGTGAACGCCGTTTTCAGCTTTGCAAGCCGGAGGTCATCGGGGTCGGCTCGCTGAGTTACGGACCGGATCTGGAACCGTCGTCAGTCGGGATGGGCCCCCGCTCCGGGCCCCGCCTCGCCGATGGGGCGCGGGCGGCGCTGGAGGAGTCGTACCGAACGATCGTGGACGGGTCACGTGGTCGTTCGTTGAGCGTGGCCGCGTCCGCTCCTCGCGGCGTCCGATCGCGTTGAAGTCACCCCCTTACGATCAGGACGATGGTAAGGACGACGAGGACGATCGTCAGAGCCACGAGGATCCACGTCAAGCGGATTAGAGTCGACGAGGCCTTGTCGGAGGAGCTACGAAACGTGTTGATCGCGGATTGCAGCTCCTCCGACGATCGCCTCGCGATCCGCGCTTGCATCTCGTTCTGACCCACGGTTATGAGCGGGCTCATTCGGAGCACATGGTTGATATCGAACCCGCCGCGCGCGAGGTCTCCGGTCACGTCTTGCATCACCTGAAGAATCTCGTCGTCTGTGGAGCCGTGGGGGTAGTTGCCGGGAAGCGTCGCCATCCGGTCGAGAGGATCCTAGGCCTGGAACGGTTCTCCGGAACGGTCAAGTGGCGACACACCGCGAGTTGCGGGATGACCAAACCTACAGAGGCCGACGACGCCATTGACGTTATTCCGAAAACGGCTCACGTTGAGCGCTCGGATGCCACGAGACGCGCGCGCACCGACTCTGTTGACGCCGCGCCGACCACTACGCGGTAGATGACATCGTCGGTGGCACGCTGAAGTTAGCCTCGAGGGCGACGGCCGATGGACGCGGCTCTCGAGGTCTGCACCGGGGTCTGCACGCCGCGTATTGCCGGCATCGCTGACACACTTGTACCGCATGGTTGAGCCGAATCGACCCAACCATCCACACCAGAAAGGCGCATACGGGATTCGGCGGAGTGATTACGAAGGCGCGACGGCGAGCCGTCGGTCGTCGCCGGTAGCGTGAGCTTGTGGATCCGAGGCGGCTGCTTGCGCGGGTTGCTCGCGGATAGCGGCCAGGGGCCTGCGGCGGCTAACCCACGGCTTGCGCAGCCGCTGCGCAGGCGCCGGCAGTAGGTGCGTGCAGCAGACTCTGCGTGCTGCAACGTCACCGTCCGCACCTAAAGAAATGGCGCGTCGCGTTCGTCTTGTAGGTGACGATGCGATCCACCGCCGCGACGCCTGCAGCGATTGAGGCGATTTACCGTGACCGCTTTCGCGCGTTCTTGCTGAGCGTGACGGCGCTCCTTCGAGACGGCGACGCCGCGGTTGATGTCGTGCAGGATGGCTTCGCGCTCGCGCTCGCGCGTCGGCGTGACTTCCGCGGCGACGGCTCGCTCGAGGGGTGGGTCTGGCGCATTGTCCTCAACGTCGCGCGGGATGAACTGCGTTCGCGACGGCGAGGCGTTGCCGCGGGCGTCCCGCCCGACGAAGAGCGGGACGCCGACGTGCAGGAGGACGACCTACGACGCGTGCTGCTGGCTCTCCCTGAGCGTCAGCGTCTCGCGATCTTTCTTCGCTACTACGCCGATCTGTCGTACGCCCAGATCGCCGAGGCTTTAGGTGTCACCGCTGGAACCGTGGCCGCGTCCCTTAGCGCGGCCCACAGTGCCGTGCGGGAAGAGCTTCAAGAGGAGGTGCCATGATTACCAAGTTCGACGCTTTGCTGGACGAGCTTGCCGCCGAAGCCCCGGTGGACCGTGGGGATTGGCCTGATGTTGTTGCGCGGACCCGGAACCTGCGCCGACGCGACCGACGCCGAAGGCCCGCCGTCGTCGTCGTTGCGGTCGCCGCCGTGCTGATTCTCACCGGAACCGCGATCGGCCTTGGCACAACCCTGCTCACACAGTCGGAACGCTTCCACGCCAACCTTCCCGACGATCCCAAACGTCTTAGCCCAGCCGAGGAGATCGCCTCAGGCGACGGCTGGGCGCTCATCGCGTGGCGAAGCGATAACGGCATCTGCCTTGACTTCGCGGTTTCAGGCAATCTCGCATTCGGCTGCGATTTCCCCGTCCGCGGCGCGAAGCCACCGTCGAACACACTCGGGTCGGGGCCGCCGATCCATGCCGTCGGCGGGTTCATCAGCTTTCCCGGCCTCGTCGGCCTCAAGGACTCAAAGACGACAATCTTCGGCGTCGCCGCACGAGACGTCGCTTCCGTCGAAATTGAGCTTCGCGACGGGCGCATGGTCAAGCCGCAGCTCTACGACGCGCCGCCCAGCCTCGGCGCGAACGTGAAGTTCTTCATCGTCCGCCTCCCCCTTGCCACGCCCCCGATCATCGATGGAAAAAATCCAAGCCCAGTCCGCTTCTACAACGCCTATGACCTCAAGGGCGCGCTGATCGAACACGTCCGCGACTGAAAGCCACCCGGGCGCGCAAGCTCGTATCCTTCTTCGACCAGTACGGATTTAAGGAGGCGCAAACGGATGAGCCGCTTCTCAAGACGCCACCGCGCCTATGCTGTTCTAGTCGCTGCTTCCGCGGTCGGTGTCGTGACGCTCCTCACCACGTTCGGCGCGAACGCTGGCGCCGCTCGGCACGGGCAAGATTCGCAGGGTCGCCTAGATCTCGTAAGTAGCCGAAGCCTGAAGGCGGTGGATCTCTTGCCTGGGGACGTGCGCGCGTTTCAACGCTTCGCCGCTTCGGGAGCATCACTACACGACGTGACGCTCTTCGGCACGCGCGGCGATCGGACGTACTACCGAATCGAGAACTCCGCCGGTCCCGCCTGCTATGCGGTCGGGGATTCTCGCCCGGTTGCAGCGGGACGTGAGCCGGCACATCGGCTCGGGCAGATTCTCTGTGTCCCGGACTTTCCGTCAGCGAGTCGTCCACTCCTCGACTTCACCGTGATCCACGGCGGGCGTTCCGATGTCACTCAGGACCGCGTCTGGCGCAGTGAAGGCATCGCGGCAGACGGAGTCCACGAGGTTGCGTTCCGGACGCCGGACGGGCGCACCGTTGGAGCAACACCTGTCGTCCAGAACATCTACTCCGTTGCGTCAGTACCGTCCGAGCGCGTAACCGACCTGATCGCGAAGGACGCCAAGGGCAGCGTCATCGCCAAGTTGCCCACATCGCGGTAGGTACCGAGCCGGCCGCCTCGCGCGACCAGGAGCGACGCTAGAAATGATCGGCGGCGAACCCAATCGGCCGCGAGCTGTTGTTTGCCGTTGCGCGAATTCCGTGCACGCACCGGTGCACGCACGCGGCGCGCTTCCGCGGCATCTGTGACTCGAACGACGCGCATGGTTGAGCTAGATCGGCTGTGCCATGCGGGTCGATATGCCCCCAGCGGGATTCGAACCCGCGCTACCACCTTGAAAGGGTGGCGACCTAGGCCGCTAGTCGATGGGGGCGGCGCAAAACCAGGATAGCCCTACACTGGACGCGGGGCCGGTAGCTCAGTTGGTAGAGCAGGGGACTTTTAATCCCAAGGTCGCAGGTTCGAGACCTGCCCGGCCCATGGCTATAAGCCCTGCAAAGAGGCGCTTTCTCCTCGAAGCCGATCAAGGGCAAGGCGCTGGAGTAGACGCCAAGTAGAACATCGTGCGCGCGGGGTTGCCCTTCGGGTGTCAAAACTGAAGGTGACCCGGCACGAAAGGGTGGGGGGTGAGTGAAACGAGCCCTACCCGCAACAGATTTTGAGCTAAAGGTCACGGTCTGGCACCCGGCAGTTTCTTCAAAGCGTCTCGGAGTTTGACTAGTGACTCTGCCCCGACACAGGAGGGGTGTAGCTCCTATGCACGACCAGGCTAGCTCGGGACGGCCGTCGTCAAGACCGGGACGCCCGGCATCTACAGGCGCGGGAGCCGTTACTGCGTGGTGCTCCGCGCGCCGAACGGCAAGCACGTCAAGCGCGCGCTCGCTGAGGTGGCGCCACCTCGCCCGGACCTACCCCTGGGACCGAAGTACCTCAAAACGGGGCAACGAGGCTCAAGGTCGTCCCAAACATTGTGGACGCCGCCGAGCTTTGCGGAGCTCCTCGCGTCCGTCGTCCGGTCGACGAGGGACCGGCGCGCGCGCCGATCCCTCGTCGCGCTTTGGTCAGGTGGGGCTCACACCCCGCTGGCGCCTAACGGCGAATCCGGCTGCAGTGATCAGCAGGCCAAGACCGGCGAGACCGCCGCCGACTGCCGCTACCGTCGACGCGTCGATCGTTGGGGTGTCGATCGTCACGCCTCCGTCTTCGGCAGGGGCTACCGGCGTGATCCCACGCGCGATCAATGTCGCCTCGTCATGCGTTGTCGGGAGTGTTCCCGGGTCGATCCCGCGCGACGCCAGCGTCGCCTCGTCATGCGCTGTCGGGACTGTTCCCGGCTCGATCCCACGCGAGGCCAGCGTCGCCTCATCGTGCGTCGCCGCAGCGGCCGAACCGATCCCACGGGCCGCGAGCGTCGCCTCGTCATGGCTCGACACGAAAGCCGCCGGATCGATCCCACGCTGGGCCAGCGACGCCTCGTCGTGAACGGCGAGATATGAAGGCGTGATTCCACGGGCCGTCGACCCCGCTTCGTCATGGATCGCCGCGGCTGCGCTCGAGGCGCCTCCCGCCGCGGCTGCGGCTGCGACGGTCAGGACGAGCGCCTTATCGCGGAGGCCATGCGCTTCGACCTCGGGGTCCGCCGCCTCCTCGAGCTCCGAACGATCGAATGTCAGCGTGATCGCGGTCCCCTCGGTGTCCGCGAGCAGCCGCTCGAGATCATCCCGACTCCACGCGACGCTGACGTCGCGCTTCAGACCCTCCTCCGGCCGGCTCACCTCGAGGAACAGCTCCGCACGCTCCTCAGAGGCGAGCGCCGCCTCGAATTCCGCGCGCGGAATTGTCGCTGTGACGCTGCCGGAAACGTCACGCGACTCGACGAGCGTAGCCTTCGTGCTCGCCACCTCCATAGGAACTCCTTTCGTGGGGCGCCCGGTCGGACGCGCGTCTTCTAGACGGGAAACGACGTTTCTCTCTTCCCAAGAGTGGCTCATTGTCTCACCGTGGCGACGTCATGACAACGCGCGTGCGATTCGGCAGGCAGCCGCTCGTTTCTATCGAGCCCCGCCTTTGGAAGCTCAAGCGCGCTCAGTCAGACGAAGCTCTCGTCTTCGCCAATCGCAACGGGCAGCCGCTTAACCAATCGAACCTCGCTAACCGGGTCTTGAAGCCCGCAGCAGTCAGAGCAGGACTTGGAGAGTGGCCCGAAACACCCGAAGCCCTCGAAGTAACGTTAAATCCCAAGGTCGCAGGTTCGAGACCTGCCCGGGGCCCACTCCCTCTACGGAGAGCGTCTGGCGTGTCGACACCGGCAAGCCGGCATCGGCGGCGGTACAAACAGAACGCTTACCGGACCTTCAGCAACTTCTCGCGACGAGGCGTCGTTTGAGGTAATGAGAAGGCTCACGAGGGGGAAATCATGTCGAACCGATTCGCGCGGGCGCGCGACCTCGCTACTGCGGGGCTGGCCTCCGTGCTCACGGTGCTGGCGATCTCCGGCGGTGGGCTCGCCGCTCCGCTCGCGGCGCCGAAGAACGAGAAGCCGCCCACGATCTCCGGCTCTCGGACCGTCGGCAGCACGCTGACGGCGAACCCGGGGACGTGGAGCGGGACACAACCGATCACGTTCAGCTACCAGTGGGTGCGCTGCAACTCGCAGCTCGCGAACTGCACGAACCCGAGTGGAAACACGTCGCGCCGGTACAGGCTGACGCCCGACGACCGCGGCCGGCGGCTGATCGTCGTCGTCACTGCGAAGAATGCCGACGGCACCGGACAGGCGCAGGCGAACACAGGCGTCATCGGCGGCCGGGCGACTGCGCCGCGCAACACGTCGGCGCCGGCGATCTCCGGGACGCCGCAGGAGGGCCAGACGCTGACGGCCAGCCCGGGTGCTTGGAGCGGGACGCAGCCGATCACGTTCACCTACCAGTGGCAGCGTTGCGATGCGAACGGCGGGACGTGCGTCTCGATCTCCGGTGCGACCGCTCGCACGTACACCGTTGTTGGGACGGACGTCGGGCGCTCGGTGCGCGTCGTCGTCCGCGCGCGGAACTCCGCCGGCTCGCGCACGGCGAGCTCGGCGCCGACGAGCGCGATCCGCCCGGGCGCGCCGCCGCAGCCCGGCGGGGCGATCAAGCTCCCGAACGGCAAGACGTCGATCCCGATCGAGAGCGTCTCGCTTCCGAACCGGCTCGTGATCGACGACGTCCGCTTCTCGCCGAACCCGGTGCGTTCGCGCACGCGGCCGTTCACGATCCGCGTTCACGTCAATGACACCCGCGGCTTCGTCGTTCGTGGGGCACTCGTCTTCGCGCGATCAACGCCGCTCGTCACGACGGCTCCGCCGGAGCAGGCGACGCAGCTCGACGGCTGGGTGACGTTGCAGACGACGCCGCGTCGCCCGCAGCCGGGGCTCATCTTCCCGCTGCGCCGCGGCCTCAACGTCCAGTTCTACGTCCAGGCGCGGAAGGCCGGGGAGCGCCTGCTCTTCGGCGTGACCGGGACGCGGCTGACGCAGGTCCACACGGCGGCGCCGTAACGCCCTTCGCGGCCGTGCTCGCCCAGCCCTTGCGAGCACGGCCGCGTAAGCTGACGGCGGCGTGGGTGAGCTCTTCGCTCCGGACGAGGTCGAGCGCGGGCGGCGCTACCACCGGCCACGCTACGTCAGCTCGCTGGCCGAGTTCGCGGTCTCGGTCGTCGTGCTCGCCGTGCTCGCTTTCACGAGGATCGGCGACGCGCTCCTGCCCGACTGGGCCTGGTGGGCGCAGGCGCTCGTCTACCCGCCGATCGTGCTGGGCGTGCTCGCGCTGGCGCTGCTGCCGATCGGGTACTGGCGCGGCTTCGTGCATGAGCGCCGCTGGGGGCTGACGACCCAGACGCCGCGCGGCTGGTTCGTCGATCGCGGCAAGAGCTTCCTCGTCGCCGTCGTCATCTCGACGAGCCTCTACGTCGGCTTCGTCGCTCTTGCGCGGGCGACGGAAGCCTGGCCGCTGATCGCCGCGCCGCTCGCGGCGTTGGTGGTCGTGGTCCTCAGCTTCATCGCACCTGTCGTCCTCGAGCCGATCTTCAACAAGTTCAAGCCCGTGCAAGACGAGGATCTCGTCGCGGACCTGCGCGGGCTCGCGGACCGCGCCGGGGTCCCGGTCCGTGACGTGCTCGTCGCTGACGCGAGCCGGCGCACGACGAAGTCGAATGCCTACGTCTCCGGCTTCGGCGCCACCCGTCGGGTCGTCGTCTTCGACACGATGCTCGACCGCTCCGAGCCCGCGGAATTGCGCGCCGTGCTCGCGCACGAGCTTGCGCACCGGCGCTACCGCGACGTACTCAACTTCACGCTGATCGCGGTCGCCGCGGCGATCGGCGCCGTGCTGCTGCTCTGGGCGATCCTCGGCTCCGACGCTCGCGACCCCCGGAACTTCCCGCTCGTGGTGCTCGTGCTGCAGCTCGTCCAGCCGCCGCTCTTCGCCCTCCTCGCAGCGATCTCCCGTCGCAGTGAGTACCGCGCAGACCGGTTCGCCCTGCTGCTCACCCGCGACCCCGGCGCGCTGGAGCGCGCGTTCCGGTCGCTGGTCGAGACGAACGTCGCCGACCTCGACCCGCCCCGCGTCGTCTACTACCTGACCTACACGCATCCGACCGTCCCCGAGCGGCTCGAGGCGATTCGCCGGACGGCTACCGTTGAAGGACTGCGAGGAGAGGAGGCTGCGTGAGCGACCTGTTCAGCGATTCGAAGAGTCTCAGCGAGAAGAAGGTCGGCGATTTCTCGGGGTATGACGCCGGGCGGCTGATCGACGACCTCCCGCCTCTGCTCGCCCGCGCCCAGGGGTCGTCCTGGTACGAGGCTCCCGGTGCCGACATCGAGGTCGCGATGGCGCGGCTCTGCCTGCTTCGGCGCGCGAAAGCCGGCGCACAAGGGACGATGGAGAGCGGCGACGACGCGGTTCGGCTCCTGCTCGCGGGGACTGAGCCCGACACGCTCATCTGGCTGCTCTCGCGCGCGGTGTCGTACATGGACGAGCAGGGGTTCCCCGACTTCGTCCCAGGCGCCCGGCTCGAGGAAGACTGACGGACCCGCACACCCACGCTCACCGGCTCGAAGGCGACCGGCGGGCGCTGGGGGCAGCACTCGCGCTCGTCGCGTCGTTCATGGTCGTGGAGGTCGTCGCCGGCTACGCGGCGGGATCGCTGGCGCTGATGGCCGATGCCGGCCACATGCTCACGGATGCGGCGAGCCTCGCGCTCGCACTCTTCGCCGCGTGGCTCGGCTCGCGGCCCGCGACCCCGGAGCGGAGCTTCGGCTTTCGGCGCGCGGAGATCCTCGCTGCGCTCGCGAACGGGGTCGCGCTCGTCGCGATCGCCATCTGGATCGCGGTCGAGGCCGTGCAGCGGCTCCGCGACCCGCTCGAGCCGAAGGGGGGCTGGGTGCTCGTGGTCGGCGCCGTTGGCCTCGTGCTGAACGTCGCCGCGGCGCGCGTCCTGCACCGGCGCAGATCGGAGAGCCTGAACGTGCAGGGCGCGCTCCGCCACGTGCTCGCCGACGTCCTCGCCTCGGTGGGCGTGATCGCGGCCGGCGCGATCGTGCTCCTCACAGGCTGGGACCGCGCGGACCCGCTGATCGGCCTCGGGATCGGCGTGCTCGTGCTCGCGAGCTCGTGGACCCTGCTCCGGGACTCGGTCGGGATCCTGCTCGAGTCGACGCCGCGCGACCTCGACGCCGAGGAGATCGGCCGCGCGATGATCGACGTTCCCGACGTGCAGGAGGTCCACGACCTGCACGTGTGGACGATCACGTCGGGCTTCCCCTCGCTGTCCGCGCACGTCCTCGTCGCGCCGGGGGCCGACTGCCACGCGAAGCGGCGCGAGCTCGATCGCATGCTTGCCGAGCGTTTCGGCCTCACGCACACGACGCTGCAGGTCGAGCACGCGGAAAGCGGACCCCACTCTGTCGAGCTGGGGACCGCCGTTCCGCGGAAGACGCCGTTGCGCTAGCCGATCCCCGCGCGGGTCGCGTCCGGCGGGGTCTATCCGCACGGGTGGGGACAGACCTCCGAGGTTAAAGCGCCCTCGCGCCGCTTGGTTACGCGAGCGTCGGGGACAGTCCCCTGTTACGAAAGCGTGTCGGGGACCGAGATGGTCGCCGAAGCGCCGGCGGCAGCGCTGGGCTCAAGAAGAGCGCGCGGCTGGCGAGTGAAACCGCCGGCGGGGTGATTCCCTACGATCCGGCGGTGGCCGCATTGCAGAGCAAGACGGCGGTGGTGACCGGGGCCTCCAGCGGGATCGGGGCCGCGACCGTGCGCGCGCTTCGCGCCGAAGGCGTCCGGGTCGTGGGCGGGGCCCGGCGCGTCGACCGGGTCGAGGCCGACGTCGCGCTCGAGGTCGACGTCACCGACCCCGAAAGCTGCGCCCGCTTCGTCGAGCAGGCGGTCGCGGAACTCGGCGGCATCGACATCCTCGTCAACGGCGCGGGACTCGCCCTCGGCCGCGACCCGTTCTGGGAGTCGACCGAGGAGGACGAGAGCACGATCCTCGAGACGAACGTCGCGGGGCTGATCCGGATGACCCGCCTCTGCCTGCCACACATCCGCGACGGCGGCCACATCGTCAACCTGGGTTCGATCGCCGGCCGCCAGGCGTATCCGAACGCAACACTCTACGTCGCCTCGAAGTTCGCCGTGCGCGGATTCACCTACGCGCTCCGTGAGGACCTCCTCGGCCGTCCGATCCGGATCACGACAGTCGATCCGGGCCTCGTAGAGACGGAGTTCTCGATCGTTCGCTTCCGCGGCGACGTCGCTCAGGCGAAGGCCGTCTACGAGGGCGTCGAGCCGCTGACCGGCGCCGACATCGCCGACTGCATCCTCTTCGCGCTCACCCGGCCGCCGCACGTGAACATCGACGAGCTGGTCATCAAGGCGCTCGCGCAGTCCTCCGGAGGCCGCATCATTCGTCAGCAGTGACCCTCACGATCCTCGAGGGCTCGACCTTTTGCATCTGCGACGACCGCGGGGACGTCGGCGACGAGACGAGCGGATTCTTCGCGCAGGACACGCGCTTCCTCTCGCTCTTCCGCCTGACGATCAACGGCGAGAGGCCGCTGCTCCTGTCGTCGGCGAAGGTCGAGTACTTCTCCGCGGTCTTCTATTTGCGTAATCCGCTCGCGGGCGGGCTGCCGCAGGACACGCTCTCGGTCGCGCGGCGTCGGTTCGTCGGCGAGGGGATGCAGGAGCGCATCGTGATCCGCAACGAGGGGATGGAGCCGGTCTCGTTCGAGCTCGGCATCGAAGTGGGCTCCGACTTCGCCGACATCATGTCGGTCAAGGATCACGACTTCGCGCTCGGCAACCCACTGATCGCGCGGCCGCTGCCGCCGCCCGTCGAGCCGCAGTACGACGCGGAGAGCAACCAGTTCGTGCTCGTCGACCCCGACGGCGACGCGCGCACACAGGTGTTGCTCTCCCAGCGCGGCGAACGCGACGGCGACGGGATGATCCGCTGGCCGGTCGAGCTGAAGCCGCGCGAGGCCTGGGAGTTGACTCTTGACGTCGTGCCGTCGCTCGACGGACAGGTGCTCGCACCGCGCTTGGTCGAGCGTCGCTTCGGCGACGAGCTTCTCCACGTTCGCGACTCGCTCGCCGCGTGGCAGCTGCGCGTGCCGCAGCTCCGCGCCGGCTGGCTCGACCTCACGCACACCTTCGCGCAGTCGGTCAACGATCTCGCGGCGCTGCGCATGCGGAGCGCGACGGATCCCGGCCGCGGCCGCCTGCCTGCGGCGGGGATGCCGTGGTTCATGACGGTCTTCGGCCGCGACACGCTGATCACGTGTCTGCAGACGCTCCTCTTCGGGCCGGAGCTCGCGAGCACGGCGCTCGAGGTGCTCGCAGAGCTCCAGGCGAAGGAGGACGACCCTACGATCGACGCCGAGCCCGGGAAGATCGTCCACGAGGTCCGTAGCGGCAAGGCCGTGAAACACTGGTTCGAGAAGTACTACGGCACCGTCGACGCGACGCCGCTCTATCTCGTGCTGCTCTCCGAGGTCTGGCGCTGGACCGACGACGCCGCACTCGTACGCAGACTGAAGGAGCCCGCCTTGCGCGCGCTCGAATGGATCGACAAGTGGGGCGACCGCGACGGAGACGGCTTCGTCGAGTACGAGCGCCGCTCCGAGCGCGGTCTCGACAACCAGTCGTGGAAGGATTCGTACGACTCGCAGCGTTTCCACGACGGCCGGATCGCAAAGCCGCCGATCGCGCCGTGCGAGGTCCAGGGCTACGTCTACGACGCCAAGCGGCGCACCGCGGAACTCGCACGCGCGGTGTGGCGGGAGCGCGAGCTCGCCGAGCGGCTCGACCGCGAGGCGGCCGAGCTGCGCGAGCGCTTCGACGAGGCCTACTGGGTCGACGAGCGCGGCGGGTACTTCGCGCTCGCGCTCGACGGCGAAAAGCAGAAGGTCGACTCGCTCTGCTCCAACATCGGGCACCTGCTCTGGAGCGGCATTGTCAAGCCGCAACGGGTGGACGACGTCGTCGACGCGCTGATGGGCGACGCGCTTTGGTCGGGCTGGGGCGTGCGCACGATGAGCGAGGCCGACGCCGCCTACAACCCGCTCTCGTACCACAACGGCACCGTCTGGCCGCACGACAACTCCTTGATCGCGTGGGGCCTCGCGCGCTACGGACGGTGGCCCGAGGCGCAGCGAATCGTGCAGCGCATCCTCAACGCCGGCCGCCACTTCAACTACCAGCTGCCGGAGGTGTTCGCGGGTCTCCGGCGGTCCGAGACGACGTTCCCGATCGCCTACCCGACGGCCGCCCGGCCGCAGGCTTGGGCCGCCGGCGCGCCCGTGCTCCTCTTGCAGATCCTGCTCGGGCTCCAGCCCGACCAGCGACGCCACGTCCTCGAGACACTCGCGCCGCCGGAGCTGCCGTCGTGGGCGCAGAGCCTGCGCCTCACGGGCGTCCGCGCCTTCGGCCGCCAGTGGGACGTGCGCTTGGAGGATGGTCAAGTGCGGGTCGAAGAGACCTAATGGTCGAACCATGAGGATCGCGGTTCTCGCGCCGCCCTGGTTCGCCGTGCCGCCGACCGGCTACGGCGGGATCGAGTGGGTCGTCTCGCTGCTCGCGGACGGACTCGCCGACGCGGGCCACGACGTGACGCTCTTCGCCTCGGGCGACTCGCGCACGCGCGCCAAGCTTGCAGCGGTCTTCGAGAAGGCGCCGAGCGAGCTGATCGGGCGCACGTTCTGGGAGCTGCAGCACGTGATCTCGTGCTACTCGCGCTATGACGAGTTCGACGTGATCAACGACCACTCCGGCCCGCCGGCCTTCGCGATCGGCGGCGCCGTGCCGACGCCGGTCGTGCACACCGTGCACGGGCCGCTCACCGGCGAGCCGGGCGCGCTCTACGAATCGATCTCGCGCGTCGCGCCGCACGTGGGCCTGATCTCGATCTCGATGAACCAGCGCAAGCCGAAGCCCGACCTCAACTGGACCGCCAACTGCCCGAACGCGCTCGACCTCTCGGTCTATCCGTGCAGCCCGCACCGCGGCGACTACCTGCTCTTCGTCGGCCGCATGAGCCCGGACAAGGGCGCGCACCGCGCGGTCGCGGTCGCGATGCAGACCGGACTGCCGTTGAAGATCGCCGGGAAATGCCGCGAGCCGAAGGAGCGGGAGTACTTCGGCGAGCTCGTCGAGCCGCACCTCGGGCCGGCGCACGGGATCGAGTACCTCGGCGAGGTCAACCACGGCCAGAAGGTCGAGCTGCTCCAGGACGCGCGCGCGACGCTCTTCCCGATCGAATGGGAGGAGCCTTTCGGGCTCGTAATGATCGAGTCGATGGCGTGCGGGACGCCCGTGATCGCGACGCGCTGGGGCGCCGTGCCCGAGGTGATCGAGCACGGGCGGAGCGGGATCATCGTCGACGACTACCGCCTGATGGCGGCGGCGCTCGAGGAGGCCGACCGGCTCGATCCGCTCGAGTGCCGCCGCTACGCCGAGGAGCGGTTCGCACCCGAGCGCATGGTCGCGAACTACGTTCAGGCCTACGAGGCCGCGATCGAGCAGCGCGTCGTCGCGTGACCTTCGGCGCGCTGCGCCGCTCCCCTCACGACCGCGAGATCCTTCGCCTCGCGGTGCTCGCGCTCGGGGCGCTTGCCGCGCAGCCGCTCTACACGCTCACCGACACGGCGATCGTGGGTCACCTCGGCACGCGGCAGCTCGCCGCGCTCGGGATCGCGGGAGTCGTGCTCAGCGGCGTCTTCGCGATCTTCAACTTCCTCGCATACGGCACGACTTCGCAGGTCGCGCGCGCGGCCGGGGCCGGCGCGCGTGAGACCGCGGACCGGCTCGGTGCGCAGGCCTTCTGGCTCTCGGGTGCGATCGGCGCCTCCGTCGCGGCGCTGCTGGCCGTCTTTGCGGAGCCGGTGATCCAGCTGATGGGCGGCGAGGGTCGCACCGCCGACCTCGCTGTCCAGTACCTGCGCATCGCGGTGATCGGTCTCCCGTTCGCGTTCTTCACGCTCGGCGGACAGGGGTACTTCCGTGGCGTCTCCGATCTGCGCACGCCGCTCGTGATCGAGGGCGCGGCGAACGCGCTGAACGTCGTGCTCGAGGTGCTGTTCGTCTACGGCTTCCACTGGGGACTCAAAGGCGCGGCCGCCGGCACCGCGATCGCACAGTCGTGCATGGGCGCGGGCTTCCTCTTCTGGATGCTGCACGTGTCGCAACGACGGGTTCGCCTGCGCTTCGACCTGATGCGCAGGCTCCTCGGTGTAGGGCGCCACCTCTTCGTGCGGACCTCCGCGCTCTACGCGTCGTTCCTCGTTGCCGGCGCGGTCGCGGCGCGTTTCGGCGACGCGTCGATCGGCGCGCACCAGGTCGCGTTCCAGCTCTGGGTCTTCCTCGCGCTCCTGCTCGACGCGATCGCGATCGCGGGACAGGTGATCGTCGGGCGGATGCTTGGCGCCGGCGACGCGGAGGGTGCGTTCGCGGCGAGCGCGCGCATGATCGTGATGACCATCTACCTCGGCGTCGGCTTCGGCGCGCTTTTGCTCGTGTTCTCCGACCTGCTGCCGCGCATCTTCACGAGCGATCCGGCCGTGCTCGACCAGGCGCACGACCTCTGGCCGATCTTCGCGCTCATGCAGCCGCTCAACGGCGCCGTGTTCGCGCTCGACGGGATTCTGATCGGCGCCGGCGACGCGCGGTACCTGATGTGGTCGATGCTCGCGTCGACGGCCTCAGGGGTCTCGGTCGCGCTTGCCGCGCTCCACTACGACTGGGGGATCGTCGGGGTCTGGTCGGCGTTGCTCGCTCTGATCTGCGTCCGGTTGACGACGCTGATGGTGCGTTTCAGCCGGCGGCGCTGGCTCGTGACGGGCTGGGCCTGACCTTCTCGGCCCAGCGTTTCAGGCCCCCGTAGGACTGCCAGAGCGGCATCGCCTGGGTGTAGGCCGCGTCCAGATCGCCACTCTCGGCCCTGACTGCGGTCTCGAACTCCTCCTGCGTCGCGCCGCCCGCGACGAGCTCGGCCCAGCGGTGGAGGCGGTTCCGGAGGCTCTCGAGGTGGACGGCGACGTCGTCGACGACGCCGAAGTGCACGAGCGCGAGGCGCGCCGGTGCACGCCGCGCGATCTCATCGAGCGTTGCATCCCACGCGGCGACGTCGACGTCGGGGGGCGGCGTCGGGGGGAGCACGACCTGCTGCGGCGCGATCCGCACGCCGGCCGCGTCGCCCGCGAAGAGCGTCCCCTCGGCGTCGAGGTAGCAGACATGGTGCGACGCATGGCCCGGGGACGGGAAGCAGTCGAGGCCGAGTACGCGCTCGCCGACGACGTGGACGTTCGCTTCCGGCACCGGTGCGAGCTCGCCCCAGAGCGCGTCGAACGCGTCGCCGTAGAGTCGGCGCGCGCTCGTCTCGAGCCGTGCCGGGTCGACGAGGTGCGGTGCACCGACTCCCGAGACGTGCACCTGCACGTGCGGGTGCTCGCGGACGATCACGCCGGCCGCGCCCGCGTGGTCGAGATGGATGTGCGACAGCAGCAGATGCCCCACGTCGCCGAGCCCGATGCCCCGCTCGTGCAGTTCCGCTTTCAGCGTTTCGAGCGTGGACGTCGGCCCGCAGTCGAACAGCGTCGCGCCGTCGTCGGTCTCGACGAGGTACGAGCCGATCACGCGCTCGGTACCGAGGTGTCGGACGTCGATCGGCACGGGGGTCGCCATCGCGCCGAATCGTACGACGCGAGGCGACCCCGAGATTCGCTAGGACGCAGGCCTGAAGCGAGGCCGCCGCACGATCACGACCGCTGCGGCGACGCCGACCAGGAGCACGACGAGGATCGTGACGAGCATTGACCACGAGCCGGGCAGGTCGAACACCGAGCCCCCGCCGCCGCTTGGTGCCGAGCTCGGGAAGCCGGCCGCGACGAGCGTGCTCTTGCTCGGGTGCCCCGCAACGAACCAGCCGCCTCGCGTCTTCTCCCGGCCGCCGAAGAACGGCTGGCCGGGCTTCATGTACGAGACCACGCCGGCAGAGGCATACGGGTAAACGTCCTGACGGATCGTCGCCTTATCTCCTTCCGGCCCCGGCACGCGGTAGACGACCTTGTAGCACGGGCCGAGGCTGCCCTCGGGCCGCTTGTCGACCATCGGGTCGGGAACCGTCTGGAACATCGACGGGAAGAACCCGACGGCCTCGACGAAGTCCATGAACTTCGAGCCGAACTCCGGGTCACCTCCGCCGGAGCGGAAGACGATCTTGCCGCCCTGCAGGCCCGGTCCCGTAACCGTTGCTTGGTCGGGCCCCTTCGCCGCCGCGGGCGCGGCGAGCGCGAGCGTCACCGTTGAGGTGAGGAGGACAAGTCGTTTCATGCCGCCTCTACACCGGCGGCAGGCGCGGAGTTCCCTAGGCGCCCGCCGCTGCGGCCGAGCGGACAAGGGCCGCCTCGAGGTCGGCGATCAGGTCCTCCGCCGACTCGATCCCGACCGACAGGCGCACGAGGTTCCGCGGCGCGGCGAAGGGCGCGTCGGCGGTGGAGGCGTGCGTCATCCGCGCGGGATGCTCGATCAGCGACTCGACGCCGCCGAGCGACTCCGCGAGCTTGAAGAGCTTCGTCCGCGCGACGAGCTCGACCGCTTCTTCCTCCGATTCGACCAGGAACGAGATCATCCCACCGAAGTCGCGCATCTGGCGCGCGGCGATCGTGTGTCCGGGATGCGTAGGGAGCCCGGGGTAGAGGACCTGCTCGACGCGCGGGTGGCGGACCAGGAAGCCCGCGATCGCGCGCGCGTTGTCACAGTGCTTGCGCATGCGCAGCGCGAGCGTCTTCACGCCGCGGAGCACGAGCCACGAATCGAAAGGCCCCGGAATCGCACCGAGCGACTTCTGGAGGAAGTAGAGGCGTTCGGCGATCGTCGGGTCGTTCGTCGCCGCGAAGCCTCCGATGATGTCCGAGTGCCCGCCGAGGTACTTTGTCGTCGAGTGCAAGACGACGTCCGCGCCGAGCGCGAGCGGCTGCTGCAGGTAGGGCGTCGCGAAGGTGTTGTCGACGACGAGCAGCGCGCCGACGTCGTGCGTCGCTTTTGCGGCGGCGGCGATGTCGACGACGTTCAGCAGCGGATTCGACGGCGTCTCGACCCAGACCATCCGCGTCCGCTCGTCGAGGTGCTCGCTGAGGTTCGAGAACTCCGCGGCCGGCAGGTAGGCGAAAACGTAGCCCTTCGGCTCGTACACTTGCGACGTCATGCGGTACACGCCGCCGTACACGTCCGCGATCAGCACGGTGCGGTCCCCTGGGTTGAGCAGGTGCATCAGCGTCGTCGTCGCGCCGAGTCCGGACGAGAACGCGGCTCCGTGCTCCGCGCTCTCAAGCGAGGCGAGACACTGCTGGAGGGCGGTGCGTGTCGGGTTCGCGGCGCGCGAGTACTCGTAGCCTTTGTTTTCGCCGACCGCGTCCTGGACGTATGTCGACGTCTGGTAGATCGGCGTCGTCAACGCGCCGGTTGCGGAGTCCGGGTCCTGGCCCTCGTGGATCGCGCGCGTCTCGAAGTCCACGACGGCGATTCTAGAGAGGGAAGGGGCCCCCCCGCCGGGCCCCCACTGCGACTACGCCTTCACGTCGGGATCGACCTCGTCGGCCCTCTGAGCAGTCGCCTGCGCGGCCTCCCGTTCGCGCCGCGCGGCCTGTGCCTGCTCCTCTGCCTGACGCATCTGCTCGTCGGCGGCGGCGTCACGTCGCTCGGCCTCCGCCGAGCGCATCTGCGCGCGCTCACGGAGTGCACCGGCTTCGCCGCGCTTCGTGTCGAGCCTCCCCTGCCGGCCTCGCATCACGCCGTAGACCACCAGCGCGACGACGATCACGGCGACGACGATCAGAACCCAGACCCAGGTGTCCATCAGACTGTCCCGTGGTAGTAACCGCCGACCTCGTCACGGAACGCCGGGTCGTCACGCCGGTCGTCGTCGTACTCGGGCGCGTTCTTGATCTCGTCCTTCGTGCGGTTGACGTACACCTTCTCTTCGTCCAAGTCGATCCGCTCGACAACACCGGCAGGCAGGAGGACCTTTTTGCCGAGTATCCAGGTCCCGGTGTCGACGACGATCCAGCTCCCGCCGGTCTCGTCGGTCGCGTCGTCGACCTTGCCGATCGTGCCGTCCGTCGCCTCGACGTCAAGGCCGACCAATGCACCCGCACGCCACGTCGAATCGCGATACGACCAAAGATCGGTCGCAGCCATGATTCCCTCCTTCGTTGACCTGCTAGGACGTTTTTCGCGTACCCGCAGACCTCGCAGCCAAACAGCGCGGGGGGCGATTCTACGTCGACGCGTTCACCTGCCCGGCGCGGGCGTAGAGGCGCGCCGTGACGGTTCCGACCACGAGGAAGGCGAGCGCGGCGGCGACGATGTCGAGGGAGTCGCCGATCGCGTACAGGACTAGCTCTCGATGCGCTCGGCGCCGACGAAGCGCGCGAGGCGCTTCAGCGCTGCGTCGACTGCCCGGCGCGGGAACCGAATGCCCGGCTCCTCGAAGATCGCGTTCACGACGAGGACGTTGCGCTTGCGATCGAGGATCGGATCGATGCGGCCGACGAGGCGGTCGCCGCGCAGGATCGGCAGGACGTAGTAGCCGTATTCGCGCTTCGCCTTCGGGACGTACATCTCGAGGCGATAGCGGAAATCCCACAGCGCCTCCGTCCGCTCGCGGTCCTTGATCAAGCGATCGAACGGCGAGAGGAACGTGACGCGGTGGGGAACTGGACCGTCGACGGCTTCCGGGTGAGCGATCCAGCGCCCCTTGTCGAACCACACGCCGAGTGCACGCAGGCGCTTCTCGGCGAGCAGGCGATCGGCCTCGGCGAGGGGGACGGTCTCGGTCTCCGGATACCAGCGCTCGCCCAGGTCCCATAGGCGTTGACCGCCGCGCCGGCCGACGACCGCGACGTCGCCGCGGCTGTGCAGGATCCCGAGCATCTGCGACACGTGCCGATCCCCGGTCCAGCCACCCGATTCCGAGCTCGCGACCGAGTGGTCGTCGAGCTCGCGCGAGAGCAGCGGGCCGCGCCGCTCGAGCTCGCGGAGCACGTAGCGGCGGAAGCGCGGGTTCGTCTTCAGGAACTCGGTCGCCCGGCGCTCCCACGAGTACTTCCCCAGCCTGCGCCGCCGCATGCGCGCGCGGATCAGCGGCAGGTCCTCGATCGGCCAGATGAACGCGTTCCACTCGAGGAGCTTGCGCTCCTCCCAGAGCAGCCGGTCGAGCTCGGCTCGATCGAACGCGTCGAGGCGACTCCAGAGGACGAGCTGCTGCGGCGTCGCGACCGTTGCGACGGGGTCCATCTGCAAGGAGCCCAAGCGGCGCACGGTCTCCAGCACGCCGGTCGCGGAGCCGTCCAGTGCAGCGGCCCGGACCGCGATGCGGCGCGCCTCCTCGCGCGTAAGCTCAACCGCCGTGGTCGACATCGTCCAGTTCGTTCTATCCCATCTGCCGGCGCGCCCTGCATGCGTGCTCGAGGTCGGCTGCGGCGAAGGCGAGCTCGCGCGCGCGCTCGACGCAGCCGGCTACGACGTCATGGCGATCGACCCGGCGGCGCCGTACGGCGACATCTTTCGGCCGATCAAGCTCGAGGAGCTCGAGGAGGACGCGCGCTTCGACGCCGTCGTCGCGAGTCGCACGTTCCATCACCTGCCGCTGGACGAGAGCTTCGAGCGCGTCACCCGCGCACTCGAGGGCGGCGGACCGCTCGTGCTCGACGAGTTCGCCTGGGACCGGCTCGACGAGGCGACCGCGGACTGGTACGAGGGACAGCGTCGCGTCCTCGTCGCGGCTCTTCAGAACGACCGCGCACCGAGCGCCGCCGATTGGGAGGAGCATCACTCCCGCATCCACGATGTTCACCGCTTCGACACGCTGCGCGCCGCGCTCGATCGACACTTCGAGGAGGTCCATTTCGAGTGGGTCCCCTATCTCTGGCGCTACCTGGGCGGCCCGGCCACCCTGGCGCTCGAGGAGTCGCTGATCGCCGCCGGAGCGATCCAGCCGATCGGCTTCCGCTACGTCGGAATACCCCGGCGGGCGCGGGCGTTGTAGTCGGCGTGGACCTCGACGAGATCTTCGGACCTGTCGCGCGCAGCACCCGGTGCGCGGAGCGCCGCCGGCGTACGCTGGAGGAGGTGCTCCAGCTCGCGGTCGAGATCGCGCGCGAGGGCCGCGAGGGGCGCAAGATCGGGACGCTCTTCGTCGTCGGCGACGTCGACGGCGTGCTCGACCACTCCCGCCCGCTCCTGCTCGACCCGCTGTTCGGACACGCTGAGGAGCTGCTCGACGTGACGCGCGCGGACTTCCGCGAGACGGTGAAGGAGCTCGCGCAACTCGACGGCGCGTTCCTCGTGCGCGATCGCGGCACGTTCGCCGCTGCGGCGCGCTACGTCGACGTCGATCCGACGACGCCGCTAACACCCGGCCTCGGCACGCGTCACGCCGCCGCGGCGTCGATCACGGCGGCGACCGACGCCACCGCGATCGTCGTCTCGCAGAGCTCGATCGTGCGCGTGTACGCCGAAGGCGAGATCCGCGCCGAGATCGTTCCCGAGCTCTTCCTGCTTTCGCGTGACCGCCTCTTCACGCACGATCCGGACGTGCTGAGCGTGCCGGAGGCCGGGATCACCGTCGCGGTCGCCGAGAGCTGACGGGAACCACCGGCCTGTGAGCGCGGGGGCCGCCTTGCGGCGGCCCCCGGCTCGTTCGACGTTGCCGCCGCCTACGGCATCGGTCCGATCCGGTACGGCCGCATCATCTCGTGGTCCTCGTGCTCGACGATGTGACAGTGCCAGACGAACAGTCCGGCCCGGTCGTACGTCGCCTTGACACGGACGACCTCCCCCGGGAACGCGACGACCGTATCTTTCCGGCCGCTCTCCCGCGCAAATGGCTCGATCGGCGCACCCTCGAGCTCGACCGGCTGGACGACTTCCCCCTCGTCGTCGGTCTCGAGCTTCTGGCGATTCACGACCTCCAACATCACCTCGTGGATGTGGATCGGGTGGGCATCCGCGGTGAAGTTGTAGATCTCCCACACCTCGGTCGCGCCCACAGCCGGGTTCTCGGTGATGTCAGCGTCCCACCGAAGGGCACTCGAGGTGCCGTCAGGGTTCAGGGTGCCGAGCAGCGCGTGCCGCGGGCCGAACTCCTCCGCATCCGGGTCGTCGCACGCGAGCACGATGCTTCCGTCCTCCTGCGTGATCACACGCACCGTCTGCGAGTCCTCCTCGTTCAGCGTGACCTGCCGCGTGGCGTCCGCCGCGGGCAGCGGTGCGAGCGCCGGGAGGATCAGCCGGCTCGGCGGCGTGCTCGTGTCGGCCGTCAATGCCGGGCCGACGCGGAATTGCATGACGTGGCCGGTCGTCTCTGCGTCTGCCGGGTCGAAGTCGACCCCCGGCGTCCCACCGCCGAACGGCTCGTCCGGGCCAAGGTTCTGGAGGATGATCTTCGTCCCGACGCCCACGTTCGTGAAGTCGACGATCACGTCCGCCCGTTCCGCGGGGCCCATCACGAGCTCGGTCAGCTCGACGGGTGCGGGCAGGAAGCCGCCCTCCGCGCCGATCTGCCAGAACGTGAGCCCGTTGCTCAGCTTGAGGATCAGGAACCGGGAGTTGGACCCGTTCAGGAACCTGAGCCGGTACCGGCGCTGCTCCACGTTGAGGAACGGCCAAGCCTTGCCGTTCACGACCATCGTGTTGCCGAAGAACTCCGGATTGAAGATGGGCGAGATGTCGCTCTCACCGTCACAGGCCGGATCCGGGATAAACGGGATCTGGAGCTGCGAGGGATCGAGACCCTCGAAGAACGCGCGGTTGTCGGGGTAGAAGAGCGATCCGTCGTGGTTGAACGACCGGTCCTGGATCGCGATCGGGATCTCGTAGTACGTCGTTCCGACGGGATCGCCGAGCGCGGGCGCCGGACCCGGCAGTACGCCCGTCACCTTGTCCCGCGGCCCCCCGCGCAGGAGGTAGAACCCGGCGGGGCCGGCGTAGACGTTCAGCCTCGTCATTCCGAGCGAGTGGTCGTGGTACCAGAGCGTCGTCGCGTCCTGGTCGTTCGGGTACTGGAAGACGGCCGTGCCCGGGTCCCACGTGAGGCCGTACTTCGCCGCGAACTCGGCCTTGAACGTCTCGTAGTACGACCCGGCGGGCGCGAATCCAGTGGGCAGGTTGGCCGCGTGCGGTAGATACCACGCCTCGGCGAAGCCGTCGCTTTCCTCAGACGTGTGGCCGCCGTGGAGGTGGGTCACGACCGGAACCGGGCCCGCGTAGCGCTCCTGCTCCATTCCGTGCGAGTCGGTGTTGCCGACCCCTGCGGGCGGATTCGCCCAGTGCAAGGTCTGGTCGACCGGGAGCAGGTGGGGCAGATACTGCCCGGTGTTGGTTCCCCAGGGCCCGTCGTAGAGCTGGTTCATCCAGTTGACGCGGACCGGCGAGGTCCACTTGGCCTCGATCGTGAACGCCGGGTAGTGGAAGCTCCCCGGGTGGTTCACCGAGCCGTAGCTCCAGACGGTCGTCGGCAGTCCCATCGTCTGCGGCAGGATGTGCTGCTGGAACTGCCGTACGGCGATTTCGTAGTAGTCGATGTTTTTGTTTGCCCCGGGCTGCTTCAGCTTCGCCGTGCGAGGCATCGCCGGCGGGATCACCAGCGGCGTGACGTACTTCGGGATCGTCGTCGGATCGAGTGTGCCCCCTGGGATCGGCACCGCAAAAGCGCGCGGGATGCCGAACCGCAACGGCGCGTACAACGCTGCTCCCGCAGCCGCTCCGAACTGGACGAAGCGTCGCCGGGTGATGCGGTTCATGACGCCTCCTTCGTAGCGGCGTGTGTCGCGCCCTCGGCCAGGGATTCTTCGCCGCGTGAGCCCGCGCGTCGTCCGCAGACGCCCTGATCGGGGGTCGTATTTTCTCCCCTGAAATGCACCCGTACCTGGCCGAGCGGAGGGTAGTCAGCGGAGACAACGCGTGCGACCATTGCGTCCGGGGGCCGGACCGCGATCGACGCTGCGGCGTTGTCGCGCCCTCCCGGCCCCCGTCATCGAGGCAACCGGCCGCAGGCTAGCGGTCGCGGCCGTGCGCGAGGTACTCGAGCAGGTCGGAGCGCGTGAGGACGCCGACGGGCCTGCCGCCGCGCGCGACGACGACGGCGTTCGTGCGCCCGGTGAGCGTTGCGAAGACCTGGTCGAGCGTGTCCTGCACGTCGACCGCGGCGAGCGGCGGCTGCATCGCGTTCGCGACATCCTCGTGCAGCGCATCCGGGTTCTTGAACACGCGATCGAGCAGGTCGCGGTCCTGCAGCGAGCCGATCACGTCGGCGAGCGAGTCGACCTTCCCGTCGCGCACCACCGGAAGCTGCGAGATCGAGTAGCGCTGCATCGTGTCGATCGCCTCGCCGACCTTCTGATGTGCGGAGATCGTCACGAGCGGCGGCACTTCCGCTTCCTCGACCCGCTTCGACTTCAGCAGCGCCTCGACGGTCGGCAGCGGCATGCGCCGCTCGACGAACCCGTGCTCGAGCATGTAGTTGTCGTCGAAGAACTTCGACATGTAGGAGCGGCCCGAATCGGGGAGCATGGTCAGGATCATCGCCTCGGGACCGAGCCGCTTCGCGAGCTCGAGCGCGGCCCAGACGGTGGAGCCCCCGGAGCCGCCGACAAGCAGACCCTCCTCGCGCGCGAGCCGGCGTGCGGTCAGGAACGAGTCCCGGTCGGAGACGCGGATCCACTCGTCGACGACGTCGGGGTCCATCGTCTGCGGCCAGGTGTCCTTGCCGATCCCCTCGACGAGGTACGGGTGCAGGTCGCCGTCGTCCTTAGCGGTGTAGATCGAGCCCTCTGGGTCGACGCCGACGATCAGCACCTCGGGCTTGCGCTCCTTGAAGTAGCGGCCGACGCCGGAGATGGTGCCGCCCGTGCCGACCGAGATCACGATCGCGTCGATCTCGCCGCCGGTCTGCTCCCAGATCTCGGGCCCCGTCGTCACGTAGTGCGCCTCCGGGTTCGACATGTTCGAGTACTGGTCGGGCTTAAAGCCATCGGGGATCTCCTCGGCGAGGCTCGACGAAACGGAGTAGTACGACTCCGGTGAGTCGTGATCGACGGCCGTCGGGGTGATCACGACCTCGGCGCCGTACGCGCGCAGCATCGAGATCTTCTCCTGGCTCATCTTGTCGGGCATGACGAAGATGCAGTGGTAGCCCTTGAGCGCCGCGGCAATCGCGAGGCCCACGCCCGTGTTCCCTGAGGTCGGCTCGACGATCGTCCCGCCGGGCTTCAGCTTCCCCTCGCGCTCGGCGGCCTCGATCATAGCGAGCCCGATCCGGTCCTTGACGGAGCCGCCCGGATTCAGGTACTCGAGCTTGGCAAGGATCGTCGGCGCGACGTCGGCCGAGATCTTGTCGAGCCGGACGATCGGCGTGTTGCCGACGAGGTCGAGGACCGTCGGATACTCCCGCGCCATGCGGCGGGAAGCCTACCGCCGGGAATTCCGCGGGGAGCCTGCTCGTTCTCCGGGGCTATGAAGATCATCACCATCGGTAAGGGCAACATCGGAGGCGGGCTGGCCCGCCTCTGGCGCAAAGCAGGACACGAGGTGACCGAGCTGGGCCGCGACGGCGGGGACGCGTCGGGCGCCGACGTGGTGCTCGTCGCCGTGCCGTCCGGCTCGATCGACAACGCGCTCGCCGGCGTCACAGGACTCGAGGGGAAGATCGCCATCGATGCGACAAACGCGTTCGCCGGACGCGCGGAGGGATTCCCGTCGCTCGCCGCGCAGGTGAAGGCGCGAACCAAGGGCCCGGTCGCGAAGTCGTTCAACGTCAACTTCGCGCGTGCGTACGACGAGGTCGCGAAACAGGAGCGACGGCCGGGAAACTTCTATGCCGCGGACGACGACGCACGCGACGTCACGGAACAGCTGATCCTCGACGCGGGCTACGAGCCGGTCTACATGGGCCAGCTCGACAAGGCGCGCGTGCTCGAGGACTTCGTCCCCGCGTTCGCGGCCAGCGGGACGGTTTTCTACCGCTTCGTCCAGCCCGGAGAGCTCTAACTCAGAGAGGAGCCCCGGCCGCTACGGGCTCGGCCGGGAGCTCCTCGCGGCGAATCAGCGTGAGCGCCGCGACGACGCCCGCGAACGCGATTCCGAGCAACACCCAGAACGCGAGCGAGAAGCTGTCGGTCAGCGCGACGGGCACGGGAGTCCCCGTCTTCACCAGGCTCTCGAAGTGGGTCGTCCAGACCGATGAGGCAACGGCGACTCCGACCGCGCCTCCGATCTGCTGCGAGGTGTTGATCAGGCCCGATGCGAGTCCGGCGTCCCGTTCCGGGACCCCTGCAAGCGCGGCGATCGTGACCGGAACGAACGCAAACGGAAGGGCAATGCCGACGGCGAGGTAGCCGGGCAGCAGCTCACCCCCGAACGAGCCTGACGTGTCGATCTGCGTGTACCAGAGCAGGCCGAGCGACATCAGGGCGAGGCCGGCGACCATGACCGGCTTCACGCCGACCCTTGTCGCGAGCGCCTGCGCAAACCCGGCCGAGAGCACAGCGGTGCCCGCCGTCGCGAGGAACGTGAGCCCGGCGCGCAGCGCGGAGTAGCCGAGCACTTGCTGCACGTAGAGCGTGAGCACGAAGAAGTTCGCGAAGACGACTGCGCCGAGGATCAGACCGACGGCGTTCGCTCCGGCCACGGTCCGGATCCGGAAGAGCCGCAGTGGCACGAGTGGCGCATCGCTGCGACTCTCGAGCACGAAGAAGATCGTCAGGAGGACGCCCGAGAGGATCAGCAGGCCGATCGTGCGCGCTGTGGCCCAGCCGACGTTCGGGGCCTGCGAGATCGCGTAGACGAAGATCACCAGGGCGGCGGTGACCGTCAGCGCACCGAACGGGTCGTAGCGGTGGCGATCCGTCTCGAGCCGGCTTGGCCGTACGAGCGGGATCGTCAGCGCGAGTACGAGGATGCCGACGGGGACGTTGACGAAGAAGATCCACTCCCAGCCGAGGTACTCCGTGAGCACGCCTCCGGCGAGCACGCCGACGGCCGCGCCGCTTCCACCGAGCGCGCCCCAGACCCCGAGCGCCTTGTTGCGCTCGGCTCCCTCGGTGAAGCTCGTCGTCACGATCGAGAGCGCGGCGGGCGAGATGATCGCCGCGCCGAGGCCCTGCACCGCGCGCGCGCCGATCAGCATGCCCTCGGAGCCGGCGAGCCCGCAGACGAGCGACGCGATGGTGAAGAGCGCGACGCCGACCATGAACACACGCCGCCGGCCGAGCAGGTCCGCCGAGCGACCGCCGAGCAGCAGGAAGCCGCCGAACACGATCGCGTAGGCGGTGATCACCCACTGGAGGTTCTCGCGCGAGAAGTCGAGGTCCTTGCCGATCGACGGCAGCGCGACGTTGACGATCGAGACGTCGAGGATCGTCATGAAGAACGCGGTGCCGACGACGGCGAGCGCCTGCCAGCGATGGGGGTCGGGTGCCATCTGCGGTTGGCTCATCGGGTCACCTCGCTTCGGTCACGGAGCCTACTCGAGGCCCCGGATCCTCTCGCTAATGCCGGAAGTGGCGGCGCCCCGTGAAGACCATGCACGCGCCGGCGTCCTGCACGGCGGCGGCCACCTCGGCGTCCCGCTTCGAGCCGCCCGGCTGGATGATCGCGCGCACGCCTGCGTCGAGCGCCAGCTGCGGGCCGTCGGAGAACGGGAAGAACGCGTCGGACGCGAGCCCTGCCCCCTCGAGGTCGTGGCCGTGCTCCTCGGCCTTCTCGAGCGCGATCCGCACCGCGTCGACGCGGCTCTGCTGACCGGCGCCGATGCCGACGGTCTGGAGTCCGTTCACGAGCACGATCGCGTTCGACGTGACGTGCTTCGAGACGCGCCACGCGAAGAGCAGGTCGCCCCACTGCTCCTCGGAGGGCTCGCCGCAGACGACGTTCATCCCTTCGCGGTCCTCGATGTCGAAGTCCCGGTCCTGGACGAGGAGCCCGCCGAGGACGCGCTTGTAGTCACGCTCGCCCGCCTCCGCGCGCCGACGCTCGCCGTCGAAGAGGATGCGGATCGCGGCCTTGCGCTTCAGCGCCTCCAAGGCGCGGTCGTCGTAGCCGGGAGCGAGCAGCACCTCGACGAACTGCTCTGCGAGGCTGGCGCCCAGCTCCGCGGTGACCGACCGGTTCAGGACGACGATCCCGCCATAGGCCGACACCGGGTCGGAGGCGAGCGCCTTCGCGTATGCCTCCTCGATCGTCGCCGCGACCGCGACGCCGCACGGGTTCGCGTGCTTGACGATTACACACGCCGGCAGCGCGAACTCGCGTGCGAGCAGGCGCGCAGCCGACAGGTCGTTGAGGTTGTTGTAGGAGAGCTCCTTGCCGTGCAGCTGCTCGACCTGCGAGATCACGTGCACGCGCGCGCCGTCCTCTGCGTAGTACGCGCCGCGCTGGTGCGGGTTCTCGCCGTAGGGGAGGTCGAGCACCTTCGTGAAGGCGGGGACGATCCGCTCCGGGAACGCCTCGATATCCGAGAACCAGCGCGCGATCGTCGCCTCGTAGGCCGCAGTGGTCGCGAACGCGTCCGCGGCGAGTCGCCGGCGCGTGTCCAGCGAGACTTCGCCGTTCGCGCGGAGCTCCTCGAGGACCGGCTCGTACTGCTCGGGTCGCGAAACCGGTGCGACGTGCGCGAAGTTCTTCGCCGCCGCGCGCAGCATCGACGGTCCGCCGACGTCGATCATCTCGACGGCGTCCTCCTCGCGAACGCCGTGGCGCGCCACGACCTGCGAGAAGGGATAGAGGTTCACGCACACCAGATCGAACGGCCGGATCGCGTGCTCGTCCAATGTGGCCACGTCGTCGTCCCGGTCTCGTCGGGCGAGGATGCCCGCATGGATCCGCGGGTGCAGCGTCTTGACCCGCCCGCCGAGCATCTCCGGTGCTTCGGTGACCTCCTCGACTCTGCTCACCTCGAGGCCCAGCTCTTCGAGGTACGACGCCGTTCCGCCCGAGGCGACGAGCTCACAGCCGAGGTCGGCCAGCCCGCGCGCGAACTCGTCGAGGCCGGTCTTGTCGTAGACCGAGATCAGGGCTCGCAGAGTTGTCTCACCACCTGCGGCAGCAGCTCGTGCTCGGCGGCCTGGATCCTGGCGCGCAGCGTCTCGACGGTGTCGCCCTCCTCGATCGGAACGGGTACCTGCATGATCACCGGCCCCGAGTCGATCCCCTCGTCGACGTAGTGGACCGTCGCTCCGGTCTGGCGCACGCCGGCCGCAAGCGCGTCTTCGATCGCGTGCGTGCCCGGGAACTGCGGCAGGAGTGCTGGATGGACGTTGATCACGCGGCCGGGGAAACGGTCGAGGAAATCGGGCCGCAGGAGGTGCATATACCCCGCGAGGACGATCCAATGCGCCCCGCGGGACGCGAGCCACTCGGCCATCGCAGTGTCGCGCTCCACGCGGCTCACGTAGTTCTCGAGTGCGAAGACGGCGGTCGCCACGCCGGCGGCCTGGGCACGCGCGAGAGCGCGCGCATCGGCCCGGTTCGATGCGACGGCGGCGATCGGCAGACCCTCGTCGAGCAGCGCCTGCAGGTTCGACCCCTCGCCCGAGACGAGGACGCCGATCACGAGCGGACGATCCTTCCGATCACGAGGCTGTCGCCCGGATCGCTCACGACTGCGCAATACCCGATGCCAAGATTGAAAACACGCCGCAACTCGTCCTCCTCGACGTGTTGCCCAAGCCAGTTGAAGACCGGCGGGCGCTCCCACGCGTTCCAGTCGAGCTTCGCGCGCAGGCCGTCGGGCAGGACGCGCGCAAGATTGCCGGCGATGCCCCCGCCCGTCACGTGCGCGAGCGCCCGTACGTCGGTTCGCGCCTGCAGCGCCCGTACCTCCTGCAGGTACAGCCGCGTCGGCGCGAGTAGGTCGTCGCCCCGATAGTCGTCGTGCTCGAGGATGCGGCGGACGAGTGTGAAGCCATTTGCGTGAACGCCGGCTGACGGCAAGCCCACCACGGCGTCGCCGGCTTCGACGCGCGAGCCGTCGATCACTCGCTCGCGCTCGACGATCCCGACGCACGTGCCCGCGAAGTCGAGCTCCTCGTCGCGGTAGATGCCCGGCAGCTCGGCCGTCTCACCGCCGACGAGCGCGCACCCGGCCTCGCGACAGACCTGGGCCGCGCCTTCGACGAGCTCCGCGACCTGCTCGAGCTCGATCGCGTTCGCCGCGACGTAGTCGAGCAGCATCAGCGGCTGCGCGCCGGTCGTCAGCACGTCGTTGATGCAGTGCGCGGCGAGATCGGCGCCGCAGGCGCGCAGCGCGCCGCGCTCGCGGGCGAGGACGAGCTTCGTTCCGACGCTGTCGGTCGAGGCGACGAGCAGACGCCGCTCGTCGAGCGGATGGACCCCAGCGAAGGCTCCAAACCCGGTCGCCCCGGTCGACTCGACGGCGGCGCGCAGCCGCTCGACGATCGCCTCCGCGGTCGCCAGCGAGACCCCGGCGGCGGCGTAGGTGGCGCGCTCGCCGTCCACCCGCACGAGTGTACGACGCGAGGCGGCGGGAGCTGGCCTGCACGGCGTGCCGACGTTCGCCGAGCAGCTCGGCGCGCGGTGCGCAAGGCCGGGGTTTCGGGGCGCGACTGGCTCGACGTTGCCGAGCGAACGGTGGCTGCGCCGTCCCCGCGAATGGGTCGCTCCGCTAGAGGAACAACTCGGCCTCGAGCTGCGGGCGGCCCTGCGGGCCGTCGGGCAGGAAGCGGACGAGCGATTCCCCGAGCTCGACACCGTCGGCCACCGGCTGAAGCCCGAGCAGGTGGGCAAGTGACTGCGCCTTGTGCTCCGGGTCGTCGGCGCGCAGGTGCAGCTCGCCGACCCGGAACTCCACTTCGCCCTGGAGCAGCTCGCTCAGCCACTCCCGCGGCGGATGGACCTCGAGCCGGAAGCCGGCGTTCGTGCCGATGAACGTGCGCCGGCCGCCGTGGTCCTGGATGCGCAGCTCGAGCTCCTCCGCCCGGGCGAGCGCCTCGGCGAACTCGTCTTCGTCGAGCGCCAGCCCGAGATGGTCGATCCGCGGGATCTCCCACTGGCCGGGCTGCACGACGATGTTGACGCCGCCCCGCTCGAGCTCGGAGAGGCGGAGCTTGAAGGCCTTCTTGTCGAGCTCCTCCCAGGAGACCCCGGGAGCGAACGAGACGAGATCGTCGCCGATCCGGCCGTGACGCCCCACGAGGTCGAATCCGAGCTTCCCGAGGTAGCGCGACTCGACCTGGCGCACCTTGCTCGTCACGAGGTGGTAGTGGAAGAGGTGCAACGGCGGGCATCCTAAGCTCAAGGCGATGGGAGTCTGGACGTTCGATCCGCTGCAGGTGGCCCCGACCGTGCTGGTCGCGGCTGCCTACGCGGTGCGCGTGCGGACGCTGGCGCGCCGCGGGACGCAGGTCCCCCGGACGAAGCTTGCGCTCTTCGCAGGCGGGATCGTCCTGCTGCTCGCGGCCGTCGTCTCGCCGGTCGCGGAGCTCGGCGAGGAGCGCTTCTCGTTCCACATGGTGCAGCACCTCCTGCTCGGAGACCTCGCGCCGCTCGCACTGCTCGCTGGTCTGAACGGGCCGCTGCTCCGCCCGCTCCTCTCGCTCCCGCCCGCGCAGTGGCTGCGGCCGCTCACGCATCCGTTCGTAGCGCTGCCGCTGTGGACGCTCAACCTCTACCTCTGGCACCTGCCCTTCGCCTACGACGCTGCGATCCGGAACGAGCTCGTGCACGCGCTCGAGCACACGAGCTTCTTCACGGCCGGGATCCTGATGTGGGCGCCCGTGCTCGAGATACTCCCCCAACCGCAGTGGTTCGGGACCGGTGCGAAGCTCGCGTACATCGTGGTCGTGCGCCTGGTCTCGACGCTGCTCGCGAACGTGTTCTTCTGGTCCGGCGAGGTCTTCTACGGGCCCTACGTGAACGTCGGCCGCTCCGACCAAGCCACCGCCGGCGCGGTGATGATGATCGAAGGCTCGGTGGTGACGATGGCCGCGATCGCGTGGCTCTTCCTGCGCATGTTCGGCGAGGGGGAGTTGCGTCAGGAACTCCTTGAGAGCGGCCACGACCCGCGGGCCGTCGAGCGCGCGGTGCGCTACGGCCGGGCCGACGAGCTGTCGTAACATCGCCCATGCCCATGAAGGGCGCGGGCGTCCACCATCTCGATCTCGTCGTCTCCTCGCTCGACCGAAGCCTGCCGCTGTACCAGGAGCTTCTGCGCCCGCTCGGCTACGACGACGCGCACCCGATCGTGGGCGAGCGCGGCGAGCGGGTCGTCTACCTGAACGGCCCCGGTCTCGTGTCCGTGAGCCTGCGTGAGGCGCAGTCGCCGGGCTCATACGACCGCTACGCGCTCGGGGTGCATCACGTCGCGTTCGAGGCGCCGTCGCGCGCGGTCGTCGACGAACGTCTGCGTTGGGCAAAGGAAAACGGGCTCGAGGTCGAAAACGAACCGCGGGAGTGGCAGTACCAGCCCGGCTACTACGCGGGCTTCTTCCACGATCCCGACGGGATCAAGCTGGAGATCGTCCATATTCCTGAAAGGAGCACGATGTCCACCATGCCTCCGGGCGAGCAGCCCACGACGCCGCCCCGAACGATGCCGGCGTGGGGGAACATGCCGCCCATGGCCCGGCTGCCGATCCCCGGCAATGCCGAGTTCCTGTTCTGGGTTTTCGTCGTCCTGCTCTCGTTCCTCGTGTGCTGGATCTCGGACAACCTCGGCGCGGAGAGCTGGCTCGACTTCCTGAAATGGGTGTCGGTCGCGTACATCCTCAGCCGCGGGATCGCGAAGGCGAGCCGCGTGCTCGAGCAGTAGTGAGCTAGGGAACCGTCTCGAGTCGGAGCTTGCCCGCCGCCAGTTCGTGCGGAATCGGCGTGGGGTATTGCCGGGTCAAGCAGGCCCGGCAGAGCTCCGACTCGGGCCGGCGCGTCGATTCCTGAAGCCCCTCGAGCGAGAGGTAGTGGAGGCTCGTCGCGCCGATCGACACGCGCACCTCCTCGACGGTGCGGTGTGCGGCGATCAGCTCATCCTCGTGCGCGAGGTCGATCCCGTAGAAGCAGGGGCCGATTATCGGAGGTGACGAGATCCGCACGTGCACTTCGGCTGCGCGCGCGTCGAAGAGCATCCGTACGATCTGGCCGGTCGTGTTCCCGCGGACGATCGAGTCGTCGATGACGACGACGCGCTGGCCCGCCACCTCGGCGAGCGGGTTGAACTTGAGCCGGATGCCCTGCTCGCGCAGTCCCTGCTCGGGTTGGATGAACGTGCGGCCGACGTAGCGGTTCTTGATCAGGCCCTCGCTGAAGGGGATCCCGGTCGCGCGCGAGAACCCGATCGCGGCCGGCGTGCCGGAGTCGGGAATCGGCAGCACGAGATCTGCGTCGACAGGCGCCTCTTGGGCGAGCCGCTCGCCCATGCGCACGCGCGCCGAGTGCACCTCGACGCCGGCGAGGCGCGAGTCGGGCCGGGCGAGGTAGAAGAACTCGAAGATGCAGAGTGCGCCCGCGTCCTGCGGCTCGACGGCGCGCACCGCCCGCAGCCCGTCGTCGCCGATGAAGACGGCCTCGCCGCGGTCGACCTCGCGCTCGACCGCCGCGCCGACGAGATCGAGCGCGCAGGTCTCGGAAGCGACCACCCAGTCGTCGCCGATCCGCCCGAGGCAGAGGGGGCGCATGCCGCGAGGGTCGCGGAGGGCGATCAGGCGGTTCTCTGCGAGCGCGACCACCGAGAACGCGCCGTCGAGCCTCGCCATCGCGTTCGCAACCGCCTGTTCGAGCGGAGCGTCGTCGTTCGCGATCAGCGCGGCGATCATCTCGCTGTCGGAGGTCGAGCCTACCTTGATCCCGCGGGCGCGCAGCTCGTCGCGCAGCTCCGTCGCGTTCGTCAGGTTCCCGTTGTGGCCGAGCGCGACGACGCGCGCCGAGCCGTGGTGGAGCACGGGCTGCGCGTTCGACCAGTGCGTCGAGCCGGTGGTCGAGTAGCGCGTGTGCCCGATCGCGACCTCGCCGCGCAGGCCGCGGAGCTTCTCCTCCGAGAACACCTGCGCCACGAGGCCCATCTCGCGGAGCGCGGTCACGCGACCGTGGTCGGAGACCGCGATCCCGGCGGACTCCTGCCCGCGGTGCTGGAGCGCGAAGAGGCCGAAGTACGCGACGCGCGCCACGTCGCGGCCCGGCGAACGGATGCCGAAGACCCCGCACATCAGCCCGACCGTACCGAGTTCAGTTGGTTGCCGCCTGCAACCCCGATCTGCGTGAACTCGGCGCCGAGGCGGCCGACGCGCTCCGGCGGGCAGGCGAGGATCACGCGGGCGCCCTCGGGCGGGTCGACCTCGGCGCCGACGCCGCTCCAGCGCGCCGCTTCGAGCAGCGCGGCCCCGACGCCGCCGCTGCCCACGTCGTGCGCGAGCGAGAGCAGGGGCGCGACCCGTGCGACGAAGCGGATCAGCGCGGCTTCGGCCTCGAGGCCGTCCGCAGCCGCGGCGACGATCGCGTCGCCCTCGCACCACCCGCGCGGCACGTAGCGCACGTCGTCGACGAGTCCGATGCAGCCGACGACCGGAGTGGGCGGGATCGCGCGGCCGTCCGTCTCGTTGTAGAGCGAGACGTTGCCCGAGACGACCGGGATCCCGAGCGCCTCGGCGGCCTCGGAGATCCCTGCGATCGCGCGCTCGAGCTCCCACGCGATCTCCGGCTTCTCGGGACTGCCGAAGTTGAGGCAGTCGGTGAGCGCGAGCGGTTGCCCGCCGGCGCAGGCGACGTTCAGAGCCGCCCCGAGCACGGCCTGGGCGCCGGCGCGCCACGGGTCGCGCTCGCCGAGCCGCGGGCCCTGGAGCGAGACCGCCAGCCCACGCATCGACGGGCGCAGGCGCAGGACCGCCCCATCGAGCCCGGGCCGTCGCACCGTGCGCGAGCCGACGAGCTGGTCGTACTGGCGATAGATCCACTCCTTGCTCGCGACGTTCGGGTCGTCGAGTGCCGCTGCCGACCCGGCCGGGGGCTCGCCCGGCCGCTCGGAGCGGTCGACCTCATAGCGCGGGCACTCGTCGGTGAGCAGCCGCGCCGGGACCGAGCCGACGACGTCGCCGCCGAAGAGCGCGCGCAGCTCGCCGGTGTCTGACACCTGGCCGATCCGTGTGCACGGAAGCTCCCAGCGCGCGCATACCGTCTCGACGGCCTCGACCATGTCCTGCCGCACGACGGCGACCATCCGCTCCTGCGACTCGGAGATCATGATCTCCCAGGGCTCGAGATCCGGCTCGCGCAGCGGCACGCGATCGAGCTCCACGTCGATGCCGACGCCCTCGCGGGCCATCTCCGAGAGCGCCGACGCGAGCCCCGCCGCGCCGCAGTCCTGCAGCGACTCGACGAGCCCGCGCTCGACGAGCTCGAGCGATGCCTCGATCAGCTTCTTGCCCGTGAACGGGTCGCCGATCTGCACGGAGGGCCGCTTCTCCGCGGCCTCCTCGCCGAGCTCCTGGCTCGCCAGCACGGATGCTCCGCCGATCCCGTCGCGGCCGGTGGTCGCGCCGTAGAGCACGACGGCATGACCGGGCGTGCGCGCTTTCGCGCTCTTCAGCCCGTCGACGGGGAGAAGCCCGACGCACATCGCGTTCACGAGCACGTTGTCGGTGTAGGCAACGTCGAACCGTGTCTCCCCGCCGACGGTCGCGATTCCGGTCGAGTTGCCGTAGTGACCGATGCCCGCGACCGCGCGGCTGAAGTGATGATCGGGTGCTCCGAAGTACAGGCCGTCGAGGATCGCCACCGGCCGCGCCCCCATCGCGACGATGTCGCGCAGGATCCCACCGACGCCGGTCGCGGCTCCCTGGAAGGGCTCGACCGCGCTCGGGTGGTTGTGGCTCTCGACCTTGAAGGCGACCGCTTCGCCGTCGCCGAGGTCGATCACGCCGGCGTTCTCGCCGGGGCCCTGGAGCACGCGCTCGCCCGCGGAGGGCAGTCGCTTGAGCAGGAGCGCCGAGTGCTTGTACCCGCAGTGCTCCGACCAGAGGAGCGAGAAGACCGCCAGCTCGAAGTGGTTCGGCTCGCGGCCGAGCATCTCCCGGATTCGGGTGAACTCCCAGTCGGTGAGACCGAGCGCCCGGTGGAGCAGCTGTTCCGCGACCGTGCTCAGGGAACCGACTCTAGCCAGGCTGCCTGACGCTGGGCCCACGCCACTGCTGGTAGACGCCCCGGCCGCCCGCGAGCGCTGCGACAAGGCCAAACCTGAGCATCCTGCGCCTGGATCATAGGCGTGCTTCGCCGGTAGCCTCGCGGCGTCACAACCCGAGCGGGTCGAGAATTAGTCGCGCGACCGCGATTGCGATGACGCTCGTTGTGATCGTTACCACGCGAGCGACGATCCCTTCGTCGATTGGCCACTCGTGAATCGCGTGTGCCCGCTTCTCGAGCGTATCGGCCGCACCGAGAAGGTGGTGCTGCCGCTCGAGCGCCTCGAGCGTGGGCGCGGTGCGGACCGGCTCATACGCCTGGGCGTAGAGCTCACGCGCGAGCTCGAGCTCGCTCCTCTTCACCTCGACCATCTGCCGGTGCAGACGAAACAGCGAGAGAAAGAAGAGCGCGAGACCGCCGCTCAGCACGAGTCCGCCGATCACGACGCCCACGATGTCCGGGAGCCCGGTCAAGACAACCGGAACGAGCCACGCCAAGAGCATCCACAGGCCCATGAATGCGACACCACCGAGCGGTCGCAGCCCGAGACCAGGATCGACGCGACCGGCGTCGGGAACAAGATGCTCACGCCCGAGACGATCGAGACCGAACTGCAGCGAGCCGTACGTCCACAGGAACGTCCAGAACGCAACTCCCAGCAGGAGCCAAGTTGCTCCTCGAAGCGCCGCGGACGTCCAGCCGTCGCGGACAAGCGCGCTCACCGCGAACGCAATCGATGTCGCGGCTGAAGCGAGGAGCGGACCCACGACGCTGTTCAGCTCGCGGAACGGCTCGCGCGCGGCGCGCTCCAGGACCTTCGCGGTCGTTGCACGAAGGCTTTCCAAGGTCCGCGCGATCCGATTAGCTCCCCACAACGTGATCACGATCGCGAGGCTGAGCGCTGCGTAATTCAGGAGTACGAGCGCGCGGCTCTGCTCCCACACCGCGCTTGCCCCTCCTGTGTCGAGGAAGAGATTTGCGCCGGCGTTGAGCCACGGGACGAGCGCCCACACCGCGATCCAGAGCACGCGCGGACCGGGTAGGTGCGCGAGGAGACGCTCGGTCGCGGGTCGTAGCGGGGCTGTCAGATCCGCGGTCGCTCGCCGAGTCTAACCCGGCCATCGGCTCGTTAGAGCGGGGCAGCTAGCCTCGCTCCGTGCGCGCGTATCTCACGCTGCTCCTGTCCCTGGCGGGGATCTGGGGCGCTTCGTTCATGTTCATCGAGGTCGCGCTCGACGACCTCGCTCCGACGACGCTGATGTTCCTGCGCCTCCTCGTGGCTGCCGTCCTCCTGCTCGGCCTGATGAGCGTCAAGCACGGCGTGCGCGGCGCCGCGCGCGAGCTCCGCGGTGTCGGCTTCAGCACATTCGCACTCGGGATCGTGAACAGCGCGCTCCCGTTCACCCTGATCGCCTGGGGACAGGAGCACGTCGACTCGGGGATCGCGGCGATCGGGAACGCGACGATGCCGATCTGGATCGCAGTGCTCGCGATCTGGCTGGTGCATTCGGAGCGGGCGACCGGCGCGCGCCTCGCCGGGATCGCGCTCGGCATCGTCGGCACCGGCGTGCTGACCGGCGCGCAGCCGGACGTGGACGCCTGGGCGGTCGTGGGCACGCTCGCGATCGTGCTCGCGGCGGTGTCGTACGCGGCGGCGGCCCTGCTCCTGCAGCGGCGGATGACCCGCGACCCGATCACGTTTTCCACGGCGATGACGGTCGGCGCGACGATCGCGCTGCTGCCCTTCGGACTCGTCCAGGCGCCGCACGAAGCTCCGGGCTGGAAAGCGATCGGCTCCGTGCTGGCGCTCGGCGTCGCGGGCACCGCGATCGGGGTCGTGATCTACACGTACCTGATCAACGAGTACGGGTCCTTCCGCGCCGGCCTCGTCACATATCTGCTCCCGGTGACCGCGCTGCTCTACGGCGCGCTGCTGCTCGACGAGCAGGTGAACGCGTGGATGCTGCTCGGCCTCGCGCTGATCCTGAGCGGCGTCGCGCTCGGCTCGGGGATGCTCCGTCCCGCGCGTACGCGGGAAGCGGTCGAACCGGCCCGGCCCTGAGCCCGAGCCCCTAGACGTCCGGGCGGCGTCGCCGTCTCCTCACGTCCTGGTGCGGTAATGGAGGTGGACCATGCCGTTGCCGAAGCGGCGTTCGTCAAGCAGTTCGAGCTTTACGCGGACATTGTCGGGGAGGGACCGTTTGCCGCCTCCCACCACGATGGGCGCGAGGAACAGGTGGTACTCGTCGACCAACCCGGCCTTGATCGCCTGGGCGGCGAGGTCGGGACCGCCCACGGTGATGTCACGTCGCGTTCGCGCTTTCATCTGCCGGACCGCTTCAGGGTCGAAGCGTCGCTCGATCCGCGTCCTGTCGCTGGATACCGTCTCCAGCGTCTTGGAGTACACGATCTTGTCGGCCGCCCGCCAGATCTCCGCGAAGTCCTGCACGACGGGCGGCTCGTCGGCGACGGTGCTCGCGTTCTCCCAGACGCCCATCACGTCGTACATCCGGCGCCCGTAGAGGTAGGTGCCGACCGGCCGCTCGAGGTCGTTGACGAATCTGTGCACTTCCTCGTCCGGCTCAGCCCAGTCGAAGTTTCCGTCCTCGTCCGCCACGTAGCCGTCGAGCGACGTGATCGCCGAGTAGATCAGCTTGGCCATGGCGAGCCTCCCTTTACGCATACTGATTGCAGTTCGCAACCAGGCCAAAAAGTACTCCTGTCATGCAACCAGTTGTCCGGACGGTTCCCGCGCGACCGTGAGCGTCTCGATTCGGCGGGCGACCCAGGAGGACGTCGACTTCCTCGTCGAGCTGACGACGCACGACGACGTCGACCCGTTCCTCTCCGCGCGCCGCGCGACGACGCGCGAGGAGCTGCTCGAGGAGATCGAGCGCTCCCAGCGCGAGCCCGAGAATTACGGCCGCTTCGTGATCGAGCTCGACGGCGCCCGCGCGGGCGTGATGGGCTTCCGCGTCGACAACAAGCGGAGCCGCGTCGCGTCGGTCGGCGGCCTCGCGGTGCACCCGGACTTCCGCGGCCGGCACGTCTCCGACGAGGCTGCGCGCCTCTTTCAGCGTCATCTGATCTTCGAGCTCGGGTACCACCGCCTGCAGCTCGAGATCTACGGCTTCAACGAGCGGGCGATGCGTCACGCGGAGCGCTCGGGCTTCGTGCGCGAGGGCGTGAAGCGCAAGGCCTACTGGCGCCACGGCGAGTGGGTCGACGGCGTCATGTACGGGCTGATCCGCGAGGACCTGGAGCTCTAGGAACGAGGCGACGAACGACTTCTTCGGCGTCCCGGGCAGGACGAGGAGCTCGAGCTCACCTACAACCACGACGGGCGCATGTACGACCTCGGCACCGGCTACGGGCACATCGCGCTCGCGGTCGACGACCTCGACGACACGCTCGCGAACCTGAAGGAGCAGGGAATCGAGCCCGAGCGGGAGCCGTACCGCGTGCGAGAAGGCGGCTCGCGGCTGTGTTTCGTCCGCGATCCGGATAGCTAGTTGCGAACATTAAGTTCGCACCTGTGCTACCGGCGTGTGAGGCCGACCGGCAAGTGCTTGACGAGTTTGGTCGGAGACGGGACGTCAGGTGGGTGCAGAGCCGGCGTGCCGCTCTATTCGAGCGTCTGAGCGACTGCGCGCCGCAGCACGATCGGGAACCCTTTGTCGAACTCGGGGCGTGCTTGTTCCGGTAGGTGGTCCCGCTGCCGCGCCCAGGCGAACGTGTGCGCGAAGGTGCCGACGCGGATCGCGAGTGCGAACGCGGCGGCGAGTCCGCGACCCCAGGGCTCCAGATAGGCGTCGCGCAGCCGGGCGAACCACGGGTCGCCCGGCGGCAGCTTGGTGCGCTCCTCGAGGAACCGGAAGGTGACGACGAGCGAGGCGAAGGGGTGCGAGATCGAGGCGTCGCCCCAGTCGAGCAGGCGCAGTCGTTCGCCGTCTGCGTAGAGGTTGGCCATGTGGAGGTCGTCGTGCTGCAGCGTCTCCGGCACGTCGTGTGCGGCGAGCTCGGCGCAGAGCTCCGCGAAGCGTGGCGCAAACCTCCGCAGCCGGCCGAGCTCGTCGCGCTCGAGCGGCAGATCGTGCTGCAGGAGGTGCTCGTAGCGCGCCGGCAGCGTCGCGACCCGCAGGTCGGGGACGTGGTGTCTCAGGTGCTCGTGCGCGTGTGCGCTCTCGCCGCGCTGGAGCTCGGCGTACAGCGGCAACGCGACGAGCCACGCCTCCGGCGGGGTAGCCGGACACGCCGATCGGCGTGCCCGCGTCGGCGAGGAGAAGCCAGGCGCGCTCCTCGTCGTGGCCGAGCACCTCGGCGACGCGGTCGGGCCAGCGCGCGAACAGCCCCGCCGTCAGCCGCGGCTCGAACGCCTGCACCGGCGCGCAGGCCTTGAACCAGGCAACACTGTCGGCGAGCGGCACGCGCAGCACCGTCGCCCACGGTCGCTCGTGCGCCGTCTCGATGGCGCCCACGGGTTCGACGTGCGCGCGGACCCAGTCCTCGGCGGCGGCGCGGTCCACGCTCCGACTATGCCGCTCTGCCGCGCGGGGGCGAATACCGCCAAGCTTTCGAGTCTCCATCATCGGCAGGTCGTTCAGGCTAGCCGGCACAGCGCGTGAGGCAGCCGCGTCGCTACTCGAGGTGGTCCTCGAATAGTCGGTGGAGTTCTGTCGCGCTCGCGGCGAGCCCGAGACGGTCGAGCTGGGCCACGCCGAGAATCCGAGCGAGCTCTGAGGCGAGGTCAGGCAGGCGGAGGAATTCGTCGAGCTGTTCTGCGACCCATTTGTCGTAGGAGAGCGGGTACGTGCGCTGCGAGATGAAGAGGGCTTGCAGGAATTCCTGGTAGGCGTGGTAGAGGCGGTGAAATGCATGGAAGCGGTCGTCGCGCTCCAGGCTCCAACGGATGTGGTCGAGGTTGTTGAGGCAGAAGGTGCGTACCGACTCGAGGCGCTTGCGGCGCAGTTCATCGTCGTAGAACGGGAGCCAGCGATCGCGAAGCACGTGATAACGGTCGCCACGCTCGAACAGCGGGAGACTGTAGGCGACGTAGTTTCCGAGCTGGAGTTCGAAATCATCCGGACCTGACGTCCACCCGCGCGGCTGCGGCGCGAACTCGCCGTCGATCACGCAGATGTCGATGTCGGAGTGGCGCACGATCGGGCCGAGCACGTTCGCGGCCTGTATCCGAGGCTCGGACCGTTCCCACGCGGCGACGAGCTCGTGCCACTCCGCCTCGTCTGTCCCGGGCCTAACCAGCAGAGCGATGTCGAGATCGCTTGCCGCGCCGGCATGCCCGTGTGCCCACGAGCCGACCAGGAGCACGCCATCGACGATTGCTGCGTCCGAGAAGAAGTCGGCCGCGGCACTCGCAGCGCGCGCGCGCTCCGAGCTTTCAAACGGGGGCGACCGCATGGACTTCATCTTGCCGATGGTCACCAGGAGGGCCAGCCCTCGGCGACCGTCGGCGGAGAGCGCAGAGAGGACGTAACCGCGGGGCTCCATAAAGGCTCCATCCGCAGCGCGCGCTCGTGACCCAAGAGCAATGGCTATCTTCGCCGACGGCGCTGGGGCTTCGGCTTCAGAGCGGGGTGCAACCGATGTGCGGTCAGTACACGAGCGAAAGCAAGAAATCGCGACGGATCGTCTCGTGGCGTAGCTTCGTCGAGGGGAGCGACGACGTCGAGCCACGAGGTCGGCAACCGTCGCGGCGAATCCGGTTTCCCGCACTTGCCACCGCGGTAGTCGCGTGCAGTCCAGCCCTCGGTGAAACCGGAAATCGCGACCAAAGCGGCGGCGTTCTCAGTCAGTCGCCGTGGGTCGTCCGCGTTCGGGATCGGCTGAGTTCACCCGCGTGCTGCCGGCCGAGGTCGAGCGCGATCGCGAGGATCAGTGTTGCGGTCCAGACGTTCGCGGGGTCCGTCGAGAGCCGCTCGTGATCGCCGATGTTGTTCGCGATGATCCAGATGATGAACCAGATCAGTGTCATATGTGTGCCTCCGTCGAGTCGGAGAAGCAGCATTGTCGTGTGGTCGTGAGGCTCGGCCTTTACCTCGCGCGATTCCGCGGCTGGGCGTGAACCCTGCGACGATCAGGCCTGCGTCCCAACCAGGAGCACGCCCACCGGGTGGTGGATGCACCGAGTCGACTTCCAGACCACTGCGCGCGATCAGCCACGAGATCAGCGAGTTTGAGTTCCACATCTCTCCTCCGTGCAGTTCGTCGCGTCCCCAGAAGGGTGTCGGAACCGTGGCGACGAGGTCGAGGATGCGCTGCGCGACGAGCGCGTCGTCCGCAAGCCGCTGTGGGCTCTCGACCGCCTCCTCGACGTCGGGGATCACGCCGTCGCGCCAGCGGCGGATTTCGTAGCGGAAGATGCGGAGCGGTCGAGCCCAGCGGCTGCCGACTGGGCCTTCCGCGACGACGCCGCGCGCGGTGCCGTTGCCGTCGGGGATTGGTGCCATCTCGATCACGAACCGTCCGGCCGGGACGCTGATCTTGAGCGCCGAGTGGTAGAGATCGCATCGCCGCCGTTTCTCGAGTCGAGCTACGACGGCCTCGAAGATGCGGCCGTTCAAGCGCACTGAACGACCGCCGGCGCCAAGGGGGAGCCAGAAGAGGTCGACGGCCGATCGTGGCTCAGGCGTCGCCTGTTCGAGCCCGCTCGGCATTGCCGCCGCCGCAGTGGCGCGCACGACGCCCTCGTCGACTGGGGCGTGCGCCGGCAGCTGCTCGGCACGTCGTTTCACTCTGAGCAGGAGCTTGCGCATCATCGGAAAGTCGCCGAACTCGAACAGGATCAGTGTCAGTAGCGCGTTTGCCGGCGAGGCGCGCCACTCGTAGCGTTCCTTGAGTCGGCTGATCAGGCGCGTGCGGCCGCCCTCGAGCGGGATGAGCTTCCACGTCCAGGTGCTGTGCGGCTTCTCCCACAGCATCCACCGGTTCGGCTCGAGGGCCGTGATCTTGAACGCCGTCGTCTCGTTGACCTTGCTCGCCATCGGGATCCAGTCGCCTATCTTCGGCTGTTGGTACTCGGGCAGGATGCGCTCTGCGCTTGGCCGTCCGGCGTTATCGAATAAGTCATAGCTGTACCAGCCGGCGCGTCCGAAGCCGAGCTGCGCGGTCCACGGCCACACGGCCTCGGCCGGCGCGTTGATGGTGGTGGCGCGCGTCGCGTTGAACGAGGGCTCCGGGACGAGCTCGTCGCCGGGCATCGCCGCGGCGACCTCGGCATCGGTCGCGCCCCAGCGAGGGTGCCGGCACCTGATCAACGGGGCCGTCGCGAACCGCGGCGCGCCGACGACCACCTCAGCGACGGCTCGCGCGACTTCCGCGGTTCGTCGACGAGCGTCGCCTGCCATTCGCTACGAACCCACGGCCGGGCGGCGTATGCGCCTGTGCATCGTGTGGCCCGCTCGTCCGGTATAGACGTCGATCCGGACGAGCATGGGGATGAGCATCACCGGCATCATCAGGCCGTGCTCCCACAGGGCGAGGTCGGTCCTCGGCAGAATCGCGAGCCAGCCGAGGACGAGGAGCACGAGCGCCAGGATCGGCATCACGGCCGACATCTCGGTGGTCGGCCGGCGCTGCATGCAGCGGAACAGCATCCACGCCGTCATCGGTGCGGTCATGTTGAAGGTGACGACGAGCACCGACAGCTCAGGGAGCTGCCTGAGCGGGTGCGAATAGCCGAACAGCCCGGCGGCCCAGAAGTACACGAGATCGCCAACCGCGAATCCGATGCACATCGGCAGGCACATCTCGAAGTAATGAACGACGAAGCGCCCGATCTGTCTGCGCCGGCTGACTTTCGGCGTCACCACTGCATCAACGCGCGATCCATCAGTGGCGGCAAGCACATTGACGCCCAAGGCATCAATGTCGCTGCTGACCCTCTCCTTGGTCTCCACCATCAGGCACCTCCTTTCGCCACGAAATACCACGCCCACACGTCGTGCGAATCAGGGATTGGGCGCGTCCTGCGTCAGGGTTTTGCCGCAGCTGCGCACGTCGCTTGACGACCGCGCGTCCGCCTATCAGAGTCGCCCGTCAAGTCGTGTGGTTCCCTGGGTTCGCAGGACTTGGCGTTTCGCAGGAGATCCACGCGCTCCCTCTCAGGGAGGAGGTTTCTTCCACACTCGGTGGCAGCCGGTCGCAAGACCTCCGATTTCCGTGCGCTCCAAACGGCAACCGCGGCAATCCTGGCAACGGATTTGGGTTGTTTGCACGGCTTCGGCGCTAGGCGATTTGGCCGTTCGGCGTCACGCGCCGAACTGCACGAGGCCGTGCACGGCGGCAAAGTCGACCAGCCCCGCTCGCGACATGATGTTGAGCTTGCGCCGGATGCTCGCTCGGTGCCACTCGGCCGTTCGCACGGAGATGTGCAGGCGCTCAGCGACCTCCCGATTCGTGTAACCGCGCGCGTAACTCTAAGACGTCCCGCTCGCGGACGGATAGAACTTCCGGCCCGGGTGTCATCGTGTGGAAGGGTGGACGACCGCAGCGCGCGCGTCATCGGCGTCTCCACCGTTTCGATCGCGCTGGACTACGTAGCGAGCGGCCCGTAGTTCCTACGGAAGACGGGGCTTGAATAAGTTCCGATAATCGCGGCGGCGAAGCACGTGACGATCCGAGAGACTACGAACGGACGCGCGTGGAACTGACGTCCCGTGAAACATGGACGTTGATCCACGGGCTGATTCTCGGTTCGTTGTTTCTGCTCGCGTTCGCGGGCGGGCTTGCGGGGCTCTACAGCTTCCGGACCGAGCTTGTGACCCCGGAGGGGATCCACGAGCGGCTGTTCCGGCTGAGGGTCGGAGTCACGGGAATGGCTGTGCTTGCGTGGGCGACGGTGATTACGGGAACGTGGGTCGTCTATCCCTGGTATCGGGAGACGATCGCGGGTAAGTCGCTCGCGGCCTGCGAGGGTTTGCAGGCTCCCAACGACAAGTGTTCGCCGAAGGTCCTGCTTTCGAACACTTCGGGCGATACCAGCAATTGGCATGAGTTCGGGATGGAGTGGAAGGAGCACATCGCCTGGATCGCGCCGATGCTGGCGACGGCGGCCGCGTTGTTCGTCCTCTACTACGGTCGCAGCCTGGTCACCGACAAGCGGCTGCGGATGATCGTGCTCGTCCTGTTCGTTGCCGCCTTCGCGACGGCGGCAATCGCCGGCCTCTTTGGCGCACTGATCACGAAGGCCGCGCCGGTTCGCTGAAAGGAGCCGCGATGAGCATGGAGACAACGACCCCCTCCGGCGCTCCCCGGCCGGTTGCGGTTGAGGCCGCGCCTCCGTTCGGGCCGGGGGCCGCAGTTCTCCTGGCCGCTGGGCTTGGCATCTTCGTCCTGGGGCTGCTGACGACGCTTGCGGAAGCGAGCAGCGGCATCGCGGACGGCCTCCAGTGGAACGATCGGGTCGGGCCGCTCTCGGGCAAGACGATCATCGCGTCCGCCGTCTTCGTCGGCGCTTGGGCCCTACTTTCGGCGGCTCTACGCAGACGGGATCCGCAGTGGAATCCCGTCGTCTACGCGATGGCAACGCTGATGGCTCTGGGTCTGCTGATGACCTTTCCAACCTTCTTCCAGGCCTTTGCCCCCGATTAGCCGACGGAGCCGGTGGGCTCGAGGATGACTACGAGAAATGAGACGGCCCTGGTCACTCGAGGGCCGGTCCATTTCCCGGTACCACTGTCGGAGGCGGCGGCCCGGCGCGTGGCCGGGCCATCCAGCTCCGACTAGGCGGGCGTCGGATCAATGCGGACGCCTGCCGTCTGCGTCATCGGGAGCAGCCGCGTTTCTGGTGCGGCGCAGTGCTGAGTTGCTACGGACTTCTACTGATCCCCTTTGCGACGTCGGCGAGCGCCCTCGCCGTCTGTCCCGCACAAAGCGCGATCCTCAGGACGGCGTTCGAGTCCGGTGCTTAGCCCGGGCGAGGGCCGGATGAACTACCGGACTCACGACCTACAACTAGAGCTCGAGGCCCTCCTTTCGTTATCTCCGTGCGAGTGCGGCGGACATGCCTTTGAGGCCGAGTTCCATCGCGCGCCAAGGCGGGCCCGCGTGGAAGGGTTGGCCGGCCCTGAAGCGGAATGGAAGGTAGATGCCGAGCATCTTCTTGCCGACCCGCCAGAGCGGCGAGACGCCGACCCTGTAGGCGCCGTCTGCGTCGGGACGGACGCCGACCGGATGGGCCGCGTTGCCGGTGAGCTCGAGCGGCACCTGGGCGAAGGTCGCCTTGTCGAACTCCTCCATCACGCACATCGAGATGGGGTCGAACGGCTGCGCCGCTTCGCGGGCCTCGACCTCGGCCGCGATCGCTTCGGCGGTCGCGTCGCCCTGGAGAAAGGCAAGGAACGCCTGCTTGACCGGGAAGTCGCCGGCGTCGCCGGGTGCGAAGATCCGCTCCTGCCCCACGACACGACGGCTGCCGAGCTCGGTCTTGAGGAACCCGCGCTCGTCTTGTGGCAATCCGTCGTAGCGGACGGCAGCGACGTAGGGCGGGAAGGCGACGAGCAGGTCGAAAGCGAGCGTCTCGCCGTTGGTGTAGTGGGCTGTGCGTTCGGTGACGTGGTCCAGCACCCAGCCGGTGTGGCTGCTGATGCCGCGCTTGGCGAACTCGGGGACGACCACCTCGTGCAGCTTCGGGCCGAACGCTTGGATGAACGTCCGCTCGTAGGTCGCCCAGACGAGTTCGAAGCTCCCGCGCACCTTCTGCCGACGCAGGTACGTACCGGTCATCAGGACGATCTCGTAGAGCGGGCCGGCGCACATGTTCCCGGGCGGCACCGTGAACACGATCGTCTGCCGCTGGCCCTCACGCGCACTGCTGATCGCCTCGGCGAGCTTGCGGCCGAGCGATGCCATCTGCTCTGGCGTCCAGATCGTCTCCGCGTGCGTTTGGAGGCCTGGGATTTCCCCCGGCGCCATCTCGGCGCCGGTGGCGAGGACGAGGAAGTCGTAGTCGAGGCTGCGTCCGGCTACGTCGACGCTCCGCGCGTCGGCATCGACGCCCGCGACGCTGCCGCTGACGAGCTGGATGTCTCGCTTTCCGGTCGGCCGCGAGAGCGGAATCAGCAGCGGCTCGAGCTTGCCTCCGAACGGGATGTAGATCGTGTTCGGCTTGAACAGGAAGTCGGGCCGGTCGCTCACGAGCGTGATGCGAGCTCGGTCGCGGAGCTTCGTCCGTAGTAGGAACGCTGACTCGAGGCCGGCGAAGCCGCCGCCGGCAATGACGATGTTCGCGCGGGCGTTCACGACATGCCTCCTTGCACGGCGACGGCCGGTCGCGCCTCTGCCGGGGTGCGTACGTCAAGCTCGAGCTCGACGGGAATGTCTAGCGCACGTGCCACGAGGCAGGCGCGGTGGGCATCGCGGGCGGCTTTCTCGGCTTCGCGCTCGTCCTCTCCGTCGGCGCTCAGCTCGACGCGCAGCTCGATGACGACGAAGCCGAGTCGCCCGTCGGCGCGGCGGGTGACGTGGCCAACGCCGTTGACCTCGACTTGGTACAAGAGGATTTCGCGGCCCGCGGCGATTGCACGCAGGGTTTGGACGTAGCACGAGGCGACCGCTGCCACGAGGAGATCTTCAGGCGTCCACATGCCGGGTATTCCGTCGCGAAACTCTGGAGGTGTCGCCGCTTCGAGCGGCGACTTGCCGTCGGAGGTGAGGCGGACGCGCCGCCACGGCAGCGGCGATGCGTCCACCAGGAAGCGGTAGTCCTTCATCGTGTTCATCTCACACCGTCGCTTTCTCGCGCTCAGCGGCCTCGGTCGCCGGCACGGTCTCGCATCGGCGGACGACGAGGACAGGCTGTCGCGCGTGGTGAAGGACGCCGGTCGAAACGCTGCCGAACAGCGTCCGGCGCAGCGGTCCCCAGCCGTGGGAGCCGAGCACGATCAGACGCGCATCGTGTTCGTCGGCGATGGCGCAGATCTGCTCGACCGGAGTGCCGCGGCGAATGATCGTCTCGACGTCGAGGCCGGCCTTTCGCGCCGGCTCGGCGGCCTCTTCGACGACCTTCAGCGCTTGCTCGTGCCCGACGCGATCGAGGTCGGGGATCACCGGGCCGAAGCCGATCCCGACCGGCTCCAGTGCGAAGTCCCAGATCGAGACGATCAGGAGCGGGGCGTCGAGCGCCGTCGCGAACTCGATCGCGGTCTTCGTCGCTTCCGCTGCGGTCGGCGAGCCATCGGTTGCCAACAGAATCGGTTTCATCGTCGATCTCCTTTCCGGGTCATGGGCGGAGGACGATCCGTGCCGGCACGTCGCCGTGCAGGACGTCCTCCATCGCCGTTTGCACGTCTTCCAGTGCGCGCTCTTCGCGGATCACCCGGGTCTTGCCGGCGGCATGGAGCTCGAAGACCTCGCGCAGATCGACGCGCGTGCCGACGATCGAGCCGACGACGGTGATCCCGTTGAGAACGGTCTCGAAGATCGGCAGGTCCATGCGGTTCTCCGGCGGGAGCGCGACCAGCGCCATCGTTCCGCCGCGGCGCAGCGCCGCGAACGCTTGCTCGAAGGCCTTCGCCGAGACGGCGAGCACGATCGCGGCGTCGGCACCGCCCAGGTCCTTGATCGCCGCGACCGGGTCCGCCTCAGCCGCGTTGACGGTGAACTCGGCACCGAGCTCGCGGGCGAGCTCGAGCTTGTCCTCGATCAAGTCAACTGCGACGACGCGGCCGCCGAAGATCCGCGCGTACTGCAATGCAAGATGGCCGAGGCCGCCGATCCCCCACACCGCAACCAGATCGCCGGGCTTGACGCCGGCGACCTTGACTGCCTTGTAGGTCGTCACGCCCGCGCAGGTGAGCGGCGCTGCGTCGAACGGGTCGATCCCGTCCGGAATCTTGACCACGTACCGCGCGAACGCCTTTGCGTATTCCGCGAAGCCGCCGTCGACCGAGTAGCCGGTGTTCAGCTGCGACTCGCAGAGTGTCTCCCAGCCCGAGACGCAGTAGTCGCACGTCCCGCATGCCCAGCCGAGCCACGGGATCGCGACGCGGTCGCCGACGGCGACCTCGGTGACGCCGGCGCCGATCGTCTCGACGACGCCGACGCCCTCGTGCCCCGGCGTGAACGGCAGCTTCGGCTTGACGGGCCAGTCGCCGTGAGCCGCGTGGATGTCGGTGTGGCAGAGACCGGACGCCTCGATCTTGACGACGATCTCGCCGGGCCCCGCAACCGGCTTCGGAAGATCCGCGATGCGCGCTGGCTCGTCGAAGCTGTGCACGACGACCGCGCGCATCGTCTCGGTCGCGGGTCGCGGGCGTGCGGTTCGCTCGAGGATTGAGGTGTTCATAACACTCCTTTCGTCATGGCTCGAGACTGCTGGACGGCCCAAGGCCCTGCTTCGCTCAGACTCCGCCGGCTCGGCTGGCTTCCGTGCCTTATCGAGCCTTCTGATCACCTCGAGGAGGCGCTTCGCCCCATCGGGCCCACCCGCGTCGATACCGAGGCGTTCGACGAAGCACGCCCCGCCAGCGGCCCCTCGGTGGGTTTCGATCTGGCTCACGTTTTCCAGTGTCGGTCGCGGTTTTGCCGTGAGCATCGGACCGCGCGCGGATCTGGCCTGCGGGTGATTACGGAACGAGAGAGGGCGGCTTTCGCCGCCCTCTCCTTCCGAGCGGAGTCGCCGCTCAGCTTGCAGTGATTGCCCGAGCTGCCGGCGCCTTCGCCCCAGCCAACTCGGTTCGCCTCCGCAACGCGCCGCCGAGGGTCAACACGCTGAACCCGATGCCGCTGAGCAGGAGCGCGATTCCGACGACGATGCCGAAGTTCGCAAGCTGCTCCGCCATGAAGCTCGTGTTCAGCGCGGTCGTGAGCGCCGTCTCCGTGACCCAGAGCTCGCGAGCACCGTTTGCGACCGGTTGCTGCGTCTTCGGATCGACGAGCGCGTACCTCGGGTTATCCGTGCCGCCGCCTTCGGCGAGCTGGGACGAGGGTGTTCCGGGCTTCGCCGTGAAGCGCCCCATCTGCGCGTAGGTGTAGCCGCGCGTTGCCTCCAGCGCGTGGATGCGCATGTAGGTCGCGAATGCCCGCGCGCGGCTGCCCGTGTCGATGGTCTTCCCGGCGACTGCAACGGTCGGCAGTTTGATCGAGGCCGGCAAGCCGGCCTCCTTGGCCTCAGCCCTGATCGCGCTCGGTGTCATGTCGGGCGTGCCAACGATCTGCTCCTGCGCGAGGTTGCTGTGCACTGTGCTCCGGCCGTTCACGCCGAGCACGATCGCGGCGATCCCGAAGCCGACGAGCACGATGCTGGCGGCAATTCCGCCGTACTCGAAGAACTTGCGTGTGCCGAAGAACTTGCGTGTGCTGAACATGGCGACTCCTTTCGGTCTGCTCTTGTCGTCTCGGAGTGTGCGTTGCGGGGTCGTGCCCGGCATCCGGCGAGGCCCGTCGAGTCGCTGCGGTTTTCCCGCAGCCCCGCTGCGGGGTCTCTGCCAGGTCGCGGGATCAGTGTTTTTCCGCGACGGATCAGCGCTCGTTCACGGATGTGCGTCGCAGACCGCCGAGTCGATCATGGCGGGCAATCGAGGCAAAAGGAGCAGTCGATGACCACTACCTACGCCCAGCACGCGCACCGGTCGGCGTCCCTCGATTCCGTCCGCGTTTCCGAGACAATGCATCGCGGGGTCGTCACGTGCCGGCCAGATGACTCCCTCTCCACGGTTGCGCGGTTGATGGCAGGCCACCGCATCCACGCCGTCGTCGTCGCGCCTACAACGGACACGAAGGAGTGGGGCCTCGTTTCCGATCTCGATCTTGCGGGGGCGGCCAGCGAAGGGTCGCTCGAGGGCCTCTCGGCCCGGAAGATCGCGTCGACGCCAAACGTCTTCGTGAGACCGGACGAGACTCTTGCGCGCGCCGCCCAGCTGATGCGCGAGTACGACACCCACCACCTGATCGTTCTCGGACGCAGGTGGGACCGGCCCGTCGGGATCGTCTCGACACTCGACATCGCCGACGTCGTCGCCGAGCTTCCGGAGATGCACGGGCCAGATGCGGGAGGAAACCAGCGATGAAGGCCCGAACCGGCTCACTTCAGGTCGTGATCGCGGGCGGCGGGGTGGCCGCGCTCGAGGCGACGCTTGCGCTGCGCGCACTCGCGCAGGAGCGCGTCTCGATCGAGCTCATCGCTCCCGAGCCCGACTTTGTGTACCGGCCGCTCGCCGTCACCGACCCGTTCCGGGTGGGCGAGACGCGCAGGTTCCCGCTCGCGCCTCTCGTCGAGGCGGCCGGAGGAAGCTTGCGGCGGGGTCGGATCGCCGCGGTGGACCCCGACCGGCGCCTCGCGTGCACCGATGAAGGCGAGAAACGCGGCTACGACGCTCTGCTCGTCGCGCTCGGCGCCCGGCCCCGGCAGGCAATTCCGAATGCGCTCACCTTTTCCGGTCCCGAGAGCGGCGCCGCACTCGCGGGCGTGCTCGAGCAAACGCTCGGCGGTGACATTCGACGCATCGTCTTCGCACTGCCGGCCGGTGTGGCGTGGCCGCTTCCGTTGTACGAGCTCGCGCTGCTGACCAGCTCCTTCCTCGCCGATCACGGCACCACGGGCGTCGAGATTGTGCTCGTGACGCCCGAGGAGCGCCCGCTGGCGCTGTTCGGCGCGCAGGCGAGCGCCGCGATCGCGGAGCTGCTGACCGTCCGCGGAATCACCTGCCACGTGCGAACGACGCCGGTTCGGTTCGAGGCGGGCGTCCTGCGCGTCGCGCCGGATGCTGGGATCGAGGTCGACCGTGTGATCGCGCTTCCCCGGCTGCAGGGTCCGGGGCTTGCCGGACTTCCTTGCGACGGCGAAGGGTTCCTGCCCATCGATTCGTGCTGCCATGTCGGTTCCGAACCGGACGTCTACGCGGCCGGCGACGCCACCCAGTTCCCGCTCAAGCAGGGCGGGATCGCCGCGCAGCAAGCGGACGTCGCGGCGACGGAGATCGCGAGGCGCGCCGGTTCGACGCTGGAGCCGACGCCGTTCAGGCCTGTGCTACGCGGGCTGCTCCTGACCGGGATGGCGGCGCGGTTCCTGCGCGCCGAACCCGGTACGGCGCAGTCGGCGATCGACACCGAAGCGCTCTGGTGGCCGCCGGCAAAGATCGTCGGCCGCTACCTGGCGCCCTTCCTCGCGTCGAAGCTCGGCCTCTCGGAGGAGGTGCCGAGGACAAACATCGATGCGGTTCCGGTCGAGATCGAACTCGACCCCAGCGAGCACAGCACTTGGGCCCACATCTAGGAACGCCGTATCAGCGGCGTCGTCGAACAGCCGCGCCGGGCGAGCTTACGATAGACGCGAGATGGCGACCGCCCGTGAGCCAGACCGGCTCCGCACGCTGCTGGAGACCGGGATCGCGATCAGCTCCGAGCTCTCGCTCGACGCGGTGCTCGAGCGGATCGTCGAGGCGACGGCGGCGCTGACGGGCGCCCGCTACGTCGCGCTCGGCGTGATCGACCGCAGCGGCACCGCGCTGGAGCGGTTCGTCACCACCGGCGTGGACGAGCAGACACGGGCCGCGATCGGGGA
>WNGB01000087.1_pt1 | contig 113885 bp, 108 predicted proteins | sample 5400681 | NCBI WGS metagenome assembly WNGB01 (sample SAMN13153367, study PRJNA577476) | soil metagenome | isolation source: 115 cm soil or saprolite under grassland replicate 2 | place: USA:California | collected 2016-06-15 | reverse complement strand
CGGCGGCGACACAACGCTGGCAAGTCAGCCCTCGGGCGACATGCGGGAATCGAGTCAACCGCCGCCGCCCGAGTCTCTGCCACTCACCGGACGCCACCACGACGCCGACGATGACAGTGAGTTCGGGAATGTCACCCGAGTTTGCGGCTGTTAGCGTTTAACGGCCGTGCGGGAGGGCTCGGGACAGCTTGTCCTTCGCGAGATCGCAGATCGCGATCTCGGCGTGCTGTTCGAGCACTGGACGGATCGCGACGCGATACGGATGGCCGCGTTCACTTCGCCGGATCAGAATGATCGAACCGCCTTCGAGCGACGGTGGGCGCGGCTGAGGAGCGACAGCTCTACGACGAACAGGGTCGTCGAGATCGACGGTCGAGTTGTGGGTCACATTGCGAGCTTCGACTTGGAGGGGCACCGCGAGGTCACCTATTGGATAGGCCGTGAAGATTGGGGCCGCGGCATTGCCACGCGTGCCTGCAGGAGTTCTTGCAGCTGGAGGCAACCCGTCCTCTGTACGCTGGCGCTGCGAGCGACAACGCCGCGTCGATTCGCGTGTTGACGAAGTGCGGCTTTCGTATCGTGGGCGAGGGGCGCGGGTTCGCTCATGGGCGCAACGAGGAAACGGACGAGGTCGTGCTCCGACTCGATGCATGACCCCAACTGCCCTCGGCTGGACGAGCGTGCTGTCGCTAGAGCGCAGCCGGAGGTAAACGCAACTCTGTAGTCAAGAGCTGGAACCAGGGGATTGGACAGGACTTCGGACTGGTCAAGATCGACCCCGGCTTCAAGGTCATCCCTGGAGTCACGGGCGGCCTCGGCCGGACGGGCGTCCTGTGCCTCGATCCGGTGGGCCAGCCGGTGATGCACTACGGCCACGGGTACATCTTCTTCGTCGAGCAGGGCTACGCCAAGTTCGGCGAGGTGATCCCCGATCTGAGCCTGGTCGTGCCGTTCACGACCTCGAACGGCTTCAACTGGGTGGGGTACGGGCTGCCGGGCGACTCCGGGAGCGGCGTCATGAACGACGCGTGGCTCGCCGTCGGCGACCTGACGCACGGAATCTCCGTCGCGGGGCTTCCGATGCCCGGGCTGAGCTTCGGCACGACATGCAGGGGATCTTCAACCTGATCGGCTCGACGTACAGGCTCGTGACTGCCGACGGACGGCAGGCGAGCTGCGCCAACCCGCTTGGAATCTGAGCTTGATGGGGACTGCGGGCCGCCCGGCCCCGCAGTTGTCCCCCTTTTGGGGAGGCGCTACAGTCCAGCGGGATGAAGCGCGCTGTCGTGTGGGCCGATGCCGTGTCGGTGCTGGCAGCCTGCGCGACGGCGGCAGCAGCCCCCTCGAAGCAGGTTCGCAACCGGTAGAAGTGGCGACGCAAGAGGGCATCACTCGCGAGGAGCTGCAGCTCGCCGCCCGCAACCATGGGATGCCGCTCGAGGCGCTCCGCTACCCGGTCACGCCCGTCGGGCTGCACTACCTCCTGATCCACTACGACATCCCGCCTGTCGACCCGGAGAGCTTCAAGCTCGAGATCGGCGGGCTCGTCGAGCGGCCCTTCTCGCTGACCCTGGACGAGCTGTCGTCGCGGCCGGCCGTCGAGCTGACCGTGACGATGGAGTGCGCGGGAAACGGCCGTGCGACGCTGACGCCGCGCCCAGTGAGCCAGCCCTGGCTGCTCGAGGCGGTCGGAACTGCGCGCTGGCGTGGCACGGCCTTGCGGCCGCTGCTCGAGGAGGCAGGCGTCTTTCCGGGCGCGGTCGAGGTGCTGTTCACCGGGCTCGATCGCGGCGTCGAGGGTGGGATCGAGCAGTGGTTCCAGCGCAGCCTTCCGGTTGACGAGGCCATGCGCGACGAGATCCTGCTCGCCTACGAGATGAACGGGCAGACGCTGCCGCCGCAGCACGGCGCGCCGCTGAGGCTGGTCGTGCCGGGCTGGTACGGGATGACGAACGTGAAGTGGCTGGCGCGGATCGAGGTGCTCGAGCGTCCCTTCGACGGCTACCAGCAGCGGGCGGCCTACAAGCTGCGGCAGTCGGAGGAGGACGAGGGCGTCGCCGTCGGCCGGATGCTGCCGCGCTCGCTGATGGTACCGCCGGGCAAACCGGAGTTCCTGACGCGCGAGCGCTTCCTCGGAGTGGAGCCGGTCGCGCTCGAGGGGAAGGCCTGGTCAGGCGTCGGGCCCATTGAGAGAGTCGAGGTCTCTGCGGACGGCGGATTGAGCTGGGCGGAGGCCGCCCTCGGGCCGGACGCCGACTCGCCCTGGGCGTGGCGCTCGTGGACGTACGAGTGGAGTCCGCCGGCCCCGGGTCGCTACGAGCTGTGCTCGCGCGCGCGGGACGACGCGGGCAACGTGCAGCCGGTCGAGCCGGAGTGGAATCTCGGGGGCTATGCGAACAATGCTGTACAGCGCGTTCCAGTGACGATCACGGCCTGAGCTCCCGGGCGAAGCTTCCGCCGCCGAGCGTCCTTTCCGCATTCCGCCCGGCCGCTTCTCGCAAGGCCCGGTCCGAAGTGACGAGCCAGTAGGGCTCGAAGCGCTGCGCCTCCCGGATCAGCCAGTCGTCTGCGCTCTCACTCCGGCCGGTCCCGACAAGGGTTGTACGATCGTCGAGCCGCTGCTCGCCGAGGACGTTTCCGGGCGCCGTGCCGTCGAAGACGATTACCGCGCTCGCGTCCTTCTCCTCGGCCCACGCGCGGCACAGCTCGACGAGCTCGTCCTCAGGGATGTTCGGCCACTGCGAACGAAGGACGTTGCGCGCGTCTATAAGGGCGGTCGTCAGGCGCCGACGACCTGCACGAGCCAGCGACGGTCGCGCTCACGATCGAGCTCGATGAACAGGACCCGCTGCCAGGTGCCGAGCTGGAGCTCTCCGTTGCGGACCGGAACGGATTCGCCCGCAGTGCCGAGCAGCATCGCCATGCAGTGCGAGTGCCCGTTCCCGACCTCCATGTCCTCCTCGCAGATGTTCTCCGTCCGCCGGCCCCAGTCGTCGTGCGCGTAGTACGACTCGCTCGGGACGAGCCGCCGCAGCAGGCCGGTGAAGTCCTCCAGAAAGCCGCTCTCGAACTCGTTCACGCGCACGCAGCACGTGGTGTGGGGCGAGTAGATGCAGGCGATGCCGTCGACGATCCCACTCTCGCGGACGGCCTCGTTGACTTGCTCGGTGATGTCCGTGACGGCCAGCCCGCCCGCAGTTCGGAGGCTCCGCTCGTGCTGGAAGACCTTCACGCGCGGCATTGTACGCCCGTTGCCCGTTAACCGCCGCCGCGAGCCGCCCGCCCGTCCGAGTGGGCCCGCCTGGATTCGAACCAGGGACCTATCGGTTATGAGCCGACTGCTCTGACCACTGAGCTACGGGCCCGAACTCCCAGAACGGTAGCGAGCCTTCGCCCGGCGCGGCCACGACAGTGATGGGCCACGCGAGGAGTCAAGGAGGAGGCTCACGGGGAACCCCAGGGGTCCCCCGTGCTGGACTGCTCTGACTGCTGACAGGCCCTTGACACCGAGCGCTTGGGGCCCCAGCACCGACGAAGGGCCGGGGGAGACCCAGCCCTTCGCAGTTCGATGCAGGTCGCGTCAGCGGCGCTAGTGCTTCTTGCCCTTGCTGACGTAGACCGTGACCTTGAAGCCCTTCTTGCGCTTCGCGCCCGCCTGCGGCTTCGTCTTGATCACGTGCCGCTTCGCGATCTTGCTCGAGTGACGGAGCTTGATCTTGCCGACCCGGCACTTCCGCTTCTTGATCGCCTTCTTGGCCTTCTTGAGCGTCTTGCCCTTGACCTTCGGGACGACGCACAGCCGGACGAACTTTGCCGTGACCGAAAGATCCTTGCCCATGGTCAGGGCGCAGTCGCCTTTCCCGCTGCAGTCGCCGCTCCAGCCGGCGAACTTCGAGGTCTTCTTCGGCGTTGCGCCGAGCGTGACCTGAGCGCCGTCCTCGTACTGCTCGTCGCAGTCCGGCAGGCAGTTGATGCCCTCCGGATCCGACGTGACGAGGCCCTTGCCGCTCCCGCTCAGCTTCACGGTCAGATTCCGGGGCGGCGACACATTCAGCCGGAACACGCCGCGTCCGTGGGTTGCGGCGAAGAGCCAGCCGGAGCCTGGAACCTGCCTCAAGCCGTACACGGCGCCTGCCGGCAGGCCTGGCGCTGCCTTGTGCCAGCTCGTCTGACCAAGGTGGAGGCCGAGCACGCCGAAATCCGTGGCCGCGTACAGCGTGCTCTGCTCCTGGACATACTCGATGTCCGTGATCGGCTGGTCGCCGAGGTTGTTGCTGAGGTTCGTCCAAGTGGCGCTGTGCGAGGACGGGTTGTAGGTGACCTCGAACACGTGCCCGGGCGTAGTCGGGGTATACGCGTTGTAGCCCGAGAAGGAGATGTACGCATGGTTCGGATTCGCCGGGTCGATCGCAATCCCGCTCGGGAAGCGCCGCGGCTGGTTCGCGGTGTCGATCCGGTCGTAGCTGACCGCTCCGGCACCAGCGTGCGCGTTCTTCGAGACGTACATCCGGCCTCGCCGCGTTCCGACCCACATCGTGTCCGTGTCGCTCGGAGCACGCTCGATCGTGACGATGTACCCGGTCCCCTTGTCACTCGAGGGCCCGGCCGTGAGGTCGCCGCTGACCTTGACCCAGTCCCCGCAGTACGTTCCGGGAGCAAAGTCGCCCGTGTACTCGTTGCAGTGCTGGTCCAGGTAGGCCTGCGAGCCGCCGTTGTCCGTCGTTCGGTAGACGTACTGGCCGCCCGTGTACTCGTATCCGTGGGTCACCGGGTCGTGAATGAGCGGGGGGTAGAACGAGAAGAGCTCTCCGTTGTTCAGGGCGTCGATGAACGGATCCGAGATCCAGTCCCATCCGAGCGTCGTGTTTCCCTGGAAGTTGGTGTCGAAGTAGGGGTTGAAGTACGAGTGGGTCCGGGTCGTCGGCGTCGTGGCGTCGATCGCCGACTGCCCGCCGTCGCCGTTGATCGACTCGAACGTCGTGCACGGAAGCCCGCCGCTGCAGTCGAACGCAAAGGTGCCGTTGTCCTGATTGCCGCCGATCAGGTCGTTCGCGGGATCCTGCTGGTTGATCGTGACGCTCTGGAACTGGATGGTCGGCAGCCCGTCGTTCAGGCTGAAGATCTGACTCGGGACGGCCTTCAGGAAGTACTGACACGCAGTCAACCCCGCTCCGGTCAGCCCGCGGCCGGCGCACGTGGACGACTGGTCGACGTAGCTCGGGCCGACTCGAGTCACGCCTCCGTCGGAGCCGAGGAACACGATGTTCGGGTTGTTCGGGTCGAATGCCACCGCTCGATGGTCGGGATGGAGGCCGTTCGGCGGCGACAGGGCGTCGTTGGTCATGTCCGAGAAGAACACGCCCGCGTTCGTCGAGCGAACGGTGGTAGCTCCGTTCGAGTAAGGCGGGCAGTCGAGTGGGGGTGCACAGCCGAAGATGTCTTCGTACTGCATGGCGCCCTGCAGGACCACCAGGTTGTTCGGACCTTTCGGCGAGGACCAGACGCCGATGTCGTACGAGCACTGATCCTGGCAGAAGTCGAACGACGTGAACGCGGCCTCCTTGCCGGCAATCGGGACGTGGTTTCCATCGGAGTCGGTCGCACCGGCGCTGAGCAAGTGCCAGCTCTTGGCGGTCGCGTTCGGCGTGTTCTGCGTCGCGAGCAGCTGTGCCGCCGGGAGGCTCGCGTCGTCGACCCGCCAGAGCAGGGCGGCGCAGCAGGCGTCGGAGAAATCCCCGGTTCCGGCCCAGATGCGCGTCTTTCCGCCCGGCATCTTGGCCAGCGCGAACTCGGCACGCTCGAATGTGTCGCCCGGGTTGATCGCGTGGAAGATCTGCTGAAACGCCCCGCTCCCCATACGGCGCCAGACACCCCAGGAGAACGAGGAGGCATACACCGTGCCGGCGCTGTTGGGGTCGAAGAGGATCTTCGTGATGCCGCCGGCGAAGAAGTCGTTCCCGGTCGCGCTGTTCGGATCGACTGTGTCCTGCGGGAGCTGGAGCACCTTGGTCCAGGTCGAACCGCCGTTTTTGCTCTCGTAGACGCCGAGCTTCGGAGAGTTCGGCGGCGTGAAGCGCCCGCCGTTCACCGACGACGAACCGTGCCGGGCGACGTCGGTGCCGATCAGGATGTGGTTCGAGTTCGTCGGATCGATCGCGATGGTCCCGATCGCGCGGTTCCTGGAGATGGCCACGCTCGAGGGGATGAGCGACCATGTGTTTCCGCCGTTCGTGGACTTGTACAGGCCGACTCCTGCTTCCGAGTCGCTCGATCCGCTCGGCTCGCCGGTCCCGGCCCAGATGACGTTGGCGTTCTTCGGGTCGACGGCGAGCGAGCCGATCGCGTTCGAAGCCAGGCCGTCAGCCTTGTCCGTCCAGGCAGGCTTCGAGGCAAGCGCATTAACGGTCTTCCAGATGCCGCCGCCCGCAGCCGCCACATAGAGCGGGCAGTTGCCCGCCACGCAGCTCGGACCGATCGCCAGTGCCGTGACACGCCCGGAGACCGTCGTCGCACGGCCCGTATACGTGGCCGGGCCGGGGACGGTCGGGGTGACCGGTCCGAGCTCCTGCCAGGTCGGGGTGGTGGTCACCTTGGCGGGGCTGCGACCGGTGGCCCGGCCGGCCCGCAGGTGATGCGGCGAAAGCCTCATCCGGTCGAACGCCCGCGCGTTTGCGCGAGCCTGCTCGAAGGAGACGTACTTGTGCGGAAAGGCCCGGTTGTCGTAAGCCTCCTGGGCGGGGCCCGAGCCGTGCTCTTCGCCCAGCTCGCCCCCCTTCTTGCCCGCCCGCTGTTCCTTCATCATCTCGATCGCCACTGCGCGCGTGTTCGCGTGGATCTTCCGCGCCATGGCGCGGTCGCCACGGGCTGTTATGACTCGCCCGAGACCTGCCGCGAGCATCGCGAGGCCGATCGCAATTACGAGACCCCACAGAAATCTGCGTCTGTCCATGACTCCCCTTTCCTGACGCGCCTAGGCAGGACACTGTCCGCAACAGACCTAGGTGGCCGCGCACATTACAGAATTCGAGCGCGGTTGAAAAGGGCGCCGAGGCCATCTTTGTGGCCCTCACCGAATCCTTACCAACTGCACCCTTCCGCGGCCGTCTTTATCACCGAGAGGGACCAGGCGACGGCGGGGTCAGAAAGCATCCGTCCCGGGCCCCTCTCGGCAAAGGAGCCGCCGCGAGGCGGCTCTCTTGCGTTTCGGTTTCGACTCTTGGGGCAGGGGAACACTCGTCGAAAAGGAAGGGATGCACGAGTGGACATCCTCTGGATCATCCTGATCGTCATCTTGGTGCTGGCGCTGCTGGGATTCTTCTCGCGCGGGTACTGGTAGGAGCGCCGACTCCTCCGGAATAGGCCGCGAGGCCTATTGCAACTGGGCGCGGAGTCGGGCAAGCTTGTCTTGTGCGGCCACGCGCCCATTTGTTCGCTGCTGCCGACGGCTCGGCCAGGTTGCCGCGCCTGGGCGGCATGGCCCGCCCCAACGGCGTGGTCATCGCCAGCGACCGCTTCTGGGCGTTCGCGCGGCTGGACGGCACAGTCGTCGAAGGCGTGATGCCGTCTCCTCCGCGGGCGCTGCGCTCTCTCCCCCTTCTGCGAGGCCTTACCCGGCTCGTGCTCGCCCTGTCGCCGATCGCACGCCGAACGGGGACTGCGACGAGGGCGGAGCGCCTCGGCTTGCTCGCCGCGCTCGTCCTTCCCTTCTGCCTCGTCTTCGTGCCGCGTGAGGCAGCTCTTGCTCTCGGCTGCGCCCTGACCGTGGCCCTGCTCGCGATGCTCTTTCGCGGCCGGACGCTCTCCCTGCATGGGGCGGAGCACCGTGCGATCGCTGCCGCGGAAGAGCGACGGCTCGATGAGACCTGGGACGGGCGCGCGCGGCCTTCCCGCTTCTCTCCCCGCTGCGGAACGAACTTCGCCGCCCTGGCGGCGCCGGTGACGTTTCTGGCCGACCGCATGTGGCCGCTGCCGGTCGCCGTGTGGACCCCGCTCGCCGTCACCGTGCTCTCGCTTGCGCTCACGATGGAGCTGTGGCAGCTCGTGCAGGCCTCGGGAGGCCGCGTGGCTCGCGGTTTCCTGCTCCCGGGCCTGGCCCTCCAGCGCCTCACCACCCGCGAGCCGGCGCTCGAGGAGACGCGGATTGCGCTACGAGCGGTGGACTCGGTGCTGCGCCGCGAACTGGCCTAACCCGTAGCTAAAATCGAACTGATGGCCGAGCTGGGAACCATGCGCGTGAAGAGCGGCCTCGCCGAGATGCTCAAGGGCGGGGTGATCATGGACGTGACGAACGCCGAGCAGGCGCAGATCGCCGAGGACGCGGGCGCGTGCGCGGTCATGGCTCTCGAGCGCGTGCCGGCCGACATCCGCGCAGAAGGCGGCGTCGCCCGCATGGCCGATCCAGAGAAGATCGTCGAGATCCAGGAGGCCGTGACCATCCCTGTGATGGCGAAGTGCCGCATCGGCCACTTCGTCGAGGCGCAGGTTCTCGAGGCGCTCGAGGTCGACTACGTCGACGAGTCCGAGGTCCTGACTCCCGCGGATCTCGAGAACCACGTCGACAAGTGGAAGTTCACCGTCCCCTTCGTCTGCGGCTGCACCAACCTTGGAGAGGCGCTACGCCGAATCTCCGAGGGAGCGGCCATGATCCGCACCAAGGGAGAGGCCGGCACCGGCGACATCGTCAACGCCGTCACGCACATGCGCGCGGTCTTCGGCGGGATCCGCAGGCTCGGCGCTCTCCGCGAGGACGAGCTTCATTCCGAGGCGAAGGAGCTACGGGCGCCCTACGAGCTCGTGAAGTGGGTCGCTGAGAACGGGCGGCTGCCGGTCGTGACGTTCACCGCCGGGGGGATCGCGACTCCGGCCGACGCGGCCCTCTGCATGCAGCTCGGCGCCGACGGCGTGTTCGTCGGCTCCGGGATCTTCAAGTCCGGGGATCCGTCACCGCGCGGGAAGGCGATCGTCGAGGCGACCACGCACTTCCAGGATCCCGAGATCCTTGCGCGCGTCTCCCGCGGGCTCGGGGACGCGATGCTGGGCCTCCAGGCCGCCGGGATTCCGCCCGAAGAGTTGCTCGAAACTCGCGGTTGGTAATTCGGCTCCGTCCGATCTACTCCTCACCATACGCGCGTGGGCATGCGGAAGCCACGCTGGACGTCGGCCTCGTTCCTGCTGTACGCGGGCGGGCTGATCGTCCTCGGCTCCGCCGTCGGCGCGCTCGGATACCTGTCGCGCTCGTACGGAGACGGCGCGTATGCGGCCTGGGCGCTGCTAGTGCTCGCAGTGCTGTACGGGCTCGCGCACGGGTTCAGGCTGCAGGGCCGCTGGATCGCGGCCGGCGTCTTCGGCTTCTCGTCGGTGATTGCCTGGGGCGCGTTCATCGCCGCGCTCTGGGTGTGGTTCGGGTGGCTCTCGAGCACGTCCTTCTCCGGCTCGGCTTTCCACGGGTTCTCGATCGCGAGGCTCTCGCTGGTCTTCCTCGTGCTCGTGGCCGCCGTCGACGACACGCGGCGGTTCCGGTTCCCGTTCATCTCGGCCGTCGCGATCTTCGCGCTCTGGTTCTTTGTGACGGATCTCATCTCGGGCGGTGGCGACTGGTCGGCCGTGGTGACGCTCCTGATCGGCCTCGTCTACCTGATGGTGGGAAGCGCGAGCGACCAGCCGACGTCGTTCTGGACGCATGTCGCGGGCGGGGTGCTGGTGGGCGGAGCCCTGTTGCACTGGTGGCACTCGAGCGACCTGGACTGGGCGCTCATCTCGGTCGCCGCTCTTGCGTTCATTAGCGTGGCCTACGCGACGAAGCGGTCGAGCTGGGCGGTGCTCGGCGCCCTCGGCCTCGTCGCGGCCGGCGCCCATTTCGCCGTGGAGTGGTCGAGCAGCGTGAACTCCATCACGGACATCATCACGCCGTCCGACTGGGTGCCGTATGCGGTGTTCGCCTTCGTCGGCTTCCTGCTGGTGGGGCTCGGCCTCAAGAAGAGCGGCCGCGCGGCCGGCGAGACCTCGTTCCCCGCGGCACCTCCGCCCGCTTAGCCCCCGCTACGATTTCGTCCCGTGGAGCGCCTGCTTCGGATAAGCGGTGACCGCAGCGGCGCGTTCATGCCGCGCCGCCGGTCTTTCGAAGTGGAGGGCATGCAATGAACGCGGCGCACTCTGCCATTCCAGCGGCTGCGCTCTCCGTGTCATTCGAGCCTTGAGAAGCGGGCGGAGGAGGGCTCTCGCCCTCCGCACGCCTGTTTGCCGTTCCCCTCGAGCTACCCCCTCGTACGACTCACGCCGAGCGAGCGGCCGGTTAGGCCAAGCTTCTCGCGGCAGCTACATTTCGTCCCGTGGAGCGGCTGCTTCGGATAGGGGTGCTCGCCGTCCAGGGAAACTTCCGCGAGCACGCGGCGATGCTGCGGCGGCTGGGCGCTGAGGCGATCGAGGTCCGCAAGCCGGAAGAGCTCGAGGGGCTGGACGGTCTCGTCGTCCCGGGCGGCGAGTCCACTACTTTCACGCGGCTCATGCGGCTGTACGGACTCGACGGGGCAGTGCGCCGCTTCCAGGGGCCGGTTCTGGGAACCTGCGCCGGCATGATCGTGCTGGGGCGCGAGCACCTGGGGCTCGTCGACATCTCGGTCGACCGCAACGCCTTCGGGCGACAGGTGGCGAGCTTCGAGGCGGACGTCGATCTGGCCGGAGAGGACCCTCCGTTGCGCGGGGTGTTCATCCGCGCGCCGCGGCTACGTGAGGCGGGCTCGGAGGTAGAAGTGCTGGGGGAGCTCGACGGCGAGCCGGTGCTGCTGCGCGAGGGCCGCTTCCTCGTCTCCTCCTTCCATCCGGAGCTGACGGACGACACCCGCGTCCACGAGCGCTTCCTCGAGCTCGTGAGAGAGGAGAGCGGTGTCCGGGCATAGCAAGTGGTCGTCGATCAAGCACAAGAAGGGCGCCGCCGACGCCAAGCGCGGCAAACTCTTTTCCAAGCTCTCCCGGGCGATCATCGTCGCGGCGCGTGAAGGCGGCCCCGACCCCGCTGCGAACCTCGCGCTTCAGAACGCGATCGAGAAGGCGCGCTCGTACTCGATGCCGAAGGACAACATCGAGCGTGCGATCGGGCGCGGAGCCGGGACCGGGGGGAACGCGCAGGCGTTCGAACAGGTCACCTACGAGGGGTATGGGCCGGACGGCGTCGCCGTCTACGTCGAGGCGCTCACGGACAACCGCAACCGCACCGCCGCCGACGTCCGGCACGTCTTCTCCAAGCACGACGGCAGCCTCGGCGGCTCAGGAGCTGTCGCCTGGCTGTTCGAGCGCAAGGGCATCGTCCTCGTGCCGGCCGACGGCGTGGACGAGGACGAGCTCATGCTGGTCGCGGCGGACGGCGGCGCCGAAGACGTGGCCCTCGACGGCTCGACCTTCCAGGTCATCTCCGCCCCCGAGGACCTGGCAACCGTGCGTGAAGCGATCGAGGCCGCTGGCTTCATGGTGGAGGCGTCCCAGCTGACGATGGTTCCGAAGACGACCGTGGAAGTCGAGGACGAGAACGCGGCTCGCAAGATCCTTCGGCTGATGGACGCGCTCGAGGAATCGGACGACGTACAGGACGTCTACTCCAACTTCGACATTCCGGAGCGCGTCCTGGAGACGGCCGCAGTCTAGCTTCTGCCGCCGGCGAGGACGCGCCGGCTCTGCGCGGTCGCCTTTCCCACTCGGGCAACGGCTCGGTAGACCGCGCGCTGCTCGACCGCGATCGAGAACCGTCCTCGGAGGTTCGTCCGGGCCTTGCCCGCCTGCTTCCAGCCGCGTTTCGTCCGCCGCTCCACGCTCACCCGGGCGTGGACGACAGGATGGTGGAAGCGGTCCACGACGCGCCCCCGAAGAGTGTGACGCTGCGAGACGCCGATCTTGACCCGCCGCGGAGGCAGGTTCCCGACCAGGCGCACGCGCGAGAACGACCAGAAAGCCTGTCCGTGCGCCCACACCGAGGGCCGGACCGAGCCGTTCACCAGGTAGGTGCCGGCGGCGCCTGCGGAGTCGGTCGGCGGGTGGTCGAGCACGAAGTCGACGACGCCGAAGGCCCTGTGGGCGATCGGGAAAGCCAGCGCGCCTTCGTAGGAGGCGTCGAGGGGCGGATCGGCGCGGTCGAGCACCGTGTAGCCGATGATCGTTCCGATCACGCGGCCGCCTGCGACGTGTGGGATCGCGATCGGGTCCTTGCGGAAGTAGGGCCAGCCCTGCCTGAGGCCCGCAAATGCCGCCCGACGGGCGCTGCTCGAGCGGACGTCGAACTTCACCGTCCACTCGATCGACGTGCGGCCCCGGATCGACGGATCCCCGCTCGCCCAGTACTCGGGTCCGGCCCATGAGCCGTGGAATCCCGACGCAGTCGCTCGGGAATATCCGGGCGGCGAGGAGAGCTGGATGCTGGCGCTGCGCGGAAAGACGCGCGGCACGCCCGGCGCCGACAGCCGTACGCGCTCGACGGGCAGCTGCGCGGCCCCAGCGGGCAGCGCTACGAGCCCTGCTGCGAGCGCAGGAATCAGGCCGCGGACGAGAAAGGTGCTCCTCATCGGCACGTCAAAGTACCAGCCCGAGAACTCGGTTCATGATGTCCTTCGCCGTCGGAGTGCGATGGGCGCGTGGGAGGCGAGGACGCAGGCCGTGCGCGTACCGGGTACGGGCGCGGCCGAGGACGACGCATCGCGCCGCACCAGCGCGCTCCGACGGCTCAAGCGTCATCGTGAATCGAGTTCTACGTCCAAATCGGCGTACGGAGGGCAACGCCCTCCTCCGCCGCTTTCTCACGGCCGCATGACGCGGCCCACCGTGCGTCTCTCGAGCGAGTCTCCGCGCCTTCGCCGAGCGCGTCCTCCGACGTCCGACCATCTCCGTACCCTCCGAGCGTGAAAGTCCTCGGCATCGATCCAGGCACGGCTGCATGCGGATACGGGCTCGTCCACGAAAGCGAAGGGCGCCTCCGGGCCATCGACTACGGGGTGTGGCGGACCCCGGCGCGAGAGCGCCTCGAGCTCAGGCTGAAGACGATCTTCGAAGGCGTCGACGGCCTCATCGAACAGCATGCGCCGGATGCGGTCGTCCTCGAGGAGTCGTTCGTCGGCGCCGACGCCCGCACCGCGCTCTCCGTCGGGCAAGCGCGCGGCGCCGTGCTCGTCGCCTGCGGGCGCGGCGGTGTCGAGGCCGCTGAGTATGCGCCCAACCGCGTCAAGCAGATGATCTGTGGATACGGACACGCGGACAAGACGCAGGTGCAGCGGATGGTGAAGGTCGTGCTCGGGCTGGCGGAGCCGCCGACCCCGAACCACGCTGCGGACGCGCTCGCGGTCGCGATCTGCCACGTGCTCGCACCGCCGCTCCTCAAGGCGGCGACGGCGTGATCGCGCGGCTGAGAGGCAAGGTCGCGGGGCGGGGGGCCGAGGGGATGGTGCTCGACGTCGGCGGAGTCGGGTATCTCGTGCAGCCGACTCAGCGCGCCGTTCGGAAGGCGCGTGGGACGGGCGAGGTGACCGTCGAGACCTACCTCCACGTCCGCGAGGACGTGCTGCAGCTGTACGGCTTCGCCGACGCGGCCGAGCGGGAGTTGTTCGTCCACCTGTTGTCGGTGTCCGGTGTGGGGCCGAAGGTGGCGCTCGCGATCGTCTCGGGTTCGACGCCCGAGGAGCTCCACCGCGCTATCGCGCTCGAGGACACCGCACGGTTCCAGGCCATTCCCGGGATAGGGAAGAAGACCGCGCAGCGGGTCGTGCTCGAGCTCAAGGAGAAGCTCGGCGCCGAAGTCGAGCTTCCCGCGGTGGGCGGCTCTGCGCCTCATCTCGTGGCCCGAGAGGCGCTCGTCGAGCTCGGCTACTCGCTCGTCGAGGCCGACCGCGCGCTCGCGGAGGTCGATCCGGAGCTTCCGCCGGAGGAACGCGTCCGTGAAGTGTTGAAGAAGGCGGCATGACGGATCAGCTGCTTGTTCCGGCGCTCGAAGGCGAGGGCGAGGATCTCGTTGAGCGCTCGCTGCGCCCGCCGCGCCTCGAGGACTTCGTCGGTCAAGAAAGTGTCAAGGAACAGCTCAAAATTGCACTCGAGGCGGCGCGGACGCGAGGCGAGGCTTTGGATCACGTGCTGCTCGTCGGGCCGCCCGGGCTCGGCAAGACAAGCCTTGCGTACATCATCCGGGCCGAGCTGGGCGTAGGAATCCGCTGCATCGCCGGCCCGGCGCTCGAGCGTAAGGGCGACATGGCAGCGATCCTGACCGGGCTCGAACAGCGCGACGTCCTGTTCGTGGACGAGATCCACCGGCTCAACCGCGCGGTGGAGGAGATCCTGTATCCGGCGCTCGAGGACTTCCGGCTCGACATCGTCGTCGGGCAGGGGCCGGCCGCGCGGACGCTGACACTCGACCTCCCGCGCTTCACGCTCGTCGGCGCGACGACGCGGACTGGGCTCTTGACGACGCCGCTTCGCGACCGCTTCGGCATGACCTTCCGGCTCGGCTACTACGATCGTGAGGAGCTGGGCGTGATCGTTCGGCGGTCGGCGCGGATCCTGGACGTGCAGATCTCAGACGAGGCGGCCGAGGAGATCGCACGCCGCTCACGCGGGACGCCTCGGATCGCCAACCGGATCCTGCGGCGGGTGCGCGACGTGGCGGAGGTGCGGCACGACGGCGCCGTGACGGCCGAGATCGCCGCGGAGGCGCTCGAGCTGCTGGAGATCGACGGGCATGGCTTGGAGAAGATCGACCGCGAGCTGCTGAGCGCGATTGCGGAGCGCTTCGGCGGCGGGCCTGTGGGCCTTTCCACGCTCGCCGTCGCGCTCGGCGAGGAGCCGGACACGATCGAGGACGTGTACGAGCCGTACCTGCTCAAGCTCGGCTTTCTCCAGCGGACCCCCCGGGGCCGAATCCTCACCGAGCTGGGCCGGGGGCACGTCAAGTCTGCCCCGGACGGCGCGAGCTTGTTCTGACGCCTCGAGGGTTGGGAGCGGTGCCAGGCTGAAGCCTGGCACCGCGGCCTCGCTGCGACGAACCCTCTCTAGCCGGGAAACTGCATCTGGTGCCAGGACGGCACCGGTGCAAGCTCCAGTAGCGCCCGGTCGCCGCCCGGCTCGCGGTAGCCGAAGTCGGCGCGCTCCTCGTCCCAGGCCACCTCGAGCAGCCCTTCCTTGACCCGGTGGTCGAGCCAGGCGCCGCGGAAGACCAGCTTCCGCAGCCAGTACACGAGCGACTCGCCGCGCGCAAGCGAGATCTGCTCCCAGTGGCGAACGAGGTAGCGACCGAGCGAGCTCCGCGGCTCTGCGATGCGGCCGTCGGCTGCCAGTTCCACGAGGTCGGCGGCCTCGTCCTCGTCCAGGTCGTTGTCGGGAATGAGGCCCAGCTTCACCGCCGCGGCGACGACCCGCTGCTCGAAGTCGGCGCCGTTGAAGGCGAACTGATGGCCGAGAAACTCGACGATGTAGTCCTCTCCCGACGAGTAGTCGACCTGGGTCATGGCGAGAGGATAGCCTCACTGCGTGCGTGTCTTTATCGTTCTCGTATCGGCCGCCGTAGTCGTCGGGCTGGCCGCGCTGGCGAGCGTCGTGTTCGACCTGTCCTTTGAGCGGGCCGTGCTGCTCGCGCCCGTGATCGTGGTCTCGGTGGGCGCGATCGCGGGCCTCATCGTGCTGTGGGGGAAGGCCGCACTGGAGCCGATTCGCGGACGAGCCGGCAAGGCTTCTCCGTCCGACGCGACCCGTACGTTGGCAGGTCGCGATGGAGTGGACGATCAAGCCCTGTACGCCGGTTCAGGCAAGCAATCTCGCCGCCTCGACCGGGATTAGCGAGCTCACAGCCGCCGTGCTCGTGCGGCGCGGCTACGACACGCCGGAGGCGGCGCAGGAGTTCCTCGCCGGCGACCTGCCGGGTCACGATCCGTCCCTGCTCGGAGCGATGGACGACGCCTGCACGGCAATCCGCAGCGCGATCGCGGACGGCAAGCGCATCTGCGTCCACGGGGACTACGACGCCGACGGCATCTGTGCCACCGCGCTCGCCCTGCTGATCCTGCGTGAGTTGGGCGCGGACGCGCACTGGCACCTCCCGAGCCGTTTCGACGAGGGCTACGGCGTTCGCGCGGACACGCTGACCCGGCTGGCCGACGAGGGGTGCGGCCTCGTCTTGACGGTCGACTGCGGCATCACGGCCGTGGAGGAGATCGCGGAGGCGAAGGGCGCCGGGCTCGAGATCGTCGTCACCGACCACCACCAGCCGGGGGAAACGCTGCCGGAGTGCCCAGTCGTCGCCACCCGGCCGTCCGACTATCCGTTTCCCGAGCTCTGCGGAACCGGAGTCGTGTACAAGCTGGGCGAGGCCCTGCTCGGTCAGGACTCCGATCTGCTCGCGCGCAACCTCGACCTGGTTGCGCTGGCCACAGTCGCCGACGTGGTGCCGCTCGTGGACGAGAACCGGGCGCTCGCGATCGCGGGCCTCCGGGCCCTCGCCCGGACGCAGAAGCCCGGCCTACAGGCGCTCATGCGCGCCGCCCGGGTCGACCCGGCCGCGGTGGATTCGGGCGCGATCGGGTTCAGGCTCGCGCCGCGGATCAACGCCGCCGGCCGCCTCGGCCATCCCCGCACGGCACTGGAGTTGCTGCTCACCGACGATCCACCGACCGCGCGCAGACTTGCCGCCGAGCTCGAGGAGCTGAACCGGGACCGGCAGACGGTCGAAGACAGAATCGTCCGGGACGCCGTCGCGCAGGTCGAGGAGTGGCCGGAAGCCAGGCGCCGCCGCCGCGGGTACGTGCTGGCCTCGGAGGACTGGCACGAGGGCGTGATCGGGATCGTCGCCTCACGGCTGGTCGAGCGGTTCCGGCGGCCGGTGGTCCTGATCGCCGGAGGAGAAGAGGAGTGGAAGGGGTCGGGGCGCTCGATGCCTGTCTTCGACCTGCACGGAGCGCTTTCCGCCTGCTCTGAGCGGCTCGAACGCTTCGGCGGCCACCGTGCCGCGGCCGGGCTCTCGATCAGGCCCGAGAACGTCGAGGCGTTCGCTGAGGACTTCGCCGCGTATGCCGACTCGGAGCTCACCGAGGACGATCTCAGGCCGCGAACCAGAATCGACGCGATTGTTCCGCGCGGCATGCCGCTCACCCTCGAGCTGTGCGAGGAGCTCGCGCGCCTGGCGCCGTTCGGGCTCGGGAACCCGAACGTGGCGTTGCTCGCTCCGGCGTGCGAGGTTGCCGAGCCGGCGGCGGTAGGGGACGGCAAGCACCTCCGGTTCAGGGTCCGCACCGAGACGGGCCGGGACGGTGGGAGCGCGATCGCGTTCGGAATGGGCCGGCAGCTCGACCGCTTACGCGGTCCCGGGCGATACGACATCGTCTTCCGCCTGCAGGCGAACGAGTGGAACGGGACGGTGGCGCCGCAGCTGGTCGTCCAGCGGGTCCTCGACACGCCGGCGCGGTACGGAGAGGTGCGCGCGTGGCTCGAGCGTGAGTACCGCAAGAATGGCGAACGCGACCCGCTGGCCGCCGAGGTCTTTCGCGAGCTCGACCTCGCAGGTGGGCGGAAGAGCAACCTGTTCGAGTCCGAGCGCTTCCGCCGGCTGCTTGACGAGCCGCCGCTCGCGCACGCGGCCTGATCAGCCCTTCGCGGCCGCGAAGATGGCCCAGCCCATCAGGTCGCGCTGCCAGGTGAGGTAGCGCTTGCGGCTTTCTCGGTGCATCCGGCCGATCTCCGCGGCGTCGGGGTCGTCGGGGTTCTGCGCGAGCCATTCCTCGACAGACCGCCAGTGGAGGCTCTCGTACCGGTCCCAGTCCTCCTCGGACGAGGCGACGATCGCCGTCAGGTCCAAACCGGCGGCCCTGAAGTGAGCCGCCGTTTCCTCGAGGGAAACGAGCCCCACCTCGTCGCGGTGGGGCTCGAAGCCGTGGGGGAGCGGGAGCTGCCGCCAGTACGGCTCACCGACCACGACGTGGCCGCCCGGGCGCGCGGTGGGCACCAGCCGCTCGAGCGTGCCCTCGAGCCCGCCCCAGACGAAGCTCGCCCCGAGGCACATCGCCACGTCGTATGCCTCGGGCTCGAGCGGAAACTCGGAGGCGTCGTCGAGGTGGAACTCCACGAGCCGCTCCAGGCCGCGACGGCGCGCCCGTCCGCGGGCGGCCTCGACGAAGGCCGCGCTTCGCTCCACGCTCGTTATTCGGCAGCCGAATGCCTTGGCGAGGATGAGGGCGGGCCCGCCACGTCCCGAGGCGACGTCGAGGACTTGCCGGTCGGGCGTCAGCCGGAGATGCTCCCCGAGCTGGCGGATCTTCTCCGTGCTCGTCGGGTTCTGGATCTCGTGCTCACGCTCGGCGACCTCGTAGTACCAGGGCATTCCGCGACCCTACCCGTGTTTCGGCACAGCCTCACGGTGGCAGGAACAGTCCATAGCGCGGCGAAACCCATCGTCCATGCGTTTCTGGCGTCGCAGGAAGAGCAAGCGGCTGGCGAATCTCGCCCTGCTGCTGATCGAGCTCGAGGAGCTCGCGGGTCAGCGCGGCAAAGCCGCGTAACCGCTTGCCTGGCAAAGCCAGGCCGTCTTTATCGAAGCGGAGGGAGAGCAATGAACGCGGCGCAGTCAGCCGTTCCAAGCGGGTTGCGCTCCGTGTCATTCGAGCTTTGAGAAACAGGCGGAGGAGGGCTTGCATCCGTACGCCTGTTTGCCGTTTCCCCCTCGAGCTCCCCTTCCAAAGCTTGATGGGGAGTGGGTAACCGCAGCGCCCCGGCGAAGCGCGCGCGGGCCGCCTGAGCTGTCTCGAGGGAGCCTCACAGCTCCGGAGTACACTTTTCCAATGGCCGTAGTAGAGGTATCGGAGCGTCATCAGGATCTCGCCGACGAGCTGATTGCCGAGGTCGAGTCGTACCTTCCGGGGGTCGACCGCGAGCTCTTGACGAGGGCCTTTCGCTTCGCCGAGCGCGCGCACGAAGGCCAGCAGCGGCGTTCCGGCGAGGACTTCATCCACCATCCCTTCGGGGTGGCGAAGATCTGCGCCGAGCTCCACCTCGACGAGCAGACGATCGCGGCGGCGCTCATGCACGACGTCGTGGAGGACACCGGCGCGGACATCCGCGAGGTCCGGAAGGAGTTCGGCGACGAGATCGCGGAGCTCATCGACGGCGTCACGAAGCTGACCCGGATCACGTTCCAGACCCGCGAGCAGGCAGAGGCCGAGAACTACCGCAAGCTGATCGTGGCCATGGCGCAGGACGTCCGGGTCATCCTCATCAAGCTCGCCGACCGGTTGCACAACATGCGCACGGCCGAGTTCTGGGGCAAGCAGAAGCAGATCCAGAAGGCGAAGGAGACGCTCGAGGTGTACTCGCCGCTCGCCCACCGGCTTGGGATCAACGCCGTCAAGAACGAGCTCGAGGACCTCGCCTTTCACACGCTCCATCCGCGCAAGTACGAGGAGATCTCGGCGATGGTCGCGGAGCATCAGGAGGATCGCGACGCGCACGTGCGCGAGGCCTCCGCGGTCCTCAAGAACGAGCTCGAGAAGGTGGATATCCCCGCCGACATCTCGGGCCGCGCCAAGCACCTGTACTCGGTCTACGACAAAATGGCGAAGAAGGGCCGCGAGTTCAACGAGATCTACGACCTCACGGCCATGCGCGTGATCGTGGAGCGCAAGGGCGAGGAAGGCGTCCGCGACTGCTACGGGGCGCTCGGGCTCATCCACTCGCTGTGGAAGCCGATGCCGGGCCGGTTCAAGGACTTCGTCGCGATGCCCAAGCTCAACGGCTACCGCGCGCTCCATACGACGGTGATCGGCCCCGAAGGCCGGCCGCTCGAGATCCAGGTGCGGACGCGCGAGATGCACGAGACGGCCGAGTACGGCGTGGCGGCTCACTGGCTGTACAAGCGCAAGGGCAAGAAGGACGGCAAGGGCGACGAGGAGTGGCTCGCCTGGGTGAAGCAGCTCATGGACTGGCAGGAGGACGAGTCCGACCCGCGCGAGTTCAAGAAGATGTTCAAGACAGACCTCTTCGACGACGAGGTGTACGTGTTCACGCCGAAGGGGGAGGTCAAGACCCTGCCTGCCGGCTCGACCCCGATCGACTTCGCCTACGCGGTCCACACCGACGTCGGGCACCGCACGGTCGGCTCGAAGGTGAACGGCCGCATCGTCCCGCTCCACTACGAGCTTCGAAGCGGCGACTTTGTCGAGATCCTGACGGCGAAGTCCGGGCGCGGCCCTTCCCGCGACTGGCTCAAGCTGGTCGCCTCGACGCGCGCCCGCAACAAGATCCGGCAGTGGTTCTCGCGCGAGACCCGCGGCGAGACCGAGCAGAAGGGCAGGGACTCGCTCGAGCAGGCGCTCAAGGCCCAGAACCTCCCGTACCGGAAGCTGGCGGGATCGGCGCTGCTGGCACAGGTGATCCGTGAGGCCGGTTTCAAGAAGGCCGCGGACTTCTACCTCGCGCTCGGCTCGGGGAAGCTCCAAGTCAGCCAGATCGTCAACAAGGTGCTGCAGCGCCTGAAGACGACCGAGGTGGCCGAGGAGGCGCCCGTCCTCAAGGCGCCGAAGGCGCGGGACGCCGTCGCCAGCGAGAGCTTCGGCATCGACGTCCACGGTGTCGAGGACGTGCTCGTGCGGCTGGCCAAGTGCTGCACTCCGGTGCCCGGGGACGAGATCGTCGGCTACATCTCGCTCGGCAAAGGGATCACCATCCACCGCGAGGACTGCCCCAACGTCAAGGCGCTGAAGCGCAATCCGGAGCGGTTCACGCGGGTGGACTGGTCGGGCGACTCGTCCAAGAGCTTTCGCGTGCAGATCGCCGTCGACGCCTGGGACCGCCCCCGCCTGCTCGAGGACGTCGCGCGGACGTTCGCCGAGCACGGCTCGAACATCGTCGGCTACGGCGGCGTGGTCGAGGACCAGCTGGCGAAGAACTGGTACACGGCAGAGGTCGGGGACGTGAAGAGCCTGCGGGCTCTGCTGACGGCGCTACGAAACGTGGACGCCGTCTTCGACGCCTACCGCGTCACCCCCTCTTAGCGCACTGGTCGGCGTCCGACGGCCGGCAAAGCCGGCCTCGGAGCCGCCTGACGCCGCTGGCGGCAGGATGCGTCGCCCTCGGGCCTGCGGCCGTACCTCGATGTACTGTCCTTGGCCCTCGGGCTCGCCTCCCTTGCCAGCGGCGCCCCAGAGCGCTAAGAGATGCCTAGCCGGTCGGTCGCAGCAGCTTCATTCCCCATTGCCAGCGAAACGTGCCCGATGCTCCGGCGACCTTCGGCAGTTGACGCTGCCCGCGGGTCTTCAGGCCGAACCGGTGACGCCGGAAGCGGGCGAGCGGGTAGGCCTTCTTCGCCGAGAAGAAGTTGCCATTGGTGTTTCCCACGGGTTCTCGATGCACTCCGGCCAGGCCACTTCGCCGAGGTAGTTCCACTTCACCTTGGCTCTCTTTCCCCTCTTCACGATCTTCCACTCGGTGTACGGGTTGTCTCGGAAGGTTCGGGTTCCGTGGCAGTCCTGGCACGATCCCTGGAAGCACATCGTGACCGTGTAACGGATCGTGACCTTGACACGACTCGTAGTTCCGCCGCCACCCCAGAGCGCGCCGGTGCCTTTCCGGTTGACGAACATCCTCCCGATGCCCTTGTTGCCTTCGTACGAGAGGTCGATTCGTCCCTTCGAGCCGTCCTGGCCGCCGCTGGTGATCCTCCAGACGATGGTCGAGCTACCCGCGTCCCGGAGGACCCGCTACTTCCACACGCCGGCCGGCGACGCGCTCGCCGACAGGACGACAAGGGCGCAGCCGATTGCGGCGAGTACTGCGACCATTCCAGCTCGTCGAGCTTGCATCTCTCCCCGCGCCGATCAGAGTCCTCGACGGGCAGCGTGGGAAGAGACGAGCTCGGCGACGCGCTCGAGAAAGGCGCGGTCCTTCTCGCCGAACGCGGCCGGCTGGTCCGAGTCGATGTCGATCTCGCCCACCACGCTGCCCTCGTGTGAGATCGGGACCACGATCTCGGAACGGGTGGACGGAAAGCAGGCGAGATAGCGCGAGTCGGCGTTGATGTCGTCCACAACCTCGGTCCGGCCGGTGGCCGCGGCAGCGCCGCAGATGCCCTGGCCGACCGGGATGCGTACGTGCTCGGTCGCCTCCGGGCCCTTCCACGGCCCCAATACGAGGTCGCCGTCCTCGATGAGATAGATCCCGACCCAGGAGTAGTGGTCGAAGCGGTCGTGCAAGACGTCGACGACCTCCTGCAGGACGTCTCGGCCGCGGTCGACGATCCGCTCGATCGCCTCGAGCGCGCCGCTGGTCGTCCCCGCCGTCATCCGGCCGGGACCGCGATCTCCATGTCGTCGCCCTCGAAGGCCTGCACAACCTGCGTGAAGTCCCCCGGGATCGGCCGCGCCCGCCGCTCCTCGAGGTCGACGAGGACGAGCGTCTGCTTGGCGGTCACCATCAGCACGTCGTCCTCGACGCGGTAGGCCGCGCATTCGTAGGTCGCGCTCGTCGTGCCGATCCGCGACAGCCGCACGAACACCTCCAGCAGGTCGTCGAAGCGCGCGGGGGCGAAGTACTCGACGGTCGAGGCGCGCATGACCAATTCGTGAGCCTCGTCGACGCTGAGCAAGTCGAGGTGTCGGTGGTACTCGACGCGGGCCAGATCGAAGTAGGGGAGGTAGCGGCCGTAGTAGACGATCCCCTGGGCGTCCGTGTCCGAGAAGCCCACGCGCGTGAAGGCCGAGTACTTGAACGGCGGCTTGCGCTCGGTGACCTGGCCAAGCTCGAGCGTCATGCCGACACCGCCTCTTCGAGAAGGTCGACCGGCAAGGCGTGCACGGTGCCGCTTCGGCCGACCATCGTCTCAGCCGAGAGAAGCGCGTTGATGATGGCCTCCTCCGTCGCCTCGATCGTCGCGACGAAGAGCGGGTCAATTCGCTCGTTCGCCAGCATCTCGACCGACACCGATTGGCCGCTTCGCAGCCGATTCCCAGTCGCGAAGGCGAGCGCGAAGTCGCCGCTTGAATTCTCGCCGGCGCCGCCCGTCCGCGCGATTCCGAGGGCCGAGCGCTTTGCAAGTCGCGTGCACTGGTGCGGGAGGAGAGGAGCATCGGTAGCCACGACGACGATGATCGACCCTTCTCCCTCGCTTCGCTCCGGCAGGGGGACTCGCTCCGGTCCGATCAGACGCCCCACCGGCGAGGTCCCGACCGTAAGCCGCAACCGCCTCCCGTGGTTGGCCTGTACAAGAACACCGACGGTGTGACCCTCCTCCGTCCGTCTCGACGCCGTTCCAATCCCTCCCTTGAATCCATGACAGATCATCCCCGTCCCGCCGCCGACCGCCCCCTCGGCAATCTCTCCTTCCGCCGCGCTCTCGAGAGCGGCGAAGACGTGCTCCGCGCGGACATGCATCCCCTCGATGTCGTTCAGGAACCCGTCGTACGTCTCCCCTACTACCGGCAGGTGCCAGCGGCCCCGGTTGGCGGCGTGCTGCGCGGCGACGATCGCGTCGCGGACGACGCCCACGGAGAACGTATTGGTGAGCCCGATCGGTGTCGTCAACATTCCCGACTCCCGAATCCATTCCAGACCGGTGAGCTCGCCGTTGCCGTTCAGCCGGTCCGCACCTGAGAAGCAGGGCTCGCCGTCGAGGGTTGGGAGGATCGCAGTGACGCCGGTCCGCACGCTGTCACCCTCGATCAGAGTCGTGTGCCCTACCCGGAGTCCGGGAACGTCCGTGATCGCGTCGAGCGCCCCCGGGGCGAGCTCGCCGATCCTGATACCAAGCTCCGGGGCCTTCACGTGTCCGCGATCACCATGGGCAGAATGCTACGAGCTGCCTCTCACTCGCAGCGGAACGTGCCGGCGATCGGCCGAGCGGCCTCGAGGGCCTGGAAGCAGTCCTCGCAAATCGCGGTCACCGCCGCGATCGCGTGGTCGATCATCCGGTTCCTCGCATAGACCGGGAGCCCGGAGGTCGCCTCCCCGAGCAGGAAGCGGTCGGTGAGCGTGCCGGCGCGGTCGTGGGTGTTGGTGCGGCGCATGGCGGCGAGGATCGCGTTGATCCTCCGGGCCTTGCGGCGCTGCGCCGGGTTGAGCTTCGCCCCGGGATTGCAACGCTGGAGCGTCGTAGAGGTCGTCGCCGACGGCGCGGTCTGCGCGACATGTGCCTTGCCGCCGCATCCGGCGGCGACAACTGCCGCCGCAAGGGCAATGAGGGCAGCGACCTTCACTGCCCTTCTTCGATCACGGCCAGCACCTCGTCGCGCTTCTTCTGCATCAGCTCCGGCATGCGGGCTTCGAGGTTCAGACGCAGCAGCGGTTCCGTGTTGGACGGGCGCACGTTCATGTGCCAGTCCTCGGCGTCGACCGAGAGCCCGTCGAGGTGGGACACGGCTCCCTCGCGGCCAAACCGTTCCTCGAGCCGGTGCAGCGTCCCCGGGGTGTCGGCGACCGGGGTGTTGAGCTCCCCGGTCAGGAAGTAGCGCTCGCGGAACGGGCGCAGGATCTCGGACAACTTCATTCCCTTCTTCGAGACACACTCCAGCATCAGCAGGAAAGGAATTACCCCGGAATCGGCCTGCGAGAACTCCCGGAAGTAGTAATGGCCCGAGATCTCGCCGCCGAAGGCCGCCCTTTCCTCGCGCATGCGGTGCTTGATGAAGGCATGGCCGACCCGGTTTACGAGCGGGACTCCACCGGCTCGCTCGATCGTCTCGGGCACGGCCCAGCTCGCCCGGACGTCGTAGATGATCTTCGCGCCCGGCTCCTTCTTTAGGACGCCCTCGGCGAGGAGCGCAGTGACGAAGTCCCCGGGAACGAACTCGCCTTGGTCGTCGACGAAGAAGCAGCGGTCCGCGTCCCCGTCGAACGCCACGCCGAAATCGGCTCCTTCCTCCATCACCTTGGCGACGATGAACTCGCGGTTCTCGGGCAGGAGCGGATTGGGCTCGTGGTTGGGAAAGCTGCCGTCCGGCTCGAAGTAGCAGCGCACGGCGTCGATCGGCAGCCGCTCCAGCACCGGCGGCAGCATCGCGCCCGCCATCCCGTTGGCCGCGTCGATGACGACCCGCAGCGGCCGGATCGCCTCCACGTCCACGAAGGAGAGCACGCGCTCCACGAACGCGGGCCAGATGTCCTCCTCGCGCACCTGTCCCTTCCGGACCGGTCCCGGTGCCTGACACCTGGACATGTCCGAGAGGGCCCGGTCGCGGATCTCGAGCAGGCCGGACTCGCCGCCGACCGGCAGCGCACCCTCGCGCACGATCTTCATGCCCGTGTACTCCTTCGGGTTGTGCGAGGCGGTAACCGCGATCCCGCCGTCGAGTTCGAGCTCCCCAACGGCGAAATAGAGCATCTCCGTCCCCACGAGCCCGAGGTCGAGGACGTCCGAGCCCGCTTCGGCCGCGCCCTCGATCACCGCCCGCGCCATTGCTGGCGACGACAGGCGCATGTCCCGTCCGACGGCGATCCGGTCCGGCTCGAACCGCTCCACGTAGGCCCGACCGATCGCGTAGGCACCCTCCTCGTCCAGCTCGGTCGGGTAGACGCCCCGCACATCGTACGCCTTGAACACCTTGGGATCGAGCACCGCTCGCGATCGTAGCGCGTGAGGTTTTACCTCCCCGGACGGATAACCAGACATCCAGGAAGGAGGAGGAGATGAAGAAGATTGCGCTCGCCGCCCTGGTCGCCGCGGGGGCTCTCGCGGCAGCAGGAGCGGCGCAGGCCAAGGAGATCGTGAGCCTGAAGCTCTGCGGAACGACCGGCTGCAACACGGTCACCGACAGGGACACGCTCCGCGGATGGGAGGCGGAGGGCGATCCGGAGCAGGTCGGGCTTCCGATGCCCGCGGCCTTTTACACCGTCGCCATCGCCTTCGGCGACGACAAGGGAAACGTCATCCACAGCGACACGGCGTACTGGCTGCCGCGCTCGAACCTGATGCGCTGGCGGGACCAGACCTACGAGCCGTGGTGGAGGCTGTTCTCGTCCCAGAAGGCGATGTTCGTCAAGATCTCGTCGGGGCTCGAGCCCTTCTTTCCGCGGCTCGCCCGCGTGCGCGTGAAAGGGAGGAACGTCACCGATCCGGACTCGTATCTCCGGCTCTTCGGCCCGTTCCGTTACGCCGAGGTCCCGGCCCACGTCAAGCGGTGGGTGCGGATCAGGATGCAGGCGGCAGAGCCGAATCCGTGGATCTCGAATCGGGCGTCGATGAAGTACGCGCCCAGGATCCGCCTCCTGGTCCGTCCCGACGGCTACTACAAGCTGCCGAAGAGGCTCGCGCGCAAGGTCATGCGCCGCGCGTCTCTCGCGCCTGCCGGTACGTCGAAGGCGCCCGTCACGCGGTCGGGCGACGACGGCAATCACACGACCCTGTACGCCGGAGTAGGCCTCGCCGGCTTCGCCACGCTCGTTGCGCTCGGAGTCGGCGCAGCCATTGCGCGGCGGAAGAGGTCAGACTCGTAGGACGTGGATCTCAGTGGCGAGCGACGCTTTCGTCGACAGCAGCAGGACTTCGACGGGCTGTTCCGGGCCCATTACCCCGAGATCGTCCGCTACCTCACGGTGCGGCTCGGCTCACGTGAGGAGGCGGACGATCTCGCCGCCGAGGTCTTTCTCGAGGCGTTCCGGCGGGTTCCAGGGCTTCGCTGGCGCGGCAAGCCCGTGCTCGCGTGGCTCTATCGGGTGGCGGCGAACATGGCGGCCGACGCTCTGAAGCGCCGCGGCCGCGAGGTGCCCGCGCCCGAAATCTCCGAACGTCCTTCCGAGGAGGACGTTGCCGAGCGTCTGGCCGAGCGAGAGGTCCTGTCGAAGGCGCTGCACAGCCTTCCGCGCGACTACCAGCTCGTCGTGCATCTGCGGCTCGTGGAGGGCTATTCGTTCGCAGAGGTGGCGCGTCTGACCGGACGAAGCGTCGGCGCGTGCCAGATGCTCGTCCTGCGCGCTGCCAGGCAGCTGCGGGCGCAGCTCGAACGGGAGGGGGTCCATGTTCCGGCGTGACGAGCGGGAACTGGCCGCTCGGCTGGCGCGCGTCCTCGACGGGCAGGAGCCCGGAGAAGGAGAGCTCGCGTCGCTGGCCACCGTTCTGGAGCGGGCGGCCGAGCCCGCGCGGGTGGAGATAACCGAAGGCGAGATCGAGCACGCGCTCGGTGACGCCCGCTGCAGGCTTCCCGCCCGGCGCAGCGCATTCCGAGTACCGAGAATCGGCCTCGCGTTCGGAGCCGCAGCGGCCGCCGCCCTGGCCGTGCTCGTAGTCACGCTGACGCGCCTCCCCAGCGTGGACGTGGAGGGCAAGGCGCTCGCGGCCCTGGGGGGACGGGACACGGTGCTCAAGATCTACGAGCGGATCGAGCCTGTCGTACCGGGAACGTTCCCACCTTCGACGCGCTCGGTCTGGCTCGATCCGAACCTGAGTCGAAGTCAATGGACGCACAACGTGCACGGTCTTCCCGTCGAGATCACGCTCGTCGACCACGGGCGCGTGAGCCGCTACCTGCCCGAACGGAACGTCGTCATCGTCGGCTCTTCCTGCCGGGCCTTCGCGAGCGGCTGCGCCGACGTGATCGACCCGGTCGCCTTCTATCGCAACGCCTTGCTCAGAGGTGGCGCGATCCGGGCCCGCAAGGAGGAGCGAGGCGGAAGAGAGGTCTACGTTCTCACGCTGCCCGTCCAGACGCTTCCCGACGCCGTCCGTATCCAGCAGCGGGTCACGATCGGCGCCAAGAGCTTTCTCCCGCGCTCGATCGAATGGCAGGAGCAGCTCGAAAGCGGGCGCATGCGCACCGTGGCGCGAATCGCCATCGAAGACATCGACCGCATGACGCAGGACGACGCCGTCGACGCGTTCACGCTGCCGCTTCCGATCGGCGTGCGCATCATCCAGCGGACTGCTCCGGGCGTGCACGTGCGGAAGCTCGGAGAACGTCGCCTGACCGTCACGGCGGCGCAAGGCCTGGTTCCGCCCCTCCTGTGGCTCGGGAAGAGCTTCGGGGGCCGGCCGCTCCAGAGGATCGACGAAGTGCGCTGGAACGCGGGCACGGCCTACCGGTTGCGCTACCGCGGAATCACCGTGTGGAACTACTCGCAGGTGATTCCTCCGGAGCTCGTGGCGGGCCGGATCGGAGCCCCGAGCAAGCCCCTCCCGGGCCGCCGCGGTGTCGCCCACTTCTACGAGGCGGGCGGCAAGCTCGTCACGGAGCTCGACATGGGGAAACGGTCGGTCGCCGTCGTCGCCCCCGAGCTCTACAAAGAGGACATCTTCCGCTTGATCGAGAGCCTCAGACCGCTTCGATAGCGGAAGTTTCCGCCCTCCTGGATCGTTCGTACACTTGAAGAGTGGAACGCAAGCTCGCAACGGTCCTTTTCGTCGACATGGTCGACTCGACCGGTCTGGTCGCCGGCGCCGACCCCGAGGTCGCACGGGGTCGCGTCACCGGCTTCCTCAACCTTCTTGCCGAGTGCGTGGAGGCACACGGAGGAACTGTCGGCCGTTACGGCGGCGACGCGATCATGGCCGCGTTCGGCATCCCTCAGACTCACGAGGACGATGCGACGAGAGCGGTTCGCGCAGGGCTCGCGATCGTGGAATCCGTCGGCGACCTCGATCTCCAGGCAAGGGTCGGGATCGAGGCCGGGGAAGTCGTCTCGGACGAATCCGATCTCACGCTGGCGACGGGAGAGGCGATCAACGTCGCCGTGCGCCTCCAGCAGCAGGCCGGGCCGGGCGAGGTGCTCATCGGCCCGGGGGCACATCGGCTCACGCTCGGGGCCGTCGAGGCCGAGGATCTCGGCCCGCTCGAGCTGAGGGGAATCGAGCGGCCCGTGTGGGCGCGACGGGTCGTTCGGGCCGAAGATCTCCCGCAGCGCGCGCGTTCCGGGACCCCGCTGATCGCCCGCGAGGAGGAGCTCGAGCTCCTTCAGAACACGTTTTCGCGCGTCATGCGCGACCGCCGCGCGCACCTCTTCACCCTTTACGGCGAGCCCGGAGTGGGCAAGAGCCGCCTCGCGCGGGAGTTCGTCGAAGGGCTCGAGGGAACGACCATCCTCGTCGGTCGGGCGCTTCCTTACGGCGAGGGGGTGACCTACTGGCCGGTCGCCGAGATGGTGAAGGTGGCGGCGGGAATCACAGACGACGAGCCCGTCAAGGAGGCGGTCGAGAAGCTCCGCGCGTGCTGTGAGGACGAGGCGGTCGCCGACCTGCTGGGGCTCGCTTCCGGCGTCCTCGACGCCGTCGAGGCTGAGCGCAGCCGCCAGGAGATCGCGTGGGCGATGCGCGAGTGGGCGGAGCAGCTCGCCGATGTACAGCCGCTCGTCCTCGTCTTCGAGGACATCCACTGGGCCGAGGAGCCGCTGCTCGAGCTGATCGAGCACCTGGCCCACTGGGTCCGGGAGGCGCCGCTCCTGCTCATCTGTCTCGCCCGCCCCGAGCTCCTGGACATCCACGCGGGCTGGGGCGGAGGCCGCCTCCGGGCGACCTCGATCGAGCTGGAGCCGCTCGCGCCGGACGAGAGCGAGCGCATGATCCGCGGGCTGCTCGACGATCAGCCCTTCTCCGCCGCGGACCTGTCCGCGCTGATCGAGAAGACCGGCGGAAACCCGCTCTTCGTCGAGGAGACCATCCGCATGCTGGCCGAGGAGGACGGAGCAGCTGCGGCGCAGCGCATCCCCGACACGGTGCAGGCGCTGATCGCCGCCAGGATCGACCGGCTTCCGCCCGAAGAGAAGATCCTCCTGCAGCGCGCCGCCGTGATCGGACGCACCTTCTGGGACGGCGCCATCGAGCACGTCTCCCCGGACCTCGAGCAGATCCCCGCGTTGCTCGACAGCCTCCTGCTGCGCGACTTCCTCGTCCGTGAAAGCCGGTCGTCGATCTCCGGCGAGACGGCGTACCGGTTCAAGCACGTGCTGATCCGCGAGGTCGCATACGGGGGCCTGTCCAAGTCCGAGCGCGCGGACCAGCATCTCCAGTTCGCTTCGTGGCTGCGCGAGCGGGCCGCGGACGAGCTGGTCGAGATCCGCGCCTATCACCTCGACCACGCCGCGTCCCTCCGCAAGGAGCTGGAGGGCGCCGTGCCGCCCGAGCTGGCGAGCGAGGCGGCGGCGGCGCTCGAGGAGGCCGGGAAGCGCGCATTCGCCCGCGAGGCCAACAAGGCGGCGCGCCGGCTGTTCCTGAGCGCGCTTGAGCTCGAGCCGACGCTCGACCGGCGCTTCCAGGCGGCGCGTGCAGCGTGGCGGGTCACCGACTACCCGGTGGTTGCGCGCGAGATGGAGGAGATCTGCGCGGAGGCGGAGGAGGCCGGGCTTCCGGAGATCCAGGGCCGAGCGCTCATCGCGCTCGCGGAAGCCGCGGTTGTCCGGGAGGCCGACATCCCGCGGGCAGAGGCCCGAATCGAGCGCGCGCTGGAGGTCCTGGACGTCGACGACAGGACGGCGCGCTTCGACGCGCTGAGCGTGCAGAGCACCATTGCCTGGTCGCGCGGCGACCTCTCGACCGAGGAGAAGGTGATGGAGGAGGCGATCGCGCTCGCACGCGAGATCGGCCGCAAGGATCTGGAGAGCGAGGCCGCCGACACTCTGGCGAGCATCTACATCGGGCGGCTCGAGCTGGATCGCGCGAAGGCCTATGCGGAGCAGGCGCTCGAGCTGGCAGAGGAGAGCGGGAGCAGGTCGACTCTCGGGCGCGCTTATCGCTATCTGGGCCAGCTACACCTCTACCGCGGCGAGCTGGACGAGGCGGAGGCCGCGCTCGAACGCGCGCGCGGCGACCTGGCGGAAGCCGGCGCCGCCTGGGCGCTCGGCCGCACGCTCAATTACCAGGCCTGGATCGCCTGGCTGAAGGGCGATCCCGCCCGTGCCGAGCGGATCTTCCGCGAGTCGATCCGGACCCTCGCCCCGCTCGAGGACCGGGCGACGCTGTGCGAGAGCCAGCGCGGGCTCGCGCAGCTGCTCGCCGAGCAGGGCAAGCTCGCGGAGGCCGAGCGCTTCGCGCTGCAGGCTCGCGAGACCGTCGGCCCGCAGGATCTGACCTCGCTGGCCACCACCGCGATGGCGCTCGGGAAGGTCCGGGCTGCCCAAGGCCGATTCGAGGAGGCCGAGCAACTGCTGCGCGAGGCGCACGCGACGATCGCGGACACCGATCTACGGCGGCACCAGACGGAGACGCTCGAGGCGCTTGCTCAGTTCCTGCGCGAGCGCGCCCGGCTCGACGAGGCGGCCGAAGTGGAAGCTCGTCGCGAGGAGCTGTTCAAGGCCCCCGAGAGCACCGCTCCGATCGTCTGAGTCGACTCCACGTCGGGTGATTCGGAGATCACCGTCGCCGGGCGATCGATCCGCGTGAGCGCCTCGGCGAGCGGTTCCGCCCGCAGCGTCCCCTCGCCGTAGGGCAGGTGCTTCGTCTCGTTCCGGTTGGCGAAGGCGATGTCCGAGAAGTGGATGTGGAACGGGACGCCGGGCTCGAGGAGGTCGTCGGCCCGCTCGAGCACCTCGCTGAACGGCTCGACGCTCGTGAAGGCACCGTCGCTTGTCGCGTGCATGTGGGCGAAGTCGAGCACCGGACGCACCCAGCCGCAGCGGCCGGAGATCTCGAGCACGTCGTCGACGGTTCCGAGGTCGCGGACGCGGCCCATCACCTCGACGCCGAAGGGGACGGCGCGGTCCTTTCCCTCGAGCCGCTCGCGTAGCTCGCCCAGCTGCTCGCAGACCGAGTCGAGCGCATCCTCTCGTGAGCGCCCGAGCAGAAAGCCGGGATGGAAGACGACGAGCTCGGCATCCGCCGCCTTCGCGATCCCCGCGGAGTGGTCGAGCATGCCGACGGCCATGTTGAGCTTGCGCCCGCGCTCGGCGTGGCCCATGAAGCCGGCGATCGGCGCGTGTACCGAGAGGACGATGCCGGCCTCGCGGGCGAGCTCGCCGAACTGCTCCGCCCATGGATAGTCCATCCAGAACTTGCCCTCGAAGTCGATCTCGCATGCCGTATAGCCGAGCTCCTGGAGGAGCTCGATCGCCGCCTGGGGACTGTCCCGGGAGGGGACTCGCGCCGGGCCGAAACTCGGTCTTCTCATGCGGCTCACGCTAACGCACGCGGTGCCGTCCGGAGCTCTCTCTACATTGATTTCGCGATGAAGAAGCGACCGTCTCGAATCGACCTCCTCGAGCTGGATATCGACCTCCGGCTGGCCGACCTCTGGCGCGAGGCCTACGAGATCGAGGACTGGAGCCTCGACGTCGTCGCGGCCTTCATCCGCGCGGCCTACGGCAAGGGCTACTGCGACGCGCTCACCGAGGAGCGTCCGGGCGCCCTGTGCCAGGAGCACGGCTACAGCATCCCGACCCGCCGCCCGCCCGAGCCCGTCAAGGGCAGCAAGTAGGCGCAGCACAACTAGAATTCGGGCGTGCCTCGCACGCACAGTCCAGCGCGGCTCGTCGTCGCCCTCTCCGTCGCAGCGCTGCTCGCGGTCTTCCTGGTCTACACGTCGTTTGCGGGCGGCGGGACGCCGTCGCTCCGGCCCAGCCAGGTGGCAGGCCACCACGGCACGGTCTCGCTCGCGGGCAAGGTCGTCGGCCCCGTGCGCGGAGACTCGTATGGGGCGGGGCTTCGGTTCCGGCTCCGCGACATCAACGGAGCCGCGACCGTCCCGGTGCTCTACCGCGGCTCGGTCCCGGACCAGTTCAAGGTCGGCCGGCACATCGTGGTGGACGGGAAGCTCGCGCACGGCGTCTTCGTCGGAAAGCGGGACTCGCTCGTGACGAAGTGCCCGTCCAAGTACGCCCCGAAGAAGACCTAGGACATGCCCGAACTGGGGCGGACGGCGCTCGTTCTCTGCCTGGGCCTGTCGGTGTACGCGGTGCTGGCCGGCGTGTACGCCGCCCGCACGGGCCGGCGCCGCCTCGCGTTCTCGGCTTCGAACGCCCTCATTGCGGCGTTCGTGGCGGCGGCCGCGGCCTCCGCAGTGCTGCTCGCCGCGCTGGCCCGCCACGACTTCAGCTTCACGTACGTCGCGCAGCATACGAGCAGCAAGCTGCCGCTCGGGTACACGCTGTCCGCGTTCTGGGGCGGGCAGGAAGGCTCGATGCTCCTGTGGCTCCTCGTCCTGACCGGCTATTCGGCCGCTGTCATCCTGCTCAACCGCCGCTCCGCCGCCGACCTGGTCGTCTGGGTCGTCCCCGTCCTCGGAGCCGTCGCCTGCTTCTTCTCCTTCATGCTCGTCGCCGTCTCGAGCCCGTTCTCGACCCAGACGGCGCCGGCGGAAGGCGCCGGAATGGTGCCGAGCCTCCAGAACCCGTACATGCTGGCGCACCCGCCGCTGCTCTATCTCGGCTACGTGGGACTGACGGTTCCGTTCGCGTTCGCGATGGGGTCGCTGCTGGCGGGCCGGTCGGACGAGCGCTGGATCGTCGCGACGCGCCGCTGGACGCTTGCAGCCTGGGCGTTCCTCGGGGTGGGCCAGCTCCTCGGCGCGCACTGGGCCTACGAGGAGATCGGCTGGGGCGGCTACTTCGCCTGGGACCCGGTCGAGAACGCGGCGCTCATGCCCTGGCTCGCCGCGACGGCGTTTCTCCACTCCGTGATGGTGCAGGAGAAGAAGGGGATGCTGAAGATCTGGAACATGCTCCTCGTCGTCCTCGCGTTCTGCCTCTCGCTCTTCGGAACGTTCCTGACGCGCTCCGGGATCCTCAACTCGATCCACTCGTTCACCGAGAGCTCGATCGGGCCGTGGCTCCTTGGGTTCATCGTCGTGGTGACCATCGCGTCGCTCGCGCTCATCTTCGCTCGCCTGCCGCTGCTGCGCGCGAAGACGAAGCTCGAGTCGCTCGTCTCCCGTGAGGCAAGCTTCCTGTACAACAACCTGCTGCTCGTCGCGTTCTGCCTGACGATCCTGTGGGGGGTCGTCTATCCGATCCTGTCCGAGGCGGTGAGAGGGGAGTCGAGCGCCGTTCGCGGGCCCTACTACAACTTCTTCCTGCGCTCGTTCGGCCTGCCGCTCCTGCTCTTGATGGGAATCGGGCCGCTGCTCGCCTGGCGCCGGACCTCGCTGCGGGCCCTCGGGAGGACGTTCGCCTGGCCTGCGGCCGTCTCGCTGGTCGCCGGTGCGGTTCTGCTCGCGCTTGGGGCGGGGAGCTCCATCGCCGGCCTGATCGCCTACACGTTTTCCGCCTTCGTGCTCGCCTCGATCGCGCTCGAGTTCGCGCGCGGGACCCGCGCGCGGCGTGCGACATCCGGAGGGTCGTGGCCCGTCGCTTTCTCGGCTCTCATTGCCCGGAACCGCCGCCGGTACGGCGGCTACGTCGTCCATGCGTCGGTCGTCCTGCTTGCAATTGGCATCGCCGGGAACGCGTACGGCAGCTCGCAGACCGCGCGACTCGCACGCGGCGACGCCCTTCGAATCGGCGACTACAGGCTCGTGTACCGGGGGTGGAAGACTGAGCGCACCGGCAACGCGATCGAGCGGCGCGCCACGGTCGACGTCTTTCGCCACGGAGGCCGCATCGGCGTCATGCATCCGGGCAAGAACGCGTACCCCGTCGAGCAGCAGATGTCGAACGAGGTCTCGATCCGCTCCGACTGGAGGAGCGGGGGAGACCTGTTCCTCATCGCCCAGCAGTTCCGAAAGGACGGAGGCCTGCAGCTCAAGGCCCTGATCAACCCGCTCGTCAACTTCATCTGGCTGGCGGGAATCGTGTTCGTCGGAGGCGCGCTGATCGCGCTGTGGCCGGACGCACGCGAGCAGCGGAGGCTCGTCGCCCGCTACGGCGGGGTGCCTGCCGAGGCATGACGATCGCCCTGATCCTGGGGGTGCTGCTGGCGATCGCCTGCGTGGTCTTCGTCGCGCGCCCGTTCCTGCTCGATCCCGAAGCGCGCCGGGACCGGCTCGAGACCCTGACGGCCGGCGAGCGCCGCCGAATCGCCCTGGCGGAGGAGCGGGACCGAGCGCTGGCGGCTCTAAAGGAGCTCGAGCTCGATCACCGCACTGGCAAGTTGTCGGACGAGGACTACCGCGAGCTCGTCGGGCCGCTCCGGCGACAGGCGGCCGAGGCGCTCCGCGAGCTCGAGGAGCCGGCAGCCAGGCCGCGTGAGCAGGTGCATGCCCGCGGATAGCTGTCCGCGCTGCGGCCGCGACATTCCGGACGCGGGGCGCTTCTGCCCCCACTGCGGCCTCGCGCTCGATCGGTCGGGGGACACGATGGTGGACGAGCCGCCCCCGGACGAGATGGGCACTGTCCCCGTCCACCGACTCACCACGCGGCCCCGCCTCTTCGGCGTCACGCCGCCCGAAGCGCTGCTCGTCCTCGGGCTCGTCGCGCTTGGCGCCGCGATCGTCCTGTTCGCGGTCGGCGCATGGGTTCTGGGGCTGATCCTCCTCGTGGGGGCGTTCGCGCTGCTGGCGATCTTCGTCGGCCACGCACGGCGCTTGCGCAACTCGGCCCTGACGGCGGCGGCGGCCGATGCGTCCGACTCGGCACTTGCCGTCTCGCGCCTCGCCGTTGAGCTCGTGAGGGTGCGCGGGAGCGCGGAGCGGGAGCTGATGGGCCTTCGGCGTCGCGCCAAGGCAGCCGCTTCGGAGCGCGAGCGGCTGCTGCGCGAGCTCGGAGATGCGGTTTATCGAGAGGACGACCGGGCGACTGAAGACATACGGGCGCGCATCCACGCGCTCGACGAATCGATCGAAGGGGTGGAGAAGGAGATGCAGGCGATCGTGAGCAAGGCCCAGGAACGCGTGCACGAGGCGAAGCTCGAGGTACAGCCCACGCAGATCGAGACTCCGGAACAGCCGGAGGTTCCCGAGCCGTACCCGCCGCCGGGTGAGACCGATCCGCCCCGGCAGCCGGACATTCCCGAGCCGTATCCGCCTCCCGGGGAGCTCGATCCGCCGCAGCAGCCGGACGTGCCCGAGCCCTACCCGCCGCCGGAACCGAGCGAGTCCAAGTAAGCCCCCTTCGGGAGGGACGCCCGGGCTCCCGGCGAACACTCCCGGGCATGCCCAAGCGCCTCTTTCCCGTCCTCCTGGCGGCCGCACTGGGACTCGCCGTGGCGACCTCTGCGCTGGGAGTCGGCCCGGCGGCGCGGAAGGAGAAGGTCGACGAGCGGCTTTCCCGCCTTCACGACCGGATCGCGCAGGCACGGGAGCGGGAGGACGTGCTGACGGCGCAGATCAGGTCGGCCACGTCCGACATCAGGGATCTCGAGCAGCAGGTCGGCGACGTGTCGAGGCGCCTCGAGCCGCTCGAGCATGACCTCGCCCTGCACCAGGAACAGCTCGGCCGCCTGAACACGCTCTTTCGCCTGCAGACCCGCAGGCTGCAGTTCCTGCGCCGGCAATACCGCCTTGCGGTCGAGCGCCTGAACCAACTCCTGGTTGCGATCTACGAGTCCGACGAGCCGGATTCGATCTCGGCGGTGCTGGTGTCGACCAGTCTCGGCGACCTGCTCGACCGCCTCGAGCTCACGCGAGAACGCGCTCTCGTCCGCCCAGGCCGAGAAGCAGCAGGCCGCGTCGGCGCTGCACGAGGACTTGAAGAACATGCTGGACGAGGCGGATTCGCTCCAGCAGGTGAGCGCCGAGCTGGCGGCGAAGATCCAGTCGGCCCAGTCGACTGACTCGTCGGGCTCCGGCTCCTCGGGCCACACGTCGTCGAGCGGGCTGACCTGGCCGGTGAACGGCCCGGTGGTGAGCCCGTTCGGCTACCGGTGCCTGCACGGGCTCTGCCGGATGCACGAGGGGATCGACATCGGCGTGGGCTCCGGGACGCCGATTCACGCCGTCGCGCCCGGGACGGTCATCTACGCCGGTTGGCTGGGTGGCTACGGGAACGTCACTGTCATCGACCACGGCGGGGGCCTCTCGACCGCCTACGCCCACCAGTCGAGCTTCGCCGTCGGCGGCGGCGCCGTCTCGCAGGGCCAGGTGATCGGCTACGTCGGCTGCACGGGCCGTTGTTTCGGCCCGCACCTGCACTTCGAGGTACGGGTCAACGGGCAACCCGTGGATCCGATGGGGTACCTCTAGGCCAGGCCGAACGTCTGCGCCAGGAGGTAGATGTTCAGCCCCGAGATCAGGGCAGCGACCAGGGCTGCGACTCCCGTCGTAACGGGGTGATTGACGAGCACGCCCATGATCCGCTTCCGGCTCGTGAACATGACGAGCGGGATGAGCGCGAACGGGATCCCGAACGAGAGCACGACCTGGCTGATGACGAGCGAACGGGAGGGGTCGAGCCCGATCGCGATCACGACCAACGCGGGAATCATCGTCACCGCCCGCCGGACGAACACGGGGATGCGCCGACGGATGAAGCCCTGCATGACGACCTGGCCCGACATCGTCCCCACGGTCGAGCTCGAGAGGCCGGACGCGAGCAGCGCCAGCGCGAACAGCGTGGCGGATGCACCGCCCAGGATCGGATCCAGCGTCTTGTGCGCGCCCTCGAGCGAGTCGACGTCCTTGAGCCCGCTCTTGAAGAACACGCTCGCGGCCATGATGAGCATCGCCATGTTGATCACCCCCGCAATGGACATGGCCACGACGACGTCGAGGCGGGTGTAACGCATCAGGCGGCGAGCCTCCTCGTCCGTGTCGGGAACGATCCGGTTCTGCATCAGGGCCGAGTGGAGGTAGATCACGTGGGGCATGACCGTCGCTCCCAGGATCCCCACCGCGAGGAGGACGGACTCGCTGCCGGCGAAATCCGGTGTGATCGCATGGAGCCCCACCGTGCCCAGCGGCGGGTGCGCCATGAAGAGCTCGGTGATGTAGCAGACACCGATCGTCAGCACGAGGACGACGATGACGGCCTCGAAGGGGCGGAACCCGAACCGCTGCAGGCCGAGGATCGCGAACGCGGCGACTGCCGTGATCAGGGCTGCCTCGAAGAGACCGATTCCGAGCAGCAGGTGGAAGCCGAGGGCAGCGCCGAGGAACTCGGCCAAGTCGGTGGCCATCGCGATGACCTCGGCCTGGATCCACAGGCTGATGGACGTCCGGCGGGAGAACTCCTGGCGGCAGACCTCTGGGAGATTTCGCCCGGTGGCGATTCCGAGCTTCGCCGACAGCATCTGCACGAGCATTGCCATCAGGTTCGAGGCGACGATCACCCAGAGCAGCGTGTAGCCGAACTTCGACCCGCCGGCGACGTTGGTGGCGAAGTTGCCGGGGTCCATGTAGGCGACACAGGCGACGAACGCGGGACCGAGGAAGGGGAGGAAGCTGAGGCGGCGGCGCTGCCCCCTCAGGATCTTCTCGCCGGCGCCCAGGGGGCGGTCGAGCGCCTCTGCCCGAGTCGCCATCATCAGATTTAGTCTAGTCTAAACCCTGGAGATGATCAGGCGGCGGGAAGGCGCAGGAAGTACAGGTCGGGCAGGTTGCGGAAGCGCTCGTCGAGGTCGAACCCGTAGCCGACGAGCAGCTCGTCGGGGACGGTGAAGCCGACGTACCGTACGGGCAGGTCCTCGACGAGGCGGCGGTAGGGCCGGTCGAGGAGCGTCGCAACGGCGAGCGAGGAGGGGCGGCGGAGCGACAGGGTCTTCACGAGGTAGTTGAGCGTGAGCCCGGTGTCGACGACGTCCTCGACGATCAGCACGTCGCGGCCGTCAATCCTCACGTCGAGGTCCTTGAGCAGCCGGATTCCGGAGTGCCCTCCGGTGGCTGCGCGCGGGCCGTAGCCGGCCAGCTCCACGAACTCGAGCTGGTGCCCGATGCTAACCGCCCGGGACAGGTCTGCCAGGAAGACGAAGCTCGCCTTGAGCGGGGCGACTAGGAGCGGCTCGCGGTCGGCGTAGTCGCCCTCGATTTGCGCGCCGAGCTCGGACACGCGCTCCAGGATCTGCTCCTCGCTGAGGTAGAGGTCGCCGACGCTGGGGTCGGCCGCTAGCTCGCGAGCTCGAGGCGGTATCGCTGGGCGAGGCGCTCGATGTCGCGCTTGTAGAAGAGCTTGATCCTGATGTCCGGGTAGAGGCGCCGCAGCTTCCTGAGCTTCCGGTTCTTCCGCGTGACGAGCGACTGCTTCATGACCGTGATCTCGACGTACAGGTCCTGCTCCGGCAGGTAGAAGTCGGGGGTGAAGGCCTCGAGCGCGTTCCCACGCTCGTCGCGCTCGAGCACGAACGTTCGCGGCTCGTAGTCCCAGGGCACTCCGTAGTAGTCGAGGATCTTCGCGCATTCCAGCTCAGCCCTGTTCGCGAATCGCGGCTGGTCGACCCCACGATATGCCTGGAAAACAGGCGTTTCCAGCGCCATCCGCCACCGAGGATACCAGCGGCCCCGGACATGCCTTCGGGCGCTCCGGCGGAGCACGAGGCGAGGCCGCGACACGTACCATCCGGATCGAAGCCGTGCTCACGATCGCGCACATCTCCGATCTGCACTGCGGAGGCCCTCATTTCGTGGCGAATCTGCTCGAGCGCGCGATCAGCGAGGTGAACGACGTCGAGCCCGACATCGTCATCTGCTCCGGCGACCTCACGACCTTCGGGTTCAGGCAGGAGTACGTGGAGGCGAGGGACTACCTCGACCAGATCAAGTGCGACGCGGTCGTCGTGATCCCGGGCAACCACGACTCGCGCAACGTCGGTTACGTCCATTTCGAGGAGCTCTTCGGCCAGCGCAACTCGGTGCTGCGGCGCGACAGCGTCACGGTTGTCGCCGTGGACTCCAGCGAGCCCGACCTCGATCACGGCCAGATCGGCCGGGGAAGGTACCGCTGGATCGAGGAGCAGTTCTCCACGCCCGCCGATCTCCGCATCTTCGTCCTCCATCACCACCTGCTGCCCGTGCCGGGGACGGGCCGCGAGCGGAACATCGTCTATGACGCGGGCGACGTGATCGAGTGCCTCCAGCGCTCGAACGTCAACCTCGTCCTGTCGGGGCACAAGCACGTCCCGTATGCGTGGCGGCTCGAGAACATCTTCATCGTCAACGCGGGAACCGTGTCGTCGCTCCGTGTCAGGGGAAACACGCGCCAGTGCTACAACGTGATCGAGGTCGACGACGGGCGTGTGGACGTCTGGCGCCGCTACCCGTTCCACGGGCGCGAGCGCATCATCGCGTTCTCCCTCGAGACGCTCGCCTTCCAGAAGTACACCGCAAGGATCGAGCGCGAGGTGACGACCAGGTGAGGGCCGTCGCCGTCATCGACGGCGAGCACTATGCCCCGGTCGTGCGCGACGCGCTCCGCGAGCTCGAGCACGAGTTCGTCGCGGCCTACTTCGCCGGAGGAGCGGAGAAGCTGATGGGAGAGGAGGACTACGGCGTGCCCGTGCTTGACGATTTTGACCGCGCGCTGGCCGAGTACAAGCCGGACGTCGTCGTCGATCTCTCCGACGAGCCGGTTGTCGACCCGCACCGGCGGCTGCTGCTCGCGAGTCGCGCGCTTGCGCGCGGGATTGCGTACTCGGGGGCCGACTTCCGTTTCGATCCGCCGGCCTTCGAGCCCTTCGCGGTGCCTTCCCTGGCCGTGATCGGGACGGGCAAGCGAGTGGGGAAGACCGCGGTCACGGGGCACGTCGCGCGCGTCCTCTCCCGGGATCGCAAGGTGGTCGTCGTGGCGATGGGCCGCGGTGGCCCGCCCGCGCCGGAGCTGATCGAGTCCCCGCCGACCGTCGACGCCCTCGTCGCGTTGTCGCGGGCCGGCGGGCACGCGGCCTCGGACTATCTGGAGACGGCCGCGCTGGCGGGCGTGACCACGGTCGGCTGCCGCCGCTGTGGCGGAGGGATGGCCGGCGCGCCGGCGACCTCGAACGTCCTCGCCGGCGGCGAGGTGGCCGCGCGCCTCGATCCCGACCTAGTGATCTTCGATGGAAGCGGCGCCGCCCTTCCGCCGATCGCGGCCGACGCCCGGATCCTCGTCGCCCACGACGTGGAGTCCGGCCTCAACCCTTACCGCGTCCTCGTCTCCGACCTCGTGCTCACCTGGGACGATCGCGTCGCGATGCAGGCGACCGAGCTCACCGACGCGCCGGTTCTCCGCTTCGACCTCCGGCTCGAGCCTGCAGTGCCGCTCGAGGGCCGGAGGACTGCCGTGTTCACCACCGGGCCGGCGCCAGTCGAGCACCTGGACGCGGACGTGGTGCACGTCTCGCGGAACCTCGCGCGTCGGAATGCCCTCCGCGCCGAGCTCGAGCAGGTCGAAGCGGCCGTCTACCTCGTCGAGATCAAGGCCGCGGCCATCGACGTCGTCGCGGAGGCGGCACTCGAGCGCGGCGCCGAAGTGGTACTCGCCGAGAACGCGGTGGTCTGCGAGGGCCTCGACGAGGAGCTGCGCGCGCTCCTCGAACAACCCCGGGAGCCGGCTCTGAAATGAGCCATACGCTTCGCGTCCGGTTACTCCGCACGATCATGCGCGTCAGGGCTTGCACTTCTCCGCACGAGATGCGAAAGGAGCTCCGGTGAGCCAACCCCGCCACACCGATCCCCTTCCGCTTGGGGGCGACGAGACCCCGTACTCGAAGGGGCTGATGGCCCGCGCGCTCGTCGCCACGGGGATGCGGCCCGTTCAGGCGTACGAGCTGGCGCGCCGGATCGACGCGGACCTCAACAAGCGCGGGGCGGACACGGTCGATCTGGACCGAACCCACGAGTTGGCCGCCGAGGCCTTCGGGCAGCAGGAGGCGGACGATGCGCTGCGCCGCCTCCGCCGCTTCGAGGCGCTGACCAGGCTCGACGTCCCGATCATCGTGCTGGTCGGCGGTGGAACGGGAACGGGCAAGTCCACCCTGGCCACCGAGATCGCCTACCGGCTCGGCATCTCGCGGGTGACCTCTACCGACTTCGTCCGCCAGACGATGCGCGCGTTCTTCTCGCAGGAGTTCATGCCCTCGGTGCACTACTCGAGCTTCGAGGCCGGGCGGGCGGTGACAGGTGTCGCCACCGACCAGGCGATCGCGGGCTTCCTCGAGCAGACCCGTAACGTCCTCGTCGGCGTGGGGGCCGCGATGGACCGCGCGCTCGAGGAGGGTTGGTCGATGGTGCTCGAGGGGGTCCACCTCGTGCCGGGGATGGTTCCCGCGGCCGTCGAGGATGCGCTCTTCGTCCAGTGCGTTCTCACGGTTGAGGACGAAGACACCCACACGAACCGGTTCTCGGTGCGGGACGAGGGCTCGGAGGGGAGACGCGCCCTCAACCGCTACCTGGAGGGATTCGAGTCGATCCGGGCGATCCAGAGCTTCATCGTCGAGCGCGCGCACGAGCACGGGGTCGACGTGATCGAGAGCAGCGATTCCCATCGGAGCATCGTGGAGGTCATGGAGCTCGTGCTGGCCGGCGCCGAGAAGGCCGAGGGTGTCAGGACGCCTGACTGAGGCCGAGAAGGCCGAGCAGGGCCCCGGGCTGTCGGAAGCGCGGTACTGCCTCTGCGAAAGCTTCGCGCGCGTCACGGAGCGCGCGGCGCTCGCCGCGGCGCGCTGGCTCGGCCGCGCCGATCAGGCGGCGGCGCAGGAGGCGGCGTTCTCCGGGATGGACCATGCGCTGGCGCAGATTCCCATCAGCGGCCGTATCGTCATCGGAGGCGAGGAAGACGGCGAGCAGCTTCCGCTCGGAAGCGAGATCGGAGCCGGAGGAGAGAGAATGGATCTCGCTCTTGACCCGCTGGAAGGACGAGGCGTCGTGGCGCGCGGCGGGTACGGCGCGATGTCGATGGCGGCGGTGGGAGAGCCGGGGTCGTTGATGCAGCTTCCGGACATGTACATGCGGAAGATGGCCGTGGGGCCGCTCGCGCGCGGCCGGATCGACCTCGGCCGCCCGGTGGCGGAGAACGTCCGCGCCATCGCCGACGCCTTCGGGCGCCGGCCGAACGACGTCACCGCCATCGTCCTCGACCGCCCTCGCCATCACGACCTGATCGAGGAGATCCGGTCGGCGGGAGCGCGGATCAAGCTCATCCAGGACGGCGACGTGACCGCCTCGATCTCCACGGCGATTCGCGGCACGAACGACCACCTCGCCATCGGGATCGGCGGCACGCGCCAGGCCGTCCTCTCAGCCGCCGCTCTCCGTTGCCTGGGCGGCGAGCTGCAGGCACAGCTGTGGCCGACGTCGCGCCGCGAGATCGAGCAGGCGATGGAGCACGGCGTCGACGATCCGCAGCGCCTGTTCGGCATCGACGATTTCGCGCGCGGGGAGATCATCGTCGTGGCCACGGGGGTGTCCTCCGGCGACCTCCTGCGCGGGGTTCGCTTCCTCGCCGACAGCGCCCGGACTCACTCGCTGGTCATGTGCACGCGCTGCAACTGGGTGCGGTTCGTGGACGGCATCCACTTCTTCGCCCGCGAGCGCCGCGAAGAGGTCCGGCTCCCCGGCTTCTAGCTAGACTCGGCCCGATGGCGACCAAGGAAGAGGTAACGCAGGCTCTCCGGCAGGTCGAGGATCCCGAGCTCGGGATGGACATCGTCGACCTCGGGCTCCTCTACGACGTCGAGGTCGAGGACGGGAAGGTGAAGGTCATCCACACCCTGACGTCGATGGGTTGCCCGGTCGGGCCAATGATCCAGGAGCAGATTCAGGAGGTGACGCGCGCCCTCCCCGGAGTTCAGGACGTCGAGGTCGAGCTCACCTGGGACCCTCCCTGGACACCCGAGAAGATGTCGGAAGACGCCAAGTTCATCCTCGGAATCGGCTAGCAGAGAGACGCGCCGCTTCGAGCTCGGCCCGTCCCCTCCCGCAACCCCTGGTTAGGCCGGCTGCACTTTGCGGGTTAGGCCGGCTGCACTTTGCGGTCTCGCCTGCCGCCCGCGAGCACCGCGCCCGCGACGAGCACGATTCCGACCGCGCCGCCCGCTCCGAGCTCGACGTACGTCCAGTCGAAGCTTCCGCCGGAGGCCTGCACCGCCGCCTTGGGAGGCGTCGCGTTCCCGCCGTCCTGCTCGACGGCGGGCATCGCCTGCGCGGCCGAAGCGCCCACTGCCGTGGCGGCGAACGCCAGCGCCGACAGCTTGAAGAATCTCCAGCGCCTCCAGAACCTCATCGCTCTCTCCCCTCGGTCGACTGCATGCCAACCAGACGGGGGAGAGGGCGAAGTTCTTCCTACTCGGGTATGCGGAGGATGACCTTGCCGAGCTGCCGGCCGGACTCCAGGTACTCGTGGGCGGCGCTGGCCTCCTCGAGCGGAAAGACTCGGTCGACGATCGGGCGCGCGCGGCCGCTCGAGACCAGCTCGTAGGCTCCCTCGAAGTCGCTCTTCGTGCCCATCGTCGAGCCGTAGATGGTGAGCTGCTTCCACCAGATCCGGTGGAGCGCCGCGGGCGGGTTGGGGCCTGTGGTCGCGCCACAGACCGTGATTCGGCCCCCTGCGCGCGCCGCCTGCAGCGAGCGTTGCCATGTGGCCTCGCCGACGTGCTCGACGACGACGTCGGCGCCCGAGCCGCCGGTTGCGTCGTTGACCGCCTCGACCACGTCGGCGGAGGCGTGGTTGACGACCGCGTCGGCACCGAGCTCCAGGGCGCGCTCGAGCTTGTCGTCGCTCGAGGACGTGGCGATCACACGCGCGCCGAGAGCCTTCGCGATCTGGAACGACGCGGTCGCGACGCCGCTGCCGATGCCCCAGACGAGCACCAATTCCTCCGGTTGCAGGGCGGCCTTCGTCACCAGCATGCGGTACGCGGTCTCGAAGACGAGCGGGAACGCAGCCGCCTCCTCGAAGCTCAGCGCCTCGGGGATGGGGTAGACGTTCTCCTCCGGGACGACGACGAGCTCCGCGTGCGTCCCGTCCATGTGCTCTCCGACGACGGTGATGCGGCCGTCCTCGTGCTCGAGCCCGGGGTTGATGACCACCCGCTCGCCGGAGTCGAGGACGCCCGCTCCGTCCGCGCCCAGGATGCGCGGCTTCGGCACGGACGGAAGGCCCTGGCGAACCCAGAGGTCGAGCCGGTTGAGCGACGCCGCTCTCAGGTGGACGAGCACATCGCCGGCGCCGGGGGAGGGGTCAGGCGCGTCCTCGTAGCGCAGGACCTCGGGCCCGCCGTCCTCGTGAATGCGAACTGCCTTCACCTTGGCGATCGTAACGGCGTGAGTCCTTCGGTTCTCCGTGGAGCACCGTCGGAATCGAGCCCGCGTCGGCTCGCGTCTCGCCGGGGAGGGGGAGCTCGAGGGGGAACCAGGCGGTTCCCCCTCGAAAGGCGGCGGCGTGTACGGGCCGCCGCGGTCACTTCACGGGCACAATGCTCGCATGCGCGCTTCCGAGCTGAAGCGGCTGGCGGAACGGGTCGGGCTCGACGTCGTCGGCGCCGCCCCGTCCGAGCCGTACGACGAGACGGAGCGCCACATCCGAGAGCGGCGCGCGCGAGGCCTCTTCGCCGACATGAAGTTCACGATGGCCCAGCCCGAGACCTCGTGTCACCCCGAGCGTCTGTTGGCGAACGCGCGCACGGTCGTCTCGGCGGCGCTCTGCTACTACCGGCCCGCCCCCTCGCGCCGACCAGGTGAAGGCCGCTTGGCCCGGTACACATGGAAGGACCACTACGCGGAGCTGCGGACGAAGCTAGACGCGGTCGGGCGCGAGCTGGGAGGCGAGTACCGCGTCCTCGTGGACGAGAACCAGCACGTCGACCGGGAGGCGGCCGCCCGTGCGGGAGTCGGCTTCTACGGCAAGAACACGATGCTGATCACGCGCCGGTACGGGTCCTGGGTTGTCGTCGGCACGCTCGTCACCGAGGCAGTCCTGGAGCCGACCTCGCCGCTCGACCTCGACTGCGGCTCCTGCACGCTCTGCATCGAGGCCTGTCCGACGGGAGCGCTCGACGAGCCCGGAACCGTCGATTCGACGAAGTGCCTCTCGTACTGGACTCAGTCGCCGGCGCCCATTCCTGAGGCCTACCGCGAGGAGATGGGCGACGTCGTCTACGGCTGCGACATCTGCCAGGACGTGTGTCCCTGGAACCGCGGGATCGAGAGGCGGCGCGCGGGCGACGCCCCGGACGAGGGCTCCGAGCCGGTGGTGTCGCTCGTCGAGTGGCTGCAGGCAGATGGAGAAGAGCTGGTTCGCCGCTACGACCGGCTGTACGTGCCGAAGAAGGATCCGCGCTACCTGAAGCGGAACGCGCTCGTCGCCCTCGGCAACGGTGGTTCACTGGAGCACAAGCGTGTCATCGAGCCGTACCTCGAGGGCGAGGATCCGCTCCTTCGCGAACACGCGGAGTGGGCGCTCGAGCGGCTAGGTCGTGACGCGTAGGCGCGAGACGCCGAGCTCCCGGGCCAGCTCGCGCGCGCGCGCCGCGATCCCCCGCCGAAGGTCGGCGGGCTCGAGCACGACGGCCTCGCCGCGGTAGGAGAACACCTCGCCGACGAGCCACTCGGGGCTACCGACGGGAGCTTCGCCCACCGCGGCGCCGTCACGGAGGTGGCGGACGCGATCGGGGTCGCGCTCCACCTGCCAGCGGGCGATCTCGGGCGAGTACCAGATCCGTGCGCGGCGAGCGTCGCGCAACCGCGTCGGCTCGAAACCTTCGCGCGGCTCAAAGGTCTCCCGCGCCATCCTTGCGTTGCGCATGCGGTCGATGCGGAAGGTTCGGTCGCCTTCGGAAGTCCTGTCGTAGGTATGCACGTACCAGTACGGGAGGCTCCGCTCGAGCGCGTACGGCTCGACCACGCGCGCCGAGGGCGTCTCCTCGCCCTCCTTGAGGTATTCGAGCTCGACGAGCCGGCGCTTCCGGATCGCGTCCGAGAGCGTGCGCACGAGCCGTTCCTCCTCGGACCCGGCGTACGGCTGCGGCGTCTGCGCGAGCTCGAACTCGCCGAAGGTCTCCTCCAGCTTGCGCCGCACGCGGTCGAGGGGCGTGTGGGCGTCGGCGGCGATCATCGGTCCGACGAACTCCAGCGCGAGCCGGATCGCACGCGCCTCGAGCGGCGTCAGCCGAGGCGGAGAGCGGAACGTGTCCCCCCAAAGCTCCTTGTCCACGCGGACCTTGTCGCCCTCGAGCTGGGCGTAGACCGCATAGCACCCACCTCCGAAGTTCACGAGGTTGAGCAGTGAGAGATGGTCCTGGAGCTGGTCTTCCGGGATGTTGAACCCCTTGATCAGCTCCGAGGCGTCGATGACGGCGCTGCGCTCCTCTCCACAGGCGGCAAGAAGATGGGCGAGAAGCGCCTGCAAGACGGCGAAGCGCTCGGGCGCTACCGGGCCCGGTAGCCGCTCGACGGGCCCATCGGACTCCCGGCGCGAGGACTCGGGTGCCGGCTCGAGGGGCTTCCCCGCGTGGCGGTCGCGGATGCGGCGCAGGCTCTCCGCCACCTCCCGCCGAAGCTCGGGCGGCTCGGCCGGCACGGCCCTCCCGTCCTGCCGGAGGACCCATGACGCCAGCAGCGGCAGGCTCGAATACTCCGTGACGAAGACGCCGTCCTCCAGCCGGCCGCTCTCGCCGTAAACCCGCTTCACCCACCAGGCGGTGTCGCCCCCAACCTCGATGCGCGCCTCGCCGACGAGGTCGCCGATCTGCCACGGAGGGCGGGCACGGTACTCGTCGACGTCGAAGTCGTCGGGCGGACGGAAGTCCCGCTCCCGCCGGGTCGCGAACCGGATGTCTCCCCGGATGCGCGAGACCCTGAACGTGCGGATGTCGTCCCGGTCGAGGTCCTGCCCGACGACGTACCAGGCGCCGTTGTCCGACAGCAGGGCGTACGGATTCACGGTCCGCTCGCCTTCCGAGTCCCGTGAGATCGACCAGTAGCGGAACTTCGCCGTTCGCTGCTTCGAGATCGCGGACTCGAGCTTGGCGAGCCGTCCCGACATCTCGGGCGTGTAGTCCGGGTCGAGCCGCTCGACCTGGACGGCGGCCCGGCTCGGTGGATCCGAGAACCCCGGCCGTCCGAGCGCCAGGTTCTGAAGGGCGAGGCGGAGCGGCTCGGCGTAGGCGAACTTTCCCTCGAGGAGATACAGGCAGGTCTGGAGCGCCGCCAGCTCGTCGTCCGAGAGCTCGAGCGGCGGCAGGAAGTACTGGTCCGGCCGCAGCGTGTACAGCTCTTCGCCGGTGAACTCGTCTCGCTGCGAGTGGAGGGGGACGCCCAATGCCGTGAGCTCCGCGCGATCCGAGTAGAAGCGGCGCGCGAACGCCTCGTCGGACATCTCCGAGTAGCCCTCGACGCAGCTCTTGACGTCCCGCGCCGTCAGCGCCCTCCGCTCGGCCATCAGGAAGGCGACGAGGGAGAGCTGGCGGATCAGCTTGTCAGTGTCATGCGACACGTCGGGGCTACCCTAGCGCTCCTGGGTGGCGAGCCTCCCGCCCGGCGAAGCCGGGCTTTGCCCGGCGGAGAGCGCCCCGGCCAGGGACGCTAGGCGGCTACGGGCTCGCGCTCGAGGTGCTGATGTGACGGGCAGTACTCTCGGTCGGGAAGGGGTGTCCGCTGGCACGGCTTGCCCTTGCGCGTCGTCGCCCGGCAGCGGGCCACGCCGCCGTCGAGGGCACCCGCCTCGATCTGCTCGTCGATGAAGGACACCGCGGCCGACACTCCCTCCTGCACCGCCCACGCGACCTGCGCCTGCGCGGTGATGGGGAAGTAGCGCCGGATGTCCTGGAAGAGGGCCTTCTCGGGCTTCGCGAAGTAGTGGGGATCCTTCGCCAAGCGCTCCATCGTCTTCTCGCACGCGGTGAGGACGGCCTGCCGATACTCGAGCTGCACTTCGGGCTCCGCATAGGGGTCTACAAGGCCCTTGATGGACTGATAAATGGCCCTTGAATATTGATACATATGCGCCTGCAGCTTGAGGATCCGGTCGTCCATCTCAGTATCCCGCCTCCCTATTAATTTGCCGGCAAAGCTTTCTTAAGCAGACGTTAAGCGCGAACGCCAACCCAGAGTCGCCGCGATTCTAACGCTTCCTCCGAGGAGTGTTACAAAGTCGGGGTCCTGCGTTGCCTCGGAGGTCAACGAGCATTGAACAGAATGACATTCCCTAGTCGGCCTTAAACGAAACCTTTCGGACGCCGGCTACCGGCGCACGAGGCGCGGGTAGGCGTGCCGGTAGCCCTTCGCGGCGGCCTTGGAGACGTGGTTCCTCGCCGCCTTCTCGGATCCGTAGATGCCGCTGAAGACGACGAAGTAGCCCGGCGCGAGGCTGGAGAAGTTCGAGGAGGTGAGGATCCCAATGTCGTGCAGGCGGACGTGGATCGCGCGCCGCGCCTCCTTGACGGCGACCGCCCGACCCTCGCTCACCGGAACCGAGCGCAGCACCACCGTGTAGCCGGTCTTGCCGGCGGGCCAGGTAAGCGGAGCGTGCTGGAGCGGCGGCGGCGGCGGCGGAGGCGGTGGGGGCGGCGGAGGCGGTGGGGGCGGCGGAGGCGGTGGGGGCGGCGGCGACACCTTCGTCGTGCCCGTGCCTGTCGTCGTCTGAGTCGTGGCCGTCTTCGACGTCGTGGACACCGTCGTCGAGTTTCTGGACGTGGTCGCCACGATCGTCTTCTCGCCCTTCTCGTTCTTGCGTGCGAAGCCCGCGGCCGTGCCCGCGAGCGCCGCGATCACAAGGAGAAGCAGAGCCGGCCAGATCCAGTCGCCCGGATACCAGGGGACGTGCTGCCTCCATGCGGCCGCGAGCGCCGGAACCACGCCCTGCGAGACAGGCAGCCGGAGGCCGCAGTTGAGGCAGTACTCCTGCATCGGCGCGTACGGCGTGCCGCACCGGGGACACGCGCCCGGCGCGCCCGGGGGCGGCGCCGGAGCGTTAGGAGGGGGCGGTGTCGACATGGGCTACTGCTCCCAGCTGTCCGACGCCGCGGGGGTCTCCATCGTCGGCTGCCTGCCGGCCTCTTCCTCGGCCGCACGCTGCTCGGCCGGCCGGGCGGGTTGTCCGCAATGAGCGCAGAACTGCGCTTCGGCAGGCAGCGATGCTCCGCAGTATGCGCAGGCCACGACCGGAGCCATGCCCACGGCGCGGCCGCAGTTGGCGCAGAAGTGGGCCCCCTGGATGATCGGCGCCCCGCACGTGCACCGGTTCCCCTCGGTGCGCGTCATCCGCGTCACCGAGGCGAGCATCGAGTCCAGCTCCGCGACCCGCTTCTCGATCCCGACGATCTCGGCTCCCTGGGCCGAGTACAGGTCGGTGTTGAACTCGTCGCGCTTGTACATCTCGAGGAGAAGGCCGCCGAGATCGCGGATCCGCTGCTCCCTGTACTTCATTAGCGCCCGGCGCTCCCGTCGCAGCTGGCCGGCCGTGGGCGGACGTTGCGGTTGGGCCGGCGGAGCTTGCTGCTGGGGCATCTGCTGCGCCTGTGCCGCCTGCTGAGGCTGCGGCGCGGCGGCCTGTTGAGGCTGAGGCGGGGCCGCCGGCGGCTGTTGCGGGACAGCCTGCTGCTGCGGCGGCGCCTGCGGAGCCGGGGGAGGCTGTCCGGGTTGCGCCTGGGGCGGCGGTTGCGGTCCGCGTTGGAGAAAGCGGCTCAGGAACGTGCGCGCGGCCATGCGGACGGCGAGTGTAACAGGGGCGGTCGAGTGCTTAGGGCTGTCGTCCGGCCGCGGCGCGGCGGCTGAAGCCGACGAGGTAGAGCACGACCAAAAGCCCGCCGACCGCGGCGACCGGAACGCGACCCACGGCAGGAAGAAGACCAGCACGATGCCGACCGGGATGAGGGCGAGTGCGGCTCCGATCACGGTGGGACCGGCGCCGGCCCTTCGGGTTGCAAAACTAGAGGTCGATCACGACGAGGCGCTCTTCAGTCAGCTCGCGTATCGCATACGCAGGCCCCTCGCGCGTGTTTCCGGACGCCTTGACGCCGCCGTACGGCATCTGGTCGGCCCGGAACGTGGGCGCCTCGTTGATCGTGACCCCGCCGAACTCGAGCTCCTCTGCCGCCCGGAGCGCAGAGCGGATGTCGGTCGTGAAGATCCCGGCCTGGAGCCCGTAGCGGGTGGAGTTCGCCAGCTCGATCGCCTCTTCCAGCGAGCTCGTCTGCGTGAGCGTGACGACGGGGCCGAACACCTCCTGGCACGAGACCTTGTCCTCGCGGCCGGGGTTCGCGATCACGGCGGGGCGGATGAGGCCGTCCTCCGTCGTATCGCCTCCCGTGAGGATCTCGCCGCTCGACTCCCCGATCCAGGAGAGCACGCGCTCCTTGGCGTCGTCGTCGATGAGCGGGCCGACGTCCGTGTCCTCGTCGGCGGGATCTCCGATCTTGAGCGCCTCGACCTTGGGGACGAACTCGGCCACGAAATCGTCCCAGGCCTCGCGGTCGACGTAGATCCGCTGGACGGAGATGCAGCTCTGGCCGGCGAAGGAGAACCCGTGTGCCGCCAGCGTCGCGGCCGTCTCGGGCGGAGCGTCCGCGCACACGATGACCGGAGTAGCGTTCCCGAGCTCGAGGTTCACGCGCTTGCGGGGAGCGCGCTCCTTCAAGCCCCAGCCCACGTCGCCCGAACCGGTGAAGGTGATCGCCTTGACGCGCTCGTCCTCGACCAGCACGTCGCCGATCTCCGCTGCCGGGCCGGCCAAGACGCTCAGCCAGCCGGGGGGAAGGCCTGCCTCCTCCTCGAGCTCGGCGAGCAGGAGCGCCGACAGGGGCGTCTGCGACGCCGGCTTGAGCACCACCGCGCACCCGGCGGCCAGGGCCGGAGCGAGCTTGTGCGCGACCAGGTTGCACGGAAAGTTGAAGGGGCTGATCGCGCCCACGACCCCGATCGGCTTCCGCAGCGTGAAGGCGAGCTTTCCTTCGCCCGCCTGGGCGGCGTCCATCGGCACCATCTCCCCGGCGAGCTTGCGGGCCTCAACAGCGGCGAAGGTGTAGGTCGACATCGCCCGCTTCGCCTCGATGCGGGCTGCCTTCATCGGCTTCCCCGCCTCGTCCGAGATCAGGCGGGCGACCTCGTCGTGGCGCCTCCCGAGCTGCATGACGACCCGGACGAGAATCTCGGCCCGCTTGTGCGCCGGGAGGGGCTTCCGCATGGCCCGCTCGGCGGCATCGATCGCTCGTCTTGTCTCGTCCGCTCCGGCTTTGGCCACGCGCCCGACGACGTCCCCCGAGTACGGTGAGCGGACCTCGAGCCAGTCGCCGGTCTCGACCCACTCGCCGCCGACGAAGAGAGGCCTCTCGGTCGCCGTCGTTGCCACGACGACCAGTGTAGTGGGACACTTTAGGCGTGCAGATTCCCGAGATCGAGTACACGCGGAGCGGCGACGTCTCGATCGCGTATCAGACGTACGGCCACGGCCCGCGCGACCGCGTGTTCGTGCCGATGTTCAGCAACCTCGTGTTCCCGTGGTCGAACGCGGATTGGCGCGGCCTGTACGACCGACTGTCGTCGTTCGCGCGCCTGATCATGTTCGACAAGCCAGGAACGGGCCTCTCCGACCGGCCCCGCGAGCTCGGATCGCTCGAGACGCGGATGGACGACATCCGCGCGGTGATCGACACGGTCGGAGCCGACCGGGTCACGCTGGTCGGCCTGAGCGAGGGCGGCCAGACCTGCGCGGTGTTCGCTGCGACCTATCCCGAGCGAACCGAGGCCCTTGTCCTCTTCAACACGCCGGCGCGGGTCGTCCGCGCCAAGGACTATCCATACGGGCTCACCGAAGACGAGTGGCGGGCAAACCTCCGCGAGATCCGCGAGCGGTGGGGCGAGCGGGACTACTTCGAACAGGACGCGCGGCAGATGGATCCCGAAGGCGACGACGAGTTCCTCGACTGGTTCGTCACCTGTCAGAGATTCAACGCCAGCCCGGGTGCGGCGCTGACCTTCTTCCGTGTCTACTGTGAGACCGACCTCCGGGAGATGCTCCCCACCATTCGCGTACCGACGCTTGTTCTCTACCGGCCGTCTCCCCGAGACCAGATGCTCGACCTCGCGCGGCGGATCCCCGGTGCCCGCGCGCTCGAGTCTCGAAAGCCCGGTTTCAAGGCGTTCGAGGACCTGACGAGGGAGGTCGAAGACTTCCTCTCGGGCATGCAACGGGAACCGGTGCCTGACACGGTCTTGGCGACCGTCCTGTTCACCGACATCGTCGGATCGACCGAGCTCGCCGCGACGCTGGGCGACCGCGCCTGGCGAGATCTCCTTCACGACCATCACGTCGCCGTCCGGCGCGAGCTCGAGCGCTTCCGCGGCAGGGAGGTCGACACGGCCGGGGACGGCTTCCTCGCCACCTTCGACGGGCCGGCGCGCGCGGTCAGTTGTGCGATCTCGATCCGCGAGGCGGTTCGAAGACTCGACCTGGAGTTGAGGGCCGGTGTCCACACCGGAGAATGCGAGCTGGACGGCGACAAGGTGCGGGGGATCGCGGTGCACACGGGCGCGCGCGTGACGGCGCTGGCCGGCGCCGGCGAGGTGCTTGTCTCGTCCACCGTCAAGGACCTCGCCGCCGGCTCGGGGATCGAGTTCGAGGACCGCGGAGAGCACGAGCTCAAGGGCGTGCCGGGAGCATGGAAGCTGTACGCGGTCGCCGGCTGATGGAAGTCCCCGACGTCCAGTACGCGCGGAGCGGAAACGTCGCGATCGCTTACCAGGTGGTCGGCAGCGGTGAGCCGGACATCGTCTTCATCCGCGGAACGCTCGCCGAGCTCCTGACCGCCTGGGAGCAGCCGCTGTGGGTGAGACACGTCGAGGGCCTGGCCGAGTGCGGCCGCGTGATCCTGTTCGACAAACGCGGCACGGGCCTGTCGGACCGCGTTCGCGACGTTCCAACCCTCGAGGCGCGCATGGACGACGTACGCGCCGTCCTCGACGACCTCGGCGTCGAACGCACCGTGCTGTGGACGGCGCAGGAGGGGAGCCGCATCGCGATCCTGTTCGCGGCCACCTATCCGGAGCGGACGCGCGCACTCATCCTCTACAACCCGAAGGCGCACGGCCTCCGGGCTCCCCACTATCCGTGGGCGCGAAGCGAGGACGAATGGCTGCGGGAGCTGCGCGAGGCGGAGAGCCGCTGGGGCGAGCGCGCGTACCTCGTCGAGCGCCTTCGGAATCACAGCCCAACCGTGGCAGACGATCCCTCGTTCCAGGACTGGTTCGTCCGCTACACACGGCGCAGCGCGAGCCCCGGAGCCGCAGCGGCGTTTCTGCGGATGGAGATGCAGGGCGACGTTCGGGACGTGCTCGGCTCGGTCAGCACGCCGACGCTCGTCGCGCACGGGCCGGCCGACCGCGACGAAGCCAGGTACGTCGCGAACGCCGTCCCCGGAGCCGAAGCGATCGAAATCGCGGGTCTCGGCGACGTGTTCAGCTGGGCAAATCCCGTCGCCAACGAAGTGCTGCTCGATGAGACGCGCCGCTTTCTCGAGCGTCTCGGAGCCCCCCGAGCTCCGGACCGCGTGCTCGCGACGGTGCTCTTCACCGACATCGTGGGGTCTACGGAGAAGTCCGCGGAGCTCGGCGACCGCGCCTGGAACGAGCTGCTTGCGCGTCACGATGCAGCGGTCCGGCGCGAGCTCACCCGTTTCGGCGGGCGGGAGGTGAAGGTCATGGGCGACGGGTTCATGGCGACCTTCGACGGCCCCGCCCGGGCGATTCAGTCCGCGCGTGCCATCGCGGGCGGCACCGAGCCGCTCGGCATCTCGGTCCGGCAGGGCCTGCACACCGGCGAGTGCGAGCTTGCCGGCGACGACGTCCTGGGCATGGCCGTCAACATTGCCAGTCGGGTGGCCGCGCTCGCGGGGCCTAGCGAGGTGCTCGTCTCTTCCACCGTCAAGGACCTCGTGGCGGGATCCGGGATCGAGTTCGAAGAGCGCGGCGAGCACGAGCTCAAGGGGGTTCCGGGCGAATGGAGGCTGTATGCCGTCGTCTGAAGTCAGGCCTCTGCACGTGGCAGACACCGTGGTCGAGGGCGATACGTATCCCGTCTACGCCTATGTCCTTGGCCATCCCGACGGGCTTGTCCTCGTCGACACCGGCATGATCGACACGCATCCGGAGATCGAGAACGTGTACCGGCCCGTGCTCTATCCACTGACCGGGCAGGGCGTGCCGCTCGACGAGGTGGCCCTGGTCATCAACACGCATCTCCACTTCGACCATTGCGGCGGAAACCGGCTCTTTCCGGGAACGCCGATCTACGTCCAGCGGGCGGAACGGGAGGCCGCGCGGGAGCCGGACTACACGATCCCGGAGTGGGTCGAGTTCGAGGGGGCGAGCTACGTCGAGCTCGACGGCGAGGCCGAGATCCTCCCGGGAATCCGTGTCCTGCCGACGCCCGGGCACACACCGGGACACCAGTCGGTGCTCGTCGACACGGACGAGGGGCTCGTGATCGTCGGGGGAGACGTCGCGCACTACCTGGAGGAACTCGAGCACGAGAAGCGCCTCCTCGATCTGCGACCCCGCCGGATCTGGATCACGCACTCCCCGGTGCCCTGGGAGCCTCCCTAAAATTAAAGCATATGCCTAAGCCGCTGATCCTCGAGGAGACGGGGCGCCCGAGACCGCGGCCACCCGGCAAAGCCCGGCCGCCGCTCCCCCCCAAGGGGAAACGGAGTTTCCCCCTCGGGGCTCCCCCTTCCTGGGCTAGACGCGAGCCGACGGGAGCTTGGCCTTCTGATGCAGCGCTGCGGAGGGGCTCGTGACCGACGCTCTTATCCTGGATGCTGTTCGCAGCCCGATCGGAAGGCGTGGCGGCGTCCTGTCGGGCATCCGCGGGGACGAGCTCTGCGGGCAGGTCCTGAACGGCCTCCTTGCCAGGCTCGACCTCGATCCGGGTGAGATCGAGGACGTTCAGATGGGCTGTGTCACGCAGGTCGGCGAGCAGGGCTGGAACATCGGCCGGATGGTGCCGCTCGTCGCCGGCTGGCCCGAGACGGTCTGCGGGACGAGCGTCGACCGCCAGTGCGGCTCCTCGATGCAGTGCAACTTCAACGCCGCCGCTGCTGTCTGGTCGGGCCAGCTCGACCTCGTGGCCTCCGCCGGCGTGGAGATGATGTCCCGCGTCCCCATGGGCTCGAACGGCGGCGACCTCTCGGACAAGCTCCTGGAGCGGTGGGAGATCGTCCCGCAGGGCATCTCCGCCGAGGTGATCGCCGAGGAGTGGGGCCTCTCCAGAGAGGAGCTCGACGCATACTCGCTCGAGTCGCACCGCCGCGCGATCGCCGCCATCGACGAGGGCCGGTTCGAGGACGAGATCGTTCCCGTCGAGCTCCAGAACCCGCGCGTGGGAACCGTCGTGGCGGTGGACGAGACGCCGCGCCGGGACACCTCTGCAGGGGCTCTCGCCGCGCTTCCGCCGGCGTTCCGGCCGGACGGGAAGGTGACAGCCGGGAACTCGAGCCAGATCTGCGACGGGGCCGCTGGCGTGCTGATCGCGAGCGAGGCTGCCGCGGCAAGGCTGGGCAGCGAGCCGCGTGCGCGCTTCGTCTCCTTCGGCCTCGCCGGCGTCGATCCCTACCGGATGCTGCACGGGAACCCGCAGGCGTGCGAGCGCGCCCTCGGCAGGGCCGGGCTCGCCTGGGACGACATCGCCGTGGTCGAGGTCAACGAGGCCTTCGCCTCGGTCGTGCTCCAGTTCGCACGGGACGCGGGGCTCGAGGATCGCTACGACGACATCAACCCGAACGGCGGCGGAATTTCGCTCGGCCACCCACTGGGGGCGACCGGCGCTCGCATGACGGCGACGCTGCTTTCGGAGCTCGATCGCCGTGAGGCGCGCTACGGGATCGCGACGATGTGCATCGGCTTCGGCCAGGCGATCGCGGCAGTAATCGAGCGTCTATGAAGATCCACTAGGCGCCCGCGAGCAGGAGCGGCCTGCGTCCTCGTAGCGCCTGCGCGCAAGCGCCGAGCAGCGCGAGCACGAGCATCGCCACGAAGAGAACCGCGAAAAGGAACCGCCGTTTCATGACCGCTAGACGCGCGACGCCGCCGTTCTCTTCCATAGGATCGAAGCCGTGGAGATCAAGCGTGTCGGCGTCGTGGGCCTGGGAACGATGGGCGCGGGGATCGCGCAGGTCTGCGTACAGGCCGGCGTCGAGACCGTGGGCCGGGAGATCAACGACGAGCTCGCCGAGAGCGGGAGCGGGACGATCAATCACTATCTGACCCGGGGCGTCGAAAAGAGGCGGATGTCCCAGGACGAGAAGGAAGACGCCCTCGACCGGTTGACGATTACGACCGACCTGGCCGACCTCGCCGGCTGCAACCTCGTGATCGAGGCGGTGATCGAGGACCTCACGACCAAGAAAGCCGTCTTCTCGGAGCTCGAGAACGTCGTCGGCGGCGAGACGATCCTGGCGACGAACACCTCGGCCCTCTCCGTCACCGAGATAGCCGACGCGACGGAGAGGCCACAGCGGGTGCTCGGGATGCACTTCTTCAATCCGGCCCCCGTGCTCAAGCTCGTCGAGGTCGTGCGCACGGCGCGCACGTCGGACGACGTCTTCGAGAACGCCTACGGCTTCGCGAGGCAGATCGGCAAGGAGCCGATCGCGTGCAACGACACGCCCGGCTTCGTCGTCAACCGGATCCTGATTCCGCTCCTGAACGACTGCGTTCGCGTGATCGACGAGGCGGAGGTCTCTCCGGATGACGTCGACCGCGCCATGACCTTCGGAGCGAACTGGCCGATCGGCCCTTGCGCGCTGATCGACCTGATCGGCGTTGACGTCCACGTGCACGCTTCGGATGCCCTGGCCCGGGCACTCGGGGAGGAGCGGATGCGTCCGCCCAAGCGGCTCGTGGACATGCTCGAGGCGGGAAAGCTCGGTAGAAAGACAGGAGAGGGCTTCTTCACCTACGGTTGAGCGGCACGCCGCCGCGACTGCTGGAACAGGCGCCGCAGGGCACCGTCGTCGACACGCTCGGCGAGGACGAGCACCTCGTCGCCCGGCTCCAGCACGGTCGAGCCCCGTGGCGGGTACGGCTCCCCGTCGCGGACGATCATGCTGATCCAGGCGTGCTCGCCGAGCGGAAGCTCGCGGATCGTGTCGCCGGCCGCCCTCGCTCCCTCGGCGACGACGTAGCGGCGAACGCCGCGCGGCTCCCTCCGCAGCCGGATGGAGACGTCCCACGGCTCCTGCTCGACCACGCGCATCGGCACGCCCAGCCGCGCCGCCACGAGCGGCATGCTCGATCCCTGCACGACGACCGAGAAGAGGACGACGACGAAGATGATCCCGTAGACGCGCGTCGCGCCGGGAGCCGCCTCGAGGATCGCCAGCGTGCCGAGCAGAATCGGCACCGCACCCTTCAGGCCTCCCCAGAGCACGAAGAGCCGCTCCCCGAGCCGCAGGCGCACGGGGACGAGCAGCGCGCCGACCACGAGCGGCCGGGCCAGGAAGGCGAGGAGCAGCGCGAGCAGGAGCCCGTCGAGCCAGACGGAGGTCTTTCCCACCTCTGAGAGGCTTATCGTCAGGCCGAGGACCACGAACACGACGATCTCTCCGAGGCTCGCCAGCGACTTGTGGAAGCGCTCCACTTCCGCCTTGTATGGCGCCCGCACGTCGCCGACCAGGAGGCCCGCGACGAAGACGGCCAGGAAGCCCGAGCCGTGGCCGAGAGTGGCGAGCCCGTAGATGACCAGGGCGGCGGCAAGCGTCCGCAGGGGATAGAGCCCTTCGCTCGGAAGCGAGAAGCGCCGCATGATCGGGATCAGCGCCATGCCGCTCGCGACGCCCACCAGACCGCCGACCACCATTGCGAGAGCAAAGTCGCCGAATGCGTTCCAGAACGAAGCGTGGTCGTTGGTCGCGTACTCGAGCACGCCGATCATGAGCGCGATCCCGACGGGGTCGTTCGCGCCGCTCTCGCCCTCGAGGATCGTCCCGGAGCGTCCTCCGACCTCGCGGTTGCCGAAGATGGAGAACATGACCGCCGGATCGGTGGGCGCGAGTGCCGCTCCCACCAGGCCCGCGGTCGTCCAGCTGAAGTCGAACAGGTAGTGCGCGCAGACGGCGACCACGGCGGCGGTGGCGAACGTGCCGATGATTCCCAGGGAAGCGATCGGAAAGGCCGACGAGCGAAACCTCCGCCAGCCGACGTTCATCCCGCCGTCGAACAGGATCAGGATCAGCGCGACGACGCCGATCCGCTCCGCCGTCTGGATGGAGAGCCGGTCGCCGAGCTCGGGGAAGATGTCGGATGCTGCGGCGGCGGCGACGAGGAAGAGGGCCGGCCCCGGAATCGGGAACCGCTCCGTCAGCTTGAGAGCGAGCAGCGCCAGCGCCAGAGCGGCCGCGACGACGAGGACGATGGTTCCGAAGGTCAGAATCTCGTCCACGGCATTGACTGTAATCGCACTTAGACGGCGAGCTTTGAAAGGGCGAGCTCGAGGGGAAAGCGTGTAGCGCGGTGCACTCGGCGTTTCAACACAGCTGCGCTCTCCGTGTCATTCGAGCTTTGAGAAACGCGGAGGAGGGCTCTGCCCTCCGCACGCCTGTTTGCAGCGGGGGCCTTTTACAGTTTGTTTACAAGGCGCTGACCGTGGGCATATCAGCGCGGGGAATACTGTTCTCGATCATGCGCAGATCGCTGGTCCTCCTTGCTCTTGCCCTGCTTCTGGGACTGCCCGTTGCGGCCACCGCTGGCAAAGGCCCGGGCAAGGGCCCGCCCGACAAGAACGGGACGCTCGAGATCGAGCGCGGCAAGGGCACGACCGGCCTCACCGTGCGCGGGGCTGTCATCGCACGGATCAGGAAAGGCAAGCTCAGGCTGAGGGTGGTCAAGTCGGACGACGAGGCAGCGGCGGTGACGGTTCGCGGGCGCCGGCTCAGGCACCGCCACCTTCCGGGCGGCGCCAACCTCTACACGGGCAGGCGCATCAGGGTCCGCATCGTGGACAGCCGGTTCCGCATGAGGATCGAGGGCGTCGGGGTCCACCTCAGCGCCGTCGGCCGGGGGCAAGTGACGCTCGACGGGAACGACCAGGCCGAGGATGCAGGGGAATACTCGTTGAACGGAAGCGAGTGGGAGCCCATTCCGCGCGAAAAGACGGTTTTGAAGCTCGCTGCGCCGCGCCAGTAGCCAGCGCGCGTGGCATCCTGACGGCGTGAAAGACGCCAGAACGCAAACCGTTTTGCTGGTTGAGGACGAAGCCTCGATCGCCTCGTTCGTCTCCATGTACCTCCGCAACGCCGGCTACACGGTCCGAACCGCCCCGACCGGAGAGGACGCGCTCAGCCAGGTGGCGTCAGAGCCGCCGGCCCTGATCGTGCTCGATCTCATGCTTCCCGACGTCGACGGGGTCGAGGTCTGCCGGAGGATCCGCCAGGACTCGGACATCCCGATCTTGATGCTGACCGCCCGCGACGAAGACGTGGACAAGATCATCGGGCTCGAGGTCGGCGCCGACGACTACCTCACCAAGCCGTTCAATCCCCGAGAGCTCGTGGCGCGGGTCAAGTCCGTGCTCAGGCGCGCGGCTCCCGAGCACCGCCGGGTCGAGAGCAAGCAGATCACGCGGGGCGAGCTGGTGGTGGACGCCGGAAGGCGAGAGGTGCACGTCGGCGACAAGGAAGTTCAGCTCGCGCCCAAGGAGTTCGACCTCCTGTGGGAGCTTCTCGACCACCGTGGCCTCGTCCTGACGCGTGATCAGCTGCTCGAGCGCGTGTGGGGATACACCTTTGCGGGAGACACGCGCACCGTGGACGTCCACGTGCGCCAGATTCGGCGCAAGCTGGGAGATGCGTCGCCAATCGTGACCGTCTGGGGAGTCGGCTACAAAGTGACTCCCGAGCGGAGCGGCGACCGGCCGTAAGCCATGTTCCGGTCCCTGCGCTTTCGCCTGCCGGCGTTCTTCCTGGCGGGAATCGTGCTTGCCGGCCTGCTCGCGACCGCCATCGCTATCGTCGTCTTCCAGAGCTACACGCGTGACCGGACCGTCGGGTCGCTTCGGCGTGAGGCGAAGGGGCTGGCGGCGCTCTACGCGGAGCAGGCGAACCGGGACGCGTTCTCGTCGAAGCATCTCGAGGAAGCGACCGGCAACCAGCTCTTTTACGTCGGGCTCTCGCTCTTTCCGGGTCAGAAGCCCAGCCTGCGGAAGCTGCCGAACAACACGATCGACTGGCTGTCCGGCCGGGTGGTCGAGTTCCACTTCACGCCACCGGGCGAGCACAGGCGCTTCCTCGCCGTGGCACAGCCGGTCAAGCTGGGACGGGAGGTCTTCGGCGCGCTCGTGGTGGCGACCCCGGAGGCGACGCTCCGCAGCGCCTGGCTCACGATCATGGAGCGTCTGGCGATCGCCTTCGCCGCGGGAATCCTGCTGGCGGGGGCGCTGGGCTGGTATCTCTCGCGCCGCATCACAGGTCCCGTCCTCGGCCTGTCGCGCTCCGCGGACGAGATCTCGAAGGGAAGCTACGACGTCGCCGTCCCCGAGGTCCGCTCGAGGGACGAGATCAACCAACTGTCGGAGAGCTTTCAGCGGATGGCGCAGCGCCTGGAGCAGGCGGACATGCTGGAGCGGAACTTCCTGCTTGCCGTCTCGCACGAGCTGCGCACTCCTCTCACGGCCATCCGGGGGCATGTGGACGCGCTGCGCGAGGGCGTGGCGGCCGACCCCGCTTCGCAGGCGGGCTCGCTCGGGATCATCGCGGCCGAAACCGAGCGGCTGGAACGCCTCGTCGGAGACATCCTCGACCTGACCAAGCTGAGCGCCCATCGCTTCACCGTCCTCGAGGAGGAGGTGGACATGGGGCGGCTCGTCGACCAGGCCTACGCCGCCTTCTCGGGGGAGGCGCGGCGGCGACGCATCGACTATCGCAGCGAGATCGCGGTGCGGCCGGTGATCGTCTCGGACGGGGACCGGGTGCTGCAGATCATCTCCAACCTGCTCGAGAACGCCTTTCGCTGGACCCCCGATGGAGGCCGGATCGAGCTCGCGCTCACGGGTGAGAACGGAGCGCTCGCCGTTGCGGTCACGGATACGGGCCCCGGGATCGGAGCGGAGGAGCGGGAGCGGATCTTCCGCCCCTTCTGGTCCCGGGACGGCTCGGGGACGGGCCTCGGGCTCGCGATCTCGCGCGAGCTCGCGCTGGCACTCGGCGGGCGCATCGTGCTTCGGAGCGAGCCTGGACAGGGAAGCTCCTTCAAGCTGACCCTCCCCTCGCAGCGGCAGTAGCGCTTACGATCCGCGCCCGTGCAACTGTCGGAGGGCGCCCGCGTCATCGAGCTTCCTGCCAGAAGGGCCCGAAGGCCCTTCGAGGCGGTGGTCGAATCGCTGCGGCCGCGCCAGTGGTCGAAGAACCTGCTGCTGTTCGCCGGGCTGGTCTTCGCGGCGAAGCTGGGAGACTGGACGAGGTGGGTTGAGGCCGGCGGGGCATTCACCGCCTACTGCGCCGCGTCGAGTGCCGCCTACCTCCTGAACGACCTTCTGGACGCGCCTCACGACCGGGTCCATCCGGTCAAGCGCTACCGGCCAATCGCACGAGGCGAGGTGTCGCCGGGCCGGGTGGGTGCGCTCGCCTGCGTCCTCGCCCTCGGCGCGCTCGGCGCCGCCGCTGCGCTCGGCGTGTGGTCGCTCGTCTTCATGCTCGCGTTTCTCGGCCTGCAGGGCGGCTACACGCTGGGGCTCAAGCACCTCGTCCTCGTCGACGTGCTCGCGATCGCCGCCCTGTTCGTGATCCGGGCGGCCGCGGGAGCCGCCGCGGTGCACGTGCGGATCTCTCCCTGGCTCCTGCTCTGCACCGGCATGCTCGCGCTCTTCCTCGGCCTCGCCAAGCGGCGAGGCGAGCTCGTGCTGGTAGGCGCGGAGGAGACGCCGGGACGGCCCGTGCTGGAGGGCTACTCGCTGGAGCTCGTCGACCAGCTCGTCGCCGTCGCGGCGGCATGCACTCTGATCGCCTACTCCCTGTACACGTTCACGGTTCCCGACTCGAAGGCGATGATGGTGACGATCCCCATCGCCGTCTTCGGGGTGTTCCGCTACCTCCTGCTCATCCACCGACACGATCTGGGCGAAGAGCCCGAGAGCGTGCTCGTCTCGGATGCACCGATCCTTGCCTCCGTCGCACTCTGGGCCGTGACGGCGGTGGTCGTCTTGCTCGTGACTTGATAGAACTGATCCGCCCACAGTGTCAATAGGGCGCCGCGGTCACAGGCGCCGCGGACGGGCGCGGGCGGCGGCGTCGCTAATGCGCTACGACGCGGAGCGCTGCTCGTCGATCCGGTAGACCGCAGCGTTCCCGGCGGCGTGGGCCTCGATCCTGTCGAGCCGTTCCGCCACGCCCTTCCAGCCCGCCTCGAAGAGATCGACCAGCAGCGCGAGATCGTCCACGCGCGAGTGTCGCTCGGCGAGCAGCGCGCCCTCGAGCCGCTCGAGGCGGCGGATGGTCTGGTTGGCCAGCCCCCGAACTTCCGCGAGTTGCCGCGCAACCGGCGCCGCCTCCGCCCTCAAGCCTTCGCGGACGGCCTCGGGGATTGCGGCGGTGGCCTCGGCGAGCGCCTCCACACCTGCCCGGGCCTGGTCGAGCGCGGCCTTGGACTCCGCCGGGCTCGGCCGCCCCTCCAGAGCGGCTGCGATCCTCGTTCGTGCGCGCTCGAGCGCGCTCTCATCCATGGGGACGAGAGTAGCGTTGCAGTCGGATGAGACTCTCCGAGCTCGACTACGAGCTTCCACCGGAGCTGATCGCGCAGCACCCGCTCGAGCGGCGCGACGAGTCGAGGCTGCTCGTTTACGAGCGCGTGAGCGGCGAGGTGAGGCACCGCGTGTTCACGGAGCTGCCGGACGAGCTCGCGCGAGGCGACCTTGTGGTCGTCAACGACAGCCGGGTCGTCCCGGCGCGGTTGCACCTGCGCCGGCCCGGGGGAGGACAGGCGGAGGTACTGCTCGTGGAGCAGCTCGGGGACGGTCTGTGGGAAGGGCTTGCGCGGCCCTCCCGCAGGCTCAAGCCGGGCCAGAGGCTCGGTCCGGTCGAGCTCCTGGAGCCGTTGGGCGAGGGGCGCTGGAGGCTGCGGCTCGCGGGCGAGCCCGACGGGGAGATGCCCCTCCCGCCCTACATCACCGAGCCGCTCCGCGAGCCGGATCGCTACCAGACCGTCTTCGCCCGGGAGACCGGCTCGGCGGCTGCGCCGACGGCCGGGCTGCACTTCACTCCCGCGCTGCTCGCACGGCTCGACATCGAGTGCGTCACGCTGCACGTCGGCCTGGACACGTTCCGGCCGGTCACCGAGGAGGAGCTCGAGGAGCACGAGATCCACGGGGAGCGGTACGAGGTCTCCGCGGAGTCGTGGGCGCGGATGGAGGCGGTGGAGCGGGTGGTCGCGGTGGGCACGACGTCCGTGCGCGTGCTCGAGTCGCTCGCGCGGGGCGCGCCGCTCTCCGGACGCACCGAGCTCTTCATCACGCCGGGGTTCGAGTTCCGCCGCGTGGGTGCGCTGGTGACGAACTTCCACCTACCGTGCTCGACGCTGCTCGCCCTGGTGATGGCGTTCGCGGGAGTGGAGGAGACGCGTCGGCTGTACCGGCTCGCGATCGAGGAGCGCTATCGCTTCTACTCCTTCGGCGATGCGATGCTGATCCTGTGAGTTTCACATTCGCCGCACAGGACGGCCAGGCGCGGGCCGGGATCCTCCACACCGCGCACGGCGACGTTCCCACGCCGGCGTTCATGCCCGTGGGGACGAAGGGGACGGTCAAAAGCATCGACCCCGACGAGCTGCGAGCGCTCGGCGCCACCATCGTCCTGGGCAACACGTACCACCTCCACTTCCGGCCGGGGGAGGACGTGATCGCGGAACTGGGCGGCCTCCACCGTTTCATGGGCTGGGACGGGCCCGTCCTGACCGACTCGGGCGGCTTCCAGGTCTTCTCGCTGCGCGACACGATCCTGGGGGCGGACGACGACGGCGTGACCTTCCGCTCCGTCTACGACGGCCGCCCCGCCCGCCTGACGCCGGAACTCGCCGCCGGCATCCAGGCCGCCCTCGGCTCGGACGTCGCGATGTGCCTCGACCAGGTGCTGCCGCCGGCGCTGCCGCGGAACGAGCTCGAGGAGGCGGTCCGGCGGACGACCCTGTGGGCGGGTCGGCAGCGCGATGCGACACGCGGCGAAGGACAGCTGCTCTTCGGAATCACACAGGGGGGCGCCGACCGCGAGCTCCGCCGCCGCTCGACCGAGGAGATCTCCGAGCTGGGCCTCGACGGGAATGCGGTCGGGGGTCTCTCGATCGGGGAAAGCCGGGAGGAGATGTTCGAGCTGACCTCCTTTTCGTGCGAGCTTCTCCCCGCCGAGCGCCCCCGCTACTTCATGGGCATCGGCGACCCCGAAGGAGTGCTCGAGGTGATCGAGCGCGGGATCGACATGTTCGACTGCGTGCTGCCCACGCGCACCGCGCGCACCGGCTCTGCGCTGACGTGGGAGGGCCGCCTCAACCTGCGCAACGCCCGCTTCGCGCGCGATCCGGGGCCGCTGGACGAAGGTTGCGGCTGCCCCGCCTGCTCTCGTTTCAGCCGCGCATACCTCCGGCATCTCGTCAACCAGCAGGAACTGCTCGGCCTCCGGCTGCTGAGCCTGCATAATTTGCGGTTCTTGCTCGACCTCACTGCACGCGCGCGGGCGGCGATCGAGCGGGGTGAGCTTGCCGCCTTCAAGCGAAGCGCACTCGGCCGCCTCGCCGCCTCGGAAGAAGGAGCCTCATGGTCGCACTCGTGATCATCGTCGCACTACTCGTCCTCATGTGGGCGCTGCTCATCCGGCCCCAGCGCCGCCGCCAGGCCGCCCAGGCCAACATGCTCGCCGACCTCGCAATCGGGGACGAGGTCCTGACCGCCGGCGGCATCTACGGGCGCATCGAGGGCATCGAAGCCGACGAGGTGACCGTGGAGATCGCTCCGGGGACGACGATCCGGGTGTCCAAGCGCGCAGTCGCCGCCGTCATCGAGGAGGAAGAGGAGGAGGAAGAGGAGGAGGAAGAAGAGGAAGAAGAGGCGGAGCAGGAAGAGCCCGAAGACGAGGAGCACGAGGAGTCTTCGGAGCAGGAAACCTCAGCCGAAAATCCGACCGAGGAAGCCGCCGAGCGTGGATAACCTGAGCCGATAGTGAGCGATCGTCGCAAGTACCTGCTGCTCGTCGCCGTCCTCGTCGCGGCGCTCGTCGGCGTGGGCCTGCTGGCCATCCCCGGCTCTCCTGCGGAACGGAAGCCGACGCTGGGCCTCGACCTCCAGGGCGGGCTCGAGGTCATCCTCAAGGCCCATCCACCGCCGGGTCACAAGCTCACCAAGGAAGACCTCGACCGGTCCGTCTCGATCATGCGGAATCGCATCGACAAGCTCGGCGTGACCGAGCCCGAGATCCGAACGCAGGGCTCCGACCAGATCGTGATCGAGCTGGCGGGCGTCCACGATCCAGCTGCCGCCGCGGCGCTGATCGGTAAGACGGCGCAGCTCGAGTTCTACGACCTCGAGGTCGATCTCGCCCCGCCGTCGATCGACACCCACCGCCGGCCGGTCGCGACCCCGCGGTTGTACGACCTACTCGCGCGCGTCCAGGCCGATACCAAGAAGGGCCATCCGATCGCGTGGTACCTCTTCGACAAGAAGAAGCGGAAGGTCGCGGGCCCCGCCGACAGCCGGCAGAAGCTGCTCGAGAGCCGGCACGGGAAGGTGCGCAAGGGGTTCAAGGTCTTCGCCGTCCCCAGCGACCGGGTCGTGATCACCTGCACTCCCGATCAGAACAACATCTGCCCGGGCCAGCAGAACGCGACCACGCGCACCCTCTACTACCTCTTCAAATACCACCCGCGAGCCGCCGAGTCGATCCCCGAGATGACGGGGAAGGACCTGAAACTCTCGGGCACCCGGGCCGACTTCGACCAGAACAACCAGCCCGTCGTGCTGATGCAGTTCACCGGCCACGGGGAGGACGTGTTCCAGAAGATCACCGCCCGCGAGGCGCAGCGAGGGCGGGTGCTCGCCAGCCTCGGGACTCCCGACCGGAACGCCTTCCAGCACTTCGCGATCGTCCTCGACCGGGAGATCGAGTCCTACCCGTACATCGACTTCAACCAGAACCCGAACGGGATCAGCGGCGGCAGCGCCGAGATCAGCAACGTCGGCTCGATCGGCGAGGCGAAGCGAGTTGCCCTCGTGCTGCAGACGGGCGCCCTGCCGGTCGACTTCAAGACGATCGAGCGGACGGACGTCTCGGCCACGCTCGGAAAGGACTCGTTGCAGGAGGCGAAGACCGCGGCCGCGATCGGGCTCATCGTCGTTGCGCTGTTCCTGCTGCTCTTCTACCGCTTCCTCGGCCTGGTTGCCGTCGTCGGCCTGGGCATCTACGCGGCCTTCATGTACGCGGGCATCCTGCTCTTCCACGTCACGCTGACCCTGCCGGGCTTCGCCGGGCTGATCCTCACGATCGGAGTCGCGGCCGACGCGAACGTCGTCATCTTCGAACGCATAAAGGAAGAAGTGCGGTCCGGGAAGAGCGTGCGCGCCGCGATCGCGACCGGCTACTCGCGCGGCTTCCACACCATCATCGACGCGAACGTCGTGACGGCGATCACCGCGATGGTGCTGTTCGGCGTCGCGACGGCGGGGGTGAAGGGATTCGCGCTCATGCTCCTCATCGGGATCGTGGTCTCGATGATCACTGCCGTCGCCGCGACCCGCGCCCTCCTCGGCCTGCTGGGCGGCTTCTCCTGGTTCGAGAACCCGCGCCTGATGGGCGCCGCCGGGGCCCAGCGCGGCAAGTGGCTGCAGATCGACTTCATGGGCAAGCGCTACCTCTGGCTCGGCATCGCGGGCGTGGTGGTCCTGATCAGCGTGGTCTCGCTCGCCGTGCGAGGCCTGAACCTCGGGATCGACTTCAAGGGCGGCACGCAGCTCACGTTCAGGACGCCGCAGCCGGTGGCCATCGACACCGTGCGCAGGCAGACGGCCAAGATCGGGGAGAAGACCGCGGTCGTCCAGGGGCGCGGGAAGTCCGTGAACGGGGACTACCGCGACTTCCAGCTCCGCATGCGCTCGCTCACGCCGGCGGACCAGACGAAGCTCACCAATGACCTCAAGGAGGTGCTGAACGCCGACGTCCGTCAGGTCACCAACGTGTCGGCGAGCTTCGGGCGCCAGATCGCGCGCGGAGCGATCCTCGCGATCATCGTCTCGCTCCTCCTGATCGTCCTCTACATCTCGTTCCGGTTCCAGTTCAAGTTCGCCTTACCTGTCATCGCCGCGCTCGTCCACGACATCCTGATCACGGTCGGCGTCTACTCGCTGAGCGCCCGGGAGGTGACGACGGCGACGGTCGCCGCGGTGTTAACCGTTCTCGGTTACTCCATCTACGACACGATCATCATCTTCGACCGGATCCGGGAGAACATCCCGCTCATGCGGCGCGCGTCGTTCGCGACGATCGCGAACGTGTCGCTGTGGGAGACGATCCGGCGCTCTCTGGCCACGACGTTCATCACGCTGCTCCCGGTCGCCTGTCTGTTCCTGTTCGGCGGCGCGACGCTGAAGGACTTCGCGTTCGCGCTGCTCGTCGGGATCACGTCAGGTGCCTACTCGTCCATCTTCATCGCGGCTCCGCTGCTGACGATGTGGAAGGAGCGAGAGCCGGACTACGCCCGCCGCAGGGAGAGCGAGGTCATGGAGGCGGGCGTGGGCGCTCTCGTCGAGGAGGAGGAAGAGGAAGCCGAAGCCGCCGAGCCCGAGGCCGCGCCGGTCGAGGCGGAGCCCGAGCTCGTCTCCGCGGCGCCCGCGGACCCCGCGAAGGCCGAGGCGCGCCGGGAGCGCCGCCGACAGCGCCGCCGCTCGCGGCCCCATGGCCGAGCCCGGTAGCGACAGCAGCCGCTCCTCCGTCGAGCAGCTCCTGCTGGCGCTCTTCGGCCTCGTCGTGCTGACCGGGGAGCGGGCGGACCAGCTCGCCGACGAGCTGGCCGAGATCGGAGGCGTCCGGAAGGACGAGGCGCGCGCGAAGCTCGACGAGCTCGCCGGCCGCTGGCGCGGCGACCTCGTCCGCATGCGGGAGCGGACCGGCGAGACGGTGGAGAAGCTCGCACGCGAGCTCGGCCTCGTCTCCCGGGAGCAGTACGACGAGCTCGAGCTCCGGCTTGCCCAGCTCGAGCATCGTCTGCGGCTGTTGGAGAACCGCGAATAACAGGGATTTGAGGGCCTCCGTGCAAGACTGAGGCCATGGCTGAGCCGCAACAGGCCACGACGGGCAACATCGGGCGGATCTCCGAGATCGCCCAGGTCGCCGTCCGCCACGGCTTCGGCTACTTCTTCGAGCGGCACCGGCTGACCGATCTCCTCCCCTGGCGGTCGAAGGCGGCGCTCACGGAGGGCACCCCGTCGCAGCGCGGCCAGCACCTGCGCGAGCTGCTCGACGAGCTCGGGCCGACGTTCGTCAAGTTCGGGCAGCTGCTGTCGATGCGTCCCGACGTCGTCCCGCCCGACATCATCGTGGAGCTGCGCTCCCTGCAGGACGACGTCCGGCCGTTCGCACTCGAGGACGTCGAGGTGGCTATCGAACGGAACCTCGGCCAGCCGATCGAGCGGCTCTTCCTGGAGTTCTCGAGCCGGCCGATCGCCGCGGCCTCCATCGGGCAGGTGCACGAGGCCGTGCTGCCGAACGGCCATCGCGTCGCGGTCAAGGTCCAGCGGCCCGATGCGCCGCGGCAGATCGAGGCCGACCTTGCCCTCCTCTACCAGGCGGCACGGATCGCCAGGGAGCGCGTCCGAGCCCTTGACTTCATCGACGCCCGCAGTCTCGTCGACGAGTTTGCCCGCTCGATCCGCCAGGAGCTCGACTACCGGAACGAGGGCCGCAACGCGGAGGCCTTCCGGCGCGACTTCGCCGGGCATCCCCACGTGCGCATCCCGAAGGTGTACTGGAGCTACACGCGGGCGCAGGTGTTGACGCTCGAGTTCCTGGAGGGCACGCAGGTGGCCGACCTCGAGGACGAGTCGTTCGCGCTCGACGAGCGCCGCCGGCTCGCACACGTCATGGCCGAGGCGTGGATGACGATGATCTTCCGCAACGGTTTCTTCCACGGGGACCCCCATCCCGCGAACATCCTCGTGCTCCAGCGGCCCGACCAGATCGGGCTCGTCGACTTCGGGCTCGCCGGCAAGCTGACCGAGACCGACATGTCGAAGCTGACGCGGCTCTTCGTGGACGCGGCGAACGAGAACGTGGACGGGCTGGCCAGGCGGCTCGCCGATCTCGGCGTGCGCTACCCCAAGGAGCGGGAGGAGGAGCTCTCGGCCGAGCTGCGCGAGCTCTTCTATCGCTACTACGGGGCGACGCTGGCGGAGATCGACCCGCTGCAGGTCATCCGCGAGGCCTTCCAGCTCATCTACTCCATGAACCTGCAGCTCCCCACCCGCTTCGTCCTCCTGGACAAGGCGATCGCGACCCTGGCTTCGGTGGGGATCGAGCTGTACCCGGACTTCAACGTCTTCGAGGTGGCGAAACCGTACGCGCGCAGCCTGGTGCTGGGGAGGTACACGCCGCAGCGGGTGCTGTCACGCGCGCGTAAGGAGGCGGGGCAGCTCGCCCAGATCGCGTACGAGATGCCGTACCAGATCCACGACCTCCTCGAGGAGGTGCGCGACGGCCAGATCGAAGTCGGCTTCGTACACAAGGGGCTGGACGAGTTCATGCACAAGGTCGACGTCGGGATCAACCGCCTGGTGATGGCGCTCGTCGTCGCAGGCGGCCTGATCGGCTCCAGCCTGATCGGGATCTTCGCCACGGAAGGGCCGCAGCTGCTCGGGATCAACGTGCTGTCCGTGATCGGATTCGCGCTGTCAGGAGTCCTGGGGCTGTGGCTGCTCTGGGGCGTCGTTCGCTCCGGACGCCTCTAGCTCAGCGCGGTCCGGCGGGTCTGCGGCTTCTGTCGATCCTTTGACACAGAGTTGATGGAAAGGACATCTTGGCGCGCGTGGGGGGCGGTGATACGTTCGGCGCCATGTCGTCCGCGCCCGCCCTTCTCCTCGCCGAGCCCGAGCCGGCGATCCGTCGCTATCTCGAGCGCCACCTGTCGGAGGACGGCTTCGAAGTCCTCGGCACAGACGCCTGCGGTGAGACGCTCGACCTCGCCGAGCGCGTCAAGCCGGACCTCGTCCTGCTCGGCTCCAGGCTGCGCGACTCCTCCGGAGTCGAGCTCTGCGCCCGCCTGCGCGAAGGTGAGCCCGGACGGTCCTGGAACCGCAACGTCCCGGTGATCGTCCTCGGCCGCCGCGACTCGGACGCGGTCGACCGCGTGCGCGCCTTTTCACGCGGCTGCGACGACTACGTCCCGGCCGAGCCCGGCCACTACGAGGAGCTCGTCGCTCGCATCCGTGCCGTCATGCGCCGTGTCTCGCCGCCGGCCGCGGATCAGATCGACGTCGGCGAGCTAACCGTCGATCGGCGAACCCGCCATGTGACCATCGGCAGCGAGCCGGTGACCCTCTCGGGCAAGGAATACGAGCTCCTGGTCAAGCTCGCGTCCGACCCGCCGCGGGTCTTCACCAAGGAGGAGCTCCTTCGCGACGTGTGGGGCTATCGCTCGCTCGGGCGGACGCGAACGTTGGACTCGCACGCGTCCCGGCTCCGCCGAAAGCTGTCCGGCCCGCGTGGGGAGTTCGTCGTCAACGTGTGGGGGGTGGGGTACAGGCTCGTGCACCAGTAGCCCTTGAAGAAAAGGAGCCGACCCGGGCGGCCGGCTCCTCTTCCGCGCGCGCAGCACTCTGCACCGTTAGTGGGTGCCGTGACCCCGCTTTACGCGCTTCCAGGCGTGCCCCTCATTCGCTCCCGGCGTGCAGGTCACTGGATCGACCCCGCCGGTGTTGAGGACCTGCGTGTTGTCGAAGAAGGTCTTCGTCTTCGGGTGCCGCGCGCCAACGGTCACGTGGACGGCCGGGATGTCCGTGCTCGGTGTGTCGCACGGGACGGTGACGTCGTTCCCCGGAACGTCCGAGGTGTCGAAGTCGAAGAAGGCGGTCTGGGTCAAGATCAGCGTTCCCTTCCCCGGTACGACGATGGGATACGGAGCCCACAGGTCGTAGGTCGTGACGCCGATCTCGACGTTCACGTCATCCACCGTCAATGGGTTATGCGACGGGTTCCTCAGCATGATCGCCCCCGCATCCCAGTCGGGTCCCGTCCCTCTGAACGTGACGCCGGGATCTCCCATCCACGGGCTCGGCGTGAAAGGCGGGGCGCGCAGCGTGTCGGCGTAGCCGACGTACGCCTTGACTGCGTGCGGGTCGCCGTTCGAGCCCACTGCGGCGGTAGTGGCGACGAAAGGCACGACCGCGGCGATCGCGCCGGCCAGCACGCCGACGACCAGAAGCCTGCTCCTCATGATTGTCCTCCTCTCTCTCCCCGTGCGGGCGGCCGGAGCAGCCTGCCCGCACCACCAACTCCGCCAGTATTGATCCGAACCGGCTTCGAGTCAACTCTGGCAGAGCGCGTCAGGTTAGGAGGGCGCCCTCGAGGCGCAGGAGCTTCTCCTTGCGGTCGAGGCCCCCGGCATAACCGACGAGGCTGCCCGAGGAGCCAATTACCCGGTGGCAGGGAAGCACGATCGGAATCGGGTTGCGCCGCATGTACGAGCCGACCGCCCGTGCCGCGCGCGGTCTTCCGGTCTCCGCGGCCAGCTTCCCGTACGTCGTGACCTGTCCGTACGGGACGCGGGTGAGGGCGGCGAGGACGCGCCGGTTGTAGGGAGAGAGCCTTTCGACGTCGACGTCCAGGTCGAAGGAGTGCCGGCTGCCGTCGAAGTACTCGTCGAGCTGGCGGCGGACGAGATCGAGGGCAGGCGGCGCGCGCAGCACGCGGGCGCCGAGTCCGCGCGCGAGCTCCTCCAGCTCCCGCTCGGGCTCGGGATCGTAGGAGATCCGGCAGAGACCCCGTTCAGAAGACGCGAGCAGGACGTGGCCGATCGGCGTGTCCGCCAGGTCGTACGCGACGTCGAGCAGCCCTTCGGAGGCGGCCGCTTCGCGGAAGCGGCGGTCGAGCTCTGCGGAGACGGTCATGAGACGTGTACCCCCTTCCTGCGCAGCCTCCGGACTCCGGACGATGCGGCCTGCCTGGCCGCCTGCTCACCGGATCCGAGCGCTGCGCCGATGTCTTCGTAGGAGAGGTCGTAGCCGTAGCGGAGAACGACGGCGGCCCGCTCTGCCGGCGGGAGCTCGACGGTGAGGTGTTCGAGCTCTGCGTAGGCGGGTCGGCGATCGACCGCAGACGCCTTCTCCGCGGGCGCGGGCGCGGGTCGGCGGCGGCTTTCGTCCGCGGCCACGCGGGCGGCGATGGTGTACAGCCAAGCGCGCAGGTGCCGGCCATGGCGGAGACGTGAATACCCGCGCAGCGCACGCAAGAAGGTCTCCTGAAAGGCGTCCTCCGCCTTGTCCCGGCCCATGCGCCGCACGAGAAACGCGAACACCTCGTCGCGGTGCCGGCAGTAGAGAAGCTCGAACGGCGGGAGCACGGGACCCATCATCCGATGTAACGCGCGAGCGTGTCGAGATGTGAGACTGCGCCGATGCGGGTCGCCGTCGTCGGACACGTGGAGTGGGTCGATTTCGTCCGCGTCGAGCGGCTTCCACACTCCGGTGAGATCCTGCACGCTCGCGAGGCTTGGGCGGAGCCCGCGGGTGGGGGAGCGGTGGCGGCCGTCGAGCTCACCGGCCTCGCAGGCGCGTGCCTATTTCTCACGGCTCTCGGCGACGACGACATCGGGAGGCGCTCTCAGGAGGGCCTGACACGCCTCGGCGTCAGGGTTGAAGCCGCCGTCCGTCCCGAGCCGCACCGGCGTGCGATCACGTTCGTCGAGCCGAGTGGGGAACGGACGATCACGCTGCTCAGCCACAAGCTCGTTCCCCGCCGCAGTGACTCACTGCCCTGGGACGAGCTCGTGCGGACGGACGCCGTCTACTTCACGGGCGGAGACCCGGACGCGCTGCGGGCTGCCCGGGCTGCCCGCGTTCTCGTCGCCACCGCCCGCGAGCTGCCGACGCTCGCGGAAGGCGCGGTTCTCCTCGATGCCCTCGTGTTCAGCGTCGGCGATCCCGGTGAGCAGTTCGAGCTGGGCGACCTAGACCCACCGCCGAAGCTCGTCGTCGCGACGGGAGGGGCGAGCGGCGGGACCTACTCGGAAGCGGGCGCGCAGCCGCAAACGTATGCGGCCGCTCCCGCGCCGGGCCCCATCTCGGACGCCTACGGCTCCGGAGACGCCTTCGCGGCCGGCCTCACGTATGCGCTCGCGCTCGGCATGCCGCCGGCCCAAGCCCTTGAGCTCGCTTCAGAGCGGGGCGCAGCCGCGACCGTGCGCCGAGGCGCCTACGGGGGCTCCTAGGTTGCGGAGTGGATGAAAGTGGTGTAAAGTGGGGCTCCGTGGAGGAGAATGACGGCGCTCAATGTTTCTCGGAGAATACGAGCACTCGATCGACGACAAGGGCCGGCTGACCCTTCCGGCCAAGTTCAGGGTGCCCTTTGCCGGAGGGATCGTGCTTACGCGCGGCATGGACCGCTGCCTGCACGCTTACACGCCGGATGCTTGGAACGGCCTGATCGAGTCCCGGATCGCGACGCTCGATCCGCTCAGTCCGGGCGGGCGGCAGATCCAGCGCTTCTTCTTCTCCGCAGCGTCCGAGTCGACCCTCGACCGACAGGGCAGGGTTGCCATCCCGCCGGCGCTCGCGAGGTACGCGAGCCTCGGCCGCGAGGTCGTCGTGACGGGCGTGAACGACCATCTCGAGATCTGGGACCGCGCCGCGTGGCGCAAGCACGCCGAAGAATTCGAAGGGAGCGCTGAGGATGTTGCCGAACGCCTCTCAACCGCGCGCGACTGATCACTTCCCGGTCCTCGCAGCCGAGGTCCGGGAGCTGCTCGCCGTCAAGCCGGGGGAGACCGTCATCGACGCCACCTTCGGCGCGGGCGGCCACGCCGAGCTGCTGGCCCAGGACCTGCGCGGGAAGGGCCGGTTCATCGGCATCGACGTCGATCCCGACGTACGCCGCTACTTCGAGCGGTTCCGGCGCCGGGCGGGCATCCCTGCGCGCCTGCTGCGGGGGAACTTCGCCGGAGTTCTGAACAAGCTGGCGGACAACGACGTCCAGGCGGACGCGATCCTGCTCGACCTCGGCGTTTCGAGCATGCAGCTCGACCGGCCCGAGCGCGGCTTCTCGTACGTCGCCGACGCGCCGCTCGACATGCGGATGGACCCTTCTGCCGAGCTGTCTGCCCGCGAGCTGGTGAACGAGGCGAGCGAACGCGACCTTGCCTCGGTGTTCAAGCGCTACGGCGAGGAGCGCTACTCGCGGCAGATCGCGCGCGCCATCGGCCGCCGCCGCCGCGAGCGGCCGATCCAGCGCACCGGCGAGCTCGTTGACATCGTCAAGAGCGCAATCCCGACCCCGGTGCGCTTCGGAGACGGCCATCCCGCCAAGCGCGTGTTCCAGGCGCTCCGCATCGCGGTCAACGAAGAGCTGGACTCGCTCGACTCGGCGCTCCCGGACGCGGTCACGATGCTGCGGCCCGGCGGCCGGCTCGCCGTGATCAGCTTCCACTCCCTGGAGGACAGGATCGTGAAGCGCTTTCTGCGGGCCGGCGCGCGCGGCTGCACCTGTCCTCCCGACTTCCCCGTCTGCGTCTGCGGCCACGAGCCGGTCATCCGGGAGCTCACGCGGCGGCCCATCCGTCCGGGCGCCCAGGAGCTCGCGGTCAATCCGCGGGCATCCTCGGCGCGTCTGCGTGGGGCGGTGAAGGTCTGATGCCGTCCACTGCCGCCGCACGGGTCGAGGCTCCGCTCCGGCGGCAGCGGCCGGCCGCCCGTCCCCGAAAACGGGAGCGCCCGAAGCACCGCGTTGCGGGTGGAGCGCTGTGGATCGTGCTCGTCGCCGCCCTGCTCGCAGGCGTCGTGGCGATGAATGTCGCTGTGCTCCGCCTCAACGTCGCCTCGGACAAGATCGCGCGGCAGCGCGCGGCATTGCTGGCGAAGAACGCGGAGCTCAAGTCGCAGCTGTCGAGCGCGGCGGCGACCGCGCGAATCCAGTCGCTGGCACACAACCGGCTCGGCCTCGTTCCCGCCGACCCCGATCAGACCGTCTACATCCGGCTCGGGAAGTAGGCCATGAGCCCGCGGATGGCCAACAGGCGTATCCGCCTCCTGCTCCTGGTCTTCATCCTTGTCTTTGCGGGGGCGCTCGGTCGCGCCATGTGGCTCCAGGGCGTCAAGGCTCAGTCGCTGGGGCGGCTCGCGTCCAAGCAGTATCGAGAGGTCGTCAAGATCCCTGCGCGCCGCGGGACGCTGTACGACCGCACCGGCTCGCCGCTGGCGCTGGGAGAGCAGGCCACCACCGTCTACGGAGATCCCAAGCAGGTGCGCGACCCGCAGGTGGTCGCGACGGCCGCCGGGCATGCCCTCGGGCTCGACCCCGATCGCATCTACCGCGAGCTCACGGACCGGTCGAAGGGGTTCGTGTACGTCGAGCGGCAGGCCGATGCGGACCGCGCCGCCCGCCTCGAGCGGCGGAAGCTCAAGGGACTCGGGTTCTACCCGGAGGAGCGCCGGGCCTATCCGCAGCGGCAGGTCGCTTCCTCGGTGCTGGGCTATGCCGGCGTGGACAACAAGGGCCTCGCGGGGCTCGAGGTCCAGCTCGACCAAGTCCTCTCGGGACATCCGGGCGAGCGGACGATCGTCAAGGACCCGCTCGGCCGCGCGATCGACGTCATCAGCTCGCGCCCCGAGCGGGACGGCAGGGATGTCTTCCTCACCATCGACCACACCATCCAGGCGAACGCCGAATCGGTGCTCGAGAGCGCGGTGGCGAAGTGGCACGCCAAGGATGCGAGCGCCATCGTCATGGACCCGCACACCGGCGCCGTTCTCGCGATGGCAAACGCGCCCGGCTTCGACGCGAACAGGTACCCGAGCGTGGGGCAGGAGCGGCAGCGAAACAGGGCGGTCACCGACACGTATGAGCCCGGCTCCACCTTCAAGGTGGTCACGGTCGGCGGCGTGCTCTCGGAAGGGCTCGTCTCCCCCTCCACGAGCTTCACCCTCCCCTACGAGATCCACGTCGCCGACCGGGTCATCCACGACGCCGAGCCGCGCGGCACCGTCGTGTACTCGGTGGCCGACATCCTCGCGCACTCGTCGAACGTCGGCGCGATCACTCTGGCGGAGATGCTGGGCAAGGACCGGCTGCTCGACTGGATCGGCCGCTTCGGCTTCGGTCGCAAGACCGGGAGTGGCTTTCCCGGCGAGAGCCCGGGGATCGTGTTGCCCGGCGACCAGTGGTCGGGTTCGACGATCGGAAACGTCCCCATCGGCCACGGGATCGCGGTGACCCCGGTGCAGATGGCAGCCGCGTACGCAGCCGTTGCCAATCGTGGGATCGCCGTGCGGCTGCATCTCGTCGACCACGTCCAGGGGCGCCGCCGGCCGCGGTTCGAGCGGCACCGCGTCATCTCCTCCTACGTGGCGCGCGAGCTGGTGCAGATGTTGCGCGACGTGGTCATCGAAGGGACGGGAACCCTTGCCACAGTTCCCGGGTACGAGGTCGCCGGGAAGACGGGCACCGCGGCCAAGCCTGACCCATGGGGTGGGTACTCCAAGTCGCGGTACGTCGCCTCCTTCGTGGGCATGGTGCCCGCCACGAGGCCGCGCCTGGTGATTTTGGTGACCGTGGACGAGCCGCAAGGCGCGATCTGGGGCGGCGTCGTGGCCGCGCCGGTCTTCCAGGAGATCGCGAAGTTCGATCTCCAGTACCTCGAGGTTCCGCCCGACGCTCCCCGCAGCGGCTGACCGGGGGGGCCCGCAAGCCCTGTCGTTTCCCGCGCGGGTAACCCAACCCCCGGGGCCTTCGGCCCCTCTACCCCCGCTGTGAGCGTAGCGGCGAAAGGCATACGCGTGTGAAACGAGAACGAAACGATTCTGTGAACTCTGCGCCGGACGTCCTCTATACACTCGACCCGCGATGAACCTCGAGGGTCTCGTCGCCGCGCTCGCTCCGGCGGACGTCGTCAACTCCGAGCCGGTCGAGATAGGCGATCTCGCCTATGACGCGCGGGCCGTCACGTCCGGGGCGCTCTTTTTCTGCGTCCCCGGCACCCTCGCGGACGGGCACGACTTCGCGCCGGAGGCGGTAGACCGGGGCGCTGCGGCGCTCGTGGTCGAGCGTGTGCTCGACCTGCCGGTGCCGCAGCTCGTCGTCCGGGACGCGCGCCGCGCGATGCCGGTCGCGGCGGACGAGTTCTTCGGACGCCCCACGGCCGAGCTCCGAGTTGCCGGAGTGACCGGGACGAATGGAAAGACGACGACCGCCTTCCTCCTCCACTCGGTCCTCACTTCAGCGGGCCTGCGCCCAGGGATGATCGGGACGATCGAGTGCCGGGTCGGCGGTGAGCGTCTGCCCGCGGTCCGGACGACGCCGGAGGCGATCGACCTGCAGCGAAGCTTCCGCGCCATGCTCGAGGCCGGCGACCAGAGCTGTGCAATGGAGGCGACCTCTCACGGCTCGGAGCTCGGGCGGCTCGACCGCGTACGCTTTGCGGCGCTCGTCTTCACCAATCTGACCCAGGACCACCTGGATTTCCACGGCACGCTCGAGCGCTACTTCGAAGCGAAGCGGCGCCTGTTCCTGGGGCCGGAGCAGCCGCCCGCCGCTGTCAACGTCGGCGATCCGTATGGCCGGCGCATCGCCGACGACCTCCGCGCGCTCGACGACACCAGAGTGCTCACCTTCGGGCTCGTGGGGGATGCCGACATCCGCCCTGAGAATCTCGAGCTCGGGCCGGCGGGCGCGACCTTTACCGCGGACGGGATCGAGCTGCGGACCCGGCTGCGCAGCCGTTTCAACGTCGAGAACGTCCTCGGAACGGTGGCGGCGGCGCGACTGCTCGGGATCGACGACGAGGCGATCGCGGCCGGGGTATGGGAGCTCGAGGGCGTTCCGGGCCGCTTCGAGGCGGTGGATGAGGGACAGCCCTTCACCGTCCTCGTCGACTACGCCCATACGCCGGACTCGCTCCAGAACGTGCTGCAGGCGGCGCGCCAGCTCACCAAGGCGCGGCTCGTCTGCGTCTTCGGGTGCGGCGGCGACCGCGACCGGACGAAGCGGCCCCTGATGGGGAAGATCGCATCCGAGCTGGCCGACGTGGTGATCGTGACCTCGGACAACCCGCGCAGCGAGGAGCCCGGCGCGATCATCGCGGAGATCCTCGCCGGTGCGGCCCCGGACGTCGAGGTCGAGCCCGACCGCCGCGCCGCCATCGCGCAAGCCGTCGAGCTCGCCGCCGCCGGGGACGTCGTCGTCATCGCGGGCAAGGGTCACGAGCAGGGTCAGGAGATAAAGGGCCGCAAGATCCCCTTCGACGACCGCGAGATCGCCCGCGAATCGCTCCGACGCCTCGGGGCAGCCGCTTGAGGCGTCAAACTTCGAGGCCGTGATCCCGCTTTCGCTCCGAGCGGTCGAGGAGCTCTGCCCGGGCACGCTCGAGGCCGTCCCCGGTGCGGAGCAGGTCACCGGGGTCAAGATCGACTCGCGCCGCGTCCAGGAGGGAGACCTGTTCGTCGCAGTCGCAGGGGGCCAGACCTTCCTCCGGGACGCTCTTGCCCGCGGAGCCGCGGCCACTCTCGTCCCCGACGATGCGTTCGCTGCGCTGGCGGCGCTCGGCCGCGCCGTCCGCGCACGCGCCACGGCAAAGGTGGTGGGGATCACCGGATCGCTCGGCAAGACCTCCACCAAGGACATCCTCGCCGCCCTGTGCCGCCCGCACGCACGCACCGTGGCAGCCGAGGCGAGCTTCAACGCCGAGCTCGGCGTTCCGCTCACGCTCTGCCGGCTCGAGAAGGACACCGAGGTCTGCGTCCTCGAGCTCGCCATGCGCGGCTTCGGGCAGATCGCCGAGCTGTGCGAGATCGCGAGCCCCGAGATCGGCGTGATCACCAGCATCGCCCCCGTCCACTTGGAGTTCGTCGGCTCGGTCGAGGGCGTGGCGCGTGCGAAGGCGGAGCTACTGCAGGCTCTGCCCCCCGGCGCTCCGGTCGTGATCCCGGCCGACGCGCCCGAGCTGGAGCCGTTCCTGGACGGGCGGGACCTGGAGCCCATCCGCTTCGGCGAGCGCGGAGACGTGCGCCTCCAGCGCTTCCAGCCGCGAGACGGGGAGGCCCTCCTCGAGGCCTCGGTCCGCGGCGAGCGGGTCGAGCTCGAGGTCGGCTTCAGCGCCCTTCACCAGGCCCAGAACGTCCTCGCGGCGCTCGGCGCCTACGCCGCGGTCGGTCTTCCCCTCGTCGAGGCGGGGAAGGGAGCACGGGAGATCACGTTCTCACGCCTGCGAGGCGAGGAGCTGCGGCTTCCCGGCGGAGGCGTCCTGATCAACGACTGCTGGAACGCCAACCCGGTGTCGATGGCGGCCGCGCTCGATCACCTGGCTGCCCGCGCGGGCGATCGCCGCAAGGTCGCGGTCCTGGGCGACATGGCCGAGCTGGGCCCGTCCGCTCCCGCCTATCACGCCGAGGTGGGCCGGCACGCCGCCGGCGCCGGCCTGGACGCGCTGATCGCGATCGGCCCACTCGCCCGCGGGTACGTCGAAGGCGCCGGCGGGGCGGTGCCCTGGACGACCTGGGTCGAGACCGTCGAGGAGGGGATCGACGCGCTCGAAGCCGTTTTGCGCCCCGGCGACGTCGTGCTCGTGAAGGCATCTCGCGCGCTGGGGCTCGAGCGCGTCGCGGAGTCCGTCACCCTCGTCAAGGCCTAGGAGCAGCCCGTGGTCCGAGTCCTGCTGGCAGCCATCATCGGGATGATCATCGCGATCGTCGTCGGCCCGCGGTTCATCGCGTTCCTCCGCCGCAACGAGTTCGGCCAGCAGATCCGCGAGGAGGGGCCGCAGCATCACATGGTCAAGCAGGGAACGCCGGTGCTCGGAGGCCTGCTGATCATGATCGCCGCGTCGATCGCGTTCCTCGCGCTGAGCGAGTTCACGCTCCCGGGCATCACCGTTTTCCTCGTCACCCTCGCCTGCGCCGGCATCGGGTTCATCGACGATCTCATCAAGCTCACCCACCGCCGCTCGCTCGGCCTCTCGGGGCGATGGAAGCTGTTGCTGCTCGGCGCGATCACGGTCGGGATCGGCTACGCGGCCGAGCGGGAGAACCTCGCCAAGTCGATCTACGTGCCGTTCCTCGACTGGCGCCCGACCCTGTCCTGGGCCTGGTACGGGCTCGTCTTCCTGATCGTCGCCGGCGCGGCGAACGGCGTCAACCTCACCGACGGCATCGACGGGCTGGCGGCCGGGACGGCGATCATCGCCGTGATCACGTTCACGGCCATTGCCGTCCTCACGTACATCCGCAGCGGCCACATGGCCGTGGGGGACCTCGACCTCGCCATCCTCGGCGGCGCGCTCGTGGGCGCATCGGTCGGCTTCTTATGGTTCAACGCCTTCCCCGCGGACGTGTTCATGGGAGACACGGGCTCGATGGCGCTCGGCGGCGCGATCGGCGCCTTCGCCGTCTTCTCCAAGACCGAGGTGCTGCTGCTCGTGATCGGCGGCATCTTCCTGGTCGAGGCGCTGTCGGTGATCCTGCAGGTCTTCACCTTCAGGTTCTTCGGCCGGCGCGTGTTCCTGATTGCGCCCCTCCACCACCACTTCGAGATGAAAGCGTGGTCCGAGACGAAGATCATGGTCCGCTTCTGGATCGTGGGGGCGATCCTGGGGGCGGCCGCCTTCGCTCTCTACTACCGGTACTTCTTCCATTTCCGCCCGCATTTCCATCACTAGCGCCCTCGTCGTCGGGCTCGGGCGCTCGGGACAGGCTGCGGCGCTGGCTCTTGCCGGGCTCGGGGTCTCCGTCCGTGCGGCCGACCGCTCGCCCGATGTCGAGGCGGGGAGGCTTGCCGAAGCAGGTGTCGAAGTCCTGCTCGGGACTGAGGATGAGTCATTGGTCGAGGATGTCGAAGTCGTGGTGAAGAGCCCGGGCGTGCCCGCCCAAGCGCCCCCGGTCGCCCGTGCCCGCGCGGAGAGAGTCCCGGTCTGGAGCGAGGTCGAGCTCGGGTACCGGCTCCTTCCCGGCAATCCGATCGTCGGCGTCACCGGGACGAAGGGGAAGACGACCACCGTCCGCCTCCTCGGCGCCGTGTTCGAGGCCGCTGGGCGGCCCGTCCACCTCGGGGGCAACGAGCACACGCCGCTGAGCGAGCTCGCGCTCCAGGTCCCGGAGGGCGACTGGCTCGTGTGCGAGCTGTCGAGCTTCCAGCTCGAGGACGTGCACACGCTTTCCTGCGACGTGGCGGTGCTGCTGAACCTCGAGCCCGACCACCTCGACCGGCACGGCACCCTCGAGGCGTACCGTGACGCGAAGCTCCGCATCTTCGAGCGCGCCGGCCTCACGATCGCCCGAAGCGATCTCGGAGTGGGGGAGGTTCCGTTCTCCGCGCAGGACCCGCTCCCGGCCGAGCCCCGCATCGCGGGGCTGCACAACCGTGAGAACGCGGCGGCGGCGACGGCTGCCGCACGCGCCGCCGGGCTTCCCGACGAGGCGATCGCCACCGCACTGGAGACATTCCCGGGCGTTCCGAACCGGCTTGAGCTCATCGTCGAGCGCGACGGCGTCCGCTACGTCAACGACTCCAAGGCGACCAACGTCACCGCCGCCCTGCGCGGCATCGCCGCGTACGGGCAGCCGCTGCACATCATCCTCGGCGGCTCGCCCAAGGGCGAGAGCTTCGAGCCGCTCGCGCGCGCGCTCTCGGGACGTGACGCGGTCGCTTACCTGATCGGCGCCACCGCGGACGAGCTCGCCGCCGAGCTCGACACGGAGGGAGTCCGGTACGAGCGCGCCGGCGACCTCGCGACCGCGGTCCGCGATGCCGCGGCCGCCGCCCGGCCGGGCGACATCGTGCTGCTGTCGCCGGCCTGCGCGAGCTACGACCAGTTCCAGAACTTCGAGGAGCGCGGCGAGACGTTCCGGCGGCTGGTGGAGGAGCTGTAGGTGCGCCCTCCGGCAATAGTCAGGGCATCCCTGGCGGCTGCAAAGCGCCGCGCTGCTGCGTCCTCGGTCGCGCCCGTACTGCGAGTACGAACGCTCCCTGCGTCCTTGCACCGCTCGCTTTTCGCGCGCCAGGGACGCGAGACCATCACCGGAGGGCGCACATGAAGAAGGGCGACCTCGAAGCGCGCATCCTCGTCCTCGCCACGCTCGGGCTCGTCGCCTTCGGGCTCGTCATGGTGTACAGCGCGACCTCCGCCGCGGCCGCGATCGGCGGCCACGACCCGATGTACTACCTCAAGCGGCAGGGCGCCTACGCACTGGTGGGGCTCGTGCTGCTCGTGGTCGTGTCGCGCATCGACTTCGGCGTGCTGCGCAAGTTCGCTCCCATGCTCGTCCTCACGAGCCTTGTTCTCTGCTTGGCGGTGCTCGTGCTCGGGACGTCGGTCAACGGCGCCCGGCGCTGGCTGAACCTCGGCCCCGCCGCCTTCCAGCCCTCGGAGCTCGCGAAGCTCAGCCTCGCGGTCTGGGGTGCCGTTTACCTCGCCCGCCGCGGCGCTCCGAGGACGATGGGCGAGCTCGTCCGCCCGATCGGGATCCTCGTCGGCCTCTTCTGCATCCTGCTGCTGGCCGAGCCGGACCTCGGTACCGCGATCGCCCTCCTGCTCATGCTCGCCGCCATGCTCGCGGTGGCGGGCACGCCGCTGCGAACGCTCGCCTTTTCGGGTGCCGTGGTTACGGTGGTCACGCTGGCCGCGGTGTGGTTCGAGCCGTACCGGCGCGCGCGGATCTTCAGCTTCCTCAACCCGTGGCACGACGCGCAGGGAGCGGGTTACCAGACGGTGCAGGGGATGATCGGCCTCGCCTCCGGGGGCATTCTCGGACGCGGCCTCGGAGGCGGTGTCGAGAAGATCAACTATCTCCCCGAGGCCCACACCGACATGATCCTCGCCGTCATCGGCGAGGAGCTCGGGCTGATAGGAGTCACGGCCCTGATCGCCGCCTTCGCCCTCTTCGCGTGGGCCGGGCTGCGGGTCGCGCTGCGGTGCCGCGACCGTTTCGGCAAGACGCTCGCGGTCGGCATCGTCACGCTCGTCTGCGCACAGGCGGCCGTCAATCTCGCCGCCGTCCTCGGCCTGGCTCCGCTCACCGGAATCCCGCTTCCGTTCGTCTCCTACGGAGGCTCGAACCTCGTCATCACCCTCATCGGAGTGGGCATCCTCCTTAACATCGCCGTCGGTGGCCGAGAACAGGAAGCTCGCGTGCGTGATCGCGGCCGGCGGGACGGCAGGGCACGTGCATCCGGCGCTCGCAGTCGGAGAGGCGCTGCGCAGCCGCGAGGTGCACGTGACCTTCGCCGGGTCGCCGGATCGCGTCGAAGCGCGGCTGGCGCCTGAAGCCGGCTTCGAGTTCGATCCGTTCCGGATCTCCGGGCTGCCGCGAAGACCCGGCGTCGCGTTCCTGCGCTCGCTCGCGCAAGCGGCCGTCGCCCCGGCGGCCTGCACCCGAGTCCTGCAGCGGAGGAAGCCGGACATCGTGCTGGGGGGCGGGGGCTTCGTGGCTGGGCCGATGGTGATCGCCGCCTGGACGCTTCGAATCCCGGCCGCGCTGATGGAGGCGGACGCACACCTCGGGCTGGCCAATCGGCTCGCGGCGCCGTTCGCCCGTCGCGTCTTCCTCGCCTATCCGCTGCACGGGCGCGAAGGGCCGAAGTACCGCGTCGTCGGGCGCCCGATCCGTCGTGTGGACGCCGTTTCGCCCGCGGAGGCCCGCGCACGCTTCGGCCTGCCGGCGGACGGGCCCGTTCTCGCTGTCTTCGGCGGATCGCAGGGCGCCCGCGCGTTGAACGACGCCGCGGTCGAGGCCTTCGGAGCCGCTGGCCCCGCCGTGCTCCACCTGTGCGGCGCCGCGTACGAGGCCGATCTGCGCCGCCGCGTCACGAGAGAGGACTACAAGCTCCTTCCCTGGACGGACGATTTCGCCGCGGCGCTGGAGGCGTCCGACCTCGTGCTCGCGCGCGCCGGAGGGTCGATCTGGGAGGTGGCCGCCGCCGGGAAGCCCGCCGTTCTGGTGCCGTCGCCCAACGTCACCGCCGACCACCAGACCAAGAACGCCCGCTACTTCGCGGAGCGAGGGGGCGCGATCGTCGTCCCGGAGCTCGAGCTGGGACGCGTTGCCGACATCGTCTGGTCGCTGCTCGGCAACCCGGATCGCCGCGCGGAGATGAGTGAGGCGATGCACGGGATCGCGCGTCCGGGCGCCGCGGGCGAGATCGCCGAGGAGCTGATCCACCTTGCGCGATCTTGACGGGCGGCGCATCTTCTTCGTCGGGATCGGCGGAGCGGGCATGAGCGCGTACGCGGTGCTTGCGCATGCGTGGGGCGCCGAGACCGCCGGGTGGGACCGTCGCGAGACTCCCTACCTGGAGCATGTCCGCGCGGCGGGCATCCCGGTCTCGATCTCCGACGAGCCCGAGCCGTCCGAGGGCTGGGAAGTGGTCGTTTCGAGCGCGTACGGCTTTCCCGGGAAACGACGGGCCGAGCTGCTCGCGGAATTCGTGTCGCTGCGGCGCTCCCTCGTCGTAGCGGGATCGCATGGGAAGACGACGACCGCCGGCATGATCGCGTTCTGCCTGGACCGCCTCGGACACGATCCCGCGTTCGTAATCGGGGGCGAGATTCCCCAGCTCGGCGGGAACGCCCGGGGCGGCTCCGGCTGGCTGGTCGTGGAGGGCGACGAGTCCGACCGGACGATCGAGGCCCTGCGCCCCGAAATCGCCGTCGTCACGAACGTGGATTTCGACCATCACACCACCTTCAGCTCGCGGGCGGAGCTCGAGGCGCTCTTCGAGCGGTGGCTCGAGCGGGTCCCCGAGGTCATCCGCGGTGACGAGCTCGAGCCGGTCGAGATCGAACTGGCGCTTCCCGGTGAGCACAACCGCCGCAATGCAGCGTGTGCGCTCGGGGCGCTCGAGCTGCTGGACGTCCCCCGACAGGATGCGGCTCCGGTGCTGCGCGAATTCACCGGAGTCGGTCGTCGCTTCGAGCGACGGGGCGAAGCCGGGGGAGTCACCGTGTACGACGAGTACGCCCACCATCCAACCGAGCTTGCGGCCGCGCTCTCCGCCGCACGGGATATGGCTGGACAGGGCCGCATCCTCGCAGCGTTCCAACCACACCTGTACTCACGCACGCGGCACTTCGCGCGCGAGTTCGCGTCGGCACTCGCGGCCGCGGACGCCGCCTGCGTCACCGACGTGTACGCCGCGCGCGAGGCACCGGTTCCCGGGGTCACCGGCAAGCTCGTGACCGATGCTCTGGCCGAGGTCCGGCCCGGGATGCCGATCGGCTGGACGCCGGGCCTCGAAGACGCGGCTCTCTTTCTCTCCCACCGAGTGGTGCCCGGGGACCTCGTCCTGACCGCGGGCGCGGGCGACGTCGACCGGGTGGGGACGCGTCTTCTGGAGCTCGTGCGGTGAAGATCGAGGAAGACGTCATGCTCAGCGGGTTCACGACGCTCGGGACCGGGGGGCCCGCCGGTGCCTTTGCGCGCCCGCAGACGCTCGGCGAGCTCGAAGGGGCTCTGGCGTGGGCGGCCGAGCGAGGGCTCGCCGTGGCTCCCGTCGGGCTCGGCTCCAACCTGCTCGTGGCCGACGCGGGCATCGATGCGCTCGTGCTCAAGCTCGGCGGAGAGCTCGCGTCGGTCGAGGCGAACGGGACCGTGCTGGATGGGGGTGGAGGCGCACCGCTGGCCGTCTGTCTGCATCGCGCGCGTGAAGCCGAGCTCGGAGGTCTCGAGTTCGCATGCGCGATCCCGGGGACCGTTGGCGGCGGCGTCTGGATGAACGCCGGGGCATACGGAGGTGATGTCTCCGGCGTCCTGGGCCGGGCGCTCGTCGCCGACTCGGAGGGTGCCCGCTGGCTCACACCTGTGGAGTTGGGGCTCGCCTACCGGCGCTCCGGCCTTCGGCCGGGCCAGGTCGTCGCCCGTGCCGAGTTCGTGCTCGAGCCGAGGCACGCCGACGAAATCAGGGCCATCGTGTCGGAGATGCAGCAGAAGCGTAAGGCGGCACAGCCGACGAACAAGCGGACTTTCGGCAGCGTCTTCAAGAATCCCGAACACGAGCTGTCGGCGGGGCGGATGCTCGAGGCTTGCGGCCTGAAGGGATTCGCGATCGGGGGCGCGCAGATCTCTCCCCGCCACGCGAACTTCATCGAGAACGCCGGAGAAGCGCGCTCGGCCGACGCGATCGCCCTCATGGTCGAAGCGCGGCGGCGGTCACGAGAGCAGTTCGGCGTCGAGCTCGAGCACGAGGTGCAGTTCCTCGGGCCGATCGGCCTTCCCGAGGACGAGTAGGAGGAAGACCCGCGGCGCCGAAAGTGGCGGGGTGGCGGCCACGACCCGCAGAGCGCCGCGCGGAGGCGCGACCGTTGTCCCGCTCGACCGCAGAGCGACGGGCATCGATCTGGGACGGCTGCTCCCAAGTGGGCGCGCGGTCGCCGTCGCCCTCGGATTGCTGTGCGCCGGCATCGGGGGTTATTTCATCGCGCGGGAGAGCTCGCTCTTCGCCGTTCGGTCCCTCGAGGTCCGCGGCGCCCCGCCTGGCGTGGCCCACCGCGTCAGAGCGGCGCTGCGGCCGTTCGTCGGCACAAGTCTCATCGTGCTCGACGGGGAGGCCGTGCGACGGCGGCTCGCGGCTCTTCCGGTCGTCGCGGCTGCGAGCTACGACCGCGACTTTCCGCACACTCTCCGCATCGAGGTTCGGCCCGAGCTTCCGCTGCTGGTGGTGCGCCGCGGCCCCGAGGCGTGGCTCGTCTCCGTTCGAGCGAGGGTCATGAAGGAGCTTCACGGGCGCGCGTATCCCTGGCTGCCGCGCCTCTGGGTCAACCAGTCCGTCGAGCTTTCCCGGGGATCGTTCTTGGCCCGTGATCAGATGATCGCCGTGCACGTGCTCCGGCCGCTTCGTGGCCGGTCCTTCTCGCGGCAGGTGAGGGCGGTGCGCGCCTCTCCGGGCAATGTGACCCTCGCCCTGCGCTCCGGGCTCGAGCTGAGGCTCGGAGACCTGCGGGATCTCCGCCTCAAGCTGGCCGTCGGGGCGCGTGTGGCGGCGGCCGTCGCACCGGGACCGGGCTACGCGGACCTCACGGTCCCCGGACGTCCGGTCGTCGCCCTTAAGCCTCAACTCTCAGGTTGAGCATGAGTCTTAGCCCTTCGGACACGCTGTAATCCGGCTTGACAACCACGGTCGGACCCCGTACTCTCCGAGACGGAGGAGGCTCGCAAAACACCAATGCTCCACTACAGCTTCAGGTCGAGCCTGGTCGAGAGTGGCGAATCAGACCGGTAACTACCTGGCGGTGATCAAGGTCGTCGGCGTCGGCGGCGGCGGCGGGAATGCCGTCACGCGCATGGTGGACGCAGGGCTCCGCGGCGTTGAGTTCATTGCGATCAACACGGACGCGCAGGTGTTGATGGAGAACGACGCGGACGTGAAGCTCGCCATCGGGCGAGAGCGAACCCACGGCCTCGGAGCCGGGGCGGATCCTGTGGTCGGGCGGGACGCAGCCGAAGAGAGCCGCGACGAGATCAAGGAGGCGCTGAAGGGCGCGGACATGATCTTCGTCACCGCAGGCGAGGGCGGCGGAACCGGCACGGGCGCAGCGCCGATCGTGGCCGATCTCGCGCAGGAGCTACGGGCGCTGACCGTGGGCGTCGTTACCAAGCCGTTCTCGTTCGAAGGCCGCAGGCGCGCCGAGCAGGCGGAGGTCGGGATCCGCAATCTCGAAGAGCAGGTCGACACGCTGATCGTCATCGAGAACGACCGGCTGCTGCAGGTGGTGGAGCAGGAAACGAAGATCGTCGACGCTTTCCGGATCGCGGACGGGGTCCTCCGGCAGGGCGTCCAGGGCATCACCGACCTGATCACCACACCGGGGCTCGTGAATCTCGACTTCGCCGACGTGCGCACGATCATGAACGAGGCCGGCTCGGCGCTGATGGGGATCGGGACGGCGTCGGGCGACGACCGCGCGATCGAGGCCGCGCGCGAGGCGGTGTCTTCTCCGTTGCTCGAGACGACGATCGACGGCGCGACCGGCATCTTGCTGAACGTCACCGGAGGCCCCGACCTCAAGCTGTCCGAAGTGAACGAGGCCGCCCAAGTCGTAACCTCTGCGGCCGACGCCGGCGCAAATGTGATCTTCGGCGCAGTCATCGACGAGGGGATGAAGGACGATGTGCGCGTGACTGTGATCGCCACCGGGTTCGGCCCCGGGCGGGTCGTGCGAAAACGGCGACCGGCCGAACGCGAAGAGGCCGAAGAGGCCGAAGAGGCCGAAGAGGCGGAGGGATTCGAGGTTCCGAGGGACGTGCTCGACGTTCCGCGCTTCCTACGCCGACGCAACTGAGCTGAGCGCTCACCCGGGTCGGGCCTGCCGGCTCCATTAGCATCGTGCGGGCCGATGCAGACCCTTCAACAGACCCCGCTTCACGACCGGCACGTCGCCCTCGGGGCGCGCATGGTACCGTTCGCCGGCTGGGAGATGCCGGTCCAGTACGAGGGCGTCATCCCCGAGCACAAGGCGGTTCGGACCGACTGCGGTGTGTTCGACGTCTCGCACATGGGCGAGCTCGAGACCGAGGGGCCCGGCGCCCGCGAATTCCTGCAGGGGATGCTCTCGAACGACCTGACCCGGCTCGAGGCCGGCGGCGCGCAGTACACCCTGCTGACGAACGAGGACGGCGGGATCGTCGACGACCTGATCGCGTACGAGCTGAGCCCGTCCCGCTACCTCCACATCGTCAACGCGGCCAACACGGAAGCGGACTTCCGCCGCCTGAAGGACCATGAGGTGCCCGGCGCGGAGGTCAGGGACGTTTCGGAGCGCTATGCGCTCCTCGCGGTTCAGGGCCCACGTTCGATCGAGCGCCTCGGGCTCGACGAGGCCGCGGCGTTCACGATCGCCGAGGGCGAGATCGACGGGGTCGCGTGCGTCATCGCGCGGACCGGTTACACGGGCGAGTTGGGAGTCGAGCTCCTCGTTGACGCCGACGCGGCAGGAGAGCTCTGGGATCGTGTGCTCGAGCGCGGCGCGATTCCGTGCGGGCTTGGGGCGCGCGACACCCTTCGGCTTGAGGTCTGCTACCCGCTGCACGGAAACGACATCGGCCCGGACACCGATGCGATCTCCGCAGGCCTGGGCTGGGTCTGCGCCCTGGACAAGGACTTCGGCGGAGTCGAGGAGCTGCGGCGCATCAAGGAGGAGGGCCCTGAGCGCAAGCTGGTTGCATTCGTGCTGCTCGACCGGGCGGTGCCGCGTCAGGGCATGGCCATTCTCGAGGGTGGCGAGGTCACGTCGGGGTCTCACTCTCCGATGCTCGAGCGCGGCATCGGGCTCGGATACGTTCCCGCCGGGCTCGCCGATCCCGGCACGGAGATCACGATCGACGTCCGCGGGAAGCCGCGTCGTGCGGAGGTCGTGAAGAAACCGATCTACAGGCGAGAGGAGAGCTAGTGGCGGCAGACGAGAGCTATCCGGATGGCCTCCGGTACCACCGCGAGCACGACTGGGCTCGGATCGAGGGGGACGAGGCGACGCTCGGAATCACCTGGTACGCACAGGACGCGCTGGGCGAGCTGGTGCATTTCGAGCCGCCGGAAGTGGGCGCCAAGATCGAGCGGGACGCGTCGTACGGCGAGGTGGAGTCGGTGAAGGCGGTCTCGGATCTCATCGCTCCGCTCTCGGGCGAGGTGCTCGAGGTCAATCAGAAAGTGGTCGACGAGCCCGAGACCGTGAACGAGGACCCGTACGGCGATGGATGGCTCGTTCGCATCCGGCCCGGAGACGCGTCCGAGGCGGACGGCTTGCTCGACTCGAGCGCCTACCAGAGCTTCCTGGCCGACCAGTGACCGTGCGGTGAGCTATCTGTCGCTCACCGATCGCGACCGCGACGCAATGCTCGAGACGATCGGCGTCGACTCCGTCGAGGAGTTGTTCGCCGACATTCCGGAGGGCGTGCGGCTCGGACGCGAGCTGGACGTGCCTTCGGCGCTCTCCGAGCCCGAGCTCGTGGAGCACCTGGGCGCTCTCGCCGCCAAGAACGTGCATGCTGGACGCGAGCTCTCCTTCCTCGGAGCCGGTGTGTACGACCACTACGTCCCTGCCGTCGTGGACGCGGTGCTCGCCCGTGGCGAGTTCCTGACCGCCTACACGCCGTACCAGCCCGAGATGAGCCAGGGCGTCCTCCAGGCCATCTTCGAGTACCAGACCGCGATTTGCGAGCTGACCGGGATGGACGTGTCGAACGCGTCCGGATACGACGGGACGACGGTCGCGGCCGATGCCTGCTACGTCGCGAAGCACGCGACCGGACGCTCCAAGGTCGTCGTCGCCGAGACCGTGAACCCGCAGGTCCGTCAGGTTGTGAAGACCTACGCACCGGGGTTCGGTCTCGAGGTCGTCGAGGTCCGGCACCGGGACGGCATCATCGATCCGGACGAGTTCGCACGGGCCGCGAACGGCGCGGCCTGCGCGATCTTCCAGCAGCCGAACTTCTTCGGATGCCTGGAGGACGCTCCGGCGCTTGCCGCGGCCGCGAACGAGGCAGAGGCGCTTCCGGTCGCCCACGTCGACCCCGTGTCGCTCGGCGTGCTCGAGGCTCCACGGATGTACGGCTGCGCCATCGCGATTGGAGAAGGCCAGGGAGCGGGCAACTACACCTCTTACGGCGGCCCCCACTACGGCTTCATCGCCGCGCCCTCCGACCTCATCCGGCGCATGCCGGGCCGGATCGTCGGCGAGACGATAGACGCCGCGGGTGAACGCGGCTATGTCCTGACCCTGCAGACCCGGGAGCAGCACATCCGCCGCGAGAAGGCGACCTCGAACATCACCACTAACCAGACGCTGCTCGCGATCGCCGGGCTCGTGTACCTGTCGTGGCTCGGGCCTCAGGGGCTGCGTGAGCTGGGGGAGACCTGCCTCGCCCTCGGTGCGTACGCGAAGGAGCGACTCGAGGCCGCGGGAATTCCGCACCTGTTTCCAGATCAGCCAACGTTCAAGGAGTTTGCCGTCAACGCCGGACGGAACGGCCGCGACGCGATCCGCAAGGCACGAGCCAAGGGTGTGCATCCCGGCTATCGGCTTGGGCGGGACTACGAGGGGATGGCCGACGGACTGCTCGTGTGCGTCACCGAGAAGAAAACGAAAGAAGACGTCGACCGCTTGGTCGAGGTGCTCGCCGGATGAAGCTCCTGTACGAGAAGTCGCAGGCCGGCCGCCGCGCCTCGTCTCTGCCCAATGTCGGCCTGCCGGTGCCGGCCATCCCCGAAACGCTTCGTCGCGAAGAACCGCCCCGCCTTCCCGAGGTCTCGGAGCCCGAGATCGTTCGTCACTTCACCGCGCTTGCCGACCGGACGTTCGGGATCGACACGGGCTTCTATCCGCTCGGCTCGTGCACGATGAAGCACAACCCGCGCGTCAACGAGCGCTTGGTCATGCTCGAGGGCTTCCGCGATCTCCATCCACTCCAGGAAGAGGCTGGAGCCCAGGGGGCGCTCGAGCTCATGTGGCGCCTGCAGGAGATCCTCGCTGAGGTCGCGGGCCTGCCGGCGGTGACGCTTCAGCCGGCGGCGGGGTCACAAGGCGAGCTCACGGGCCTGATGCTCATGCGGGCGTACTTCGCCGATCGAGGCGAAGAGCGCGACACTGTCATCACAGCTGACACCGCACACGGCACGAATCCCGCGAGCGTCATCATGGCCGGGTACAAGCTCGCGAAGGTCGACACGGACGCTCGCGGAAACGTGGACGTCTCGAATCTCCGGGAGCTCGTAGACGAGCGCACCGCCGGCTTGATGCTCACCAATCCGTCCACGCTGGGGCTCTTCGACGAGAACATCGAGGAGATCGCGAAGGTCTTCCACGACGCGGGTGCGCTCCTCTACTACGACGGCGCGAACCTGAACGCGGTGTGCGGGATCTCCCGGCCCGGGGACATGGGCTTCGACATCGTCCATTTCAATCTGCACAAGACGTTCTCGCAGCCCCACGGGGGCGGAGGTCCCGGCGGCGGGCCTCTGGCGGTTCGCGAACAGCTCGAGCCCTTCCTGCCGGTCCCGGCCGTCGTACGTGACGGAGAAGGATTCGCCCTGAATTTCGACCGGCCGAAGTCCATCGGGAAGGTGCGGGGCTACTACGGGCCGTTCGGCGTCTTCGTGCGTTCGTATGCCTTCATCCGCTCATACGGCCCTCGTTTGAGGGAGATGTCCGAGGTCGCGGTCCTGAACGCGAACTATCTGCTCGCGTTGCTCAGGGACGAGTACGACCTTCCATTCGACCGGCTCTGCATGCACGAATTCGTACTGTCCGCACGGAGACTCAAGCGCGAATACGGGGTGACCGCACTCGACGTGGCCAAGCGGCTGATGGACTACGGGTTCCATCCGCCCACGATCTATTTCCCGCTGATCGTCCCCGAGGCGCTCATGGTCGAGCCCACCGAGACCGAGGCAAAGGAGACTTTGGATGCGTTCGCCGAGGCGATGAGCAGGATCGTCCGTGAGGCGGCCGATGAGCCCGAGCTTCTCGCGGAGGCTCCCCATCGGCGGCCGGTGGGTCGGCTCGACGAGGTGAAGGCGGCGAGGCGCGCGGTGGTCAAGTACGGCTTCGAAGAACACCCGGATCTGCGGGCCGAACCCGTCGGCGCCGCGGCGGACCAGGCGCCGAGGGGCGTCTAGCCGTGGCTCCGATCCGTTGGACGCGAACGGCGCTCGCTGCGCGGGTGGAATCGATCGAGCAGGAATCGAGCGGCCGCGACTTCGTCGCCGCGGTCGTGGCGTTCGCGGACACCCTGGAGCCCGAGGATCGAAGGCTCTTGCAGGATGTCCTCCTCGAGCGCGCCGACGCGGACCGCGTGTTCATCGAGTACGGCCTGGCGGGCGAACATCGGAGACGGGGCGGCCGCGGCCGCGATCGCGACCAGGGATCGCCCCCGACCCGCTAGCGAGCCGCCTGCCTAGGGCTTGCTCCTTCGCCCGACCTTTCCGCGCGCATGCCCCTAACCACCCCCAAGGGGTCCCCTCGACCCCTTCAACGACGGTAGCAAGCAAAGGCGCGCGCGTGTGTGCCGGGAATGAGACAAGACTGAGACGCCGGCCCGCGCTGGAACAATAGGGCGAGCGACCGTGATCGATCTCCGCTCCGACACCGCCACCAACCCGACCCCCGAGATGCGCGCCGCCATGGCAGCGGCCGACGTCGGCGACGAGCAGCTCCGAGAGGATCCGACCGTCAACGAGCTGCAGCGCCTGGCAGCGGAGCTCCTCGGCCAGGAAGCCGCGCTCTTCCTCCCGACCGCGACGATGGCGAACCAGATCGCGCTCCGCGTGCTGACGAGTCCCGGGTGCGTCCTGATTGCCGAGGAGCGCACCCATTGCATGATCTTCGAGGCCGGCGGCCCGGCCGTCCACTCCGGGCTCGTGATGCTCGGCCTCCCCGGCGTCGCGGGCCGTCTCACTCCCGAGCAGCTCGACCAGTTCACTCAGAGCAGCGAGGACATCGAGCCCGCCAGCGTCGTCGTGCTCGAGAACACGCACCGGAGCGCAGGAGGCCGGGTGTGGCCTCTTCCCGACTACGCCGCGGTCGTCGAGAAGGCGCGCGAGCTCGGTCTCGGCGTCCACCTGGACGGCGCCCGGCTCTTGAACGCCTCCGTCGCAAGCGGCATTCCGGCCGCCGAGTACGGAGGCCTCGCCGACACGGTCACCCTGTGCTTCTCGAAGGGGCTCGGCTGCCCTCTCGGCGCGGTCCTCGCATCGTCCGCGGACCGGATCGAGCGTGCATGGGGCGAGAAGTTCCTCTTCGGCGGCGCGATGCGGCAGGCCGGCATCGTCGCGGCTGCCGCGCTGTACGCGCTCGACCACAACGTCGATCGCTTGGCCGATGACCATCGACGCGCGCGCCGGCTTGCCGAGGGCCTCGCCGTCGCCGGGCTCCCCGTCGACGTGGACGCGACCGAGACCAACTTCGTCGGAATCGGGGTCGAGCCCCTGGGCATGGACGGTGCGGATGCACAGGCGAGGATCGCCGAGCAGGGAGTGCGCGTCGGCTACATGCGCCCCGGCGTCCTCCGTGCGGCCACGTATCTCGGGATCGAGGATCGCCACATCGATCTGGCGCTCGAATCCATCACCCAGGCGCTGGGATCCCTTGTCCGTACCTGAGGCGCTGCTCGACGAGCTTAGGCGAGAGCTCGGCCGTCTGCAGCGGAAGAGCCCGGCTCCGAGCGTGAGTGCCGCCCTCTTCCGGGGGGACGAGGTGCTGTGGAGCGAGGCGATCGGGCTCGCCGACGTCGAGGCCGGGCGGGCGGCGGCGCCCCATACGCAGTACGCGATCGCCTCGATCACCAAGACCTTCGTCGCCGCCTCGATCCTGCTCCTACGAGACGAGGGAGCGCTAGCGCTCGACGATCCGCTCGGCCGCTACGTCGAGGAGGCCGACCGCGAGGGCGTGACGCTGCGCCGGATGCTCGCGCACCTGTCGGGGATACAGCGCGAGGCTCCAGGCGAGGTCTGGGAAACCTTGCAGATGCCCGATCGCGAGGAGCTACTCGGAGGTTTGGGCGAAGCGGAGCAGGTGCTCGATCCGGGGGCGCACTGGCACTACTCGAACCTGGCGTTCGCGCTGCTGGGCGAGGTCATCCAGCGCACCTCCGGTATCCGCGCCGAGCAGTTCGTGGAGGAGCGGCTCCTTCGACCCCAGGGCCTGGAACGCACGACCTGGGGCCCGGGCTCGAACGCTGCCACGGGCTACTACGTCGAGCGCTTCGCGGACGTCGCGCACCCAGAGCCCGCGGTGGAGAAGCGAGCGCTCTCCCCGGCTGGTGGCCTCTGGAGCACGAGCGGCGACCTCGCCCGCTGGGCCTCCTACTTGATGGAGCAGGAGGAGATGCACGCCCTCCAGGTGATGGCCGACCCGGAACGCTGGCTGCTCGGTTGGGGTCTGGGGCTCATGCTCTATCGGCGAGGCGAGCGCGTCTTCGCCGGCCACGACGGGGGCACGGTCGGCCACGCCTCCCATCTCAGCTACGCGCGCGAAGAGCGGGTCGGGATCGCGCTGCTGACGAATACGGAGAACCCGTCCCTCGACTTCGACCCGGTGGCGCTGACCGAGAAAGTGGCGGAGGCGTTGCCGGCGGAGCCCGAGCCGTGGCGGCCGGGGGAGCCGGTCCCGGCCGAACTCACCGGAATCCTGGGTTCGTGGTGGAGTGAAGGCACGGAGTGGCGCTTCGAATGGCGCGACGGGAATCTGCGGGCGATCCGGCCAGGCTCGCCGGTCAAGGCCGAGTTCGAACGGGAACGGGAGGACGTCTACCGCACGGTCTCGGGGCGTGAGCGCGGCGAGCTGCTTCGGATCATCCGCGGCGAGGGCGGCGAGCCGACGAAGCTGTACTGGGCGACCTACCCTCTCACACGCCAGCCGAAGTCGTTCGGCTAGCGCTCCCGTCGTCGCCGTCTGCTTTCGCCGGGCGAAGCCCGGCTTCACCGTCGGCTGATGCCGCTGGCGGCAGGATGCGGCGCGCTCGCCGCTTGCACGTACGTCTTTGTACGCGCGGCGCGGCCCGCGCTTGCCTTGCCAGCGACGACCCGAGGAAGCGCTAGAAGCGTCTGATCACTCGTACTGCAGTGCCTCGAGCACGTTCAGACGAGAGGCCCGCCGCGCGGGGAAGATGGCCGCGATCAGGCCGACGACGAGACCCGCGACGACAAAGATGAACAGGGACCCGACGGGCCACGCGAGCACGATGAAGTCGACCCGGGCGATCAGCAGTACGGCCAGCACGATCCCGAGCGCGATCCCGATGGCGGCTCCGATGAGCGCCGTGATCACGCTCTCGTAGCGAATCATCCGCCGCACCTGGCGCTTCGTCATCCCGACCGCGCGCAGCATCCCCAGCTCCCGCGTGCGCTCGAACACGGTCAGCACGAGCGTGTTGACGATTCCGAACAGGCTGACGATCACCGAAAGCGCGAGCAGGACGTACAGGATGTTCAGGACGTTGTTGAGACCGCTGGCCTGGTTGTCCTTGAACGTCTCTCGATCCTGAACCTTCGCGTTCGGGAAGGACCCGAGTGCATGATCGAGCTTCGCGGTGTTCGCATCCGTCTCGCCTCCGTGCATGGTCACGAACACGTACTGGTCCTGCGGCTGTTGGAAGAGCTGGTCGAAGGCCTGGCTTCCGATCGTGACGGGCCCGAAGGGCGAGCCGCCCGTGGGTGGATCGAAGATTCCTGCGACCCCGAAGGCCGCCTGTGACCCGTCCGGGACGAGCAGCTGCACGGTCGACCCGACACTGAGGTGATGGTCTTTGGCGAAGTCCTTGCTGACGAGGGCGCCGCTCGTTCCCAGGGAGTCGAGAACGGCCTGGGATCCCTCGACCCAATCGAGCTTGAACACCTCGCTGGCGCCTCGGTCCACGGCGCTGAGCATGTCGCGCGAGCCGAAGATCCGCGCCTCGCCGGCCCGAACCCCGATGATCGCCTTCACGCCCGGCACGGTGTGGAGCGGCTTCTCGACACTCGTCGGGATGGGGGAGTAGTTGTTCTCGGCCGTGACGGCGTAGTCGGTCGCCCACAGCTTGTCCACGGAGCTGAAGAACGAGCTGCGGATGCCCTGAGCGAGCATGGCGACGAGAGTTACGAGGGCAAGGCCGATCATCAGGGCCGCGGCCGTCGCGCCCGTTCGCTGCGGGTTACGCTGGGCGTTCTCCTGCGCGAGCAGGCCCGGGGCGCCGCCGAACCTCGCGCCGGGGGCGCCGATCACCGTCGCGAGCGGCACGACGATGTTCGACGAGAACAGAGCCACGCCGAAGAAGACGAGCAGCGCGCCGAGGCCCATGAAGATGAGGATCTGTGTGGTTGAGAGGCCGGGCACGAAAAGCGCGAAGGCGAGTGCCGCGAACCCGACGACGGCGAGCGCGCCTGAGCCGACGCCCCGATAGCGCGCGAAGCGGCCGGGGGGAAGCGTCGCGCCTTCCCGCACCGCCGCGATCGGCGGCACACGAGTCGCGCGCATCGCGGGGCGTAGGCTGGCCAGGATCGTGACGAGGATCCCGACGAGGAGGGAGACGATGATCGTGCGCGTCTCCAGAAGCAGGCCGCTGTTCGGGAGCGTGAACCCGAGTGCCTCGAACAGCGCAAACAGCCCCTTGGCCAGGGCGAGGCCGAGGAAGAGCCCGGTCACCGACGCCAGCACGCCGACGACCAGCGACTCGACGAGCACGCTCCTCAGAATCTGACGGCGCGAAGCGCCGATCGTCCGCAGCGTGGCGAACTCCCGGGTTCGCTGCGCGATCGTGATCGAGAGCGAGTTTGCGATCACGAACGCGCCCACGAACAGCGCGATCCCGCCGAATGCGAGCAGGAAGGTCTGCAGGAAGCTGAGGAAGGCCTTGGTGTCCTTGGCGTCCTTCTTCGCCTGCCCGCTCCCGCTCCGCACCTGCGTCTCGGGCGGCAGGATCGAACGGATCTCCTTGACGAGGGCGGCCTGAGAGACGCCCGGCTTGGACGCGATCCGGATCTGATCCAGCTTCCCGGGCTTGTGGAAGAGCGCCTGCGCGGTCGAGAGGTCGAACCCGGCGAGGGTGGCGCCGCCGATGGAGGCGACGGCGCCGAACTTGACCAGCCCGGACACGCGCAGGGGAACCGCCGACCCCTGCGCCTGGACGCGGAGCGTGTCGCCGATCTCGATGTGCTTCTTCCCCGCCGTCGAGGTGTCGACGACGAACTGGCCCGCCCTGGGCCACCGGCCCTCCACGATCGTGAGCGAGTTGAACTGCGGCTGGGAGGGATCGACGGAGAAACCAAGGTTGGGTGCGCCGCCGAACTGGATCACCTTGCCGTTCGATCCGATCAACTGCGCTTCGCCGCCGACGCCGCCGATCGCCGCGGCGACGTCCGGAAGCGCGCGCACCTTCGGGAGCAGCGACTCGTCGAACGACGGCGGGGTGACTCCGCTCTGGTCGGAGAGGTCGAAGGCGGCCTTGCCCGTGATCGCGGCGTCGGTGCCACGGTAGACGCTGGTGAAGATGTTGTCGAACGCGTCCGAGATCGAGTCGGTGAGGACATACGTCCCGCTCACGGTCGCGACGCCGAGCACGATCGCGAAGGCGGTGAGGACGGAGCGCAGCTTCCTACCGAGCAGGCCCCTGAGCGCGACGGTGATCATGCGGCCCCAGGCTCAGCCGACGCCGAGCTCGGACATGGTCGTCAGCACCTCGTCGGGGTCGGCGCCGGCGACCTCCTTGACGATCCGGCCGTCCGCCAGGAACAGGATCCGGTCGGCGATGGACGCGGCGCGCGCCTCGTGCGTCACGATCACCGTTGTCTGGCCGTAGCCGTCCACGGAGTCGCGCAGGAGCTCCAGGATCTCCCCGCTCGTCCTCGAGTCGAGGTTCCCCGTCGGCTCGTCGGCGAACATCACCGCCGGGCGCGTGACGAGCGCCCGTGCGATGGCGACGCGCTGCTGCTCGCCGCCGGAGAGCTCGGCCGGGCGATGCTTGCGCCGCTTGCCGAGGCCCATCTTGTCGAAGAGCTGATCGAGCCAGGCCTTGTCGGGCTTCGTCCCCGCGATCGAGAGGGGAAGGGCGACGTTTTCCTCCGCGGTGAGCATCGGCAGGAGGTTGAAGAACTGGAACACGAAGCCGACTTGCTTCCGCCGCAGCTTCGTGAGGTCGGTGTCCCCGAGCTCGGTGATGGTCGTTCCTCCCAGCGCGACGCTTCCGGAGGTGGGCCGGTCGAGGCCCGCGAGAATGTGCATGAGCGTGGACTTGCCCGAGCCGGACGGGCCCATGACGGCGGTGAGCTTTGCTTCCTCGACGTCCAGTGACACCCCGCGCAGGGCGTCGACGGCCGTGTCGCCGCTGCCGTAGCGCCGCGTGAGGTCGCGCGCGCTGACGACAGTTCCGGTGGCTGTCGCTGCTGTGGTCAACTCAGTCCTCGTTGACGAGCCTAACGATCGCCGGCGAGATAGAAACCGAGCACGACTACAGCATAGAACCCGACGAGCATGAAGCCCTCCCAGCGCCGGGCGACGCCGTCGCGCACTGTCAGCGCGACGACCGCCGCCGCCCCTCCCATGGCGGCGAGCTCGACCGGCCGGAACGAGAGCGGAAGCGGATGCGGGAAGGCGAAGGAGAGCAGGGCGACGGCCGGCGTGACGAGGAGCGCGACCTGAGCGCTCGAGGAGACCGCGATCTCGGTGGCGAGCTTGATCTTGCCCCTGCGCGCGACCACGACGGCGCCGCCGTGCTCGGCCGCGTTCCCGACGATCGCGATGATCACCGTCGCGATGAAGAAGTCGGAGAGCCCAACCGCCGATCCGAATGTTTCGAGCGACTCGACCAGAACGTCGCTCACGAAGGCCGTCGCCACCGTCGCGAGCCCGAGCGCGAGCAGGGCCGATCGCATGCTCCACCACGCGCCCTCGGCTCTGTCGGAGGTCGCATGGATGCGGCGGTGGCGGCGGAGATTCAGGGCCGTCACGCCGGCATACACGAGCAGGAGCGCGATCGACGGTGGGATCGTCAGTAGTGCCAGGGAGTGACGCTCGGGGTCTCCATGCCAGCTGGGAATCGCCGGGATCAGGAACAGGATCACCGCGAAGAGCACCAGGCCCAGCTGCGCGAGCAGCGAAGCGCGGTCGAGGCGGCCCTCCCCGCCGAATATCAGGGCGGCCCCGAGGACGAGCAGGATGTTGGACACGACGCTGCCGGTGAGCGAGCCCCGCACCACGTCGGGGAGGTTGTGGTCGATCGCGAGGAGGGCGATGATCAGCTCCGGCGCGTTGCCGAACGTCGCGTTCAGGAAGCCGCCGACGCCCGGGCCCGTGTGCTCGCCGGCGTGCTCCGTCGCTTCGCCGATCAGCCATGCAAGCGGGACGAGCGCAAGCGCCGAGAGGACGAAGAGCGGGGTGTGGCCCAGATCGAAGACCCAGTGGGCGATGAGGGTGGCCGGCGCAAGGGCCAGAGAGGCCCACAGGATCTTCCGCCCCACGCGGATACCCTAACCGCGTGTCCCGAGAGCTCGATTCACAATGACCCTTGAGCCGTCGGACCGCCCTGGACGGCACGATGCGGCGTCCTCGGCCGCGCACGTGTGGCCTGATACGCGCGCGGCCTGCGTCCTTGCCTCGCGCTCGCCCATCGCACTCCGACGACGAAGGCCATCATGAACCGAGCTCTCCGCTGCGTCCTCTTCGACTGGGGCCACACGCTCATGGATTTCGTGTGGGACGACGAGCTCACCGAAGCGGGGCACCGGGCAGGAGTGGCGGCGCTCGGCCGGGAGGAGCTTCCGGACTTCGAAGCGATGGCGGCCGACTTCCGGGCCCGCTTCGTCCCGCTCCTCGAGGCGCCGGACACGCTCGACGAGGTGGAGTACCCCGGCCTCGTCCGCCGTGTGCTGGCGGACTTCGGGATCGAGGTCACCGACGACGAGCTCGGCTGCTTCCTCGGTGCGGAGCACGAGGCCTGGCAGCCCGCGCGCCGGCTCGCCTCCATGACGCACGCCCTGCTCGATGCTCTCCGGGAGCGGGGGCTCGCCCTCGGGGTCGTCTCCAACGCCTTCGACCCGGGATGGCTCCTGCACCGGGATCTCGAGCGCATGGAGGTCGCTCACCGGCTGGACGTCGCCGTGTTCTCGTCGGAGCTGGGGAAGCGCAAGCCGCACCCCGCGATCTTCGAACGGGCCCTCGACGGCGTCGGCGCCGCGCCGGAGGAAACGCTCTTCGTCGGCGACCGCCTGTACGAGGACGTACGCGGCGCGGGGGAGCTCGGAATGACCACGGTGCAGGCGCTGTGGTTCCGGGTCGACGACCATCCCGACGGACGCGAGCCGGACTACGAGGCCTTCACGATGTTCGACGTGCTGAACATCGTCGAGCGGCTGAGGCATCAAGCGGCGGGCCCTCTACCCGCTCGGGGCTGATTTGTCAAGTCTTGCGCGAGACGGCTCGGGACCGCAGAATCCGTCCATGGATGTAGGCGCTCCGGCGGCCGCGGCGCAATTGCCGCTTCATCCTCAGGACGAAGTCGAATGCCGCCGCTGCGCCGTCCACTGTGACAAGGTGGTGTACCCCGGGGCCTGCGTCGAGCGCGACTGTCCCTTCCTCTACGCCTACGAGGACCACGGGCGCACGTTCGTAGGCTGCATGCAGAAGGTGTTCGACGTCGAGATCGATCTCGACCTCCTGGTCGCCGCCGAGCAGGAGCGGGGAGGCTTAGGCTTCGGGGCGGTGCGGGTCGTGCGCGGGCCGCTGCCCGTGTGCCGCGTCGAGGTCGACGCCTGCTATCAGGCCCGGGAAGACGAGATCGGCTGCGTCAACCCGGAGTTCTTCGAGCTTCCGCAGGAGCGACCGAGCTTCCGGGTGTTCGCGCAGGTCCGCTCGTAGGCGCGGCTAGCGGGACTGCCAGGACACGCCACCCGAGTAGCCCACCTTCGTCACAGTCCTCGGGTGCGATCCGTTGGCGTTGATGGTGACGAGCTTGCCTCTGCCCGCGTCCTCGTTGCCCCTCACGTAGGCGATCCGTTTCCCGCTCGGGGACCAGGCGGGTTTGCCGCCGCTCGCGCGCGGTCCGGCGACGTGCCGTCCGCCACCTGAGCTCCGTATGACCACGATCGCATCGGTTTGCTGCTCACTCGTGGGGCTGTAGAAGAAGGCGATCTTCTTGCCGTTGGGAGACCAGGACGGACTGAACGCGGCGCCCGAGGACCCCAGATGGGTGAGCTGCCGAAGATGGTGGCTTTTCAAGTCGATCACGTAGATCTCGAGCTTGCCGGGACGGACGAAGGCGATTTTCCGGCCGTTGGGCGACCAGTCGGGCTCCTCGGCATTGTTGACGACGCGGTGCTTCCCCTTTCCGTTGGTCTTCGCGACGAAGACCGCGAATCCGCCGTGCCCGTTGTCGCCCCTGAACGCGAGATGCTCGCAGTCGGGGGCGAACGTGGGCTCGTAGGCCCTGGAAGCGATCTTGTGCACGTGGCTGCCGTCGGCGTTCATGACCAGCAATGCGAAGGAGGTGAAGGCGATCTGCGTTCCGCTGGGCGACCAGGCGGGGTTCGTCACGTCCCGAAGGCCGGTGAGTCGTCGTTTGTGACTCCCGTTCGGCTTCACCGTGTAGATGTGCCTGCGGCCGCAGGGACGGTCGCAGAAGTGGTTCGTGCTGGAGTAGGCGATGAGGCCGTTGTGCCCGGGGAAGGTTCCCTGCGCCGGGTGGGCGGCTCCGCTCAGCGCCGCGACACCGGCGAGTGCGCCGAGAGCCGTCGCGATTCGGAGCGTCGTGAGCATCTCGGCGAGCCTACACCCAGCGGGCGTGGAGCTCCTTGAGCTTACGCACCTCGTCCGCGTCCGGCCCGTGCCCGTCCTTGCCGGGAACCTCGAGGATCGCCGGCAGCCCCTGCAGCTGCGGATGGCCCATGAAGACGCCGAGCTTCTCGCCCATCAGGCCGTCCCCGATGTTGTCGTGGCGGTCGCGGTTCGAGCCGAGCGGCGTCTTGGAGTCGTTGACGTGCAGCGCGCGGAGCCGCTCGAGTCCGATCGACCCGTCCACCTCCTCGAGTAGCCGGTCGAGAGCCTCCGGGTCGGCGACGTCGTACCCCGAGGCGTACAGATGGCAGGAGTCGAGGCAGAGCCCGAGGCGAGGATGGCGGTCTAGCCGTTCCAGGATCGCTGCCAGCTCGTCGACCGAGCGGCCGATCGTCCCGCCTGCGCCGGCCGTGTTCTCCATCAGGAGCCAGGTCGTGTCCGAGCAGCGCTCGAGCGCCTGGGCGAGGGCGGGAACGACCCGCTCGAGCCCGGCCTCGAGCCCGGCGCCCTGGTGCGAGCCCACGTGGAAGACCACGCCGTCCGCCTCGATCGCGCAGGCGACGTCCACGGTGTTCCGGAGCGCCTCGACGGACTTCTCGTAGATGTCGTCCTTCGGGCTCGCGAGGTTGAGGAGGTAGATGGCGTGGCAGACGACACCCTGGATCCCCGCCTCGTCCCGCCGCTCCCTGAAGCGCTCGAAGTTCTCCGGCGGATGGTTCGTCGGGCGCCACATGCGTGGGCTCTGGGTGAAGACCTGGACGGACTCTCCGCCCAGCTCCTCGATCCGGTCGATGGCCGTGTGGATCCCGCCCGAGGAGGAGACGTGGGCCCCAAGGTGCACCCAACTACGATAGTCCGATGGTTCGCGTCCGCATGGCGCCGAGCCCGACCGGCCTGCTCCATATCGGGAACGTCCGGACGGCGCTCTTCAATTGGCTCTACGCCCGTCACAAGGGCGGCGAGTTCCTGCTCCGGATCGAGAACACGGACACGAGCCGCGAGGTCGCCGAGGCGGTGGAACAGATCCAGGACTCGCTTCGCTGGCTCGGGCTCGACTGGGACGGGCCGGTGACCTTGCAGCTCGACCGGATGGAGCTCTGCCAGGCAGAAGCCCGACGTCTGGTGGAGGAGGGCAAGGCGTACGAGGACGAGGGGGCGATCCGCTTTCGCATGCCCGACGAAGGCGTGACCGCCTGGGAGGACGGCGTCCTGGGCCACATCGAGTTCCCGAACGAGAAGCTCGAGGACCTCGTCATTCTCAGGTCGGATGGGCGGCCGACGTACAACTTCGCCTCTCCGCTGGAGGACCGCGAGGACGCGATCACGCACGTCATCCGGGGGGACGACCACGTCTCGAACACGCCGAAGCAGATCGATATCCTGCGAGCGCTCGGCGCGGAGCCCCCCGTGTACGCGCACGTCCCGCAGGTGAACGGCGGCGACGGTCGGCCCCTCTCGAAACGCCACGGCGCCGTCAACGTCCAGGACTTCCGCGCGCAGGGCTATCTCGCCGACGCGCTCGTCAACTTCCTCGCGCTTCTCGGCTGGAGCTACGACGACAAGACCACGATCATGAGCCGCAGGGAGCTGGTCGAGCGCTTCTTGCTGGAGCGGGTCCAGCCCAGCCCGGCAGTCTTCGACTACAAGAAGCTCGAGTGGATGAACGGCGTGTACCTGCGGGAGCTGACGATCGAGCAATACGAAGACGTCCTGGTCGCGTACCTGGGCGAGCAGGGCTATGACTGGGACGCAAGGCTGGTGCGGCGGGTCGCTCCGCTCGTCCAGGAGAAGATCTCGACCCTCGGCGCCTTCCCCGAGTTCGCCGGCTTCTTCTTCCACGACGTCGAGCCCGACCCGGCCGTGCTCGATGCGGGGGTGCTGTGCGAGGCGGGGGACGTCCTCGAGCGAGTGAACCCTTTCAGCGCCGATCCAATCGAGTCCGCCTTGCGCGGGATGGCCGAGCGGCTCGGGCTCTCTCCCCGCAAGGCCTTCCAGCCGATCCGCGTGGCCGTGACCGGCTCGCGCGTCTCGCCCGGCCTGTTCGAGAGCCTGGACGTGCTCGGTCGGGACGTGTCGCTCGCCCGCATTCGGGCCGCCGCCCGCGCAGCCTAAATTCGCCGGGTTTCGGGTATAGCGAGGCGTGAACGCGGTTACAGGGCCGACGGTGCTCGTCGTCGAGGACGACGATTCGATGCGGCTTCTGTGCCGCGTCAATCTCGAGTTGGAGGGATACCGCGTCCTCGAGGCGGAGAAGGTGTCCACGGCGCAGGAGCTGATCCGGTCCGAGCCGATCGACCTTGTCCTGCTCGACGTGCACGTCCGCGGGGAGGAGGGCTACGGGCTGATCGAGATCATCCGCGGCACCGGTGCGAACATGCGCGTGGCGGTGATGAGCGGGACCACCGAGGTCTCTCCGGAGCGGCGGGCGCTCGCCGACGCCGTCCTTGCGAAGCCGTTCAAGCTCGAGGAGCTGATGTCGACCGTGAAGCGGCTCACCGGGACGGCCCAGCGCTTGTGAGCCCCTGAGGTAGATTCCGCGGCGATGGCGATCGCCGCGGTCCGAAGCCCCACCGAGTACGAGTCCCGGCTCCAGCGGTACCTGTACGAGCGCGCGGAGGAGGCTCGGGCCGTGCGAGTAGGGGAGAAGGAGGTCTCCGAACAGGCGGAGATCGTCGCCCGGTACGCGGACCTCTTCAGCCGCGGGCAGCTCGATGCCCTGCGCGCCGCGGAGGAGGCCGAGTTGGATCCGCGCGAGCGCGAGCGCCTCTATCGCCTCCGCAAGACGTGCGAGGGCGGGATCGTGTCCGCGGAGCTCGCGGAGCGCCAGGACGCACTCGAGAACGAGGTGCTGGCCGCCCGCGTGGTCTTCCAGGGCGAAGAGCTTCCGCTGCGCTCGGCGCAGGCGCGACTGGCTGTCCTCCCCTCCTACGTCGAGCGCGAAGAGCTGGGCGAGTTCCAGGCCGACGTGTCCGCCGGATTCAACGAGCACCGGCTGGAGCTCCTCCGCGAGGGCGAGCACATGGAGGCCGACGTGTCCGGAGAAGGCGACGCGATCGCGCGCAACGAGGAGGAGAAAGGCATCTCGCTTCGTGAGCTCACGGGGGCGCTGGCCGAGGCGAGCGACTGCGTGACCGACCGGTACGCACGCCTGCGCGAGCGCTGGTTCGAGCGGCTGCTCGGGCCCGATCGCGCGCCCGTTCCCTCCGCGCACCACATGGCTTACGTGCGCCGGCTGTCGCCGCTCGAGGACACGTACACGAAGGAGCGCGCGGTCGAGGTCTGCATGGAGACGCTCCGCGAGATGGGCCTCGATCTGGCGGGCGACCCCAACATCAGGCTCGATCTCGAGGACCGGCCGCAGAAGATGCCGCGGGCGTGCGTGATCGCCTCGGACCCGCCCTCGGTCGTCCACCTGATCACGCGCGCCATGGGAGGGCTCCACGATTACCAGGCCTTCCTGCACGAGGCGGGGCACGCCCTTCACTACGCCGGCTGCGACCCGTCGCTTCCGTACACGTACCGCAAGCTGTCGCGTGACCACGCTCTGACGGAGATCTACTCGTACATCTGCGAGGCGGTCACGCGCGAGCCCGGCTGGCACGAGCGCTACTTCGGGCTCTCGGCGGAGCAAGCGGCCGAGAACGCCGAGGCGACCACGTTCCTGGAAGCCTTCCTCTTTCGGCGCTATGTGGCCAAGCTCGAGTTCGAGCTGGACTTCTGGGGCCGCTTCGCCGAGGACGGCGGCAGCCCGGACGGTTACTCCGAGCGCCTGACAGAGGCGACTGGAGCCGTCTACCGCACGGACGGATATCTCGCCGACATGGACTCCGGCTTCTATTCCGCCGACTACCTCCGGGCATGGATCCGGTGCGCGCAGCTGCGCTCGTCGCTGATTCGCGACCTGGGGGAGGAGTGGTGGCGCTCCCCGGAGACCGGCGACCGGCTCCGGGCGCTGTTCCTCGAGGGGACGGTTCCCTCGAGCGAGGAGATCGCCGTGCGGCTCGGCGCCGAGCCGCTCGACACTGCGCCTTTGGTCAACGAACTGGAGGCCTAGAGCTTCGCGGCCTCGCGTTCGCGGCGGATCGCGAGCACGTACGTGAGCGCCGTCAGCGCGAGTGCAACTCCACCCACGATCGCTGCGTAGAGCGGACCATCGAGCGGCACGTAGAGCCCCGCCACGAACAGCGGAAACCAGAGGCAGATGACCGTGAGCAAGGTGCCCATGGCCGCGCACATCCCGAGCGTCCGGACATGCCCCTCTCCCCGGGGCAGCTCGACGTCCTCGGCCTTGATGTTCGGGCGGTACGGCTTCCTGCTCCAGAAGACGATCGAGGCCCGGTTCCAGCCCCTGTTCGGGTGCTCGCGTGGGAACGTGTCGTCCACGGCCTTCAAGGATACGCAGGCCTACTGGACGGGCAGCGTCCCGGTCGTCCCCGGGAGGGTAGGAGTCGTGGTCGGCGGCGGCGGGTTCTCACAGCCGGCGCGGAAGACGATCAAGGGTCTGGCTGCGGTGCCGTCAGCCGCCCTGAACGCAAGGGTAACGCGGTAGACGCCGCTTCGGGACGGCTCGAGGTCGATCGCGCGCGGACCGGCCGCCATCCGCCGAAGTGCCAGTCGGCGGACGAGCATCCACCGCTCGGGCGAACGCGAGAGGCGCCGCTCGACGCGCCCGCTCATCTGGGCGGACTTCGCGAGCGTGAAGCCGACGCGCCAGTGCTCGCGGTCGCAGCTGAAGCCGAGAGCGGTTACGAACTCACCCGGACCGGAAGGAGCCGGAATGACAACGGACCCGGACTCGGTGACTGACATCGTGCCTTTGCTGCCGCAGGCGAGGCCAGTGACGAGCCCCGCAGCCATCAGGACGATCCCGAACAGAACGATCGCGAGCTTCCTCAAGCTCCTCGATCGTACCCTCAGAAAGACGAAAGCCCCGGCCGTCCGGCCGGGGCTTCGTGGTCTAGCTGTCGATCGGCGTTACTTGTTCGTCCAGCGATTGTAGTCGCCGGTGTCGCGGCTCCGTCCCCAGATGAGGAGAACCGGCTGCGTGTAGGCACCGGCCGCACCGCAGTTGCCCCCGTAGATCCGGAACCCGGTTCCGATCCACGTCGTGTCCGCGGTGTCGTTCGGCCGCGTAGTGAGGTAGTCACCCCAGCGGTACAGCCCGCCGTAGGTGCACGTGTTGCCGCCGCCGTACAGGGCGAAGTCGTTCGTCCACGGCTGGTTGGGCGTGACGTCGTCCTCTGTGAGGGTGGCCGTTCCCGGGTAGTAGTGCGTGGTCGAGGTTCCGCCTCCCCACGAGTATGTCCCACCTACGTGGCCCCTCGAGTTCGGAGCCATCGACAGGAACTGGAGCGCCCCCCAGCTCGCCCAGAGGTTCGTGCGGCTCAGGTACGCGAGGTTCGACTCGCGGAAGTAGTACCGCACCGTGTATGGGAACGGGAACCCTCCTCCCTGTTTGGCGTTCATGGAGAACCCGATGAGGCCGTTCGCCCGGTAGGCGCCCAGCACGCGGGAGTCGGCGTACTGGCACCAGTTCTTCACCACGCCGTCCTGGGATCCGCAGTACTGCCCCGTATTGCGGGTGTAGAACGCGAACGGGCTGATGTTGTAGTTGTTCCAGTGGATCGTGCCCGAGTTCTCGTCCCACCAGAACACGCGGAACGAGGACCCGTTCGGGCGCGCGCCCGTGGGATCCCAGTCGGAGCCCCAGTAGGCGCGGTCGTCGGATCCCTGCACCAGCCGCCAGGTGAAGCTGTCGAGCTGGCTGTAGTAGTTGAAGCCGACGCTCGAGCACGTGCTCATCTGCTCGAGTGGTAGCCGGACGATCTCGGAGCCGTACCCGCCGCTGGTCGGGAAGATGTTGGTAGTGAAGTACAAGTTCCTCGTCCCGACCATGACGTCGTTGAAGTCGAGCGCGGTGGTGCTCGCCTGGCCGATCGTGGTCGAGTAGAAGTTGTAGGAGCACCAGCTCGCCAGGTTGTTCGAGGAGGAGTTCGCGACCGTCAGGTGGTTGCCGTACTGAAGAAGCCAGTACACGCGGTCGTGGGTCTTGTCGTAGATCGTCACCTGGTCGCAGCAGAAGCCGCTCCCGAAGATCGTGAACGGGTTCAGGAACGTCCACGAGCCGGTGTGGTTGTGCGAGTACCCCGCATACCAGTTCCCGGTCATGAATATGTCCTTGCCCGCCTTCGCGACGCTGGGCTCGTTCGTGAACGAGGAGTACCCCGAGCCTCCGACGATCGACGAGACCGGCAGGGCCCTGAAGAGGAAGCGCTTGTAGTCCGAATCCGCCGCCCTCGGCGAGTTCGGGGCGGCCACGGCCGGCCCCGTCGGGCCGGCGTTGGTGGTGACGCGATTCGGCGCGGGTGCCGTCTCCTCCTTGCTTGCGGACATCACCGCTTTCAGCTGCGCCGCCGTCGGCGCCGGTGCCTTCGCATACGTCTGCCCGGTCACGCGGTGGCCTGTGACCTGGCCGCTCTTCATGCCGGCGTGCACCGCGGTGGCCGGAGTGACGCTCGCGGTGACGTGGGTGCCGCGGGTGGCGATGCTTGCGTACGCGGCTGCGCCTGCGGCGAGGGCGACAACCACGACGGCGCCCATGATCAGGCGCCCTCGGAACCTCCATGGTAGGTGCATTGACCTCCTCCGTTCTCCGGTTCGCCCGCGGCGCCCAAAAAAGGACCTCCCCGGACCCCTTTTCCTTTGCGAATCTAACACTCTCTCGCGTGTGAGTCAACACCAAACTCGCAAGTGGCAGCAAGTGGCAGAAGGTGAAAGGAAAGAGGCGCATACGGGATTCAGACACCCCTGCAAATCAGCGCTTCTCGGGCGCCGGTAGCGCCACCGGTAGCGCCACCGTGCGAGCAACGGGGGCGCGTGAGTGTGTCAGTGTTCATGCGATGCCGGTTCACTTTCCGGCCTTCTGTCCGCACTGCGGCCTGATCTTTCAGGCGGGCGGGATCGCCATCGCCGGCGATGTGAGCGAGCTCACATTGGCGAACGTCCGCCAGAGGTGTCCGCGATGTCGCAAGTGGGCTCAGCTTCCCGATGGGACATTCGATGTGGTCGGAGACACGATCCACGTCCTCAGGGCATCCGAACTAACGCGGGAGCGGCTCTTGCGGCTTCAAGAAATTCTCGAAGCTGCCAGCAGAGGCGAAATCACCGACGAAGCCGCTACAAGGGCCGTAACAAAGGAAGCCCCCGAGTTCGAGTCGTTCTTCGCTCGCCTCAGGCCAAAGATGGGTCGCGCATTGATCTACTTCGTGCTGCTGGTCGTCCAGACCCTCGTCCAACAAACCGTTGCGGAGCATCGCGACCATGCGGCAACGCGGGCAGACATCGAAAATGCGGTTGAAACGGCCGTCCAGCGATGCCAAGAGCATGCGCCCTAAAGCCTTGTCGAGCAGGCCCGCGTAGTCCAGCTCACTCTCATCGGCGACGACATGTGTATAGGTACGGGCGTTGGGGCGACTCCCGCGGCATAGCCGCTCGCGGGGAGCGTCGGACGTGCGCGGCCGTGTGAGCGATCTGGAAACGCCGTGGAAACCCACTCTTGTTGCCCCAGCGTTGGCCCACAGCGTCGCTCGACCGGACAAGCGGCCCGTTGCTATCGGCAGAACGAGGATCTAGCCTTGACGCGTGCTCGTCTGCGCGAAGTGTGGTCGCGAGAGCGAGGGCGACTTCGCCTTCTGTCCTCACTGAGGCGCGGAGCTGAAGGCATCGTGTCGCGCGAACAGCGCAAGACCGTCACCGTCCTTTTCTGCGACGTCACCGGCTCGACAGCGCTGGGGGAGTCGGCAGACCCCGAGTCCTTGCGCGCCCTCCTTGCCCGCTTACTTCGAGCGCATGAAGGCGATCCTCGAATCGCACGGCGGCACGGTGGAGAAGTTCATCGGCGACGCGGTCATGGCCGTGTTCGGCGTGCCGCAGGCGCTCGAGGATAACGCCCTGCGCGCTTGCCGAGCGGCGGTGGAGATGCGCGATGCGTTGCCGGGGCTGGGCCTGGAAGCTCGAATCGGCCTCAACACCGGGGTGGTCGTGACCGGCACCGAGGAGCGGCTCGCGACCGGCGATGCCGTCAACGTCGCAGCCAGGCTTGAGCAGGCGGCGGAACCCGGAGAGGTGCTGCTCGGAGAGGGAACGCTCCAGCTCGTGCGCGAGGCAGCAGAGATCGAAGAACTCCGGCAGCTCGAGCTCAAAGGAAAGGCACAGCCTGTTCCTGCCTACCGGCTGATGGCTCTTCATGCCCTTCCCCAGACCCGTCCCGAGTCCGCCTTCGTGGGCAGAGCCCGTGAGCTGGAAGCACTACAGGGAGCGCGGGAGCGCGTCGTTCGCCACAAACGGTGCGAGCTCGTCACCGTGGTTGGCGAGGCGGGGGTCGGGAAGTCGCGCCTGGTTGAAGAGTTCTTGCCCTCGGCAGCGAGGGTCGTGCGCGGTCGCTGCCTGCCCTACGGGGAAGGGATCACCTACTGGCCGGTGGTGGAGGTGCTCAAGCAATTCGACACGCTGCCCTCCGACGAGGCCGCTGCCGCGGCGATCCGCTCCTTGCTCGGAGAGACGGACGCCGCGACGAGCGCCGACGAGATCGCCTGGGCCTTCCGCAGGCTGCTCGAGGAGCAGGCGCAGGAGCGGCCGCTCATAGTCGTCTTCGACGATATCCACTGGGGCCGGTGGCGCTTCGACTCGAACCGCTTGCACGGGGGGAGGTCGAGGAGCTCATCCCCAAGAAGATCGCGGAGGAGCTGCGGAACAAGATCACCCGCGCCGCGGGCGGAAACCCGCTCTTCGTCAGCGAGATCGTGGCGATGGCCCGCCAGGGAGACGGCCAGGTAGTTGTGCCGCCCACGCTGCAAGCGCTGCTCGCTGCGCGCCTCGATCAGCTCGAGCCCGTCGAGCGCTCGGTGCTCGAGCGGGGCGCCGTGGAAGGAGAGATCTTCCACCGCGGGGCTGTCCAGGCACTCGTGCGAGATGGCTCGGTGACCCCGCGCCTCGCCTCCCTCATTCGCAAGCACCTGATCCGTCCCGACAATTCGCGGCTCCCGGACGACGATGCCTTCCGCTTCCGCCACCTACTTATCCGTGATGCAGCCTACGAATCGATCCCCAAGGGGATGCGCGCCGAGCTGCACGAGCGCTTCGCGATCTGGCTGGAGGAGCGCGGTACTGACCTGGTGGAGCTGGATGAACTCCTCGGCCACCACCTCGAGCAGGCCGCGCGCTACAAGCGGGACTTGGGCCGTTCGGATCCAGTGCTCGCCGAGCGCGCAGGCGAGCGGCTCGCCGCGGCTGGCCGGAGGGCTCTCTGGCGAGACGATCGCCGAGCTGCCGCCGTCCTCTTGGAACGAGCACTCACCCTCATCCAGCCGATTCGACTCGACGTCCATTTGGAACTCGACCTTGCGAGCGCGCTGTCGGTAGACGAACGGAATGCCGCCGCCACCGCCGAGGCCGCCGCCCAACGGGCACGCGAGGCCGGGGACCGGGTCGGGGAGGCTCTCGCCCGGACCGTCGCAGCCGCACACCGCTCAGAATTCGCAGTCGATCCCGCGATTGACGAACTGGAGGCTCTCGCACGCGCCGCGCTGCCACTCCTCGAGCGTGTGGAGGACCACGCCGGCCTGGTGCATTGCTGGTGGGCGCTTAGGACGGTGGCGCACTTCCGCTGCAGAAACGAAGAGTGTGCCCACGCGGCTGAGCAGGCGATCCGGCACGCCCATCTCGCCGGGCAGGCAGATACGCACCTCTTCGGCCTTCCGATTGCGCTTGTCGTCGGTCCGCGGCCCGCCGATGAGGCGCTGCGGGCGCTCGACACCGTACTCCTCGAGAACCCACACCCCTACGTCGTCCTGAACCGTGCCATTCTTGTGGGGATGCTCGGACGGTTCGGAGAGGCACGGTCAATCGCCCAAGAGGCGAGTCGACGGCTGCGAGAGCTTACCGGCGACGAGAGCCTTGTCCAGAACACCCTCGCGGAGATCGCAATCATCGAAGGCGACCACGACTCCGCCGTCCGGTACCTCCGCGGGTGGTGCGATTTCCTCGAAGCGCACGGGTTGCGCGCCCGCCTTTCGACGTTCGCCCCTCGCCTCGGCCGCGAGTTGTGTGCGCTCGGGCGCTACGACGAGGCCGAGGCCTTGGCGCAACTCGGGCGCAATCTCGGCGACGAGCAGGACCTGATGACACAGATGATCTGGAGGCAGGTGCAAGCTCGAGTACACGCCGACCGTGGCGAACATGCCGAGGCCGAAGCGCTCGCCCGGGAGGCGGTCGCAATCGCAGAGCGGACGGATGGCCTCAACTGGCAAGGCGACGCTCTCAGCGATCTGGCCGAGGTACTCGAGGCTGCCGGTCGCACCGACGAGGCGGCAGCGGCCCTCGAAGAGGCGCTCGAACGCTACGAGCGCAACTTCTGCAGCGCGCGGTCGTATTCGCCGTCGCGGATCGCGCCCCAGACGAACAGCAGCGCGACGATCGCCAGCGGTAGACCAAGGAGGATGATGAGGACTGCCGCTTCGAGCGCGCTCATGCCGAAAGCTTAGGGGCCTCCCGGCTGTGGATCGATGATCCCCGAAGGTCACCTTGGGATACCGCGAGCGCATTCGCCCTAAGGAGCCGCCTGTCTAACGTGTAAGTCGCGCACAGGCGCGATAGAACCACACTGCCTCAAACAGGCTCACCAGTTCTGCCTGCGAGCTCCCGGGTGACGCCCTGGATCTCCCGCTGCTCGGGCGTGAGCTCGAAGTCCATCGCTCTGACTTTAGTCGTGGTGGACGCGCCGGTATGTGCGACCGGCGCGGCGGCGTGCCACCGTGCGGAGCCCGCTCG